>Ga0182024_10021339_pt1 | contig 11761 bp, 10 predicted proteins | sample P32metaG_FD_120480 | JGI IMG/M metagenome (GOLD analysis project Ga0182024, IMG submission 120480) | Permafrost microbial communities from Stordalen Mire, Sweden - P3-2 metaG (Illumina Assembly) | ecosystem: Environmental > Terrestrial > Soil > Wetlands > Permafrost | place: Sweden: Stordalen... | reverse complement strand
ATCCCCGAAACCTACGATTACCTAGTTCGCGCCCGCCGAGACTTATGGTCCGCCCTGGAGCGCACTCCGGACGAGGTTCTATCCCGCCAGTTGCTAAACGGCGCCCGCTTGCACTGCATCAAAGACCTCGTCTTTCACACAGCCGTCGTGGAGGACAGCTGGCTTCACGAGGACATCCTCCGCGACCATCCGGCGCGACAAACGTTTCCCGCGTGTAAGGACACCGCGCGTTGGAAACCTATATATGCAGGCTTCCCACTCGAAACGATGCTGAACTATTGGCGGCTGGTGGAGCAGAGTACGCTAACCTACCTCGCAACGCTGACCGACGACGAGCTGAAACGAGTCGTGACGGTACACGACGATCCCACCGAGCATTACACCGTCGACGGCCTGCTTTGGCACGTCATGATCCACGAAATGCGCCACACCGCCCAGATCGCCATACTCCTGCGCACCCAAAACATCGAGCCCCCTTGGCTGGACCTGAAAAACTACTTGCCATTCGCCTGAACATCGCCTCGACAAACGAATTTCAAGATGCCAAAAAACTGTCATCCTGAGCGAAGCGAAGGACCTCAACCAAACATACTCGGACAAACGTCAACCGCGCACTACCGTCGCCACTGCGCCACATACGGCGGCACAGCAATTCGCGCATCACACCGCGCGTCGCCAACCGGAGCGTCGGCAGCCAGTCGCAGCGGCACAATCCCGGCCCAAACGCGCAAAGCATAGTCCTCCACATCATCTTCCACCGGCCCAGTCCTCATCTTCGCCGAAACTTCCGTCAGCGGCAGGCGCAGGATACTGGTCGCTTTCAATTCCTTCTCATTTGGCTGCCGCGCGTCATTCCACCGCCCCGGCAAAACCTTCTCCGTGAAAGCCCGCAAAGCCTCGAATTTTTCTGCGGGCGCATCCACAAGGGCCGCCTTTCCGAGCGCCACCACTGACCGATAATTCATCGAATGATTGAAGACCGACCGCGCCAAAACCAACCCATCCACCAGCGTCACGGTTACGCACACCGCGATCCCTGCGCTCGCCCCACGCAACACCCGGCTAGCAGCCGACCCATGAAAATAAATCGCATCGCCCACCCGTGCATAGATCGTGGGAATAACGAATGGCTGGCCATCGACTGTAAATCCCACATGGCAAACAAATCCTTCGTCCAGAATTTTGTTGATGCTCTCGCGGTCATAAACGCCGCGATGTGGCTCACGCACCACACGCGTGCGCTCATTCGATGCAAAGGTTTCGGACAAGCTAGGCCTCGTAGAGAAACGGAGCGCTTTCTTTGATAGCCGGCGCCACCGCGGCATGAATGGGGAACAACAAGCTCATGCTACCACGGCCGCGACGGTCCGATGGACCTCTTGACCAATTGCGTCTAAGAATCGACTTCCAATTTGGTGCGCCTGATCGCAAGCAAAGACCTGACCAAAACCAAAGACCTGTCATTCAACATCCGCACCAGCGACCAACTCTGTAATTGGGTAGCATTATCAGAGGCCCAGCTTCAAAGCTTCGAGGCGGCCTCTTGGGCCAGAGTCTTCTCCGTCGTCTTTACCTGTTCCTTAGAGAATCCGAAGACGATCATCTGGAAGACGGAAGTCCCCTTCCTGACGTAAAGACTGGTGTTAAAACCTGACTCGATGTAATAAGCATCATCACCCACGCCGCTGACGGGCGTCTTGGTGATTCCCTGAACCGGCGTCTTCGCGTTTTCGAAACGCTCGGCCGGCGTGAGTTTGCCTATTTGGCCGAACATATGGAGCAAAACCCGTTTGCCGGCGAGGTTGTCTTGGCCCTGTTCAGACCACTGGCAATCGAAATAGCTACCGGAATGGCTACCCGGGGAGTTGGAGTCGGGATGTGTACCGGCGCCGAGGGAAACGCCAAGCACTGCACTGACCCGAGACTGAGTCAGAAGTGAACACGGATCGGTAGGCGCTTCAGCCGCCCATGCCAAACGCCCGCTGCAAAGAATGACGACGACTAAGGCCAAGGCCACAGTCTTTAAGCGCATGGCGCTATTCTCCCGCAGGAAATTTGCAGTGAGTGTAAAGATAAACCTTCAATCCCGTCAAGCGGAGTCGAAGTTGCCGTCGTATAAGACCGACTGCCAATCCAGCCACATTCTCGAGAGGACGCCAGTCCACCTGCATCGGTGGATTCGCTTCGCGATAGCTTTGTGAGAAACTACCGGGCTAGCGAACACGTCTACTTCGCCCCTGGGGACCAAACATGAGCACACCGGTACTGCACGAAAAAGGCAGCAAGCCGCTCGACACCGCCTGGGTCCGCGAACAATTCCCCTCCCTGAATCTGAAGGTAAATGGCCACGCAGCTGTCTTCCTCGACGGTCCCGCCGGCACCCAAGTTCCTCGCCAAGTGATGGACGCCATCCAAAACTATCTCCTCACCTCCAACGCCAACACCTGCGGCGCTTTCGAAACCAGCCGCCGCAACGACTCGATTATCGACTCCGCCCGAGCTGCCATGGCCGACTTCTTTAATTGCGACAAAGACGAAGTCATCTTCGGTCAGAACATGACCACCATTACTTTCGCCCTATCCCGAGCCATTGGCCGTGAACTAAGACCCGGCGACGAAATTGTGGTCACCACCCTGGACCACGACGCCAACGTGGCCCCCTGGCGCGCCTTGGAAGAAAAAGGCCTAGTCATCCGCCAAGTCGATATCCGCGAAACGGATTGCACGCTAGACCTCGACGACCTCAAGAAAAAGATCACCGCGAAAACCAAGGTGGTAGCCGTAGGCTACGCCTCCAACGCCGTAGGTACGGTCAATCCGGTAGCCGAAATCACCAGACTAGCCCACGCCGCCGGCGCCCTCATGTTCATCGACGCCGTCCACTACGCCCCCCATGGCCCCATCGACGTCCGCGCCCTCGATTGCGACTTCCTCGCTTGCTCTCCCTACAAGTTCTTCGGCCCCCACATGGGCACCCTCTACGGTAAACGCGAACACCTGCTCCGCTTCCGTCCTTACAAAGTGCGCCCCGCGCCGGACACGCTCCCTGACCGCTGGGAAACCGGCACCCAAGTCCAGGAACTCATCGCCGGAATCGCCGCAGCCGTAGACTACCTCTCCGAACTAGGCCGCCGCTGCGACCCCACCGCAAAAGACCGCCGCAACGCTCTGCTGGCAGCGTATCGATCCACCCGCCAACACGAAATGGCCCTGCTCTCCCAACTGATCCCCGGCCTGCTAGCCATCCCCGGCCTGAAATTCTTCGGCGTCACCGACCCAAATCAATTCGAACATCGCTGCTCCACAGTTTCGATCCGCCTGGCCAACCACAGGCCTACAGAAACAGCCAAGTTCCTCGGCGACCGCGGCATCTTCACCTGGGACGGCAACTACTACGCCCTAAACCTGGCCGAGCGCCTCGGCGTCCAATCCACCGGCGGCTTCCTCCGCATCGGCCTGGTCCACTACAACACCCGCGAAGAGGTCAACGGCCTGCTAACGGCCCTGCGCGAACTAGTCTCTGCAGCCTGACGCGCCCGAGTGCCCAAATAGTGTCCTTGACGACCGCTTACCATACCCGTACAGTATCCTCCAGGTAACATGACCGCAGGCTTGGTAGCGCCAGCTCCCAGCTGGCGTTTTTTCGTTGCTGGAGGAGAAATCCTAGGGTCTGCGACGAAATCAAAACAGACTCCCACTACCGTAGAATCAACACTTGTGAATCTTTATCAAAACAAACGACTTTAAATCCCTCTAGATTCAACACTCACACAAAACCCCAGGAGGTACCATGTTAGTCACGGTTCGAGCGGCGACCTCGAACGGGACCTCTAAAGCATCCCATGGTCGCCTCTCCCCGCGTGGAAAGAATTTCCTCCCCCATGTATCCTGACGGCTATGACAAAACGACTGAAACCCATCGTATTAACCGTCCTCGACGGCTGGGGCTACCGCGCGGAAACCAAAGGCAACGCCATCGCCCAAGCCCGTAAACCCACCTATGACTCCCTGATCAAAAATTTCCCCAACACCCTGATCCACACCTCAGGTCCATACGTCGGTCTCCCCGAAGGCCAAATGGGAAACAGCGAAGTAGGCCACCTCAACATCGGCGCCGGACGCATCGTCCACATGGACATGACCCGCATCGACGTCCTCATCACCAACAAGCAGCTACAAAACGTTCCGCTCTTCCAGCAAGCCATGGAGCGCGGCCGCCGGCGCCAACTCCACTTCCTGGGCCTCCTCAGCGACGGCGGCGTCCACTCCCACATCCAGCACCTGTTCGCCCTGCTGGAAATGGCCAAGCAGCAAAAAGTCGAAAAAGTATTCGTACACTGCTTCATGGACGGCCGCGACACTCCTCCTCACAGCGGCCGCGACTTCGTCCGCCAGCTGCAGCAAAAAATGCGCGAGTTGCAAGTCGGAGAAATCTCCACGTTGGTCGGCCGCTACTACGCCATGGACCGCGACAATCGGTGGGAACGCATGGAACTTGCCTACGACGCGCTGGTTCACGGCCAAGCCGAAACACAAACGAGCGATACCGTCGCCGCACTGCAAAAAAGCTACGAACAAGACGTAACCGACGAATTTATAAAGCCAATAGTGGTAACAACAGGCGAAGGCCCATCGGCCGTTCCGGTTGGCCTCATCCACGACGACGACGCGGTCATCTTCTTCAACTATCGCGCCGACCGCGCCCGCCAAATGACCTACGCGCTCGCAGCCCCTGACTTCGACAAATTTGCCGACCCCAAGCGCCCGAAAAATCTCTTCTACGTAGGCATGACCCAATACGACAAAAACTGGCCGTGGCTCCAATACGTAATCGGCCCAGAAAAGTTAGAGCACATCCTCGCCCAGGTTTTCGCCGACATCAATTACAAAAATCTCCGCTGCGCCGAAACCGAAAAATACGCCCACGTAACGTATTTCTTCAACGGCGGCATCGAAAAGCCCTTCGCCGGCGAAGAACGCATCCTGGTCCCTTCACCCAAAGTCGCCACCTACGACCTGAAACCCGAAATGTCCGCCGCAGGCATCACCGACACGGTAGTAAAAGCCATCGAGCAAAACCAATTCGACGCCATCATCATGAACTACGCCAACGCCGACATGGTCGGCCACTCGGGAAAACTCGAAGCCGCCATCCGAGCCGTGGAAGCCGTAGACGCCGGCCTAGCCCGCATTTATCAAGCGCTAAAACCCCGCGGCGGCGCCTGGATCATCACCGCGGACCACGGCAATGCCGAAACCATGATCGACCCGAAGACCGGCGGCCCGCACACCTATCACACGCTGAATCCGGTCCCGTTCATTCTCGTCGCCGACAACGACAAGCAAACCCTGCAACCCAACGGCTCGCTACGCGACATCGCGCCAACGATGTTAGGCGCGTTAGGCCAACCGCAACCGAAGGATATGACCGGCCGCGATCTGCGCGCCATCCAAAAATAAGCAAGCGGCAGGAGGTGCGCAAATGTTCGAGAATCTAGGAGGCCGCCAGCGAGTAGCACCACAAAGACTAGGCTTCGGCAACATTCCGGTCCCCGGCACAAAAGCGGGCGCCATCGTCTCCCTGGGCCTGGTGGTGATCGCCTGGTTCGCGATCCCCGTAGCCCGCCCATTCATCCTGGGCACCGTCGGACTCGGCTGCGTAGTCGGCCTCTTTCTGCGCTGGCTCCACAGCCGCGAATAAATTCGGAATCGCCTCGGCCGATCTCGTTCGGCAAGGACTGTCATCCTGAGGCGATCCGACGAGGATCACCGAAGGATCTCAACTCAGCGGCCATCAAAGCGTCAGCAACGTGCAAGGTTCGACTTGTCATTTAGACGAAAGCCGGAGCTAACTTGACCGCCACCCGCACAACTCCTGCTGAAACCAAACTCCTCGTCTGCGTCTGGCACCCGTTCCCGCAATGGCGCGCGCTACCGATCCTGCCGGAAACCATTCGCCATCGCTGGCCCGCAATGCGCGTAGTCCACCTGCCCGACTACGACCACCTTCCGCAAGAACTCCCCGACACCGACATCTTCATCGGCGCATCGCTACGCCCCGAACAATTGCACTACGCGCGAAAACTAAAGTGGATTCACTCCACCGCAGCCGGCGTTTCCCAACTCATGTACCCCGAACTCCGCAACTCCGGCGTCATCCTTACAAACCCCAGCGGCATCTTCTCTCCGCCTATGGCCGAACACACCATGGGCCTGATGATCGCGCTCGCCCGCAATTTTCCCGACAGTATCCGCTACCAGGACCGCCCGCAGTGGGCGCAAAACGAAGTCTCCAGTCAGCCCGGCCCGCTCACCGAACTCAATGGCCAACTCCTGTTGATCGTCGGCTACGGCTCGATCGGCCGCGAACTCGCCCGCCGCGCCCGCGCTTTCGATATGCGCGTCTGGGGCGTCACGCGTTCCGGCAAAGGCGACGCCACCCAGGCCGAAAAAATCCTCCCTGTGGCGCAGCTCGAAGACGCGCTTCCGCACGCCGACTACGTCGTCCTGGCCGCGCCGGACACCGGCGAAACGCAACACCTGATCGGCGCAAGTCACATCGCAAAAATGAAACGCGGCGCGCGGCTCATCAACGTGGGCCGCGGTTCGCTGCTCGACGAAGCAGCCCTGATCCGCGCGCTGGAATCAGGCGCGCTGAGTGGCGCCGCGCTCGACGTCACCGCCACCGAGCCGCTCCCACCCGATAGCCCACTCTGGAAAGCCCCAAATCTCTTCATAACGCCACACACCAGTGGCGTGAGTGACCGCCTCTGGCAAAAAGAAACCAACCTGCTGATGGATCTACTGGAAAGATGGTTCGACAACCGCGATCTCTTCAACGTAGTCGACTTCAACCGCGGCTACTGACCGTGATTCCACGAATTGTCATCCTGAGGCTACGCGACGAAGGCGGCCGAAGGACCTGAGCGTAAGCGTCAGCGAAAACGTTAGAGAAGTACGCGCGGAAGGTGGTTGGCGGCTCGTCAGTGAGATCCTTCGCGCATCCTCATCGGATCCCTCAGGATGACAGTGTCGCAATTTGTTGCGATTGTTACGGTTCTCGCAGTTGTTGCGGTTGTTGCCGTCACTGTTGGGGCGCCGGATTTCCTTTCAACTGTCAACCGCCTTATGGGCCGCCTTACCGACCGCCTCTAATCCCCAACGCCGCCTTTAACCGCCGTGTAGCCTTCGCGCGCATACACGACTACCTTTTGCTTCTTCCCCTTTTGATCGTTCACTACCAGCGGGCTGCCGTCGGGTTGCACCAACTCAATCTTCACCTTGTGAAATTTTCCGTCATTCGCGCCGGTGGTCGGTGTATAGGAAATGCTGTACTGGTTGCGCAAAAATGCCACGATGTCATGAAAAATTCCGGGAATCTCCCCATCAAACTGCGGAAACCACGCGTAACCTCCGGTCAACGATGCAAAAGTCTTCATCTGGTTCTCGCCCTGCAGAAAATTCATGTGCGAGCCCTGATTTCCGTGAGCCTCAATATAGTTGATATACGGCTTGTCCAGCCCCACGCAGAAAATCGTCACGTCGCTCTGCCGCAGCTGTTTCATGGTCTGGTCCAGCGTGTGTTTTGAAAATGTATCCACGCCGGTGGCTAGTAGCAAAATCGACTTCTTCCCCTTCACATCTTTCATGCGCTCGGAGGTATCCAGCACCGCATCAAACACATTCGACTCGCTGAATCCCGGAAAATACAAATGATACAGCGCGTTGCGAACCTCATCCTTGTTCTGCGTAAAATCCACTTCCGTCCGGGTCTTCATGTCAAACGTAACCAACGCCACCCAATCCTTCTGCTTCAGGTTGGGGAAAAAGGCGTCCGCCCAATACTTGGCCTGGTACGCAAACCAGTCGTAATACCCGCGGCTGCTGAACTCCATCAGCATGGTCATCGTAATCGGCGAATCGGTCGCGCCAAAATTGGTTATCGTCTGTGGCGCGCCCTCGTCGATCACGCGAAAATTCTCCTTCTTAAGTCCCGTCAGCAAATCGCCGTGCTGCGTGGCGGCGATCACGTCCAGCGTCACCACCGGCACTTCCACGGAGATCGATGCCCCGGCCTCTTGCGGTTTCTGTTGCGGCGGCGCGGGGGTGGGCGCAACCGGCGGAGCGCCAGGCTGGGCTCCCCCTTGCGGTCCCGAGGGCGCTTGCGCCCTGAGCAGGCTCGTTCCCAGCGGCAGTAAAACCGCTGCCGCCAAAACTCCCAAGAAAACTGACGTCAGAATTGCCTTCATGGCTCTACCCACTCTACCCTCATCGCATTCCCCTCACCGACAATCATAGAACGCCCCTATCTTGGGGAGCAACGTGCCAAATCCCGTCTAATCTTACCGTTGAGTTTACGCCACCACCCGCCATCACCGCGGCCGGGTCCCCACACCCAGCATGTTAGTATGAGGCACGTTTGCCGCAAAACGTTGCTGAGCCGACCGCTCGGCCCGCGCGGCAACTCGCTCCCCGCCCTGCGCGGCGGGCAAAAACCAGAAAACGAGGATCGCTTCGTGAACGGTCTCCGCAGAATGCCCAGGCTGATGCTGCATGTGATTGCGTGGCTACCCTTTGCCACGTTACCCCTCGCCGCACAAGTCGCGCCGCCGCCCACGAACTCGCTCCCTGCCAGCCAATCTCCTCTCGGCGATATGACCTCCCTTACCGGGAATGCCAAAATCTGGCTCCAGGACCTGATCAAGATCAACACCACCAATCCGCCTGGCAACGAACAAGCTGCCACAAAATACATTTTGGCCATTCTGCAAAAGGAAGGCATCGCTGCCGAAGAACTCCCGGTGGCCCCCGGCCGGACCTCGGTGGTTGCCCGGCTCCGGAGTTCGGCGGTAGCCGATCCCGCGCGTGCGCTGCTGCTGGTCGCGCACATGGATGTGGTGGGCGTCGACCGTGCCAAGTGGACGGTCGATCCCTTCGCGGCGACGATCAAGGACGGCTATCTGTACGGTCGCGGCGCGATCGACAACAAAGCCATGCTGGTCACCAACCTGGTCACCTTCATCGCGCTGAAACGCGGCAACGCTCGCTTGAATCGCGACGTCATTTTTCTGGCCACCGACGACGAGGAACAAGGCGGCGACGCCAGCATCAAGATTCTGATCGCCAAATATTGGGACAAAATCGCGGCAGGCTTTGCATTGAACGAAGGCGGCAACGTCGTCCTCGAGAACGGTAAAGTACAGTACGTCGCCGTGCAAGCCAGCGAAAAGGTCGCCGTCAATGTCACGGTCGTAGCTCGCGGCACTTCCGGCCATGCCTCGATGCCCACAAGAGACAATCCCATCGTGCATCTCTCCGCCGCCGTCGAAAAAATTGGCGGATATGTCGCCCCGGTGCATTTCACCACCATCGTGCGCCGCTATTTCGAAGGATTGGCACCGCTGGAAGATGACGAAATCTCGAAGTGGATGCGCTCTCTGGACACCGCCGATCGCGGCGAACACGCGCAACGCGTGATTTCCGACACCAACCCGCAGTGGAACTCCATGCTCCGCGACACCATTTCCCCCACCATGCTCGTGGCTGGAGTTCGCGCCAATGTGATCCCCTCCGAGGCCCGCGCCACCTTAAACGTTCGCCTCCTCCCCGGCGACACCATCGACGCGCTGCTCAGCGAACTGAACAAACTTGTCAACGATCCGCTCGTGCGTCTCGACGTGCAGCCCGACGCAGGCCTGGCCGCCCCGCCGTCGTCGCTCGAGAACGATTTCTACGCCGACATCACGAAAGTAGCCGCCCAGGAATTCGGCGGCGCCCCGGTGCTGCCGTATCAATCGCCGTGGGCCACCGACTCCGCGCAATTGCGCCTGCACAACGTGCAAGCCTACGGCTTGTGGCCTTTTCCACTCACGCCGGACGATCTAAAACGCATGCACGGCGAGGACGAACGCATTCCGCTAGCATCGTTCGCGAAAGGCATCGACGTCGAATCCCGCATCGTCGCGGAATTCGCCGTCACCAAGTGAGCGCCGCCCACCGCCACATTGCTATCTCTTGGCTATCCGCTTTCGAGCACTGTTATGAACTGATCAGCGGCAGCCGAATGTCGCAGCGGAGACGCCTCCAACGTCGCGAGGATTAGACCATCCCTCCTCACATCCGAATCTTAATTTTCACCAATAAAACTTTCTCTGCAATCGCGTAAACTACAGGACTCACAAAACGATCATGGCATTCCGGCACTCAAAAATCGTCTGCACCATCGGCCCAGCCAGTTCTTCCGCGCGCATCATCGAGCGCTTGATGCGCGCAGGCATGGACGTCGCCCGGCTAAATTTTTCTCACGGCACCCACGCCGATCATGCGCGCAGCATCGCGCTGCTTCGCGCCGCCGCCATCAAGCACGAGAAACCCATCGCCATCCTCGCCGACCTGCAAGGCCCAAAGATCCGCACCGGCCCGCTCGCAGGAGGCACGCCTGTAACGCTGACTTCGGGCCAACCCTTCACCATAACCACCGCGCGCGTTCCCGGCGATGCGGGTCGCGTGAGCACCACCTTTCGTCCGTTGCCCCGCGAAGTGCATCGCGGCAATCGCATTCTTCTCTCCGACGGATTGATCGAACTCCGCGTCAAACGAGTGCGCGGCCAGGAAGTCATCTGCGAAGTCGTCAATGGCGGCGTACTCGGCCAGCACAAAGGCATCAATCTGCCGGGGGTCCGGCTGCGCGTGCCCGCCCTTACGCGAAAAGATCGTGAAGATCTGGCCTTCGCGCTGAAGCAAGACGTCAACTATGTCGCCGTGAGTTTCGTGCGTCATCCCGAAGACGTGGTGCTGGCGAAACTGCTGATTCGCCGCGCCGACAAAGACACTCCGGTGATCGCCAAACTCGAAAAACCCGAAGCGATCGAAAATCTCGACAGTATCCTGCGGGTCGCCGACGGCGTCATGGTGGCCCGCGGCGACCTTGGCGTGGAAATGAATCCCGAACGCGTTCCGGTCGTGCAGAAAATGATCATCGCGCGAGCCCGCGAAGCCCGCCGCCCGGTGATCACTGCGACGCAGATGCTCGAATCGATGACCCAGAATCCGCGCCCGACCCGCGCGGAAGCCTCCGATGTGGCCAACGCGATTTTCGACGGTTCCGATGCCGTGATGCTTTCCGCCGAGACCGCTTCCGGAAAATATCCGGTCGAAGCCGTGGCCATGATGGCGCGCATCATCGAAGAAGCCGAAGCCAGCATCACCGAATTTCCGCGTCCTTCCTCGGTGCAGGAAAGACTGAAGGTCGCCGAAACCGTCGCCGAACTCGTCTGCCACGCTTCCCGCGAACTGCACATGAAACTCATCGCCGTCTTCACGCACAGCGGCTTCACCGCCCGCCTGGTCTCTCGCTATCGTCCCCTGGTTCCTATCGTTGCGTTTACGCCGGAAGCAGAAACGCGCCGCCGCATGGCCCTCATCTGGGGGGTGATGGCGCGCGGCATCGCTGACGTTCACAAAGTCGATGGCCTGGCCGAAATCGCCGAGCGGCGCTTGCTGGAAGAAGGCCTCGTGCGCAAAGGCGACGTCATCGGCGTAGTCGCGGGCACTCCCATGGGCGTTCGAGGCACCACCAACTTCATGAAATTTCACGTCATCGGAGGAGCGACTTGATGGCCGCGCCCGCCTCCGCTTCGCCATTAACAATGGAGCGCGTCCGGGCCGCGCAGTCCTTGCTGCGTCAAGTTGTGCCGGAAAGTCGGCTCGCGGGAACCGACAAGCTTTCCAGCCACGGCGGCGGTTGGGTGTATCTCAAGCT
>Ga0182024_10021338_pt1 | contig 11761 bp, 10 predicted proteins | sample P32metaG_FD_120480 | JGI IMG/M metagenome (GOLD analysis project Ga0182024, IMG submission 120480) | Permafrost microbial communities from Stordalen Mire, Sweden - P3-2 metaG (Illumina Assembly) | ecosystem: Environmental > Terrestrial > Soil > Wetlands > Permafrost | place: Sweden: Stordalen... | reverse complement strand
CGGCAGAAAAGACTACAAAAAAGTACAACTACCAAAAATACAACAAGGAAGAGCGAAACGGTCTGCTTTTCCCTGGCGTTAAGTATCGCTCAACACAGCAAAGTCTCAAGATCACCGAAGTGTGACCGGACAGGGGAGGGGTTGTACAGGCTGCCGAAAGTCTATGTACGAAGGGACTTTTCCCCCTCCTGTGTAACCTCGAGGCAGCTGGACGCAGGTAGGGTCTGCTGACAAGACGCGCGTCTCGCCAGCCACACCAGGCATTTCTGTTCTTGTTACGGGCCGCGTACAACAGACGGAGCAGTGAACCCTGCTTGCTCGTCCGAGCGCTGTTCCGGCTCGTCCTGGCACGTCTTTGCTGCGGAACTGGCTGCTGCGGAGCTGACGCGAGGACAGGGAGTGGGGGGAAGGTCCGGCCTTCCCGCTCAGTTACGAGGCTGTTTTCAGTGCTCGTTCAGCGCGCAGCCAATCCTGCTCGGGCGAACCCTCGGGCCAGCCGCGCTCAGCCCAGTACTTCTCTGCCAGGCGAGCAATCTCCTCCCGGCTGGGGGCCGGAGCTGCGGCGGGGGTCTGCTTCTTGGCGGCCGGCTTGCGGCGTTTGGCAGTCCCGTTGGGCGCTTCTACGGTCTTGGTAGTCATCGATTTCTCCTTCAAGGTACTTGCCTATCAACCTTAGGCACACCTTTATGATACGAAGGAGAGGGTGGAATTGCCAGCAAGTACGCTAGTAACTTTTGGGCTACGCCCCTCAAGGTCCCCCAGGAACCTCAGGCTCCGGATGCGGGACTGTCGAAGCGCTCCTGGCGCCGCGATATGGCATTCGAGAGGGTAATGGGTGGATCGGATTGCAGCAACTGGACGCTCCACTCTTTCATGGCCGGCCGGATGCGCTGCAGCTCTGCCAGATCGGCTCTCCAGTTTCTAAGATGGACTTTAGTATCCAGCATGCGGATCCAGAAGGCGCGGTACTCGGCCAGGTTGAGGCGCTCAACGTTGGCGAACAACTCCTCGTCGCCCAACAGCCATTGCCATAAAAACCGGTCCTGGGAAGTGGGCTGGCGGGCCGCAAGCGCCTCATCGGCGAGCTCTTCGTCGGTAGGGAAGGCGTTCAGTCCGTAGCCGAAATCGGAGAAATCACTCTTCTCTCCCGTCTGCTCCGCGATTCGCTTAAGGCAGCGTGCCAGGTTGCGGCGCGAAGGCCCGCGATAGGAGCGCTCCTCGATCAATCCTTTGTAAAGACTGACAGCACGGCGCAGGCCGCGCACAAAAAGATCGCTGCGCGAGCTGTTGTCGGCAGTCTCCTCGGGAACATAAAACCGGCTGCAAAGCAAAGCTTCGACAAAGGTCGTATGCCGCCACTCGGGATCCACCGACGCGGCGTGGGCAATATCCGCGAAGGCCTGTTTGGAGAGAGACTCGAGCTGGGCCCGCTCCGTTTTTCGTTGCCAGGACGGCTCACGGTCCTGCGCCTCGAGCACCATGTAACCGGCCAGCGACCGGTAGGAATACGCCTGGGCAATCCGCCGCCGCTCCACCGCGTCGGGAAAGCGAGTCATCTGGGAGAAAAATTGGTCCAGACGGGCGAAAGCTGTCCAGGGATCGGAGCGGTAGAGGTGGGCCACTGCGGAAAGCAGCAGGCCGTTGAGGTAAACCGCCGCCTCCGATCCCGAGGAAAGATCCTGAAAAACAATGCGACCCTGGCCCACGTAGGCGAGGTCGTCAATATCATCGATGATCGCCTGCGCACGGGGAGAAAAGGCGTTGCCCTCTTCCTGGAAACTCAAGGGCTGCTCGCCCACCTCCTGCAACAATCCGGGTAAAGTGCTCCTCACTTCACTCCTGGCGTCGCGCAGGGTTTTCAGTTCCGTAGCCACAGCTTCCACCTCGGCCACGGCCCGGGACGCATCTCTGTCCCAAGCGCGCGCCTGCTGGTAGACCTGGATCACGATCAATCCCGCAATGATGGCGAAGACCCCGAGGAAAAGCGCTGAAGTGGTGCGGACCCTGTGCTGGGCCTGCATTGCTTGTTGCAAGGCATCCTGGGACTGGCGCAACTGGTCGCGGGTCTGGTTCATCTCGGCATGGATCTCATCCGAGGTTGAGTCGACATGCAGAGTTGCCGGTGCAGGCTGCACCGTGGCGGGCGCCGCAGCCGGAGCTGCGTAACTCGCCAGCGGCTGGCGTCTCGGTTGATAAGGGGCGGGAGAGGCAGGAACCTGTGTCGTGGCCGGGTCGATGGTCGAGCCGCCAACCGTCTGCGCCTCCGCCGGAAATCCGATCAGGATATACAAGCAGGCGAGCAGGCAGATGGCAAGCAAGCCCAGCGCCAGCATGGTCATCCAGCGGTTGGTGTGTTTATGCTCCGCCATGCTTGCGGGATCACTTTCCATTCTGCCTCCGGAGCTGAATTCCAGGGAGCTCCGCCGTGCAGCCGTTGCTCCAGAACGGCTGCACATCAGCAGCTATGACGCTACCACCCGTTACCCTGATTATGCTCTGAAGTATCTGCAACTTCGAGCGCCCGGGCAATCCCACTTCCGAAACAGGAGGGCCGGCTAGCCGCGACTCCTGGTGACCGTAATGGGCTCGGCAAGTTTGAAGGTGACGACGCTTTCTGCCGGCACGGTTATGTCCTTATTGCCGGTGAAAGCGGCGCCCGCGGTGCCAGCGCCGGCTCCGAGCAGGCCGCCGATCAAGGCTCCCTTGCCGCCGCCGGCCAGACCGCCAATGAGCGCTCCGCCACCACCACCGCCGCCAATGAACCCGGCGGTGCGTTTGCCTTTGCCTTTGGAGGTCGCTTCATACGCGGTCGTGCTGACCGCATAGTCACCGACCCTCTTGATGGCTATGGCCAGATCCCCAGAGCCCTTGAACCTACCCTGACCCTTGGAAGCCGTGACCACCCCGGTGACCGGGGCACCGGCGCGGATGACAGTGACGCCGCCGACCACCACAGACTGGGCCAGAACGCCACTGAAGCTATCGCCGACGTTGCTGTTCTTGGCACTGACCGTTTGCTCCAACCGAACCACCAGCGGCATGCCGGCGGGCACGGTGTATTGCTTGGGCGGCGGTGGGGGCGCGGGAGCCGCCGCGGCCACCGCTGCCGGAGGAGGAGCCGCGACCGGCGCAGGTGCGGGAGCTGGCGCGGGGGCAGCCAGCTCCGCGGCGGGAGCGGGGGCCGGCGCGGCGGGGGTGGGAGCAGCTGCCTGGGCGGTGGGGGCTGGCTCGGCAGCCGGGGCGGCAGGAGCCGGGCCTTTATTGCATCCGCCCAGCAACAGCAATCCGCTCAATGCGAGCGAAAGCATGCCGGCCGAGGCATACGTAGCCTGCCTGGTTGGACGACCGCCAGTAGAGCGGATTGCGCTCGATAAAGTGTGCTTGTTCATGATTCTCTCCCTTGATGCAAAGGTTTCTGCGCCGTCATGCCAAGCCCGACTGTTCCAGCTTTTCCTGAATCAGCGCGTGAGCCAAAGTTACTGTGCGGTGGTGCTGAGCAGCCGGGATTGCACTCAATTTTGCAGCGACCCGGGGTCGATCTCAAATCGATTCGGACCGGCGGTCCAGTCCATTCGATCCAGCCAGCCTTGCAAACCCCAGACAATCATGATGCATGATCACGGATTGACGGGGCCGGCCGCGTTGAGAACGCCTTAAGCTTACACCAACTCTGAACAGTTCTTTTAGGATGCGGCCAGCGGCGGGCAGGCAACGCGGACGGGGATACAGAGGCAAAAGAGTGGGGAGAGGGGATGCACGGCCAGCTGGTCAAAATTGGTTTTTTCTGAGCTAGACTTCCGGGCTGGAGTTTCGGAGCGGGTGGATAGATCCAAAGCTGCGGAACGCGCGAGTTTTGCGGAAGTCACCGCTCTGATGTTTTGTATCAGGGCACGACTTTAGTCGGGCCGTTGATACAAAACACAACCCAGCATCCGAAGCAGATTCTCTGACCGGTTGCGGGGGTCCCAGGTCTCAAAAGCGAGACCTGGGGCGCCCTTTGATGGTTGCCGACGGCTAGGCTTGAGCGTGCTCGAGCCTGCGGCGGAGGCTGGAGGCAAGTTCTGCCACCAGTTCCAGTTTGCCGGCCAGTTTTGGGGTTACCTCGGGTTCCGCCAATGCCAGTTGCGACTGCAGCAGCAGCCCGGTTACGGTGGATTTCAATTCACTTTCGAGCAGCGACGCAGCGGCCCGCAAAGCCTGGACCTGCTGTTGCTCCCGGCGCCCAATGGCCGCCTGAACCTCGCGTGCCAGTCGAGGACCGCCATGAAAGGCGAAATTAATCTGCACCGGAACCGCCATACCCAGGCTTTGCCATAACATCTCGGTGGCAGCGGGATTGGCTTCGGCAGTGCAGTCGTCCACCACGACCACGGAATAGTCGCGATGGCGCAGCTCGGTCACCCCCGCTCTTTGGTTGGCGGCGACTTTTACCGGGCAACCCAGGGAGGTGCTCAGGGTGTCTGCGATCCGGGTCGCATCGGACATGGGACTGATGATGAGGACACTATGCTGCAGCGGTGATTTCACGACTACCTCCTTCAAGGTTGCCTGGGACAGGTTTACTGTTGGGAGCGGATGGTCACGCTTCTATAGTCCTGGGGAAGCGGAGCCGTCGTTTCGGGCATTCTCTTCTGCTTCCGGAGCGCCGATGCCGTACTCCTTTAGCTTGCGGTAGAGGGTGGTCTTTCCTATGCCCAACAGGCGGGCGGCCAGGAGTTTGTCGCCATTTAATTTGCGCAGGGTTTCGAGAATTGCCTGTTTTTCCAACTGGGCCAGGGGTAGAACCGGCCCCCGGGCAGAACCGGCAGGGTTGAGCACAGACGGCGCTACAGCGACGGGGCGACGGTTCTGCAGGTGAAAGTTTTGCAGTTGCGTGGGCAGATCGCCCAGATGTATGACCGGGCCGGAGGAAAGGGTGCAGGCGCGGTCGAGCGAATTCTCCAGCTCGCGTACGTTTCCCGGCCACTCGTACTCGACCAGGGTGCGCAAGGCATCATCGCTCAGGGTGTGGGCGGTGCCGGTTTCACGGGACAGCCGCTCCAGGAAGTGCGCGGTGAGCAGAGGAATGTCCTGTTTGCGCTCGCGCAGTGGAGGAATACGCAGGTTGACGACACTGAGGCGATAGTATAGGTCCTTGCGGAAGCGGCCCTGCTCGACCATGGTCGCAAGATTGCGGTTGGTGGCGGCAAGGATGCGGACGTTGATGGGAACGCGATGGGTGGCGCCCACCGGCCGAACCTCCTTTTCCTGCAAGGCGCGGAGCAGCTTGGCCTGCAGATCAAGCGGCAGCTCGCCAATCTCGTCGAGAAAGACGGTCCCTCCCTCGGCCGATGCCAGCAAACCTTCCTTGGAACGATTGGCGCCAGTGAACGCCCCTTTCACGTAGCCGAAGAGCTCACTTTCCATGAGTGTCGGCACCAACGATCCACAATCGATGGGCACAAACGGCCGGTCAGCATGGGGGCCGTTGGAATGAATGGAGCGGGCTACCAGCTCCTTGCCCACACCGCTCTCTCCCAGGATCAGGACGGGATGGGAGCTCTGTGCCACCTTGGCCAGAATGCGATAGAGTTTGTCCATCTCAGGGCTGCGGCCGATCATGTTGCCCAGGCCTTGTGGAGATCGTAGAGATTCGCGCAAGCGGCGGCTCTCGCCATCCAGGGTTCGCCGCTCCATCATTCGTTCCACGGCGCGCTCCAGGACTGCGGTCAGTTCATCCATGGCAAAAGGTTTGGTGAGATAGTCGGCTGCTCCGGTGCGCATCGCCTCGACCGCGGCCGGCACGGTCGCGAATGCGGTCATGACCACGACCACCAGGCCAGGATTGAGCGCCTTGATCTCGTTCAGCAGGCCCAGGCCTTCCTCGAGAGGGGTTCTCAGATCGAGCAGCAGAATGTCGATGCCCTGATCGCGCAGCAGGGTACGGGCGGCATCTATGCTCGAGACAGTCTGGGGGACAAAGCCGAGGTCGATGGCTATTTCGCAGCACGCCGAACGAATTGCGGCATCCTCGTCAACCACGAGCAGATGAAGCTTGCCGATGCGCTCCACGGGTCGCGACATAGTTGCCACGGGAAATGTAACTGGAACAGTTATCGCCATTGTACGCAGATTCCTTTCTGGCCGGAAACTTCCCTGCCTGTTGTATCGACCGTTATTGTGCCAACTTGCATTCGCTGACGTGGAAAAGCTGCGTCGGGCGAATAATCCGCCAAAGGCTCAACAGATGCTGTACTTAACCGCATGGCTGGCACACAGAAGTTTCGCTCGACCAGCTGCAGACCTGAGTTCATTTCTTCACTCCTTTTCATGTTGCTCATGATTGCTCCGCGACTGTTCTGCGATCGTTCACGACTGTTCTCTCGATCGTTCACGACTGCTCATGATTGCTTTCATGGCCGCGAGACGGCCGAGTTCCGTTGGCCTTTCCGGACTCGACGGGTGAGCTTGTTTTCGATTGCCCGGTGCTGGTGCTAGAGCACGTGCCGGGCCAAATCGCAGGGGAAGGGAAAGAGAGAGATAAGTGATTAGGAGGCAATGAGTTGCAGAAAGAGGAGCCAAGAGCCGCTCGATGTCTCCGGCTTTCGCCTGTTCCCAATTGGGAACGGGCAACATCGTCGTAGGCCTCGTAACTTCAGCTAAGTCCACAGTTTAGGAAGGTAATTCCATTTTGGGACGTGTCCCGAAACGGGAACAACAGCCAAGCTCTCATACAATCAGGGGATGAACCCCCAGCAGAAATCCGCGGCAGCATTCTTCCGCCCCAACGACCGGGCACCCGACGCGATGCGCCCGGTGCGCCTGATCCCGCATTACACTTCAATGGCCGAGGGCTCGGTGTTGATTGAAGTGGGCCACACCCGGGTGCTGTGTAACGCTACGGTCGAAACCGGAGTGCCCGGCTGGCTGAAGAACAGTGGACGAGGATGGGTGACTGCGGAATATGGCATGCTGCCGCGGGCTACGCTTACCCGCAGCCCGCGGGAAGCAGAGCGCGGCAAGGTGGGTGGACGGACGCATGAGATCCAGCGGCTCATCGGACGCTCGCTGCGCTCGGTGGTCGACATGCAGGCCCTGGGCGAACGCACGGTGATCCTTGATTGCGACGTCCTGCAGGCGGACGGGGGCACCCGCACTGCGGCCATCACCGGCGCCTGTGTGGCCATGGCCATTGCCTTCCGGCGGCTGGTGGAGGCGGGCACGTTAAAGAAGCTGCCGCTCACGCAATTGCTGGCCGCTACCAGTGTGGGCATCGTGGAAGGAGTGACGCTGCTCGACCTGGCTTATGAAGAAGACTCCCAGGCGGAAGTCGACATGAACGTGGTCATGACCGAGGCCGGCGGATTGGTGGAAGTGCAGGCGACCGCGGAACGCAACGCCTTCCCGCGGGAAAAATTAATCGAGATGATGGATCATGCGCAGCGCGGGATCATCGAACTGATTGAAGCCCAGCGCGCAGCGCTGAGGTTGTGAACGTCTACCCATCGCAGTCCCCGCGAATGTTTTAGAATGAGCCCCGGGAAACAATGGCAAAAATTGAGAGGAAATGAGCAATGACAACCACCAATATTACAGCTGGAAAACTGGCGGGACTGAAGGCCGTCTCGGATGCGCGCGGGGTCATCGCTGCAGCGGCGATGGATCAGCGCGGATCGCTGAAGAAGTCGTTGGCCAAAGAGAAGGGCGTTTCCGACCTGCCCGATTCTGCCTTGATTGAGTTCAAGGAACTGGTGACTGAGGTGCTTACGAAGTATGCGTCGGCGATCCTGCTTGATCCCGAGTATGGGCTGCCGGCGGCCAAACGGCGCCATGGCAAAGGCTTGCTACTGGCTTATGAGAAGACCGGCTACGATGCGGACCAGGTTGGACGGCTACCCGATTTGCTCGACCACTGGTCCGTGCGCAGGCTGAAGGAAGCCGGCGCGGACTGCGTGAAGGTGCTGCTGTATTACACCCCGTTTGAGAAAAGCGAAATCAACGACCGGAAGCACGCCTTCATTGAGCGCATCGGCGACGAATGCCGGGCCTGCGACATCGCCTTCTTCCTTGAATTTGTGGGGTATGACGTGCATGGCAACAGCGAGAAGTCGCTGGAGTATGCGAAGAAAAAGCCGGACATTGTTTCCGGTTCGATGTCGGAATTCGGCAAACAGAAATATTTGATTGATGTGCTCAAGGTAGAGGTTCCGGTGCAAATGGAGTTTGTCCAGGGGACCAAGGCGTTCAAGGGCGAGGCCGCGTATACGCGTAGCGAGGCTTTACAGCATTTCCGCGACGCTGCCACGACCACCCACAAGCCTTTCATTTATTTGTCCGCGGGCGTCAGCAATCCGGTCTTTACTGAGACCCTGGAACTGGCGGTGGAGAGCGGCACGACCTTCAACGGTGTGCTCTGCGGGCGCGCCACCTGGAAGGATGGGATTGCGATCTACGCCAAGAACGGGGCCAAGGCTTTTGAAGACTGGCTTAACGATCAGGGCGTGAAGAATATCCAGAACGTCAATCACAGCCTGGAGGGGGCGCATTCGTGGTTTCCCAAGGTTGGAGTGACGGCGGCTGATTTGTTGGCTCTGGCTTAGGGTTAGAAGCTTCCCCAGGACGGTGTCCTGGGGAAGCTTCAGCGGGGTCTTTTCGCCAAGAGCGCAGAGGCTGAAGCCCAGATCATGGTTGGATTTTTGCGGCCCGACTAAAGTCGTGCCCTGATACAAAGCATCAGAGCAGTGACGTCCGCAAAAACTCCCTTATTATTCCCACTCGATGGTGCCTGGTGGTTTGGATGTGATGTCGTAGACCACGCGGTTGATGCCGTGGATTTCGTTGACGATGCGGCTGGAGATTTTCTTTAGCAAATCGTAGGGCAGCGGAACCCAGTCGGCGGTCATGCCGTCTTCGGAATGCACCGCGCGTATGGCGCAGGTGTACGCGTACGTGCGCTGATCACCCATTACGCCGACACTCTTGACCGGGAGCAGCACGGCAAAGGACTGCCAGATCTGCTGGTAGAGCCCGGCTGCCTTGATTTCCTTCACTACGATGTCGTCGGCTTCCTGCAGCAGGGCCACTCGCTCAGGGGTAACCTCTCCCAGGATGCGGACCGCCAGTCCCGGGCCGGGAAAAGGCTGGCGCTCGAGGATCTCGGCCGGCATGCCCAGGTCGCGACCAATGCGGCGGACCTCATCCTTGAACAAATCGCGTAGCGGCTCGATTAACTTCAACTTCATGTTTGCCGGCAGCCCGCCGACATTGTGGTGGCTCTTGATGGTCTGCGATGGGCCTTTGACGGAAGAAGATTCGATCACGTCGGGATAGAGAGTGCCCTGCACGAGCCAGGCGACGCTCGCCCCCGGTTGCTGTTGCTCGAGAATGCGCACCGCTTCGTCGTCGAAGACGGAGATGAATTCATTGCCGATGATCTTGCGCTTTTGCTCCGGGTCAAGGACGCCGGCTAGCCTGGACAGAAAACGATCGCTTGCGTCCACGGCTACTAACCGCAAGCCCAATCGGTCGCGCATGTTCTGCTGGACTTGCAGGAACTCGTTCTTGCGCAGCACGCCGTTGTTCACGAAGACGCAAGTGAGCCGGTCACCAATGGCTCGCTCCACCAACACGGCGGCTACGGAGGAATCGACTCCTCCGGAGAGGGCGCAGATGGCGCGGCCCTCGCCTACTTGTTCACGAATGGCGGAAACGGTCGACTGGATGAAGTGCGCCGGTGTCCAGTCAGGCTGGGCGTGGCAAATGTTGAAGAGGAAATTGCGCAGCAGGTCGGTTCCCCGGGGGGTGTGCCGGACCTCGGGATGAAACTGCACCGCCCAGATGCTGCGTGAAGGATCGGCCATACCAGCCACTGCGTTGGCGGTGCGCGCGGTGAGCATGAATCCCGGCGGCAGCTCCAGGGCTTCATCTCCGTGGGACATCCAGACGTCGAGCGACGGGGGCAGGCCGGCAAACAGGGGATTTTCGGTTTGGCCGGAAACGATCGAGACCTGAGCGGGCCCGTACTCGCGCTTGTCGGCCGAACGTACTTTCCCGCCCAGATGATGGGTGAGGAACTGCAGACCATAACAGATCCCGAGTATGGGCAATCCTATGGCGAGCATGTTTGGGTCCGCCACGGGCGCGTCCTGGTCGTACACCGAACAGGGTCCGCCGGAGAGGATGAGCCCGATGGGGTGCTGCGATTGGATTTCGGCGACAGAAGCTGTGCAGGGGAGGACTACGGAGAAAACGTTCTGCTCTCGTATGCGGCGTGCGATGAGTTGTGTGTATTGACTGCCGAAGTCCAGGATGACGATCGAGGAAGTATCCACGTTCTAGTTTTTCAGGATTTCGTTCCGCGGGCAAGAAGGGAATAAGTTCGCCAGAATTGCACGAACGCGGCGAGTTTTGCTACCTGGAAGAAATCGTTGGCGATCAGGTAGAGCACGGAGACAATAGCCCACCACAAATAGAGAGCGGTGCCCGTCATATCGGCCTCGAAGGGTAGAGGAATGGCGGAGAACACCATGGCGAGCACGATCAGCGCCAGACGGACGATGCCTAACACCAGGTTCACTTCCACCAGCTTGCCGGTCAGCGCGCCTTGGCGAAGACTACTGGCCAGGCTGCCCACGACTCCCTTGCCTTCGAGCATTGCCAGCAGGGGCGCGATGGAGAAAATCCAACTCAGCAGGGCCCAGAGGACAAAGATGCCGAGCGAAAGGCAGATGACCCAGGCACTCCAGCCGACCAGGTTGGGCGTGGCACTGCTCAGGGTCACATTGGCGGCCCACTGGATGGCGCGATACCAGCCCAGCCAGACACCGATCAGGGCCGCCATGCGCAGCAGCTGCAACAGGATCAGGGTGAAGGGTGCGGCGTGCAGTTTGGCATCAAGACGCTTGAGCACAACGGTGCGGCCGAGGCCAGAGGCGATGGCCCAGGCGATGGCCAGCAATGGTCCCAGCCAAACTGCAACCCGCTGTACTTCCGGCTTCATGGCCGCAGCCGCTTGCGCTATCTGCTGACCGGCCTGCATGGGGTCGCTGAGAGAAAGGCCGGAGAGGTCGGGAGAGACTGCGGCAGCAATGTGGACGCCCTGGTAGTAGAGGAGGGCGGCCGCGGGAATGCCGAAGCCCCAGCGCCAGAGGAGTTCCCTGCTCAACAGGCCTGGGCGCTTCCAGCAATCGGCGCAGATTTGCAGCAGAGACTGAGTTCCCCGCACGTGCGCCTATTTCACGACGATGTTGATCAGTTTGTTGGGGACGACCACCACTTTGACTATCTGTTTGCCGGCGATCGCAGCTTGCACCCTGGGCTCGGCCAGCGCTGCCTGCTGCATGGCTTCGCTTCCCGCGTTGGGCAAAAGCCGAACGACGGCGCGTAGCTTGCCATTCACCTGCACTGGGATTTCGAGTTCTTCTTCCCTGGCCAGATCAGGATCGAAGTTTGGCCACGGATGACGTAGCAGTGCACCGGCGCCACCGGTCTCACCCCAGAGCTCGGCCGTCAGGTAAGGGGCGAAGGGAGCCAGCAACAGGATCAGAGAGGGCACGATCGTGGCCATCAGCTGTGCCGAAGCCTCGGCCGGCATTTCCGCCAATCCCGGCTCGGCAGCGGTAATTTCGTTGACCAGTTCCATGACCGCGGCAATGTCGGTGTTGAAGTGCCAGCGCCCGGCGAAGTCCTGGGTGATCTTGCTGATCGTCTGGTGCAGCTTACGCAGCAGCGCCTGCGCCAGGGGAGAAGTTGGCGCTGCAGGCGGCTGACCGGCCCGGCTGCG
>Ga0182024_10021337_pt1 | contig 11761 bp, 8 predicted proteins | sample P32metaG_FD_120480 | JGI IMG/M metagenome (GOLD analysis project Ga0182024, IMG submission 120480) | Permafrost microbial communities from Stordalen Mire, Sweden - P3-2 metaG (Illumina Assembly) | ecosystem: Environmental > Terrestrial > Soil > Wetlands > Permafrost | place: Sweden: Stordalen... | reverse complement strand
GGAGTTGAGGCCTACCTTGGTCGTGACGCTGGTACCGCCAACGAAGTCTTCAAGCTTGAGCGTGCAACTAATTCCGCTGAGAGAGAGATCGATCAGCTTGCTATTGACCTGCTAGCGATGCAACAGCCAATGGCAGTTGATCTCAGATTCATCACGGCATGCATGAAGATCAACGCGGACCTAGAACGCGTTGGGGATTTGGCTGTCAACATCGCCGAACGCGCCTTGGCGGAAATTAACCTTCCGAAAATGCAGCTTCCAGTGGACCTTGGGCGAATGGCGACCACGGCCGCCGGCATGGTCCGACGTGCGCTGGACTCGTTCGTTGACGCAAATGCCGAACTTGCGGAGGCGGTTCTCATCATGGACGACGCAGTGGATCGTATGAACAAGGATATTTTTGTTTCCTTGGCGTCGGTGATGCGTTCCAACCCTCAAGCAGTTGATCAGGCGCTAGACGCCGTGTTGGTCGCTCGTAACTTGGAGAGAGTTGCCGATCACGCGACCAACATTGCCGAAGACGTAATATTTTGGGTAAAGGGCAAAGACGTTCGACATGGTGCTGCTCAAGGGGCATTGTGAGACGAACAGCAATCCTCTAATGATCTCCAGCGATGAAGTCCTTGGTCTGGTTCCCTGTAGAGGCTATCGCTCGTCGTGAATACGTCCGAAATGCCGTTAGCGGAGTAAAACCTTAACACAAGTGCCGACTATTACACTGCCGAACGGAACAGGTAAGACAACTAGCCCCGACCACGCTTCTTCGTTTGGCTAAGGAGCATAGTATATGCATCTAAAAGCATAGACACGTATAATTAAACTGATTGTAACAAATAATTCATGCGACTGTAACAAACCCACTGTAGAACTGGAATCGCTTTAAACGAGATCGAGATACCTATTCCTTTGCTATGTTGAAAGCGAGCATCTTCATCGTAGAAGACGATCCGGATATTTCGGGTCTCGTCCGGCATCATCTGGAGTCAGCCGGTTTTTCAACTCGGCTCTTTTCAACGGGTAGCTCCGTCATCCGTGAGGCGGAGCAGCGTCGACCGTTGCTTTTCATTCTCGACGTCATGGTTCCCGGCGAGGACGGTCTGGAACTTTGTCGCCAGATTCGCCAAAGTCAGCCCATGGAAACGATTCCCGTGATATTTCTTACGGCGAGGAGTAGCGAATCCGACCGCATCTTTGGCCTAGAGCTCGGGGCTGACGACTATATCTGTAAGCCCTTCAGCCCGCGTGAACTGGTGGCGCGTGTGAAAGCCGTTCTTAGGCGATACGGACCTGCAATTTCAGCTGGTCCAATTTGCATCGGCGACATCGAAATTGATCCGTATGCGATGACGCTCACTGTCAGGGGAAGACGTCATGCCACTACGATAACAGAGTTTCGAATGCTGGAATACTTCGTCAATCATATGGGCCGTGTGTTTACGCGCGATCAGCTTCTCGATTCGGTTTGGGGTGATTCGGCGTTTGTGACTCCACGTTCGGTGGACGTTTATGTGCGTCGTATTCGCGAGAAAATAGAATGCGATCCTAAGGATCCGCACTATTTGCAAACGGTGCGAGGTACTGGTTATCGTTTCGTTCCCAACCGGAACGTTGCCTCGGCTGATTAAGTGAACGACACTCTGCAAACGGCGGACCAAGGTGTCCAACTTCACGTCGGGCCAACCATTCTTTGGACGTCGTAAGACGATTCCGCAAATCTACGTGAGTTGCCGATGATAATGTTACGCGCCTACTTTCCGCACCGTCATGACGGTTGTCCGCCTTTTGTGAGTTCTGCTGACCATCGCCGCTCGGCGCGTGCGGGGATGCCAGGCTGTCAGCATTCTTCGGATTCTTGACACAATCGCGTATCGCACTACGGTTCGCCCACTTTCAGCGAGCACAGGATGTGTCCCACTGCAGGTTGCAAGAATTGTGGCAAGGCCGGAATTTCCGCTCTGTTTCTCGGATTTCATCTCCCGTGGCGAATTTAGTCGTTTGCTGTCATGCACACATGTCAAGTACGAAACTCCGCAACCCTGCCTTCGATTTCAAATTCACACATCTTTAACAGTCTAGTCATACTTGCGAAATACGGATCATCTAGCCTTGCCATTCCTCGGCAAACAACCCTTTTAGAGTTAGCGCTGCCAGTGGCCGAAGGATAGAGGAGGAATATGTTCAAACGAATCAAAGCATCAGCCACCCCCAGGAAAATGCTAGCCTTGCTGACAGCATTGACCACAGCCCTGGGACCGAGTGTTGCGCCCGCATTTGCCGCTTCGCAGGGGCCTGGCAAGAAAACGCCCATCCAGCACATAGTCGTGATTTTCAACGAGAATGTTTCCTTTGACCACTATTTCGGAACCTACCCGGTTGCGCTAAACCCCAAGGGAGAGCCACCGTTTCACGCCAAAGCTGATACGCCAACGGTGAACGGATTTACCAATGCGCTTTTGAATTTCAACCCCAACTTGAATCCGGCAAACGGCGCCGGCGCGACGAACCCTTTCCGGTTGGATCGCTCCCAGGCGGTAACCGCCGACCAAGACCACGACTACACGGCGGAGCAACTCGGCTTCGATATGGGAGCTATGGATCTGTTCCCGAAATCGATGGGAACGGCCGGACCACCACCCTCCGGGGGAGGCATCGTCGACACAACCGGTTTGACTATGGGCTACTTCGACGGCAACACCGTCACTGCCCTGTGGAATTACGCTCAGAAGTTCGCTATGAGCGATAACTCCTACAGCACCACGTTCGGCCCTTCCACGCCGGGCGTGATCAACCTGGTGTCGGGCCAAACCAACGGTGTGGTCAAGACGCTGAACGGAACTGGCGGCGAAGTTGATGGTGGGGACGGCTCCCTGACAGTGATCGGCGATCCCGACCCGCTGAATGATGTTTGCTCCTCATCTACCGGTGGCCAGGCACAGATGGGTGGAAAGAACATTGGCGACCTGCTGACCGCAGCCGGTGTGACTTGGGGATCGTTCATGGGTGGGTTCAACCTGAATATCGTTAATCCCAATAACACGACGGGTTGTAACAGAAGCTCGACCGGCCTTGCGGGGACAACGAACGATTACATTCCGCACCATTCGTTCTTCGAGTACTACGTATCCACGGGGAATCCGTCGCACACCCGCCCGAAATCAATCGCTGAAATCGGAAATAACGGTCCCGCCAACCACGAGTACGATATTGATGACTTTTTCGATGCGGTCAACCATGGTAACTTCCCGGCCGTTAATTTCCTGAAGGCACCCGGTTATCAGGACGGTCATGCCGGTTACTCTGATCCGATCGATGAACAGCACTTCCTGGTCAAAGTCATCAACTTCCTGCAAGGACAGAAAGACTGGGACAGTACCGCCGTGGTCATCCTGTACGATGATTCCGACGGCTGGTACGATCACCAGATGACCCCGATCGTGAACCAATCCACTGGCCCAGCAGACGCTCTAACTGGTCCGGATGCCTGTGGCACTGCCACGAACTCCCTACCCGGCATCGATAAGGGAAATGCGCACGCACTCGGCCGCTGCGGCTATGGCCCGCGTCAGCCCTTCCTGGTCATCTCCCCGTGGGCGAGACAAAACTTCGTCGATCACACCACGACGGATGAGACTTCGGTCACCCGGTTCATCGAGGATAATTGGCTTAACGGCCAGCGCATTGGCCAGGGATCCTTTGATGCAATTGCGAGCCCAATCACCCAACTGTTCGACTTCCACCAGAAGCGAAGCGATGGCCGATTGTTCCTCGATCCGAATACCGGCGAACCGACTCGATAACGCCATTCGCAACCACGGGCATCACGGCCAGACTCTTGGGCTGATGCAAGTTTGAATTAGTTGAAACAGAAACGGGCATGCGAAACTTGTTTTTCGCATGCCCACTCTTATTTTGCTAAGTTGTCGGGGGCAAGTGAGATTTTGGGAGGGAGAAGCCAGAGTGTCCGTCACACGAAGGAGGTTTCTACAGCAGAGCGGGATGATCAGCGCGGGTCTAATGCTTCCGCAAGCCATGCACACCCGACAGACGCCTCCCGTGCGGCCGCTACTCAATCCCAACTTGCTGGCGCAATTTGTGGATCCGCTTCCAATTCCCGAAGTCGCGCGAAGCAGCGGGTATCGCCCGAGTCCGGTAGATCCAGGAGCCAAGCTTCCCTACTATCGCTTCGCAATGCGGCAGATCGAAAGCAAAGTGCATCGCGACATGAAACCCACGCAGCTGTGGGGTTTTGGATCGACCTCTCCAGGTCCGACCATCGAAACGCGGAGTGGCCAAGGGCTCTTGGTCGAATGGGCAAATGAGTTGCCAACGACCCACTTCCTCCCTATCGATCACAATATTCATGGCGCGGAGGCGGACAAACCCGAGGTCCGGGCGGTGATTCATCTTCACGGCGCGAAGGCGCCTCCTGAAAGCGACGGCTATCCGGAGAACTGGTATTCCTCTGGAAAATCCGCGCTCTATTACTATCCGAATAATCAGGACGCGGCCATGCTCTGGTACCACGACCACACTCTCGGAATTAACCGGCTCAATGTTGTTGCGGGCTTGTTGGGTGTGTTCCTGATTCGTGACTCGGTCGAGGATTCTCTGAACCTGCCGAGTGGCAAATACGAGATTCCGCTGGTGATCTACGATCGCATGTTCGATGAGCAAGGACAGCTCTACTACCCGGTCTCACCTGATCAGAAAGCGCCTTGGATCCCAGAATACTTCGGCAATGCGATTCTAGTGAACGGGAAACTGTTTCCGTGTCTGGAGGTCGAACCACGCAGATACCGTTTTCGAGTCCTCAACGGGGCCAACGGGAGATTTTTCCACCTGTCACTTTCGAATGGACAGACCTTTCAGCAGATCGGTACGGATCAAGGACTGTTGCCCACCCCGGTCTCGCTCGATCATTTGCTACTCGCGCCCAGTGAGCGGGCGGACTTGGTCGTGGATTTCGCCGATCACGCAGGCGAACAGATCATCGTCAAGAACGATGCCTTCACGGTCATGCAATTTCGAGTTTCGCGGGCTAAAACGACAGACCCAAGTTCGCTGCCCTCGACCCTGCGGCCTGTCCCCAGGATTCCGGAATCCGAAGCCATAAAAACGCGCATGCTACCGCTCGTCGAAATAGATGACCGAGCCCAAAATCCAGTCACGATGCTGCTCAATCACGCTCATTGGAAGATGCCGGTCACGGAGGATCCCGTCCTGAACTCGGTGGAAATCTGGAACTTGGTCAACCTGACAGATGACTCTCATCCGATCCATCTTCACCTGGTTCGATTCCAGATCCTCGACCGCCGCCGCTTCGAACCCTTCTTCTATAAAAACGAAGGCATCTTGAAGTACACGGGCGCGCCGGTGCCGCCCGATGCGAACGAAGCAGGCTGGAAGGACACAGTGCGAGCCGATCCAGGAATGGTTACGCGGATAATCGTCCGCTTTGAAGGCTTTGTTGGGCGTTACGTCTGGCACTGCCACATCCTCGAGCATGAGGACAATGAGATGATGCGGCCGTATGACGTGATCGCCGCGCGTTAAAACCTTTGGCATGCCGCTGAAAAGATAGCCCATACCATCTCGTGTGTACCGGTGTCTATAAAAACCAGGAGATGCCACCGGGAATGGCAAAAAGAAATCGGCACGAGACAGAGGCCTCGCCGAACCCTCGGTCAAGAGATGACGGAGTTAATGTCATTTTAATTCAGTGCCGCATGACCTGGCAGACCGCTAAATTAAAACGTTGGTCAATCGGGAGCCCAGTGGGTAGCAGGGGCCCCCGAGATTTTCACGTTTAGGGTCGATCAGTTTCCCGGAGATGGTAGTAACCACGAACGCCCGTGGATAAAGCAAGCGGTTGAAACGAGCACTGTCGATGCGGGAGATCGAAGGAAAAAGCTGCTCACCGGGAAGTGAGCAGCCTGAACATTTCAAGGAAGTTTTCCTGTCTTAGTCGTTGTCCGAGTCCGAATCGGTCGAGGGCAGCGAGTGGACCGGAGCTGGCATTTCCGAGTTGACGCCCTTCACGGATTTCCAGATCAGCTCGTTCAGCCGGCGAGGAGGTGCACTGTCGGGGTGAACGAAATCCATGCCCTGTGACTCCAGGATGATCTTGCGCATAGGATCAGAAGCGCTGAGAGTCTCCAACTTAGGATTCTCCTGGCAAATGATAGTCTTCGCCGGCAGGATTGCAGTGTACGGGGCATCGTTGTCGGGTTTGCTGCTCCAATCCAGGATCGGATTTGCAACCGCGTCGTAAGAGGTGAGCGGCGGCAGACCGAGCATCATCTCCATGGTCTTCAGCACGCTCGTGGTGTTGTGGAAGCCATGGTCGATGACGGACTGCTTAATCCAGGGGCTGATGACGAATGCGGGTGAACGGTGGGCATCGACATGGTCTGGACCATCTTGCGCGTCGTCCTCGATGACGAAGATCGCCGTGCTCTTCCAGATGGGGCTATGGCTGATGGCCTCCACCAGTTGCCCAACCCCGTAATCGTTGTCGGCAACTTCGGCCACGGGGGCTTTGGCGCCGGAAGGCCCGTCCGTGTGATTGTGCGGGAGTCGCACGGTCATGAACGCTGGAACCGAGTCCTTTGCCAGCATCTCTTTGAACACGCGAACCCACTCGGAGTACCGGCTGGGCGCGTTGTACTTGCCATACTCGGTTTCCGGGTACGGGCATTTGTAAGTCAGCGGAGCTTCACTGTCAGGGTAATCAAGATCGAAACGGCGGTAGTCCCAATCGCTTATTCCGTCGAGGTCGTGGCCCGCCGGTTCGTTGCCGAGGACGTCCGGGTAGTTGTCCGGCATGATCACATTCCCTTTGGAATCGTTGATACCGGTCGACAAGAAGAAACCGAAGTTGTGGTAGCTCAGCTTGGCCGCTTGTACGGCATCCCAGATGTGGCCGCCTGGCCCTTGGGTCACGTCCGGAATGGGGGGCGCACCATTCGGGAAATACACAGGGGAGATAACCTGTCCGTCAGGGTTCTTCGCGGGGAAGCCTCCGACGTTGTAGCCGTTGTTCTGGCCCTCGACGTCGTAATTCCGGCCGCGGCCACTGTAGTTGTACGGAACATCTTTGATCAGGTCTTCGTTCGCTTCGCCCTGCGTAAGCCATCCCCAACCGTCGAAGCTGACTTCGCTGTTTACGTAGAAGTTGTCCATCAAAACGAAACGCTCCGCCAATGCATGCTGGTTCGGAGTGATGTTCTTCCCAAACAGCGCCAGCGACGAGTCGCCATTGCCTCCAGGCACGTCCCCGAGAACCTGGTCGTAAGTGCGATTCTCTTTGGCGATATAGATCACGTGCTTGATGTTTCCCGACTTCAGCCCAATGGCGTCCAGGCGGTGGTCAGGAACAGCTCGCGCGACGAGATTGTTTTCCACTACCAGCTTGGTCCACTGTGCAAGCTTTTCATCGTTCAACCCGGTGACCAGTGAAATCTGCCCTTGAATCAGGTGCTCGTCGTAGTAAGGGCTGGAGTTGAAATCCCACTGAATGTAGCCGGGATTCGGGTAGCGAGTCACAGTTCCTTTTGCGTCGGCGAACAGGACGCTGGTTGCAGTGGGAGCCACGACGCTGCTGGGATACCACCCCGCGGGCATGTAACCTTTCAGGCCCAGATTCTGTCCTCTGACCGAAAGAACGGCGATCGCGTTCAAGTCGCCCAAGGTGACGTAAAGCGTACGCCCGTCCGGGGAAAATCCGAGGCCTGTCGGAGTCGATGTTCCGGCCACGTCCTTCAGTTGTTCAGGCCGAAGCAAGATGCTGCTCACGACGGTATCGTCCGCAGTACGAATCACCGAAACTGTATCGCTCCCCGCGTTAGCCACATAAAGATAGGTTTGTGCTTTGTTTAGCGCGAGTCCGTCGGGATTGGCTCCGGTCGCGATCTCTGCCGTCAAAGTTGGTTTTGTGGGGTCAGATGTGTTCAGGTCGTACACGGCGCCATCGCGCTCGCTGCTGACGTAGATTTTGGAGCCGTTCGAAAACGCCGCAATCGCAAGCGGGAAGTTCGGAGTTCCAAAGTAGCTCGTGAATGAGTAGCGACCCACCTCGGTCTGCGTGGCCTGCGAATAGATCGCCACGCTTGAGGGCACAAAGAAGGTGCTGGGGTCGTTGTTGACCACATAAAGATAGCCACGGGTATCAGTTGCGAGCCCTGCAGGAAAATCGGTGGATTGGGTCGCGGTAAAGTTACCCAAATCGGCGAGAATCCCATCCGACGCCAGGTTCAAAACATCGATAGTGTTGTTACCGCCTTGTGCCGCATAAAGCGTGCCATTACTTCCAAAGGCGATTCCATAGTAAAGACCGTTCGTCGTTTGAGAGTTGCAATAGTTGCAGTTGGGGTAGTCAACATTCGAGACCAAGTCCCCGGTCTTGGCGTTGATGGAGCTCAGTGACTGGTCGAATCCCATGTCGCTAACAATCGCGTATTGCCCATTCGGCGAAAGAACTACATTCATGGGCAAACTGCCCACATTCTGCTGGACGCCTAGCGGCGGCCAAAGAATGCTCTTGCCTGTAATCAAGCGGCGTGATTGCGCCATACCGGAAATCGAAGTAAGTAACAGAAGGCCTACCATGAGCGGCGCGGCGACCTTCCACGAGCGGCCTAGCGGAATGATGAAATGCATGAGAGTTCTCCTTCGCGAAAAAGTGATCGCCCACACCTGATCACAGGGTTAGGTGGTTGGTTGCCGGATAACGGTTCGGTAATGCGCTTATCCCTGGCGCGACACCTTTAGAAATTGCACCGCAATGCTATGACGGTTGTGTAACAGGAATGTGGCGAGGAGTTGAATTCTTCGTGAAAATTACTGAGGGTAGGATGTGGAAAAAACAGGAAACAGCCCAACGAGGTCTGCGGGGATTCTCACGCTGAGACCACACGGAGTCTTGATTCACCGTTATTGAAGAACTCGAAGATGGATCGAATTATGGTGAAGCATAGCGATGAGCGCGGAGTTGTCGCTGCCGCACGCGCCCAATCCGCGATTCGGCTCAAAATCTGTATTTGAATGCGAACTGAAAAACTCGCGGACCATTGAGCTGATTGATGATCTCCAGCATCTTGAACCCCGCCTCCGGAATCAGGTAGCAGGTCTGAGTCTGGCTGATTCCGCGCAAGTGCTGCCGATCGGTAGATACTGGACTTGGTTGACGCCATTCCCGTTCTGCACACAGTAGTTCGGAAGTTCGGATCGACCGGTGAAATACTCGGCGAAATGAAAAGCGAAGGGTCGGAAATCCTGGCGGGAAACACCGGCGTCTGCCGGTTGGGCGCGAGGCTGCAGGCAATGATAGAGGAAAGCGCGCGTATACTTTCGGAGGGGTTCCGGTACGCCCGAATCAATCGTACCGGAACCACGGTACATTTTTGAACGAAGCTAAAATAGCTAGTCCTCGGCGCGCAGTCAAGGGTCTTATCCATGTTTTAACAATCTTTTAACACATGCAAGTCTGACTATCTCCTCCCCCGCGCCAGAAAGCATGTCGGCGTGCTTTGGAACACGCCAGATACTCTTCTTGTTTGAAACAGCGGCATGTTTTCGAAAGGCTGTCGATAGCGACAGCGCGTGCGCTGTTTTGGGTCGCATGTTCAGGGAGAATCACTTGCGGCGATATGCCGCACGGGCCGGGTGGGCGGGACAAAGAAATTGCGGAGTGCATAAGCACTCCGCCCTAAGAGTTACGCAAGGGTCCTCTTTTTGGCGCCAGGTCGTCGCTCTCGCTTGTTGAGTCCGGAAGCCAATTCCTCGGCTACGGCCTTTTGCAGCTTTTCTGCATCCACTCGGTAGCGTTTGGCTGCGCTCATAAGAACGTCGTCTCCGTTGCCTGTGGATCGCTGATAGGCCGAATCCAGCAGGGAGATTTCGAGAAGCAGCTTGCAGAGTTCGGATTCATCATACGTGCCGACCTGCTTTACCAGCAGTTCTTGCGCGGAGTCGGAGTCCTTCTGGACCTCTACTTTGTACCGCTTCGCCAATGCCGGGACTTGGTTGTAGGACAGATGGGCGATCAAGTATTGAGCGATGACCTGCAAGTCCGCCTTCTTCAACGGAGCCGAAACCCGTTGAAGCACGGTCGCCAGTATCCGATGGCGGGTCGTGATCGCAAGCTTCTCCCTCTGGATTCGCTTGCGTTCCGCTGCCCGCTCCCGCTCAACTTGTTCGGGCGATGGCGCGTCAGGACGATGCACCCGGCAAGCCGGATCGGGACAAACCTTGACGATGTGTCCTCGCTTGCCTCCGTCTGTCACGATGGCCTCAGTCATCTTGTCGCAAGGCTTTTGGAATGCCGACAGCTTGGCGCGTTCGCCGTTCGTTCTTGCCTTCTTGATCTGCAATTCCACATAACGATTGCGTCCAAGCGGAGCACCTTCTCGGCTGTTCCACGCGGACGAAATCTGAACCACGTCGGTTTGGTTTCGAGAGCCTTGCTGACGTGGGCGTCGATCTTGCCCCGGAAGCACTGCGGGTCGGTGCAAGAGTCCTTGCGAACGTCGCTGAAAAGCAGCTTGTTGAATCCGGTTCGCTTCGGACAATTGGCGCATGATCCGGCCCCGGTAACCAGCGTTTCATCCTGTTTGTCGAACGGCGCTGCGTCCAGCTCCAACAAGATGTTCGACTCAATCCACGCGGCGAGTTCCCGCACGGGGATGAGCACTTGCGTGTTGCCTTCACTCGTCCACATGCTGCGGAAGGACGCTGCGAATGCTTCCTGCTGTTGGGCCGCTGGGAGCTTGGCGATTAGCAGAGCATGGCCCGTCGTGATTTTGTCGTTGAGGAACGCTTCCGCAACGGGTGGTGTCAAGTCGGTGAGTTTAACCCGGCTGTACACATAGGCTTCGCTCTTTCCTGCTCTCGCCGCGATGCTGGCCACGGTGTAGGTGCTGTCTTTGAGTTCCAAAAGTGACCGGAAACCCAAGGCTTCTTCTAGGGGGTGAATGTCCTCGCGTTGCAAGTTCTCGACGACCTGGGCCTCTATGGCCTCGGCGTCGGTCAACTTTACAACTCGAACCGGGACGGCCTCCAAATCGGCGATTTTGGCAGCACGCAACCGCCGTGCTCCAATGACGACCTGATAGTTTCGTTCCTCCAGTTCCCGAACCAGAAGCGGCTCCAACACACCTTGCGTTTTGAACGTGGCTGCGAGTTCTTCCAGAGCCTTTTCGTCAAATCGCTTCCGTGGGTTGGTGGTTGACTCGGTGAGGGTGGCAATGGGAACGTTTCTGTATTCCCCATTCATTGCTGTGCTTTTCATGTTCCTTCTTCTCCTTTTCAACTTGAGGTTGCTGGTTTCTGTCGTAGGCACACGTCGGACTTGTGCGCCCAAAGTTGCGCTTGCGTTCCTTGGTTTTGGTGTTTAAGCGGCAGCCGCTACCGCTACTGGCTCCGGGGCGATTCCCCCAAGAATCACGGCAGCGGTGTGTTGAACGACCTCCAGACTCTCTTGCAGAAGTTTTGCGTCTCCATGCCAGAGCCGGATGTAATCCTGCGCTGAGGTTCCGTTTTCCAGCCCGACCGCTTGGCAGACTACAAATGCCACGGCCTCGGCTTCGGTTTCTCTTACAGGCTTGGTGGTCAAGGTGCGGCGTTCTCCGCGATGCAGCATTTCGTGCGCTTATGTTGTGCTCAACATAAGCCCACTTATGTTGAGTTGGAACTTATGTTGTCTTCGCACCTGAAACGGGCCACGGGCAGGGTGTTGGGCACTTTCTACACAACATAACTACGC
>Ga0182024_10021336_pt1 | contig 11761 bp, 14 predicted proteins | sample P32metaG_FD_120480 | JGI IMG/M metagenome (GOLD analysis project Ga0182024, IMG submission 120480) | Permafrost microbial communities from Stordalen Mire, Sweden - P3-2 metaG (Illumina Assembly) | ecosystem: Environmental > Terrestrial > Soil > Wetlands > Permafrost | place: Sweden: Stordalen... | reverse complement strand
GTGTCGTCGCCCGAGTGGGCGTCCAAATCCTCCTCCGAATAGCCCATGGCGCGGAGTTCGGAGCGCGTCTTGTGCGTCCGGTGGGCGACACACACGGCGTCATCGATCGTCCGGGCTTCGCGGGAGAAGATGAACTCCTCGGGCGGGAGCGCGAAGATCCGGAGCCGGCCGTTCTTCCGGTTCAGCACCCCTTCGACCGTGTGGACCGGCTCCATGCCGTCATCGGTGGGCGCTTGGGTCTCATCATCGCTGCCAGGGCCCCTAGGCGCCCCCAAGGAGCCGATCGGGGCCGGGGCGTGGCGGTTGACGCCACTCTGGCCGATCGGGGCCGTAGGGCCGCCCGGAGGGCCCGCGCCCGCTGGGTTATTGCTCGGCATGCCCATCGGCGGTTCTTCGTCCGGGTCGGGCGTCGTGCTCGCCGTGGGGTCAAACGCATCGGGGGAGGGGATCGCTTTCCGCGCGGGCCCCGCCATGCCGCGGGGCACCTTCCCGGTCTCCCGGATGCGCTTGATCGTGTAGTCCTCATCCTGCTGCAATGCTTCCAGGGCGGCGTCCGTGACGTTCTCGAACCAGAACGTTTTCACCTCCGTGGACTCGTCCCAGAGCGTCTTGAAGGCGCCTACTTTCTTGAGCAGGCCGTCCTTGATGACGCTATGGCCTTCGAGGAAGCCCGGGTTGTCCTGCGTGAACACCCAGTTGGCGTAGTCCGTGGCCTGTTCGGCCATCGCCACCTGGTCCTTGCCACGCGGGACGAACTCGACGGGCTGCTCGGTGCCGAAGAAGATTTCGACCATCTGCGGGATGATCGCCGCGATGATGTCGCGCACTTCGGTCAGCACGACCTGCGAGCGCCCGTCCTCCTCGTTGCCGAACGGCTTGCCCTGGTAATAGCGGGTGGCGAGCGCACGGAGCGGGGAGAGTTCGCCATCGATGAACTGGACACAATCCTGGATCACAGCAGTGGCGACCGCTTGTAGCTCGCCATCCGACATCGGGCCTTCGGTATCGACGGTATCGTGCGGGACGGCCTCTTGGTCCGTGCCAGTGTCTTCGTACTCAGCCACGGATTACGCCTGCTCCGTGTCGTCGCCCTCTAGGGCCGCGTTGGGTGCGGGACTGTCAGAAATATCCCCCTGTTTTTCTGACAATTCGCGCTCCCGCACGTAGGCGTCAAACTCTTGCGCCGTCATCGCTTGGATGCGCTTGGCTTCCGCCTCGTCCTCGGGGTCTACCGGCACGTCGGGTTTCTCCACGGCGTAGAGCCAGCGGCCATCGGCCGGGCGGTCGCCTGTTGTAAAGCCGCTGCGCAGTTTCCAATCGCGCGCATCGAGCAATTCCTGCTGGCTGATGCTCACCGTGAGCCCATGAGGCTCATAGCGGTTGATGAGCACGGCCAGCGCCCACTTGGCGCCCTCGTATTCCGTCTTCATCGCGGCCACGGCTTCCGCCATGTTGGCCACCGCCTTGAGGGCCGTGTGCTGCGTCGGCTTCCGTGCTTTGTGGTTGCCGTTCAGGATGATCCGGTTGGTCAGACAATCCCCGCGATGTGGCGTTTGATGGGCGTGGTCCAGCTCCGGGAGTGTGCGGCGGTATCGCTGGACGCGCTAATGGCGTAGCCCGCGAAGGTCAGCACAAAGGCGTCTGCCTCGTCGGGCGAGCGGCCCTTGTTGTTTTTCTTCACCTTCTCTTTCGGTTCGATCTGATTCAGGTTGTTCGATGTCGGGAAATAGTGGAACAGCACCAACTGGTTCCCGAGCCGCTTGTCGCCGCACAAATTGCAATCCCGGCGCTCGAACCATTCCCGGGCGGCAAACCACAGTTCCGCCCGCAGATTGAGATACCGGTCTTCCAGGGCGGGCGATTCGCTGACGTTGACCGATCGCGCCGGGATCCCCATTTCCTGTAACCGGCCCGCGACGCCAGCGCCCACCCCGATGGAATCGATGCAGATTTCCGTGGGCCGGTCCTTGGCGAACGGGATCTTGTCCCACAGGCTCTTGACCCAGCCCACGCCCTGCATGGGCTCCATGCCGCCTTTGATCACGACCGGCTCGGCCAGCACGTTGCCTTTCCGCCGGGCGAGCGCCCAGTTATCGGCGCCACCGCCCGCACAGTCCAAACCCCAGATCTCCCGCACATCGAGCGCGTCCACTTTCCGCGTGAGGGCCGCTTCCATCCAATCGCGGGGGATGACCGCATCATCATCGGACTTCGGGAACTCGCCAAGGACGTGAATCCGGTAGTAGTTCGACTCGATGCCGTACTGGTCCGCCGCCCCCTGGATGAAGCGCCGGTCCACGCGTTCCACATCTTCGCCATTGACCTGAAAGGTCGTCCAGAGATGGTTGGCGCTATTGTGCGTGTCGTAGAACATCCCGGTCGTCCGCACAGGATTCCCGGCTAAGACTGTGCAGGCGTTGTGGTCGGACATCGACCCGGACGCGGACTCGAAGACCGGATCCGGGATCCCCGACGCTTCGTCTGCGATCAGGAGGACGGAGCCCTGTGAGTGGACACCGGCCAAGGCTTCCGGGGTCTCCGGGCGGCTCGTCTTGAAGGACACGAACGACTCGTCCGGATTGGCGCTGTGCTCGATCCGCTCGCTCGTCATGTGGAGGCACTGCTGCAAGAGCGGCGGGAGCCGGCGGATCCAGCCAAAGACCTCCGGCACGAGCGCATCGAACAACTGCGGGCTCGTGGGCGCGGTGCAGGCGGTCTTTTGCGGGAAGCGGCAGAGGATGTGCCAGACGACAGCCCACGCGAGGCACGCCGTTTTGCCCACACCATTGCCCGACCGGATCGAGATGCCGCGGTCGCCGCGCGCGATCGCGTTCAGGACATCCTGCTGCCACGGATCGGGCTCGGCGCCTAAGACTTCCCGGACGAACAGGACGGGCTCGTTCCGGTAGCGGTCGTGCCATGCGTTGAAGACGGCCTGCGCTTGCGAGACGGCGGCTGTCAGGGCGGCAGGCATTACTGCACTCCTAGCTGACCGCGATCACGACCTGATCCACGTCCTTGTACGCTTTGGTTGTCTGGGTGCCGGTCTCGGCGCTCCGGGCGCAGTACATGTGGCTCGTGGGCCACGCGCTCGCGTCGGTCACGTCCGTGGCGGACCCGCAGAAGGCGCCATTAATCCAGAGGCTCACGGTGCTCGTGGCGCTGTTGGCGGTGCCCGCACTCTGGACCAGCACGCTGTAGCGCGCCCACGTCCCGGGGTTCGGCCAGTAGAAGGCACTCGTCACGGGGGTGGTGCCGGCGCCCCCCACCTGGTTGTTGTCGGGGATGTTCTTCCCGTCCACACCGCCCTGGAAGTTGAGTCCGAAGACGGGGTTCGCGCCATTGGTCAGCGGAGCGCAGATCGTGAGGTTGTCGCCGCCCGCCGAGGTATCAATCGGCGCCCAGATCTTCAAGTCTTCCGCGTTCCCAAAGACCGGGGTGCCGGAGAGGCCCGTATTGCTGAACACATTCCCCCAGCCGCCCGAGATTGGCATGAGCCGTTCGTACCAACTGATGAAGTAGTTCCCGGTGCCGGGGGTATGGCCGGCCGAGATATCGACGGCCGGGTCATTCTGCTGGCCGGCCGGGAACATGCAGCGCATGCCGGGCTGCACATCGGCGTTGGTTGAGCCGTCCGGGTTCTGGGCCGCCGCGGCCAGCCCGAAGGTGCCGTTGCCGCCGTTCCGCTGCCAGGTGAGCGCGACGGGGCCGCCGGCGTTGAACGATCCGGACGCCTGGGTGCCCGCCAGGGTGATCCTGGCGGCAGTCACGGCACCCCAGTTCTCGACCACGGTCATGCCGGCGGGCATCTCGGGGGGCAGCGTGGACGGCACCCCAGTACTGGCGCCCGCGTGCTGGGCGAACATGGCCATCCATGTGCCGTAGACATCGCTCGTACTGCCCGCGCCGCCCATCCGTTCGTAATTCAAGCCCAGCAAGTCGCACATCTCGATATCGCCGTCCACGCGCTCGATACTGGATCCCAGGGCGTTGGTATTGACCCAGCTCGTCAGGCACGAGAGCTGCCACGCGCCGAAGGACCAGACGCTCGACCAGCTCGTGGGGTCGTTCGTGAGGCAGCCGGCAAAGAGGTTCTGCCAGACAATGACGTTGAGCGCGGCGCGGGCCAGCCGGGCCGTGGTGTTCGGGTTCCCGGCGCCGCCGTCGAGGGCCTGGTCGATCACATCGCACTCGCTGCAATTCCACCACACGCCCAGCCCCGCCAACTGGGCGACGTAATTCTTGAATGCGGTCGCGTCCGTGAGCAGGTAGCCGTTCCCGATGTTCCCCAAGTGGAACTCATGGCCGGCCAGGATCTTGCCCGGCGGGATGCCCGCGGCGATCAACGCCCGCACCTGGGTGAGCATCCCCGCCTGCTGGGCGCTTGAGGACGCGTACTCGATATTGTTCAAGTTGATCATGATCATGGCGGTCGGGTCGGCCGCGTGGACCGCCTGGCAGGCCACGGTCACCCAGGCCGGGAGATGGGCGCTCCAGGTCGAGCTTTGGAGCGAGCCGCCCTGGATGAACTCATTACAGACGTTCCACTCCCGGATGCCGCCCTGGGCCGCCGTGCCGTACTTGGCGACATAGCGGGAGACGACGCCCGTCACGTATGTCTGGATCAACTGCGTACAGGTCGTGCTGCTGGTCCCGAACCCGCCATAGCTACTCTGGACGCCGCCCTCGCCCTCGAACATGTAGGCCCGTGAGGGCGTGCCCTGCGCGCGGGCCAGGCTCACGGTAAAGTCCGGGCCGTAGTTGAACGTCATGGTGGTAGGGCCCGTACAACTCGCGATCATGTGGAACTCGGCCCACTCGTTCTCGTCCATCGAGATGCCGCCCGGGCCGATCGGCCAGAGCGCCCAGTTGTTCATGCTGCCGCAGTCGAAGGCGCCCGCGACGGTGCCCGTGACGGTGAGCGAGGGGCCGCCCTGGAAGGTGTGGGCGATCGTGGTGAGCGCACCGCTCGTGGCGTCCGCCATGTTCCACTGCGCGATGAGTCCCGGGTCAGTGGCCTGCGCGGGCTGCCACAGGAGCGGCGAGCCGGCCGCGGGCATGGCGCCCGTATAGGCGGCCAGGCCCGCGTGGCGCATGGCGAGCGCGTGGGCCGCACCGTTGAACGCGTTATTGAGCAGCAACTGCCCATTCACGCCGCCGTCGGTGTTGAGCGCGGCGGGTTGGCCCCAGGCCGCCGCGGTACTGGCCGCAATGCCGCCCGAGCCGACCGGGGTGCCGGCCACCGGGATCGTGATAGCGTTGGCCGCTGCGGTGGCTGCGGCGCTCGCGGTATAGGTGACCCCGGCGATCACGAATGTGCTCCCGATCGTGATCGTGCCCGTCAGGGTCGTGGCGCCCAGCACGATGCTCGTGGCACTGCCGGCGGTCGCACCGCTCGTGGCCAGCGTACCGGTAAAGGCCGGGAAGAAGGACAGCGTCCCGGAGGGCGTGTGGCCCGAGGCGTCCACGAGCGGCGTGCCGCCGTCGTCCGTGAGTTCCAGGCTCATGGTGCCCGCGGCCTGGTTATAGCCCACCGCGTAATTCACGTAGCACCCCAAGGACGGGGTCCACGCGGCGGCGGTCCCGGCGCTAATCGTGCCCGGGGTGTTGGGCGTCACGGCAATCGTGATCGTGTTCGCGCTCGCCGTGGCCGCGGAACTGGCCGTATAGAGCGTGCTGCCGATCGTGAACTGCGAGCCTTGGGCGATCGTGCCCGAGAGGGTCGTGGCGGCCAATACTATAGAAGACGCCCCGCTGCCCGTGGTCCCGCTCGTGACGAGCGAGCCGGTCCACGTGGGGTAGGTCATGAGGCTGGGCGGGAGCGCGGCCTGCAAAAACCGGGTGTCGGTATTGAACACCCCGGTCCGGACGCCGCCCGTCATATAGGTGGCGCAAGTCAGGAACACTTGCGCGGCGGCCCCCACCCCGCTGCCGGTCGTCCAGTAGACCTCGATCTTGCCGTTGGCCGTGGCCGCGCCCGACCCCACCTTCAGGAACCCCGCGGTTGTGCTGGCCGCCATCGCCCGGAGCTGATCCACACAACAGCGGCCTTTGAACCAGAGCGTGGTACTGGCGGCGGCTAATGCGGGGATATTGGCGCACACGGCCGTGGCGCCCGCACTGAACGCGGCCACGCCGTTCGTGTCCACGAGCTCGGCCATGATCCGCGTGTAGTTACTGCTTAAGACGGGCAGCCCCAGGGTCGTATTCGTGACCCCGGCCACGCGCGCGATATTGGCGGTGCTATCGAACTGGTTGTAGGTGAGGAGGAACCGTGAGCCAGCGGCCCGCGCGGCCTGCGCCATGTTGGTGAAGGAGGGTGTCGTGCCGCCCCCCCCGCCGCCACCGCCCCCCCCACCGCCGCCCGTGGCCCCGCCGAAGTTGTCCCGGCGGTTCCGGTGGGTCTCTAAGTAGTGGGACCAGTCCGAGCCAGACAAGCCGCCCACTAGTTCGTGTCCGCCGCGTACCAGATGGTGGCCGTGCCCGCCGTGCCGCCTGACTTGGCCCGTATCAACAAGCCGGGCCAGCTCGTCTGCGGGATAATCAGGCCCCCGGCCGCGGTCAAGACCGCCTGCCCAAACGCGTAGTTCGCGATATTGGCCGGGTCGGTGAGCGGCACCGGCATCAGGTACCACAACTCGATCGCCACCGCGTTCGGCACGGTGCCCAGGAGCACGACCGTGATCCCGATAATCCGTTCGCCCGTGCCACCGCCGTTATTCGCCTGGCTGCCCGGTCCGGGCTGCCCGCCGAAGGTGTCCGTATAGGTATTGATGGTCGCGGGCACCGCAATCGAAAGCACGCCACTGTATGCCATAGAGGTACCCGGTAAAAGAAAGAGCCTCCCGAAAGAGGCTCAGTACCGTCAGGTGCCCAGAAAAGGGCGTAACTAATCACAAGTGCCAGAAAACACGGCAAAACACTTCACGGAGCCCCATTATCTGAGACTCCTTACATATTTCAGCCCCAAACCGCCAGAAAAAAGAGGCGCCCCAGAGTTAGGCCCTCATTCAGAGCCTCAAGCCAACAGAAGTGCCAGAAATCACGGGAAAATACCCCGCAGTACCCCGATTACCACTTAACGGCGGTTTCAGGCGCTCAACCAGCGAGTGCCGCCCGCTCAGGTGTGGCAACCAACCGCGCGTCCTCTTCGTACGCCTCTTCCTCTGGTGTCTCTATCCAGGCCGCTGGCCCCCTCGTATCACAGAGCAACCGTTGGCGGAGAGCCGCTGTATCCGCCCATAACGACTCGTATAACTCTGACGGCGCTAATCCAGTCACTATAGGGATGGCCGCTGGCACAGCTACCGTGTTCTGATTCAGAGGGGGGGGGCATCCTGATACACCATCCGTTTACAATGGCTCAGCCAGGTACAGGTTGACATAATGCTTCTTATGCAGCGGTAGCGTGCTGCGTTGTATGTCATTCTACGTACTTAACTTAGCGCATGCTGACAGCATCACAACAGTACGCCATGGTGGCAGTGGTGTGTATGCATGAGGCTGCGCTAAATGTACGCGCGCACTCGCTAGGCAACGCGCTCCCTGCTTTGCCCCTCGGAGTTACTTGGCAGTCTGAGCGTCGGGTCTTCACCATCAATCCGAGCAGGCAGTACAGCGTCACGCTGGAGCGCGGTCAGGTGTAGGTCGCCTGTGCTGAGAATGTGGAACGTGTTCTGTGGCTGCTGCCCGTACTCGGCTGGGTTATAGCTCCGCGCACGGAAGTTCCTGTTCTCTGCGCGCATCTCAGCGTGCTTCAAGTGCTCACGGTCTACCGTGGACGCTTCCTCGATAATGAGCGCACCTTCTTCCACCAGGGCATGCGACCCGCGTACCCGTGCGGCTTTAAGCCGGACACCGGCTTCATCCCCGAATGTCTTGTAGAGATAGGTGCTGAGCACGGTGGGATAGAGCTCGACATTCGCGCCGTCAATCACGCGTTTAGCGATCCCGACAATGGTGTCACCGGCTTCCACGCAGAGGGCTACGTACTCCAGGTGCGACATGCCATCCGCATCGGCCTCATACTGCGCCTGCTTCTGGCGTTCGAGCTCACTGAGGAAGGCTGCCAGCTTTGGCCTACCAGTCATGTGCTCACGTTGGGCTTAGGCTGGTACGCGTTCGGGCTGGTCTCGGCGAACGCGCCCGGCGACTGCGTACCTGCTAAGGCGTTCCACGCGGCGTAGCACTCAGACTCCGTAACATCGAGCCAGCCGGGATGCTCCAGCATGTGGGCAGCCAGCACACTCACGCCATCACGCACCACGCGGCGCTCGCGTTCAGTCATCGTCAGGGTCCAGCCCGCTGGGTTATTCGCACTCGTGGCGATCGCTGTGAGCTTCACAATGCCCCGCCAAGGCCTCTGGCTGCCACGCTACGGCCGTTTGGTGGCTGTGCTGGGCAAGTGCTGCGTCAGCCCCTTCTGGGCCGCCAGCACCTTGATACGGGCCCGCACGGCATGCGGGTCTGCCGCATGGCCGGCCAAGTCCCATGCTGACTTCACCGATTTCGCATCAGTGATCGGAAAGGAATTATGAGGCCCTGCGTGCCCTCCCGGCCGTTTGCGCGCTGCGTTGAGCGTCTTCACGCGAGCGGTCGCCATTATGCCCCCAGCATCTCGATGATCGATTGCAACATGATCGCGTTGGCCTGCACCGTCGCCGCTGAGGCCGCCGTATAGCTCGAAAAGGCCGTGGCCGCACTGATCGCGGTCACCACCCCGCCACTGAGCGCGTTGTAGGCGTAGACGGCCACCGCATTACTGGCCGCGGTATAGAACCCGAGGATCGTGTAGACCACCCCGCCGACCGTGAACACGTCGCCGGGATTGGTCGTCCCGGTGAGCGTCGCGGCCGCGAGCACAAACGGAATCGCGTACGGTGTGGCGTTGTTGTTGGCCGGCACCGCGGCTTGCACCACGGGCGTCGAGCCCACGGTCAGGCCACCCGTCCGGAAGCTGGCGTTGGGCGCGCCACTCGACCACACCGGCAACCCCGGCACGCCGGAGTTCTGCATCAGCATGGTGACAAACGCGAGCTGGCCTTCCTGCTGGGCCGTCGTGGCCGCCGACCACAACGCGACCGTGCCGGTCCCCGCAATCTGGATAATGGCCTGCTGGTCGATCGCCCAACTGATCTTGGCAATCTCAAGCTTGGACAGTCGCATATCAGATACCCCTTAAATGGGGCGTTTGCTACGATCGCGTGGCGTCACGAATGACCCCTCGCCCGCGTCCTTGAGCTCGGCCACCTCCTGGTACGTCACCTTCTTGACCTTGAGGCTCGCCCCAGTCTGGGCGGCCGTGGCCGAGGTCAGGTCCTTCTGCGTGAAGCTCGGGTTCGAGGGCCTGTTGCCCCCAAACAAGCGTGTGGCGGCACGCGCGGCTGAGGCGTCCGTGGCGGGCGTGTTCTGGAGGTCCTTCGCCGTCGAAATATCGGGCGCAAACTCGTCGTTGCCCTTGGGCGGGTTGATCGGGAACACCTTCATGCCGCTCGGTTTCGCCGCGCCCGAGCCCGGCGGTAAATCTCCCATCGTCAGATCCTTGGCTTGGGGTTAGACCTTCTGGGCTGCCGCTTTGGCGTCTGCCACGATCGCCACCGTCATCTTGCCGGCCTTGTCGAGCTCGGCATACCAGGTGGCCACGAGTTTGGGGTTGTTCTTGGCGATGAAGTACATGGCGATCACACCCGCGACCGCACCAAGCGCCAGCATGACGAGATCGCGGATGAGACCCGTCATGGTTAGACGCCCCGCCGCAGGTTGGCCGCCTGTGCCTGCACCGTCGGCGTGGCCGGATTAGCCGGTGTGGACTGCGCGCCCACCACCGGCGTTGGTGCGCCGAAGCTGATCGTGGCGTTGGACGCCGAGTCGGCCTGGACCGTGATCGTGTCACTCACCGTGATTGTGCCATCGGTGAAAGTCGCCGTGAACACGCCCAAATGGCCGGCAGACTGGACCGGGACGAATGTCGCGATCAAGCCGGTCGGGTCGGTCGTGAGCGTGATCGCGGTCGTGTCGCTGATGGTCCACGCCGGTGTGGCACCCGTTGGGCCGGCCGTGGCGGGGTTCCCGTCCGCATCCGTGAGCGTGGCCGTGGCAATGACTTGCTGGTCGTCTGCAATCGTGACGGGCATCGTGGTTTCACCATGAAGAGAGGAAAGCGGCAGGTACCAACGGAGCGTGAGGAGCGCGGGCGGTGGCGGGGGTGGCGGTGGGGCAGGCAGGCCATAAAAGCCCGCGGTAAAGGCGTCGTCCGCGTCCTGCGGGTAGCGCGCCACCAAGCGCTCAATGGCCTCGCCCAACGCCCGGAACGCGGCGTCCCGCTCGGTCATCTGGCTGGGCGGTGCGGCGCTGCCCGGAGGGGTCATTACTGCGTCACTGGGGCAGGCGCCGGGACGGGCTGGGCGGCCGCCACCACTTGCGCGTCGATCGCCTGGATCGCCGCCAGAATCGTCTGGGCATCGGCCGCGGATACGCTTCCGCTCGCTTGGTCCCCGATGAGCGTGGAGACATCCGTTTGCAGCTGGGCGAGCGCGGCCTGGATCGTAGTGGTCACCGACATGACGCTGGTCCTCGTGATCGTGAGTTCGTTCTGGATACTCCGGAGCAACCGGAGCGCGATCTCGTGAAACTCATGGTCGTCCGCCCGGTTGTCGTGCCGCTCAGGAAACACCAGCGGCCCAAGCCGGATCAGCCCGTGACCGTGACCAGGCAGATCCCGCTGGCCTTACCCACCGACGCCCGCACGATCACCGTGCCCGGCATCTTGGCCGAGAGAAGCCCCGCGGGCGACACCTCGACGGACCGCGCATTGTCCGAGGTCCAGACCACCTTGTCGCCCGTCACGGCCGAGCCTGCGCGCACTTCAGCCTTGAGCTGCAACGTCTTGCCCACGGCGAGTTGCACGTCGGGCGGAATGATCCGGATACTGAGCGCGGATCCGGCGGGCGCGTTCGGATGCTGGGGCGCGTTGGGCGGCACATTCGGCCGGATCGGCGGAATAATCGGGTTCACCGGGTTTACCGGCTGTGGCGCGGGCCGCGCTGGCACAGGCTGGGCCGGTGGCACCGGCTTGGCAGGCTCGGGCACGATGGGTGACACAGGCGGGATCGCGTCAGGCATAGGGATCACTCAGCGAGAGGGGAAGGCGTCACGGTCCCGGCAAGGGAGAGCGAACCGTGTAAGTGACGTGTCGGTCGTACGGCGATGGTTGCCCACCGGCCACAACGCATGCAGCACGGTCCCGGGAGACGCCCGCACGGCGCGTCAACCGCCAGCGATCAAGGCTTTCTCGAGTTCCCGCGCACAGTTCCGGAGCACGGTGAACGCCGAGACGATCTCCGGGGTCTGGCGCGCGGCGTCGTTGAGTTCGTCCGCCCGCTTCCGCCAGAGCGCAACCAGCGCGGCTTGGGTCGCGGCACTCATGGAGACGGTACAGGCCGTGACGCGTCGGCCAAAGGCGAGGATGACTTCACTCAGCCAACCCGAATATGGGAACAGATGATCCCGCGCGTCAAGTGCGGGGTGAGGCGCGGCGCCTCGGGCGGTAAGGGCGATGCGGTTGCCGGCGCTCAGCCGTGCGCTCCAGTTCGGAGTGCGGGCAGCCTTTGAGCGCCGCGTGCGCCGTGAACAGGAGATTCGCGTTCGCGCCCCGGCGCTTGGACGGCACAGCGGGCGTGGTCACAGACTGGCAGCACGCGCAGCGCACGGGATTGCGTTCGGCGGCGTCCCGGGCGCGGAACATCGCGAGGCGCCAGTGATG
>Ga0182024_10021335_pt1 | contig 11761 bp, 19 predicted proteins | sample P32metaG_FD_120480 | JGI IMG/M metagenome (GOLD analysis project Ga0182024, IMG submission 120480) | Permafrost microbial communities from Stordalen Mire, Sweden - P3-2 metaG (Illumina Assembly) | ecosystem: Environmental > Terrestrial > Soil > Wetlands > Permafrost | place: Sweden: Stordalen... | reverse complement strand
TCTAAGATTCACTATATCGAGGGCTGCACGGCGCCGAAGTTTTCGACCTCGTCGCTGCATTCGGCGGTGGTCGAACTGATCGCGCTCGACGGCGCTTCGATCCGCTACACGACGATCCAAAACTGGTACCGCAACATCTACAACCTGGTCACCAAGCGTGCCGTCGCGTACAAGAACGCGACCGTCGAATGGGTCGACGGCAACATCGGCTCCAAGCTGACGATGAAGTACCCGGCCATTTACCTGATGGGCGAAGGCGCGCGGGGCGAGATCCTCTCGGCGGCGTTCGCCGGCGAAGGTCAGCATCAGGATGCGGGCGCCAAGGTGATCCACGCGGCGCCGAACACGACCTCGGTGGTCACCAACAAGTCGGTCGTCGCGCACGGCGGCAAGACGACGTACCGCGGCTTGGTCGAGATCCATGCCGGCGCCGTCGGCGCCAAGACGCGCGTCAAGTGCGACGCGCTGATCATGGACGACAAGTCGGCCTCGGACACCAAGCCGACGATGAAGGTCGACGAGCAGCGCTCGACCGTCGAGCACGAGGCCTCGGTCTCCAAGATCGGCGAGGAGCAGCTGTTCTACGCGATGAGCCGCGGCCTGAGCGAAGCGGACGCGACCGCAATGATCGTCAACGGTTTCTTCGACTTCTTCGTCAAGGAGCTCCCGATGGAGTACGCCGTCGAGCTCAACCGCCTGATCAAGATGGAAATGGAAGGCTCCGTCGGCTAAGGGAGTTGACGGAACCCGTTCCGTCGGCTAAGGTCCCGCGCGGCGGGGAAGCCGCCGGGATCCGGGAAAAGACGCGGCGTGAAGGCTCGCTCGCCTGCCGTCGCGTTGCTTCTCATTGCGCTCGCACCCGCGCCGGCAGCCGCGACGAAGATCTGCGCCTACGCGATCCCGGCCGCGATGGTCGACAAGGTGCAGTCGGCGACGGCGCGCGTCGGCGGAGAGTTTCGCTTCGAGACGACCGCGCCGGTGACGCTGGACGACGGGACCGTCGTCCCGGCCGGCACGCGCGGTTACGGCGTGATCCGCAGCGCGTCGGCCGCCGGGCGGCACAATCACGACGGGATGCTCTCGCTCGAACCGCGCTATCTGGACGTGCCGAAGCCCAAAGGCGGTGAGAAGCGGGTCGAGGTCACGATGACGCCGACGCTGCCGGTGACCTGGAGCCCGACGGAGCCGCTGCTGAACAAAGCGGCATCGCACGTGCCGTTGCCGATCCCCGGCCTGATCATGACCGGCGTGAACCAAGTGCGCTGGGGCCGTAACATCACGCTCGGCCCCGGCTTCACGTTCTCGGTGATTCCGATCGGAAATCTCGCCCAGGGCCCGATCTGCTGATGCGCGCGACGCGACGTTCGGGCGGCTATTTGACCCCGAGCAGTTCGACGTCGAAGAGCAGGGTCGCATTCGGCGGGATCGCGCCGGGATAGCCCTTCGCGCCGTAGGCGAGGTTCGGCGGGCAGGTCAGCTTGCGACGGCCGCCGACCCGCATCGTCGCCACGCCCTCGTCCCAACAGGCGATCACCCGGTGCGCGCCGAGCACGAACTCGAACGGCTGGTTGCGGTCGCGCGAGCTATCGAACTTCTTGCCGTCCACAAACGTCCCGATGTAGTGCACGACGGCCGTCTGGCCGGGCTTCGGCTGCACGCCCTTGCCGACTTTGAGGTCGGCGTACTGCAAGCCGTCGGGAAGCGTGACGATCTTGGTGTGCGCGGCGGTCGTCTTGTATGCGGCGGTGGTCGCGGCCGCGGCCGGCAACGCGGCACCGACGGCCAACGCGAGGACGAGCGAGAGGGAACGGGTCATAGCGCGGCCTTCGCGAACGAAGCCGCGTGCCCCACCCGATCGCGAAACGAACCGAGCTCCAGCCCGGCACGACCAAGCGCGTCGAGGTCGACGGCATCGACGTGTTGCTGTGCAACGTCGACGGGACGCTCTACGCGGTCGCGGACGTCTGCACGCACGACGGCGGGCCGCTCGACCAAGGCGAACTCGAGGGCTCCCGCATCATGTGCCCGCGGCACGGTGCGCTCTTCGACGTGACGACCGGTGCCGCGCTGACGCTGCCCGCCGTCATCCCGCTGCCGACCTACGCCGTGCGCGTCGACGGCGACGACGTCTACGTCGAGGTGTAGCAGGCGAGCGACAGGCTAGAAGTGCTCGTCCCCAGTAGCGCGATGCGCGTCGGCGATGTCGTCGCGGTTCTCGTCCTCGTCGCTCTCGCCGTAGACGACCTCCGGGGTCATTGATATCCCGGCGACGTCGGCCTCGCGGCGGCTGAGCGCCGGTTCGTCGTCGACCTGGGTCCGCAGCTGGCGCGGCATCCCCGAATCCGGGCGGTCGGTCACCTCGCTAGGCAATGCGTTCTTGTAGTCACCCTGGCGCTCGAGGTCGGTCTCGCGTTCCATGCCGGAGGCATACCCACGTCCGCGGCACATCACCTGGCGAAGTTGCGCCATTTGTCGCATGACGGCGAGGCGCCCCGGTCGCTAGACTTGGAGCATGGCCACGCGGTTCTTGGTCTGCCCGCCCGGACACTACGACGTCCGCTACGCGATCAATCCATGGATGACGCGGAACGTCGGTGACGCGACCCCGGATGCGCGCCGCCAATGGGAACGCTTCATCGAGCTGGCCGGCTGCGTCGGCGACGTCGAGTTCATCCCGGTCGCCCAAGCCGAGCAGACGCCGGACCTCGTCTTCACCTCCAACGCCGCGCTGATCTGCGGCAACTTGGCCATCGTTTCGAGCTTCCGCCACGCGGAACGGCGCCGCGAACAACCGGTGTTCCGCGCCGCACTCGCGCGCGCCGGCTTCGCGACGACGTTCTTGCAGCAAACCTATTTCGAAGGCGCGGGCGACGCGCTGTTCGATCGCGTGCGGCCGATCCTCTACGCGGGATACGGTTGGCGCACCGAGCGCGGCGCGACGCTGCAGCTGCAAGAAATCGTCGGCTGCCGGGTGCTGCCGCTGCTGCTGGCCGACGAGCGGTTCTATCATCTCGACCTGGCGCTCTGCCCGCTCTCGAGCGGTCACGTGCTGGCCTACATGGACGCCTTCTCGCCGCACGCGCAGACGCTGCTGCGACGCGCGATCGAGCCGGGCTATCTGATCGAGGTCTCGGTCGACGACGCGCTGCGCTTCGCGTGCAACGCGGTCGAGATCGGCGACGCCGTCATCATGGACGACTGCACCCGCCGGCTGCGGGAACGGCTGCACGACGCCGGCTATCGGGTCTTCCGCACCGAGCTGTCGGACTTTCACAAGGCCGGCGCCTCGGCGAAGTGCCTGACCCTGCGCCTCGACGACGGCCCGGCCGTCGGAATGGCCGCGGCCACGGCGTAACGAAGCAAGCCCTCCTCCGCGGGAAAAGGGGGGGCTTGTCATGTACCGACTGACCATCAACGGCGTCGTCCACCCGGTCGACGTCCCCGGCGAGATGCCGCTCTTGTGGGCGATCCGGGACGTCGTGGGTTTGACCGGGACCAAGTTCGGCTGCGGGGTCGCCCAGTGCGGCGCCTGTACCGTCCACCTCGACGGGGCGGCCGCCCGCTCGTGCTCGGTGACCGTCGCCGACGCCGCCGGCAAGAAGATCACGACGATCGAGGGTCTGGCGCCCAAGGAGGCCCACCCGCTGCAGCGCGCCTGGGTCGCCGAGGACGTGCTGCAGTGCGGCTACTGCCAGCCGGGTCAGATCATGGCCGCGGCAGCGTTGCTGGCCAAGACGCCCAAGCCGACCGACACCCAGATCACCGACTCGATGACCAACATCTGCCGGTGCGGCTGCTACGCCCGCATCCGCAAAGCGATCCACACCGCCGCGAACGGGGTCGCGTGATGCAACGCTCCGTATTTTTGAGCTCCGGCGCGGCGCTCGTCCTCGCCGCCTACACCCCGATCCGCACCCTCGCAGCAACGGCGGCGGGTACGCCCTCGGGGGCGCTCTCGCCGAGCGCCTGGCTGCGCATCGACGACCACGACGTGGTCACCGTGATCCTCGGCAAATCCGAGATGGGCCAAGGGGTCCATACCTCGCTCCCGATGCTGATCGCCGAGGAGTTGAACTACCCGATCGAGCGCATGCAGGTCGTATTCGGACCGCCGGATCCGGCCTTTACCGACCCCTTCCTGGGGTCGCAGACGACCGGCGGATCGACCAGCATCAAAGCGTGCTTCGTGCCGCTGCGCACCGCGGGAGCGCAAGCGCGCGAGATGCTGGTGAGCGCCGCTGCGAAGCGCTGGAACGTCGCCGAATCCGAATGTGCGTCGCACGACGGCACCATCGTGCACGCGACGTCGGGACGGAGCGCCCGCTTCGGCGAGCTCGTCGCCGATGCGTCCGCGTTGCCGGTTCCGAAGCAGCCCGCGCTCAAGCCGCGCGAGGCCTGGACGGTGATCGGCAAACCGCGCAAGCGCCTCGACACGCTGGCGAAATCGACCGGCCGCACCCAGTTCGGCATCGACGTGCGCCTGCCGGGGATGCTCGTCGCGAGCGTCGCGAAGCCGCCGTCGCTGACCGGCAAGGTGCTCGGGTACGACGCGGCCGCGGCGAAGAAGGTACACGGCGTGAAGGCCGTCGTTCCGATCTCTTCGGGCGTCGCCGTCGTCGCGACCAACTATTGGTCGGCGCAGCAAGGGATTACGGCGCTCAAAGCGCGTTTCTCGGCCGGCAGCACGCCGCCCGAATCGAAGCGGATCGCCGCCGAAGCGCTCGCGCTCGCCAAGACGCCCGGCGTTCCGATGCGCAACGACGGCGACGCGAAGACCGCGATCGCCGGCGCGGCGAAGCAGCTCTCGGCGATCTATTTCGCGCCGTATCTCGCGCACGCCGCGATGGAACCGATGAATGCGACCGCGCACGTCACCGCGAGCGGTGTCGAGGTGTGGGCGCCGACCCAATCTCAGACCCGCTCGCAATACGTCGCCGCGGCGCTCGCCGGCGCCAAGCCCGAGCAAGTCACACTGCACACGACGTTCATCGGCGGCGGCTTCGGCCGCAAGCTCGAGCAGGACGCGGTGATCGACGCGGTCGAGGTCGCGAAAGCCGTGAACGCGCCGGTCAAGGTGGTCTGGAGCCGCGAGGACGACATCCAGCACGACTTCTACCGGCCGGCGACGACCAACGCCATCGCCGCCGGACTCGATGCCGACGGCAAGATCGTCGGGATGACGCAGACGGTCGTCGCGCAATCGATCGTCAAGCGCGCGATACCGTCCCTCTTCAAGAACGGTCTCGATCCGTTCGCCGCCGCCGGCGCAGGCGACGTGCGGTACACGATCGCGAACTACCACTACGACTATCACGATCACGAGACCGGCGTCCCGGTCGGCTTCTGGCGCGCGCCGTACGCGAATGCGAACGCCTGGGCGACCGAGTCGTTCATCGACGAGCTCGCGCACCTAGCGGGCAAAGATCCGTACGCCTTCCGGCGCGATCATCTCGCGGCGGGCTCGCGGCCGCGCGCAGTGCTCGATCTGGCGGCGAAAACCGCCGGTTGGGGGAACCCGCTCCCGCCCGGCGTCTTCCGCGGCATCGCGTTTTCGACGTGGGACGACAGCATGATCGCGACGGTCGCCGAAGTCTCGATGGAGAACAAACGGCCGCGCATCCGGCGGCTGGTCTCCGCCGTCGACGTCGGCACGGTGGTGAACCCGACCTCGCTCGAAGCACAGGTCACGAGCGCGATGCTCTACGGCCTCTCGGCGGCGATGACGGGGAAGATCACCTTCACCAACGGTGCGGTCGACCAGCACAACTTCTACGACTACACCGTCGTGCGTCAGGCCGACGTGCCGAAGATGACGGTCGCGTTCGTCCCCAGCGAGGAGAAACCGAGCGGCGCCGGAGAGGTCGGCACGCCGCCCGTCGCACCTGCAGTCACGAACGCGATCTTCGCCGCGACCGGCAAGCGCCTTCGCAGCCTGCCGATCTCCGATACGTTTGCCTAGTTAATCGACGCTTTCGACGATCGAGTGCGAGTCGGTGCAGGGGCCGCCGTCGCGCTCGCACGCCCGGCAGCGCGCGACGTCCTTCCATTGACCTTCGTGCATGACGCGGTCGTGGACGTGCTCCCGCAACGGGTGGCCGCACCCTTTGCTGCCGCAGGTCTGGGTTTGCGCGGCCTCGCTCATCAGGTTCCCCCTCCGTCCCGGCCTGCTCGCCGCTCTGCTGCGAGCCAGGCCTCCGGCGTGTCAACGTCCAGCACGTACCGTTCGTCCGCCTCGTCGAGCTCCACGACGCGGAGCGCCCGGTCGCGCCGGACGCGCGACGGCGGCTGGTCGTCGCGTAAGCCCGGGATCCGCGCGCGAGCCTTCGGCGACCATACGACGGGGTGGCCGGGCGTTCCGCGTACGACCGGAAAGGCGAGATCGGCGTCCGGCGGGACACGCGCCACGAGTGCCCGCACGAGGGCCGCGTCGAGGAAGGGGAGGTCGCACGGGATCACGGCGAGGGCGATCGCGGGCGCGAGCGCGGCGTGCGCCAGCGCGAGGCTCACGCTCGGCCCCGCGGTCGGTCCGGTGACGATCAGGCGGACGGTCGGCAGGTCCCCGATCGCCGCGGCGACGGCCGGCGTCGCGACGACCAGCAGCTGCAGCCCCTCGAGGGCGAGCACGACCCGGCGTGCCAGCGGGACCCCGGCGAAGGGGGCGATCAGCTTGTCGCGTCCCATGCGCACCGAGCTGCCGGCCGCCAGGACGACCGTCTGCACGCAGGCCGGGTCCACCAGCCCGGACTTCGACCGGCGACGTTGACGATGCTCCCGGCCGCGTGATAAAGTTCCCAGGTTATGTACGCGATCATCGAGACCGGCGGCAAGCAGTTGCGCGTCTCTGAAGGCGACGTGATTCGCACCGACCTCATCGAGACCGAAATCGGTTCGTCGGTCACGTTCGATCGCGTCGTCCTCGCCGCCGACGGCAACGAGGTCACCATCGGCACCCCAGCCGTGGCCGGGGCCACCGTCACCGGCACCATCCTGCGCCAGGCCAAAGACAAAAAGATCCTGGTCTTCAGGTACAAGTCGAAGAAGCGCGTCCGCACGCTCAACGGCCACCGCCAGCGCTTCGCCGAGGTCCGGATCGACAAGATCGCGCTCCCGTAGGGTCGCGGTGCTCGAGGTTCGTTTTCGCAGGGACAGCCGCAACCGGCTGTCCTCTGTTTTTGCAGCCGGTCACGCGCAGCAGGGTGAGCCGGGTGAGGACATCGCCTGCGCCGCGGTCTCGGCGCTGCTGCAAGCGGCCTGGGCCGGGCTGACCGACGTCGCGCACGTCCCGGTGACGGGCCGCCGCGACAGCGGCGATTTTGCGATGACCTGGCCGGCCCAGAGCCGCGATCGCGACGACGTCCGCGCGATCGTCGCGACGGCGGAATTGGCGATCGAGCAGATCGCCAAGCAGTATCGCGGCGCGATCCGCTACGTCCGCGAGAGCGAGCCGGATCCGGCGTAACCGTTCCGGCAGAACCTGGGTACAGGCGCGTCGAAAGGAACCTCACGATGACCGACGCGACCAGACCTCAGAACGGCGAGCTTCCGCCCCACAGCAACAACGCTCCGGCGCCCGACGCGGGCCGCACGGTCCTGGTCGGCGTGCTGGGGGGAATCATCTCGGCCGCAGGCTACCTTGTCTACCAGCGGCTCCCCGACGAGCAGCGCGAACGCCTCCACCGCCAGGTGCGCGGCATTCTCGAATCGCGCATCAACGAGCTGCGCCAGAACTTCAACATCTAAGCCTTCCGCGACGCGGGCACCGCGGGCGGGGTGAGAACCCCGGCCGCCGCAATGCTTGCGATCCTGCTGTTGGGAGCGGCACCCGCCAGGGGGACGCCGCTCCTTGCGTATGCCGCGGCGCTGCGCGCCTTCGATCCCGGCTTGGACGATCGTCGCGCGTTCGCACTGGCCCAGCGCGTGATCCGCGAAGCGGACGCGGCGCGGCTCGACGCCCGGCTCGTCGTGGCGCTGGTCGCGGTCGAGTCGTCGTGGGATCCCGCCGCCGTCTCGCCGGCCGGGGCGCGCGGCCTCGGCCAGCTCATGCCGGCGACCGCGGCGGGGCTGGGGGTCGACCCGGACGATCCGGCGGCGAACCTGCACGGAACGGTTCGGCACCTGGCCCGGCTGGTCGCCCGCTACGGCGCATTTCCGCCGCAGGAGCGGTACGTCCGCGCGCTCGGCGCCTACAACGCGGGGAGCGGCGCCGTCGAGCGCTACGGCGGGCTGCCGCCGTACCGCGAGACGCAGCTATACGTGCAGCGGGTGATCGTCCTCTGGCGCCGCCTTTGCGGGCTGTGAGCGCTCGAGAGCCGTCAGCGTCCGGGTCGGCCGCTCCCAGGGTTCGAGCGCGCCGCGCGGCTCTGCAAGCTTCTCGCCAACCGGCGGCTCCGGGTCGGGCGCCGGCACGTCGGGCTGCTCGACCGACGGCCTCGCGGTGTCGTACGTTGGGACGGCATGCGGCGCCTCGTCCGCCGGCACATCGTGCGCGACGGGATCGTAGCCGTACGGGTCGTGGGCGGGCGGCTCCGGGTCGGCCGCGCGCTCCATCTCGCGAATGAACGATTGCGACGTGTTCTGGACCTCGCGCGTGAACTGTCCCACCTTGCGCAGGACCTTCGGAAGCTGTTCGGGCCCGAACAGGAGCAGGGCGGCGGCGCTGAGGATCGCCATATCGGGGATTGAGAGCATTGTCTCCTGAGCCGAAGGCTGAGCTGGTCGAAGGGCGGAGGGTTTCTTCCCGGTCCCGTGCAACGCGTCATGCCCCGCGCTGGCGCGTCATCCTGAGCCCCTCGAAGGAAGGACGGCCCACGCGGAGATTTAGCCGAAGGCCGGCCTTACCCCTGAAGATCATCTACACTCGCGGGAACCGGACCGAGACCCTGGCCTCGATTGCGACGCTAAGGAAGATTCTCAACCGGTTCGTCGCGCACCGCGTCTTTTACGAAGTGAGCTCTCGCAACAAGCGCGGGCATGAGTTCTTCTCTGCCAAGAACACCTTCGTGGTCGGTTCGATCGAGATCGTGAACCGCGACTACCTCACCATCACGATCTTCGACGCGCACAATCCTTCGCACTCGATCGAGATCCTCAACCCGGCCGCGATGCGGATCTACGACGACACGCTAGGCAAAGGGTTCGCCGTCTCGTTCCTGAGCGAAGGCTCGGGCGGCGTCGAATCGCGCTGCTACCTGCGCGACGAAGGCGAGGACGGCGAGGGGATCAAGGAGCGCAGCGCACTCGAGAAGATCACGCTGCCGCAGCTTTTCGAGTACCTCGAGGACATCACCAGCGCCGACGTGATCGGGACGAAAACGCAGTAACGGCGGGGCCCGTCGCCCACTAGAGTTCGCTGACCGACATCGTGACGCCGAGCGGATCGGAGCCGATGATGGCGAGCAGATCGCGATCTTTGACCGCCTCGGCGGTGAAGCCCATCACCAGGTGCTTGGGCTGATAATTCTCGCCGGCCCGGCGCGCGCCCTCGAGGAAGAGATGGTACGCATCGGCGTCGAGGTACAACGTGCGCACCCCGTTGCGCGAGCGGAAGGCGAGCGTGTCGTAGCGCTGAAACGGCGGGCGCTCGCGATCGGGGAGCTGCCCTTCGGGGACCTCGTACACCTCGGGCAGTTTTTTCGCGGCGTCGATCGCGGCCCGGTCGATGCGCGGCCGCGGCACGAGCGGCGCGATCGCCGGACCGACGCGCGGGTCGTCGAGCAGCGCCAGCAGCAGGTGCGGCGGCGCAACGAACTGCGCGCCGTGCGCGATCGCGATCGAAACGCCGCCGCGCATGACCTGGAGGATTTCGGTGCCGAGCCGGAGCCGCTCGTGGTCCATCAGTGGCGAGCATTGCGGCTCTCGAGCCGCGTCGCCTTCCGCAGCATGCGAACGGCCTCGCCGCGCCGGCCGCTGCGGTGCAGCGCGACCCCGAGATTGTGGTACGCCGCGGCGTAGCCGTCCTCCATCAGGATCGCGTACTCGTAGTGCGCGATCGCCTGCGCGATCGCGCCATCCTCCAGCAGCAGGTTGCCGATCGTCGTCATCGCCGCCGCAGAACGTTGGTCGGCCTCGAGCGCGGCGATCAGTTCGGCCACCGCGCGTTCGCGGTCGCCGCGGCGGATCGCAACGATCGCGAGTTTGTTGCGCGCGAGCGCCGTCTCGCTGGGCCGGGCGGCAGACGCCAGTGCTGCGGCGAACGCCGCCTCGGCCTCGTCGAGCCGTCCGCGCGCAAGGAGCTGAGCGCCGCGCAGGAGCGGTTCGGGCGGCGTCATTCCGAGCTGGTCGAGGAACCGGCCCGGGACCCACTGACGCAGTCGGTCGAAGAACGCCACGTGTCAGTCTTGCACGTCGACGTGCTCACGCTCTTCCCGGAGATGTTCGCGCCGGTCGTCGGCCTCTCGATCGTCGGCCGGGCGGTCGAGCGCGGTCTGATCGATCTGCGCATGCACCACCTGCTCGACGCGCTCGAGCCGGGCGAGCGGGCCGACGAGCGGCCCTACGGCGGCGGCCCGGGGATGGTGCTGCGGATCGAGCCGTTGGCCCGGACGCTCGACGCGATCGTCGCGTCCGCCCCGGCGGCGGAACGGCGGCGCATCGTGCTCACCTCGGCGAGCGGCCCCGTCTTCCGCCACGCCGATGCCGCTGCGTGGGCCGCGCTCGACCGGCTGGTCCTGATCTGCGGCCACTACGAGGGCGTCGACGAGCGGCTCGGCGCGCTCTACCCGATCGAGGAGGTCGCGCTCGGGGAGTTCGTGCTGACCGGCGGCGAGATCGCCGCACTGGCGTTCTTGGATGCGACCGCGCGGCTGGTCCCGGGCGCCATCGATCCGGCGTCGGCGGCCTCAGAGTCGTGGGTCGACGGCGAGCCCGACCACCCCTCGTACACGAGGCCGCCGACCTTCCGCGGCGTCGACGTCCCGGAGGTCCTGCTCAGCGGCGACCACGCGAAGATCGCCGAGTGGCGCCGCGCCGAATCCCGCCGCCGCGCGATTGCCCGGCGCAGCGGCGGCGGAGCGGCGACTTGAGCGGCCCGGGAGGTCAGCCGGCGGGCGAAACCCGTCCGGCTTGTCGGGGTAGGGGCGGCGTGGTACAATCCCGAGGTTGCCCGCCGCGCCCCGTGCGGCGTTTTCGCATTCGTCACAGAGAGCGCTCATGAACGTACTCGACCTGATCCAGAAGGAACAGGAAAAGCCGTCCGTCCCGGATTTCCGCCCGGGCGACACCATCAAGGTCTTCTCGAAGGTCGTCGAGGGCGGCAAGGAACGCATCCAGATGTTCGAGGGCGTCGTGACGGTCCGTAAGAACGGCGGCCTGAGCGAGTCGATCACGGTTCGGCGCGTTGCGCACGGCGTCGGCGTCGAGCGCTCGTTCCTGCTGCACAGCCCCCGCCTCGAGCGCATCGAAGTCTCGAAGCGCGGCATCGTGCGCCGCTCGCGGCTGTACTACTTGAGCGACAAGGTCGGCAAGGCAGCGCGGATCAAGGAACGCAAGACCGCGAAGTAACGCGGTCTTTCTCGTGACGCCCCTTGAACTGCTCGCACTGATCGCGCTCTTCGCGATCGTCCGCGTCGCCATCAGCATCAAACCCGAACCGGTCGCCGTCACCGGCGAGACGTCGCGTCCGCCGTCGGCGCGCACGGTGATCCGCGAGTACCTCGACGCGTTCATCGTCGCCGGACTAGTCGCGCTGTTCCTCATCACGTTCGTCGTGCGGACGTTCTTCATCCCCAGCGGGTCGATGGAGCCGACGCTGCAGATCCACGAC
>Ga0182024_10021334_pt1 | contig 11761 bp, 14 predicted proteins | sample P32metaG_FD_120480 | JGI IMG/M metagenome (GOLD analysis project Ga0182024, IMG submission 120480) | Permafrost microbial communities from Stordalen Mire, Sweden - P3-2 metaG (Illumina Assembly) | ecosystem: Environmental > Terrestrial > Soil > Wetlands > Permafrost | place: Sweden: Stordalen... | reverse complement strand
TTCTCTGGGCTCTAGATGCGATTTTGGAATAAATATGTGAGGGGCCTCATCGCACAGCGATGAACTCACCGGCGACTTCGGTAATAAGCCTAAGGCCATATTAATCGGCGATCACGGCCTGTCTTGTCTTCTGGTGGGAAAATTATCGCTCCGCGATTTGCGACTTTTTCAACGCCATCATCCAATAGCGGACACGCCGTGTGATGCCTGCTCCTGCTCACCGCCGCCAAACGCTAGCTAACCAAGGCTGTTTTTCGCGTGGCAGACCGGCGGGGCGGTAATAGTGATCAAGCTCAGAAAATCCTACGGCTGACACATAACCGCGCCAAGTTTCGAAATCATGATACGCGCCGTAACGCCCACCACTCCAGCCTTCCTCGTTATGGCCGCACGGGTTCGAACTGAACAGCACACCACCCGGTTTCAGGCTGGCGTGTAGTTCCAGCAATACGCGCGGTAATTCCTGGCTGGGTATATGAAACAGCGAAGCGTTGGCATACACGCCATCAAAATGATCGTCCGGCAGATCGAGCTTGAGGAAGTCTTGCTGCCATACTTCGCAGCCACTGTAGGTGCGAGCCATCACGGCGAAATGAGCGGCACCCTCCAAACCTACAGCTGCGTGACCGAGTTCAGAAAACGCCTTGAGGTCGCGACCCGGCCCGCAGCCAAAATCCAGGATCGTAAAAGGCGGTTTACCCTCGATCCATTGTAACAGCGCAGCGATGTTCTGTTTGACGTCGTGATCACGCGTGCCTTGCCAAAACTCTTCGGCGCGCTGGTCGTAATGATCTAACGTCAGACTGGCGATCTTTTCCAGGTCTTGCGGATTCAGTTTCATCTTCGATCTAGGCGCACACTCGTCACCCTAGAACACTACCGGCGTTCCCATGAAATCGCGTTTGCCGAGTTCGATGCCGCAATGGCGCAGGATATTGTAGGCGGTGGTGGCGTGAAAATAGAAATTCGGCAAACAGAAATTTAGCAGGAACGCCTGCCCTTTGAACTTGCGCTCTCCGCTCGAAAACTTGACCACGATCTCCTTGTCCTCGGTGCCATCGATCTGCACCGGCTTGAAGGTCTTGACGAAATCAATGGTCTTCGCGATGCGGTCCTTGACCTCCGGGAAGCCCACTTCATTGTTGGGAAAAGTGATGAGCTCCGCGCCTGCGAGCCGAGCGGTACCGCTGATGGCATGATCGGTTACCGCGCGCAGCTGCCGTACCAACGGAAACATGTCGGGATAAAGCCGCATGTTGAGGAGCGTTGCCGGCTCGATCTTTTTCGCCTCGCAATGCGCGGCCGCCTTGTCGAGCACCGCAGACATGCTGGTAAGGAATTGCACGAAAATTGGCACGGAAATCTTGTACATGGATATCGTCATGGAACGCGGGTCCTTTGCTTGAGGGGGCAAAACGGAACGGAAACCTAGCGAGCGTCAGGGGCACTGTCACCTGCCCCACCGCTTGGCGACGGTCTAGTACCGGCAACTTCAATTGTCTCCCCACTCGTTTGAATTCCGGAAAAATGACGAAATAGGCTCGCCATGAGCCATCATTAAATTACTATGTATCGAAAAATCAGATTTTATGCGGATCAGCTATGGTTGATCGACTTCCGCGTCATAACGATCATGCTGGCCGACGAAAATTAGCCCTCAAATGAAAATATGGCTCGAAACTTATTGGCGATGAAAGTACCCACGCACAACGGCAGACACTATGCCAATAACGATCAGCGCCGCCATAAACGGTATCGCAATCAAGAAAAAACCAAGTAGCAGACCGCCGATTGCCATCAGAATCGCGCCGATTATTACGACCCATAGGATGATTTCGAATGGCCCCACCCTTCTGACATAGATGCGATGGGTTCCCCGCATTGTCTCGGACGTCCAAACGTCAGAATCCGGCTGCTTGCCCGGCGGGATAATTTCAGGCTTGGATTGTGGTCGGTTTGTATTTTTCTCAGCCATCTCTCAGAGCCGATCCGAGAAGTTGAGATTCGCGATCAAAGGCTTGATCTGGTCAAGTCAGCGGCGATGACCGATAGGCAGCCCGAGCTTGAGCGCCTTTTGACGAATTGCACCCATCGTCCGTTTCATCACTTTAGAAATCTTTTTTACTGGCGACTTGGCTTTTGAATGCGCCTTCAAGTCGCGATGATCTTGCGAAGTCCACGCTTTGAGCTTACGGCGTCTCGATACTTTCTTAGCCATGTTGATGATCCTCGGTTTGAATCCGCGCGTGTTACAATGCACTGCGATCTACGTCAAAGGCTTCCTCTGCTTCCTATTCCGTGGCTCCTGCCACGGCATTGCATCCAGATCAGCAATCCAGCTTGTCCGTGGTTCAGTCCAAAACTTTACGTTTCCCGCCAGGTCTAGTAGCGGCAATAACTTCATAATTGGCACTCCATTTGAATGTCTTCGGGCATGGCAAATTGACGAAACTGGCTCAACACGAGGCATCATCAAATTAGTATGTACCGAAAAAATCAGATTTTGCGGATCCAGCCGGTTGGGGCTCCGGCCTTCGCCATTTAGCAGCAATCATTCAACCAAGACCGCACGACAGTTTCGGGTTATGAACTGCCCTCAAACGCCAAATACTTTCGGCGGTTAACAATGGCTCCAAAACTACGAATTCTCGATAATTGCGTTTATAATTTTGGTAACCGGCTCAGCGACAACCGCCAGAGGTCAAGGTGCAAGTGATATTGCCTTTTCGCCGAATAAATCGCGCGCTACGTCTAATGCGTCCGGCGGCACGATTACCCTTCTAATCGACGCAGCTATTGGGCTGCCGTTGAATTGCGTTATCACTTGGGCCGAATCAACGCGGCGCTTCGCCGGCTCTCCAATCATTCGTTCCCAAAATCTTTGATCGATCGTGACCAATCTATTCTTCTCGACCTCCGTTAATGACCGACTGTGTACGGTACCGCCGCTAGTTAAACCCGGACCAATACGCCACTCACGTTGTCGATAGTATGCAAGCGCCTGGTCGCTATTTTTATCATCAGTCGGATAAAACAAACTTTTCGCATACCCCAACGCATTCATCATTTCAGCAAACGGAGTATTTTTGTATCCGATGTAATTTTGAATATCGCGAACGCTGGTGAGCGGGACGGCCCGCTCGACAACTATCCTGCCGTGGTCATCCGCACTCGTCAAATTCATCACGCAGTCTGGAGCAATGGTGCGCGGCGGAGTGCGGCCGCTGGTCGCTGTCGTGCAGCGCAGCAAGGACGAGCTCTGGGTGCTGCCGCGCGGCAAGCTCAAGCGCGATGAGGACCCCCTCGCCGGCGCCCGCCGCGAGGTGGTAGAGGAGACCGGCCATCGCGTGCGTGTGCGCGAGTTTCTTGGCGCCCTTACCTACCGGGCGCGCGGCCGTCCGAAGGTCATACAGTTCTGGCGCATGCAGGCGGAAGTCAATCCGAGCCGCGATCTGATGAAGGACATCGCGGCGGTAGAATGGTTCACCCTAGCCGCGGCAGTGCGGCGACTGAGCTATCCGCTGGAGAAGTTGTTCTTGCGCAATGTCGGCCGCCACGCGCTCAAGCATCGCAAGCGCACCGCGCGGCGCAAGTCGCGCGTGCCTGCCGCCAAAGCAAAGTCGCGTCGTCGGCGCTCGACCGACAAAACGCGTGCAGGCAAGGCTAAGACAGCCGCGTCAAGGACAACCGCGCGGGCCCGCCCCACCGTGCTGCAACGGGTGCTTAGGCGTCTCGCACGCTAAGCGTTTCCGGCTGACGTTGGTGGCGACGGCACCGCGGCGCTGGGCTGGTGCGGCAACTTCCAGAATATTTTGGCGCCGGCAAAGCGGGAATGCGCCTTGCGCGTGCGATCAAGCAATTGCTGAATCTGCGCTTGCTGGTCGCCTATAATAAGACCTGCCGCAAACGCGCGGTGGCGGTTTTGCTCCGCGGTCAAGCCGCGCCCTGGATTGGCGATGATATCCGCACATAACGCCTTGCGCGTCATGACATCATTGATCCCGCCGAGGCAATTCTGCATTTGCATCAGGGACGAAATAATATTCCTAGACCGCTTCGCGGATTTCCTGCCTTGGTACACGCTGGAAAAGAATTCCGCCGCATACCGAGCTTTTTTGCCTTGAATGCGCAATCTATGTAGTTGCTCCGGACTCAGGTTTCCAATCTTCGCGCCCCGTCGCCTGATCTTCTTACGACGCCGCGAAAGCTGGTTCGCGGCATAGATTTCGATCAGCATTTCCCGGCTTGCGCGCATCAGTGGGTCTTCCGACCTGCTCCACGGCCCGGCCTCAACCCATTCCGCGGTATCGAGAACAAGCGTGCGGAATCGAGCTAATTGAACTGCCTCCTGCGCCTGCCGATGGCTTTTGAGACGCTTGCGCGCGAACATCTTGCTAATGCTGACGAACCCCGGCTCGTTTGCGTGCTGTTTTCGCAGTGGCTTGAGAACCTCGATAAAAAGGGTATCCAAGTCGCGCGCGGGGCCAAACTCCCGTGCGAGCCATCTCAACTCACTCTTGATCGTGTCTATTCGATCGTCTCTCAACATGTCGGAAAAGACCGAAATGGCGGCGCGCAACCTGCGCAGTGCGACGCGCATCTGGTGCAAACCCTCCGCATCGCAGATTTTGGTTGCGGGCTCGTTCGCGACCAAATGGCGCAAGCATGCCCGGCCAATCAACGTGAATGCTCGCCCCGCACTCATTCCAGCGCTCAACTCCGGATCGCATGCCTTTTCGGCGATGACCGGCGTCTTCTCAACGAGTTCATAGCCGCGCTCGGACTTGCTTTTGACGTCTAGCTGAGCAGGCACGATGCCACTTATGGCGCGCGCGATCTTGAAGAGCTCGGTGAGATTGCCGTGCTTCAGCTCAAGTTCAATCTCGGAGATCGGGCAGGATGCATCGGGTGCGACAATCTGCCCCTCGTCGATCGCCATGGCGATAGCGGTGTCGTTTCCGTTCAGATGATAGACCGTCCGCTCGATCCGGGTTTCGAAGACCGGTCTCAATGTGTTGCGAACGTCGTCGGTGAGAATCGGGCCGAGGGCGGTATCCGTCACGCGGGTGAGGTCCGGTTGATCGCCTTCGATGGCTTGCTCCCACTGCAATCGTTCGAAGCAATTGGAGCCAATATTGGCGGTCTTGATGGTCTGGACGCTCTTGTCGCCGATATGGCGCATCCGCAAGGTCAGTCCGTGATCACGCAGGAACCGATCACCGGAATCGAAATAGACCGAATTTAACGTTTCGTGGGTGGGATCATGAAAACCGCCCGCAAAATCCGGATGATTCCGGAGAACAGCGATATCTTCGGGAGCGACCCTAAGCTTCAATTCAATTTCTTTTGGCTCGCTGTCCATAACGCAATACCAATGCCTGCCAATGGCGGGCAGACTAAGGTCTGCGTGCGTCTATGAAAAGGGAGTTTCAAGCCCAAATCGGAATACCTGAGAAAAGTTCAATGCCGAAAAGGTCACACTGCGACATAGCGCCTCGGCCGCTTTGCTCCCGCGCACGGCAGTTTCGTGCAATGAGGAGACTTACCGTCGCTTTTCATTTCAATTATGAACGTTCCAGCGACTTAGTCCGCCAGCGCTCGATTTCCGCCAGTTCCGCGTCCGGCCGGTCGATAGCGACCTTCGATTGGCCGAGATAGATCGTTCCCGTCTCGCCGTCGATGGACAGCCAATCCCCTTGCTTGATCGTGGCCCCGGCGAGGCGTGCGCTGTGGCTCGCGGCATCGACGGTGAGCCCCGCGCAGCCGACCACGCACGGCTTGCCCATCTGGCGCGCCACCAGCGCCGCATGCGCAGTACGACCGCCGAGGGCGGTCACGATGCCGGCGGAGATGGCGAAGCCCGCGATATCGGCCGTGCTGGTATTGGGACGCACGAGGATGATCGGATCGCCGCCGACAACAAGACGTTCGGCGCTTGCCGAATCGAAGGCCGCGCGTCCGACCGCGATGCCGGCGGAGGCGCCGGTGCCACGCGCCGCCGGCTCCGGACCATCGACCAGGCGTTGGCGCGCGAGTCTATCCAAATCCAGGCCATTCAGCCGCCGCAAGGCGCGGGAAGGCGTGATCAGTCCCTCTTTGACGAAGTCGATGGCAAACCGCAGCGCGGCCTGCGGCGTGCGCTTGGCCGAGCGCGTCTGCAGAAGTCACAATTTGCGTTGCTCGATCGTGAACTCGACGTCTTGCACGTCGTCGAACTCGCGTTCGAGCCGCGCCAGCGCTGCACGCAATTGCGTCGCCACCGCCGGAACCGAACGGGTGATCGCTTCCTCGGTTTCCGGATTGCGGCTGCCGGATACGACGTCTTCACCCTGCGCGCCAAACAAAATGTCGATGACCGGCTGCGCCGCGCCGGTCGAGGGATCGCGCGAAAACGCCACGCCGGCGCCCGAGGAAAGTCCGCGATTGCCGAACACCATCGCCTGCACGGTGACGGCGGTGCCGTGCAAATCCTCCAGATGCTCGAGCCGACGATAGGTGCGGGCGCGCTCGCTGGTCCATGAGCGGTAGACCGCATGCGCCGCGGTGGCGAGCTGCTCCATCGGATCTTCCGACACCAGGCAGTCCTCGTCCTCGATCATCTGCAGGTAGCTTTCCGCCAGCCGCTCGAAAGCTTCGCCGTCGAGCGCCGACTCGCTCGCGACGCCTTCAGCGCCGACCATGTCGGCAAGCCGCTTGGTAAACGAGCCCGGTTCCAGGCTGAGCACCACGCTGGCATAGCTTTCGAGAAACCGCCGCCGGCAGTCCCAGGCAAAGCGCGGATGACCGGTCGTGCGCACCAAACCGCGCACCGCGGCCGACGTGCAGCCGACATTGAGCACGGTATCCAACATGCCGGGCATCGAGCGGGCTGCGCCGGAACGCACCGACACCAGCAGCGGATGGCGGCGATCGCCAAAGACCCTGCCGGTGGCGCTTTCAAGAAAGGCAATTCCTTCGGCCAGACCATTGGCCAGCTGTTGCTTGGCGTGCGGATCGTCCCGGACGATCGCGGCACACAGCTCGATCGGCAGCACGAACGCCGGCGGCACCGGCAGACCGAGCGCAGCCATGCGCGCCAGATTGGCCGCCTTGGCGCCCACGGTCTCCGCGGAGTACGGCTTGGTCGATCCATTTCCGATATGGACAATGTGCATGGTGGCCGTCTCTGTCAGATCGACAGTTCGGCGAGCACGTGCCGGTGCAGCACATGGCCGAAGCCTGCCAAGCGGTCGGTCGCCCGTTCCAGCGCACGCCCCAGTTCGAGCGTCGAAAGCGCTGTTTTCAGATTGAATTCGCCGCGCAGGATAACAGTCGTGAGCGCACGCTCGGCGTCGTCGGCATTGTGCTCGGCGTCGATCAACCGACCAATGGCCGCGAGCGCGTCCTCGGAGTCGGCCCGGTGCCCGTCAGGCACGTCGCTGGCGGCAGCGGCGCCGGCGGCGGCGGCTTCGACGCTGGCGATGGCTTGGGCACATAAGTCGGCCAGCGGTGCGAGCAATTCCGGGACAAGCTCGCTCGGGACCAAAGATGAGACGAAGGCCGCCTGCTCGAATTCGTCGATCGCTTCTTCGACGCAGTTGACAAGCCGCTCGATCGCCGCGCCGCCGTCGAAGCGCGCGATCTCATTGCGGGCTTCGATGGCGATCTTGTCGGCCTTCTCCTCGATGCGCCGCGCCTGCGTGGCCAAGGCTGCCCGGTCGAATGGCCGGCGCGCCTGCTGTTCGGCGATGAACTGCGCGATCCCGGCAACGATCTCACGCGCCAAGCCGGCCTGACGGACGACGATGGTCAACAGCGTGCCATCGACCCGCTGCAGATGCCGGACCAGCTCCGCCTCGATGCGATCGCGCGCGAACCGGATCGAGCCGCCGGCCAGCAAGGTTTCGGCCGAAACCCGCAATACGGTCTTGAGAAACTCAACCGCCGCTTCGCGACCGAGCGCTCGGTCCAGCCGCTCGCCGAATCCGATGCGGGTTGGCGTGGCATGATGCACGGCCGCCGCTACCAGCTCGCCGCCGCCCAGTTCAAGGAAGGCTCTTTGACCGAAGCGATGGCGCGCCGCCCAATCGAGAATCTGCACCGCGTCGCCCTTCGACACCCAACCGCGCAGCACCTTGCGGGCCTTGTTCCAGTCGATCAGGAAGACCAGCGATGCCCCAACAGCTTCGAGGAAGGCATCGCGGCTCTTGCCGACTTCGAGCCGATAGCGGCCGGTGACGAGATAGAACACCCCATCGTCGCCCAGGCCCTCCTCGCTCTTGCGCTCGAGCCCGCTCCATTGAACGGGAAAATCCCGCAACAGGCCTGTGAAGAATTTCGCGCGCGCCAGATGGACATCGGTATAGGTGACGGTCACCGCCTCCGCTTCGACCGCGATCACGACGACATGCGCGTCGGTTTCTCCGATGTCGTTCTGGATGGTGAGCCGTGCATCGGATCGTGTTGCGGTCGTCGCCAGCCCAGGATGATCGAATTTCAGTCGACGGGTCGACTCGACGCCGCGCATGAAGGCTTCGACCGCGGGCCGGTCCTGTGGCAGCAAGCCATAGACATGCGCGCCAGCCAATACCTCTTCCGCATGCGCCGCGGACAGGCGATTCAAGGCCTTGTGCAGGTCCATGATCAAACGATGCAGGCTGTCGCCCTTGCTGTCGGAAAGCCCAGTCAATCTGGCGATCTGCGCAAGCTCGACCGCATCTGATGCGCCCATCGAAGCGGCCTGCTTGATCGCGGACAACCGCCTCAGCGCGCCATCGCCGCGCGCCGAATCTCCGGCTTTGACAGCGCGAACCATGCAGGCGATGTCGTCCCAAATGGCCGTGCCCAGTTTGGCGAGACCCGGCGCCGTGATCTGTTCGTCCGCGAGCAAGCTGGCGCCATTGATCAGCATATCCATGGCAGCGGGATCGATGCCGGCCGTGCGGCATTCGTCCGTCATGTCGAAACGCGCGCGCTGCGGCTCGCGCGCATGGCGCCCCGCGGCCTGCAACACGCTGAGGCGGGCTTTCACCCGGTCATTGGCGGTCAAGCCCTCCGCAATTAGGGCTGGCAGCAGGATATCGATTTGTCCAAGCCGCTCGATGATCTGGGATTTCATACTTCGATGCTCAAGAACCTCGCTACCACTACTGCACGGGGGTATCGCGACTGCATTGAGCCAGATCATTCATCAAACTGACATAAAACACCTGCGGCTAAGAATGCCGCAAAAATCTTGATGCACCGAAACGGTTTTTCGGGCTTAATTTCCTTGATGTAACTGGACAATCCAAACCGCGACCCTGGCCATGACGAGTTTGCGTTTAGTGCTGCGTGATGAAGATACCGAAGCCTTATATTGGCTTGACCTAGCCAAACAAGTTCTAGCCGGCGAAGTTACCCCCGACGCAGCACTGCGTGCGCTAAAGTTCGGCACCCGAAGCAAGGCGGCCGATAATCAAGCAAACGAATTGCAGCCGTGACAGGCACCGGCAAGGGCCGGCAGCACCGTATGAACTCGCGAGCCGTTTGATAAGGTGGATTCTCCCATGGCAAGATCCTCAAAAATTGAGCCCGTGAATATTCTTTTGTACAGAAAGGCCTGGGGACCTCTCACGCGCGGTGTTGACAACGTGGAGAAAGACTCCCAACAGCAGCAAAAAAGAAGAAAACAAACGCAAAAAAGAAAAAAGGTCGCAAGAAAAAAGCGAATAAGTAGGCGCCAATTAAGTTCTATGGCACTCGTAAAACTTTTCTTACGAAGCCATTTCTGAAAGTGACGGCGAACCCCTTACCAACATCCGTCGACCTTCAGCAGTCAATTGCAGACGACCCTCTTCGCACTTGGCGACCATATCATCCTTAAGAAATTGAAGCGCTAATCTGCGATCTGCAGTTTGACCAATGAGCTGAATTTCTTTCAAGGCCAATAGTTCACGGCGCGACAATTCGCCCACGCTTTTCATACGAACTCCTAGCGTCGAATGTTATAAAGATGGATAAAATTCACGTATGACACCCGCACGACACGATCGAGGCAGCAAAGCACCAGCAATGAACGATTAGCCAATGTCATATTAGTGTCATATAATAAGCCTAATGCACGGCCGCGCGATGTCAGCTCTGTCTTCGATGATGGATACTTGTGAACACGGCTTTTATATCCGTTTCGCGTCTACGGCTGCCTCGCGAAAGGAAAAACTTACATTGACACGAAAGCTAGCCGATCTTCCATCGGCCACGACGGCTCTTTTAACGAAAGCAAAGGCAATAAGTGACATAGTTCTGCGTCGATTCGTTTTATAGAGGTTGGACGAACTGGAGCGGGGTGTGTCATGCTAGCCGCCGAACACGAAGCAGCTGAAGTCCTTCGCGATGCGCGTTTGAAAGCCTGTACGGTGCGCACCGAGGGCTACTATAGCCTTCGTTGGCTATTTGGACTTTTCGGACGGCGTGCATCGGATAAAGATGATGCGGTGCTTCAATCCCGAAGGGATTAAGACGATTAGCCGCAGGGCCGACGGCAACCCGTGCAGAAATGCTGTCAGAACCATGGGTTCGAAACGCCCGAGCGAACATTAAGGCCGGGTAGCGTTACCAAGCCGAAGCGCCAATGTTCCACCCCGGCGGTCATTCGATTGTGACAAGCGTGGCGATGCATATTTGTTAGCATGGTACACAGGAAATCGGTCCGAACCGCGCCCAAAAAGATTTCCCTTACGAGTGAGGAGTTTTCTTCTTTAAGGGAAGCGCCAACAAATCAGTTCAGCACGATATCCCGGATGAACACCGAGACCCTCTAATTGCGGCTGGAAACGTTCGGGAGGTAAAAAGCCGCATCACGCTATGTGCCAATAGCTGCCATTGGCCGACCTTATTAACGATCACCCTGTCGGCAGCCATACGGGAGCCAGCAATGCTGCTCCCCGTCCCGTTAGAGCAGTGTTGATGTGGGTCAATGCACCACAATTGTCACCCGATAACGTGGCAAAATGACTGTTCATTTACTGCCGGATAATTGGCTGCCCGTTTCGATTGCGCCATCCGACGCCGACCTTGAGGTCGGTGTGATGGATAAGGGCAGTGTCCACGCGCTGTTATTTCCGGTCCGCAAAAGCGGAACTGATTGGGTGAATGCTTCAACAAAAATGCGCGTCGACATAGGGCCGACGCATTGGCGCAAATGGAGCGACCACCGCTAAATTAATAAGCCTTAGTTTCATTCTTGTCATACGCGGGCAAATGTTTCTGTTTCGCCTCCTCCTCGGCGAGAAGGCGCCTTTCCATTATCCGCTTTGTCGGATCGCTCTCCGCTTTCAGCAGTTCTTTGAGCCTGTCGATATTTGCTTGAATGATCCTTCGCATAGCAAGCTCCTATTCCTGCCGCAGCGTGGAGAAAATGACGGCCGGATCGCGCGACCGTAGCAGGATGGGTACACGCCCAAGCACCCTACTCGGGGGGAGATTGGGGCAAGCTTCAGGCGCGATGTGCGATCCTTTCGCATAGCGACCGGATCGTGCCCGCAGGCTGCGCCCTTATGGCGGAGGAGTCGAGGCATATGTCTGGTAGAGGACATTATAAATTAGGACAGTGACGCAGACCCTTTGCATGCCAATGTCGCAGATGGGTCAATCGCGGTCTAGCTGTTGAAGCTCTCTGCCGACCCTTGTCCGTTGTTAGTCCAATAGCGACCATTCGACGGCTGAGCTCGGCACCCGCACACGCTTGCCGCTACAATATATCTTTATCGCAAGCCCGAACGATTAGCCGCGATGGCCGTTA
>Ga0182024_10021333_pt1 | contig 11761 bp, 3 predicted proteins | sample P32metaG_FD_120480 | JGI IMG/M metagenome (GOLD analysis project Ga0182024, IMG submission 120480) | Permafrost microbial communities from Stordalen Mire, Sweden - P3-2 metaG (Illumina Assembly) | ecosystem: Environmental > Terrestrial > Soil > Wetlands > Permafrost | place: Sweden: Stordalen... | reverse complement strand
CAGCCGGAGTTGGCCACCGCCGCTTTGTAAAAGTCGGGATGAAATAGAACCGCTCCGGCCGCATTCTGGCCCCCGGCCGAAGTTCCATAAATTCCGACACGGCTAATGTCGTAGTAGGCATACTTGGCCGCCACCGCGCGATGCCAGAGAATCCGATCCGGAAAACCCGCGTCCTTCAGGTCATGCCAGCAAACGTCATGAAAGGCTTTGGAGCGAAAGGCCGTTCCCATGGCGTCCATCTGCACCACGATGAATCCCAAGTCTGCGAGCGAGGCGAAACGTTGCGCGCCGCTAAAGGATTTGGGCACATAAGCGCCTTGAGGGCCAGCATAGATATTTTCCAGCACGGGATATTTTTTGCCCGGATCAAGGTTCTTGGGCCGGCAGATGATTCCCCAGATGTCGCTCTCGCCGTCGCGCCCTTTGGCGACAAACACCTCCGGGGGCTGCCAACCGCTTTCCTTCAACTCGGAAATATCGGCCTTCTCCAGCTCGCACACCAGGCTGCCATCGGACGTCTTGCGCAAATTGTGAACCGGCGGCATGTCCACGCGGCTATATGTGTCAATAAGAAACTTGCGGCCGCCCGAATATTGCACGGTGTGATTGCCGTCCCCCTCCGTCAACGCAGTCAGTCCTGAGCCGTCGAAATTAACGCGGTAATAATGGACGAAATACGGATCCTGGCCGGATTTCATGCCGCCGGCGTGGAACCACACCTGCCGCACGGCCTCGTCGATGCGGTCGATGCCGCGCACCACCCAGGGTCCCTTCGTGATTTGGTTCTTGAGCGAGCCGTCTTTGGTGTCAATCAAATAAAGATGCCGCCAGCCGTCGCGCTCCGAGACGTAGATCATCTCGTCGCTCTTGTCGAGCCAGTTGACATAATTCATGTTGAGCATCTCGTTGTGGGCAGTCCAAATGAAGGTCTTGGATCTTTCGTCCACGAGATTGCGCACTTCGCCCGTGCGCGCATCCACCGCGATCACGCGCAGGCGCTGGTGGCCGCGATCGACCTGTTCGTAGGCAAAGCGGCGTTTGTCGGGCAGCCAATGCAGCCGCGGCGGCTCCCACTCGTGCTCGTATGGATCCACGGCAGGCTTGCCCTGCTTTCCCGTTGCCACGTCAAACAAATTCAATTCGTAATGTGTAAACCTGTCACCCGCCTGCGCGTAAGGCCGCCGGTGCAGGATCGCCCGCCCGCCTGCGCTCGGCGAAGTTTCAATGTTGAAGACTTCCTTCTGATCGCCCGGCTCGATCTTCCACGCCACGACCACATCTGACTCCGGCGACCACTCGATCAAGCCGTAGGCATGATTCGTTGTGCCGTCCTGGCTCAATGGACGCGCCGCGCCGTCCTGCGAGCGGAGGAACACATTTCCGTCGCGCGCCAGCGCGGTCCATTTGCCGTCGGGCGATTTGCGTGAGCGTCGCCCGCGCGTATCGTTGTCCGCATCGTCGTTCGACGTGTTGTCGTCCTCTTCCGCGGCTGGCGATAGGAGATATGCGGCGGCGGGCCCGGTCATCGCCAACGATTCATCAGGATCAACCAAGGACGACGTGCTCTTGCCTGCGGAGCCGGGCGTTTCTTTGCATTGGTAGGCATCCAAATCGCACTCCCATTTTTTGTCCGCCGCCTCAAACTTCACCGTCCTGGCGTCTTCGCTGAATTCGATATTGGAAAAAGGAAGATGATCGCCCTTGTATTCGTGCTGGGCGGCCTTGGAGAGAGCGGCGGCGAGCTTGTCATGATCAAAGGCCGGTTGCCTCGTTCCTTTTTCGGCATCCACCAGAATGAATTCCCTGGCCTCGCCGCGGAGGTCGTTGCGATACCAGAATTTGGTATCCGCGGCGAACCAATGCGGGACGATGCGGGCCTTATAGACGCCGTGCTCCGGCTCGCCGAATCGGCCGCGGCGCGCCTGAGCGGTGTTGTTGGTTTGCGCGATCGCGCTGGCGGAGGCGAAGGCGGCGACGGCCAGCGCGGCGACAAGGGGCAGAATGTGTTTTGTCTTCATCATGGCACTGTCCATTCCTGGATTCCAGCCGACCAACCGGAACGCATCTTCACCTCGAGGCGCAGTCCGGTCGTCAGCACGGGCTTGAATCCAATTTTATTGTACTTGTCTCTTTTCACGCCATAAGCGTCCGCGGTCTCGACGGGCTTCCATTGACCGCCGTCCTTGTAGAGAAGGCGCCAGGACTCCGGCGTGCGGCATTCGCCTGTGCCGGTGTCGTCAAACCAATAAACCGAGGTGGTCGAGACGGTCGCCTCCTTCGCGAACGCATATTCCACCCAGGCGTCCGTGCCCTTGCGCGGCCACCAATCAAAAAACGTGTTCTCCGCATCGTTGGACGACGCCGGCTCGGCCAGGTCGTTGATCGCCGCCTTATTCTTGCCGCCAGCCGAGACCGTGACTTCGCTGGTGGAGGCGATCGTCGGCTGCGGCTGGACGCGCGCGCTCTTCTCCGAATCGGGCACCCAAACCATCATCTCTGAGCGGCCGCGGTTGGCCCAAGCATAATAGGGAATGGCCTGAAAATTCTGCGAGGTTTTCACGAGTTGCCCCTGGTCGTCGCGCGTCACGAGGAATGCGCTGCCGCGAACCACTTCCACCCCGTTGAGCAGGTCTGGCTCAAAGGACGCGGCCAGCGGCGCGTCGTCCGGCAGCATCAGGCCCCGCACGTGCCCGCCCGGATTGTCCGGTGACTCCACGCAATAAACAATGGGGCCGCGCTGCAAGGCCACGCGCCCGCGGTCGGCTTTCACGGCTTCATTGGCCCCCACCCGGCGCACCGGCATCGGGAGATTCAACTCGATAGTGTCGCCGTCCTTCCACTCTCTTGTCAATTGAACATAGCCCTTCTCAAGCATGACCGGAACCTGTTCGCCGTTGACCTTCAAGGTGACAGGTTCATCGGGATGGTCGATGAACTTGTACAAGTCGCCTGGAACCGCTTCGTCATGCGCCCAGCCTGGCACCCTAATGTCAACTGTAAAGTTAGCGCTGGCGTCCGGGTGGATGGTCATTTTCACCAGCCCGTCCCAAGGATAGCGCGTTTCTTCGGTGATTCTGAGGACGTGCCCGTTGTCCATTTTGATTTCGGCCTTGTTCGCGGCGAAAAGATTCACGTAAAGAGTGTCACCCTTCTGCGCGTACAGGTAGCCGGGCACCGACGGCATGAAGCGCGTGATGTTGCCCGGACAACAGGCCACGCCAAACCACGGGCTGCGCGCATGTTGGCGATTGGACTCCAGCGGATTCGGATAGAAGAACTTCTTGCCGTCCAACGACACGCCGCTGAGAAGGCCATTGTAAAGCGTGCGCTCCATGACATCGACGTACTTGGCGTCGCCATGCAAAAGAAAGAGGCGCTCGTTCCAGAAATCATTGGCCACCGCGGCGCAGGTTTCGCAATATGCGCTCATGTTGGGCAAATAGTAATCGGGGCCAAACGCCTCGCCGCCTCCAACGGCGCCAATGCCGCCGGTGATATAGAGTTTCTTGCCAACCGCATTTTCCCAAATGGCATCAATGGCATGGACATACGCCTGGTCGCCGGTCAGCGCTGCGACGTCGGCCATGCCGCTGTAAAGATAACCCGCGCGCACCGCGTGACCCACCGCCTCTGTTTGATCGACCGGCTTGATGTGCGATTGATGGTATTCATCTCCGCCCGGCCCACGCACATCGATGAAGAATTTCGCCAACTTCAGATAACGCTCATCGCCGGTGGCGCGATAAAGCTTGGCCAGGCCCATTTCGACAATTTCATGTCCAGGCCAAATGTGATTCAGCTTGTTCGTCTCCGGGCCAAAGGTATTGCACAGGAGGTTAGCCTCCTTGATCGCGATATTAAGCAAAGCGCGCTCGCCCGTCGCTTGATAATTGGCGACGGCCGCTTCAAACAAATGGCCCGCGTCGTATAACTCATGGCTCTCATCGGGGTCGTTCACCCAGCGTTGGTGGCCGGACCAGGCATGCGGATGCTCTGGATTAATCGTGCGCGCCGTGTAGAGATAGCCGTCAGGCTCCTGGGCGGCGCCAATTTTCGCAATCAAATCGTCCAGATACGATTTCATTTTCGGATCCGGCTGGACCGCCAACGCATAGGAAGCACCTTCCAGCACCTTGTATGGATCGGTGTCGTCGAAAGGATACGGCGGCGGCTTCCGATTTGAAACTTCCTCCCCGCGCAGGACTTCGCCCGCGCGCAGGAAGTTATCCATGCGCCCGGATTTCTCGCACTGTTCGAAAGCGAATGGAATGGTAACCAGCCGATTGGTCTCGAGGCGCGGCGCCCAAAACAGGTCGTCGATCTGCACGGAGGTAAACGGGACTGGTTTCACCGGGTAATCGCGCGCGGGTTCTTCGGCCTGCAAGCCAAGGACGACCAACGCACAAAAGACCAGATACGGTATAGACTTTGTTTTCATTGGATTGGAACTCGAACTACGGTGAGTGAGTTCGGTGGGAATTGATAGCTGAAATGATCGCCGACAGTTTCGAGCGCGCCATAAACAGGGGCGACCTTGGCCGGCTGCTCAAACGAATTATTGTCGGTGAGCCGTTCGGAAGAGAGCGTGATCAATCGCGCTTTGCTCGCGATGCGCGTGGCGCCAACCAGGTTGACCTGTCCGCTGACCGGAGTCTTGGAGACATTGATGGCTTTGAGGACCATTTCGCCGCTGCGATCATCACGCCCGGCGAGAGCAAAGAACCGATCGGACTCGGGCGCTGTTTCGTTGTGAATGAGTTGGCCATCGAGAAAACATTGGATGCGACGGCCGCTAATCTGGACTTTCAGGTCGTACCAGCGCCCCGTTTCCACGCTGCCTGGAACATGCCGGCCAACCTCAGTTTGATTGAATTCGATCGCGTGTTCCCGGTTGCCCCAACCGCCGACGTTCCACCAATACTTGTCACCGCCCTTGTGGCCGAAAACGATCAAGAACCCTTCTGGACCGCTGATTTTTCGAGCCTTCACGGTGATGGTGTAGTCAGTCCAATTCTCATCGCCAAAATAGCTGAGTCCCACCACCTCTTCGCCCTGCCGGTAGGCGCCGTCCACGACGGACCAAGCACCGCCGTCGGTCTGCCACGAATCGGCGCCCTTGGAAAAATCAGGCGCAGCCAGCACCTGACCGTCCTTTTCGACACGAATGTCCTTGAACTCCGCCGCTGTGTTCCATGTCCCCACGCCGATGCCTCCGGAAATGTTGGCGGGCGTGCCTGGCGTATAGTTGACATCAGTTTGGACCGCGCAATCCGAGCAATTGAGGCCGAACAATTTCCAGAGGTAATAGGAAGCGGTGGCGTAGGAGCGAAGGGAATCGAAGTAGATCATGCCGTGCCAGCCGGTGCGCCCGTTAACGTTCGCGAGAAGAGGGGCATAGGAGACCATTTTCACCACATCGGCGTCGCGTTCCAGGCCCATGAGAAAAGCTCCCTCGCTCAAGGCGGCGAGGAGCGTGCCGTGGGTGTCGCTGTTGTCGCCGGACGTGACGGCAACCTCCCCGTCATAGACCGGCGGCAGTTTGCGGTCGCGATCGTCGTAGAGATTGGTGTGAGTCATGAACCAATTCGGACTTTCGTAGTAATGGTTGTCCTCGATGTCGGAGGGTTCCGCGCCCATCTGGTTGCGGCGGATGAAGGAAAAATCGTTGATGTAGGAAATTTCGGGGTACTGGGATTTGAGCGCGGCATGAACGAATTGGTAGCGAGGCGGAAAAGTCCGGGCCTGGCCTTCGTTGCCTATTTCAACCAGTTTGAGGTTGAAGGAATTTGGATGTCCTTCCTCGGCGCGAAGCTTGCCCCAAGGCGATGTGGCGGGGCCGTTGGCGAATTGGATGGCATCGACAAAATTAGCGGCAACCCAGCCCATTTGATCCATGGGCACGTCCTTCACTCTGCGGAAGTGGCACGTCTCGCCGGCAAAGCCGACGTAAAGAGGCGCCGCGCCTATGTCCTCGCAGAATTGGAGGTATTCGAAAAAGCCCATGCCGTGAGTTTCGCGATAGCCCCACGGGCCGAATTGCTCCTGGCGCCCAGGCAGAGGGCCGACGGAATCCTTCCAATTGAAGGCGGTTTCAATGGTGCCACCTTCGATTACGCAGCCGCCAGGGAAACGGACAAAGCCGGGCTTCAGATCGGCAAGCAACTGGGCGAGGTCGGGACGCAAGCCATTGGGGCGGTTTTTGAAAGTGTCGGCTGGGAAGAGGGAAACCATATCGAGCCAAACCTTGCCCTTGGCGCCAGCGATGAGGACGAAGCGCGCCTTGGAATTGGTCGTGATGGCGGTGATGGTGGCATGGAATTGCTGCCATTGGCTCGTCACGCCATTGATGGCAACAGGGTTGACACAGGGAATGCCACCGGAGTCCTCCACCGAGGCGGTGAGTGGGCCGGAGAATTCCTCGCCTCGCGCCCAAAAGGATAAATTATATTTCTTGCCCGCCCTGACGCCGACGCCAAAAAACCCTTCATTGGCAATGCCGAGACGGCCGGAGGAAATGTCTTCAATTTCCAAGCGCAAAGAACGGGGACCGGCAGGATTGAGCGGGGTGTTGGTGTCAAGATTCATGGAACCTTGAGCCGCACCCTCTTTGATGAGCGACCAAAATGGAAAATCCTTCATAGTGCCGTCAGGATTGAAATAATCAAAGCCGCCGAAAGCCTCGGCATTGTAGCCTCCAGCCATCCAGCGGCCCGGGCGGCCGTCGGCGCCCGGTTGAAAGGTAAAGCCTTCCGGCGGTTTTGCGTCCTCAAATCCGCGATTCCGAATCATTTCCGCATACAATCCGCCATCGACACCATGATTTATCTCCTCCAGAAAGATTCCATACATGCGCGGGTTTATGGCCGGCCCGCGTTTGTTCAGGTCGATGGTAATGGTGGCGGTAGCGGTGTAAGCCGAGGCCGGATCGTCTTCGAATTCGCTCGAATCGGCGCGCGTCGTACGTGCAACCTTCATCCGGCCGCTGAAGAATTCATCGAACAAGGCAAAGGCGTCCGGGTCGTAGGCTTTGAGGCCGTCCCGACCGTTTTCCGGTTTGGGGCCGGTCATGTGCAGATCACCATGAGTGCCAAAATACCACATCGCCAGTTCGGCAAAGAATTCGTCATCGTTGGAAGCGGCATAGGCCTTCGCCCAAAGCCCCTTCGCCAGCGAAGCTTTGTACTGGCGACGGAAGCGGCTGCGGACGTCTCGTGACATTCCAAACTCGTAGATGCAATGGGCGAATTCATGCACGCAGATGTCGCGGCCACGGTATCGGTCTTTTTCCAGCTTGAGCAGATTTTCCTCGCCGCAGGAAGAGATGCGGCCACCCATGCCCCGCGTTCGCTGGTCGATGGTCAGGCCGTTATATTCCGGCAGCGATTTGCCTTTGTCGAAGCGCCATTCCGGGAGATCGGAGGTGACTTGATTGCGGCCGATGATGTGCAATTCTGCGTGGGCGGTGCGGAGATTTTCGCAAACGCTCGAGATATTGGTGAGCATCATGGCGAGGCGGTCGCGCGCGGCAAACAATGCTTCATCCACGACTTCCTTGGAGGACTTGATCGGTACGCCGCGAAAATAGATTACTTTGGAAAAGAAACCCTGCTCTGGGGGGACAATCGTGTTGACGGCAACGCCTTGGGAGTTCTCGGAATCCCCCAGCACGGTCGTCGCGGCGGCCAAGGCGAGCGGAAGTAAAAATCGAAAAAGTTTGCCATTCACCAGAAAAACGCAGGACCGTCCGGTGAATCTTGGGCAATTCCAGTCGCTTTGTCCGTTCGCCGAATCATAAAACGAAATTGACGCCACTCGACATGGCCATCCAGCATCGTGACGTTCCCGCCTGCGGGAACGTTTCTGTTCAGGTGTCCCGTCGTATGGTGAATAGGATAGCCCCCCTGAATATCAGTCCAGTTGGTCACTCCACTGGTGGTGACCTCAATGACCGGATCCGCCGCTAAGACCCGGCTCGACAGCGCTCCCATTGCCACACTCAACGGCCCGTATGGCCAAGGGCCATTCTGGTCAATTTTGACGTTCACGTTTGTGTAAACCGGATCGCCGGGGTCCGAACCAACAAACCCGCCTCCTGCGGAAGCAACTCCCACGCCCGCCAACGTCAACCCGTAGCCGCCCACGTGCAGGGTGCCGGTGGCGTAGTTGTTCCACAAATTGAAATTATTGGAATCATCAAATCGAATGGCGGTACCTGGACAGTAAAAGATTTTATAAGTCCCGACATTCGCCATCATGCTGTTGCCCGGCACCCACGGAATGTCCCAAGCCCAATAGCTGGACCCATTGCCGGTCGGCAAATAGCTCTTATTCTCGCCAGCGTACATTTGCAGCGTCAGATTGATTTGCTTCAAGTTGGCGAGGCATTTGGTCCTGATGGCGCGTTCTTTGGCACTGGCCAGCGCGGGCAGGAGCATCGCCGCCAGAATGGCAATGATGGCGATGACCACGAGTAGCTCGATGAGGGTAAAAGCCCTCCTGATACTCGATCTGACGTTTTTCATTTGGCTAAACTCCTCTGCACTCATATCCAAAGTTAAAGCCCGCATAGTGCTCGGCCTATCCTTTCGTCAACTGAATCGTCGCTACGGCGCTGGCTCGCTCAATCGGAAGAACGCGTTCTGCGCCCCGATTGGCAACATTACCGATACCACCCCGTTGGTCACGGTCGGCGAAAGGCCGGTCAACGTCTGCCAGGTGGCCGTCAAGTCCGTTGTGCTCTGCACTTGCACGCCAGGTTGGTCCGGCCAGCTCAATATCAGATTAGGGCCAGACTGGCTGACTGTCAACGCGAACGAACCACTGACATCGAGGGCGAAATTGTCGAACTGATCGACATGCTCCAATCCGCTGTCAAAGGCGCACGCCAGGATGCCGACTTGCATGGGCTGGTTGGCATAGAGTGCGTCGGCGTAGGTGACCCCGTTCGGCGCCGGCACCCACGCGTCCCTCTGGCTCGTCCTTTGATAGAAATAGAAATTCGTGCCGAACTGGCGCACCATCAACAGCCAAAATTGACCCGAGCCTATGTCCGGCTGGGGTCTGCTGATTACTTTCGCGTTGTCGATCTCCGCCCGCATGTAAGTGCCGATGGCGAACTGGTCGAAGCGCGTCCAGGAAATCCAATCCTCCCCGTTCGGGACAGGCCCGTTGGTCGTCGAGGCATTCGTAGCGAACGGCGCACCGATGAGGCCATTGGTGTCGGTCGAATAGAGGCGGGCCAACAAGCCCGGATTGTCATAATTCGCCGAGTTAGGGGTGGCAATGTTATTGGAATAGGCGTTGAAGTTGACCAAATGCACCTGCATCTGGAAATCCGCGGGCACGTACTTAAACAGGAAGAAGCCATCATTCTGATTATATTCCCAGCCCACGTTAATATTAGACACTGTCAACGTTCCATTGGTGGCGATGTCGGCGTCCGCTCCAACAATGGCGGCGGCTGGATCGGACACGAACCCGGTGCCAGGGATCGTGAAGTTTGGGTAGGCATAAACGCCGTCCCAGGTGGAGTTCGTGACGCCACTAGTCAGGTAATCATGCGCCGTGGAAAAGTTGTCGCTGAACGATGGCGCGTGAACAGTCACTTGGACCGAGTTGGTGAATTGGTTGGTTCCAACCGCGTACACCACCTGAATCGAGGTCGTGCCAGGCGCGACGCCAGTAATCACCCCGCCGGCGGTGACCGCGACGTTGGTATTGGCGGAAGTCAAAGTGGCGAATTGAGCCACGTTCGCTAAACCCAAGATATTGCCAGGGAATACAAGATTAACATTGGCCAGCCCGACACCAAAGGATGGAATGCTGGGCACGGGAAGTGAGGCAACGATATTCGTAGGATTACCGTCTTGCAAGGAGCCAGCCGCAGCCGTCTCGAGATCGAACACCTTTGTCGTGCTGCTGCTCGAATAATCATAGACGGCGAAATAATAGACATTGCCCGGTTTGAGGCCGGTCACGGTTACGCTGCTGCCTACCCCACGGAACAAGACAAAATTCCCGCCTCCCAAATCGGTGCCAAGTCCAAATTGGGAATTGGCAGAGGAAAGGTAGCCGTACGGGGGCTGCTGATTGACGGGCGCGCCGTCCCTGCCGACAACAAAGCTAGTGGCCTCCGTATTGTTGGCGTTAGTCCCCGGTAACCACATCAGCGTTATGGAGAAATCAGGGTTCAGGGTCGTGACCAAATTGCTACACGGCGTCGGCGGGGGGCCGCCGGAATCCAAGTTAGTGGCATCCAGCATGAAGCTGTCGAATTGGACCTTGCCGACGTTTCCTGTGTACATCGCCTCGAAAAGGCCAACTTGCAACGGCACGCTGTTGGAAAAGTCAGGGCGGAGGATTGTTTGGTTTGGCTCGGGAGTCCACGGGTCGGTCGAGTTGATTTTGCGGTAGAAGAAGAAATTCGTGCTGTTCACGCGTGTCATCAACATCCAGAAATTGTCAGTGTTGTCGCCATCGTTGTCGGCCAATTGGTTGTCCACTCCATCCAGCGCATAGCGCGATTCAGTCGAGTCTCCAAATTCTCCAAATTCACCCCAGTAGACCCAGTTTTCGCTCGGGGCGCTACCGTCTGGACTGGCCGCAGCGCCCTGTTGCCCGGCGAAGCCGGAGTTGTTGAAAGCCCGCGCCATCAGGCCGGCGAACTGGTAATTAATTCTCTGCAGGTTGGTGATATGCACCGCCATCTGGAAATCGCTCGAAACGTACTTGTGCAGGAAGAAGCCGGAGTCGCCCGTGCCAGCCCAAGCGGTGTTTTGGGCGGTCACCGACAATACATTGTTGGTCGAGATGTCGGCGTCGCAAGCCGTGGTCAACAGGCCTAATCCGACGTCTCCCGGAAAATCGCCATAATTAAGGTAAATTCCTTCCCATCCCGTGCCTGGCAGGCCGTCGGAAATATAATTGTGCGGGATGTTGAAATTGTCCACAAAGGCCGGGACATGGACCGATATGGTGTTGGTGCTACTGATACCCAAATAGGTAGCCGCCAACGTCGAAGAGCCGGCAGCGAGTCCCGTCACCGCGCCGTTGAGCACTTGTATGACGGACGGATTTCCGATGGTAAAGCTGGTGGCCGCACTCACGTCATAGCTGTCGCCGCTGGTATAAGTCGCCGTCACGGATGCGGAGGCGTAACCATTAACGGGCAGACTGGTGGGTGAAACGGTAAAGCTGACCGACGCCAGAGTGCCCGGCCCGTTGAAACTTGCCACCGCAGGATTGGTGTCGTATGTGATCGCAGTAGTTCCGCCGCTGGTGGTGTAAGAGTAAACCGCCAAATTGTAAACGTTGTTGCTGCCGCCTAGGCCACTGACCGTGACGTTGGTGCCGGAACCAACGTAAACAGCCTGTTGTTCACCGCCCATGTTGGTCACCGCGCCAATGGTGGGATTGCCGACGTAGGAGAACCCGTAATACGGCGACTGAATGGTGGGTCGGTTCTCGCTGATCACGACTACGCTGCCGTCGCTCCCTGCCGCTGCCGTCCACGACACTGTGACGGACGTTGAACTGACCGGTGCAGAAACGAGGATGTTAGTAGGATCAGCGGCTGGTCGAGTAATGGTGTTCGTCCCAGTCAAGCCGTACTCGGTGAAGAAGATAATCGGAGTATTGCCGGTAAACGTCGCTTCCTCGATGCCCACCTGCATCGCGGCGCCATGCAAATCGGGCCGGGCAATGGTTTGTTCAAGCGTCCAAGGGCCGCCGTAAGTAGCGCTGTCGTAAAAATTAAAGATGT
>Ga0182024_10021332_pt1 | contig 11762 bp, 9 predicted proteins | sample P32metaG_FD_120480 | JGI IMG/M metagenome (GOLD analysis project Ga0182024, IMG submission 120480) | Permafrost microbial communities from Stordalen Mire, Sweden - P3-2 metaG (Illumina Assembly) | ecosystem: Environmental > Terrestrial > Soil > Wetlands > Permafrost | place: Sweden: Stordalen... | reverse complement strand
GCCAGGCGTCAAAGGCTTCCAGCTTCTGCCCCGGCGATGGGTCGTCGAGCGCACCTTTGCTTGGCTCGGCCGCAGCCGTCGCCTCGCCAAAGACTTCGAGGCAACCATCGCCAGTGCCACCGCCTGGCTCCTCCTCGCCAACCTGCGCCTGCTCTCCCGCCGCCTCGCAAGAGCTTGATTGCCTATGATTCATTTTGAGTCAGACTCTGAGGAGCCCGCCCGACGGGCGCGTCTCGAAGGACGCACGGCGCCGATCCAGCATTTTCATTCGTAGCGCAGCCCCTCGACCGGATCGAGCCGCGCGGCGCGCCACGACGGGTAGAGCGTCGCGAGGAACGAGAGAAGGAGCGCCATCAGCACGACCGAGGCGACCTCGCCCTCGTCAAGCTGCGCCGGGATCCGGGTGAAAAAATAGATCTCGGCCGAGAACAGATTGACGTGCAGCACATTCTGCAAAACGTGGCGGATCGCCTCGATGTTTTCGGTAAAGAGGACGCCGAGGGCGAACCCCGCCAGCGTGCCGACGACGCCGATCGAAGCTCCCGACAGCATGAAGATGCGCAGCACCATGCCGCGCGAGGCGCCCATCGTCCGCAGAATCGCGATGTCGCGGCCCTTGTCCTTCACCATCATGATCATGCCGGAGATGATGTTGAAGGCGGCGACGAGGATGATGAGCGTCAAGATCAGGAACATGACATTGCGTTCGATCTCGACCGCATTGACGATGCTCGAATTGGCGTGCTGCCAATCGAGGATGCGGACACGGCCCCAACGGGACAAGCCCGTGGGCTGAAGGCCCACGAGCGCGGCGCCGATCATATGGCCGGTGCGGCCGGCGCTGTCGGCGTCGGCGAGGAAGACTTCGAGGTCGCTCACTGAATCCGGCATGCGGAAAAACAGCTGCGCCGCGGCGAGCGGCACATAGATGAAGCTGTTGTCGTATTCGTAGAACCCGACATCGAACAACGCCACGATCCGGTAGGTCTTGAGCCGCGGCATCGTGCCGAAGGCGGTGTCGGTGCCTTCGGGCGCAATGAGGGTGACCCGGCCGCCGACGCCGAGCCCGAGCCGGCGCGCCAGGCGGTCGCCGATCGCCACGCGATCATCGCCGAACTCGGCGAGCGAGCCCTCGACGATGTGGTCGGCAATGAGTTTCCTCGCGCGGATGTCGTCGGGGCGGATGCCGCGAACCAGGGCGCCGGCGGCGCCACCCTCGCCCGTCGCCATGACCTGGCCTTCGACGAGCGGAGTTGCGCTGGTGACCCCGGGAACCTGCCGCACCGCCGCCGCGGCGGCGTCGAAATCCTTGAGCTGCGCCCCCTCGCCATAGACCGCGAGATGCCCGTTGAGGCCGAGGATGCGGCCGATCAGCTCGGCGCGGAAACCGTTCATCACCGACATGACGATGATCAGCGTCGCCACCCCGAGCGCGATGCCGAGGAGCGAAAAGATTGCGATGACCGAAACAAACCCCTCCTGCCGGCGCGCTCGCAGATAGCGGAACGCCACCATCCGCTCGACGGCGCCGAAGATCACGCAACAAACCGTGCGAGCGCGGCCTCGAGCGGCAGGTCGGCCCGCGCGCCGGAGCGGCGGCGCTTCCATTCGATGGTGCCGGCGGCGAGCCCGCGCGGCCCCAGGATCAGCTGATCCGGCAGGCCGATCAGATCCATCGCGGCGAATTTCGCGCCGGGACTTTCGTCGCGGTCGTCATAGAGCACCGCGAGCCCGGCCCGGCGCAGCTTTGCATATAGATCGTCGGCCGCTTCCCGGCACTTCGCATCGGCTGGGCGCAGGTTAATGAGGCCGAGGCGGAACGGGGCGACGCTTTCCGGCCAGATGATCCCATTGTCGTCGTGGTTCGCCTCGATGAGGGCGCCGACGAGGCGCGATACCCCGATCCCGTAGGAGCCCATTTCGAGGGGCGCCTCCTCGCCGTTCGGCCCGGTAACGACGGCGCCCAGCGGTACCGAATACTTGGTGCCGAAATAAAAGATGTGGCCGACCTCGATGCCGCGCGCGGTGACCAGCTCCTCCGCGGGGATCGGGCATGATTGGGGTTTGTGCATCTCGTCGGTCGCGGCGTAAAGGCTCGTCCAGTGCCGGAAGAACGGCTCGAGGTCGCCGTCGTAATCGACCTCTTCGGCGAGGATGTCGGTGTCGAGCCAGCCTCGGTCGCAGAACACCTCCGATTCGCCGGTCTCGGCGAGGATCTGAAATTCGTGGCTGAGATCGCCGCCGATGGGCCCGGTGTCGGCGCGCATCGGGATCGCCTTCAGCCCCATCCGCGCAAAGGTCCGCAGATAGGCGACGAACATCTTGTTGTAGGAGTGCTTGGCGCCCTTCGCATCGAGGTCGAAGCTGTAATTGTCCTTCATCAAAAATTCGCGCCCGCGCATGACGCCAAAGCGCGGCCGCACCTCGTCGCGGAATTTCCACTGGATGTGGTAGAGGTTTTTCGGCAGGTCGCGATAGCTCCGGATCGCGCCGCGGACGATGTCGGTGACCTGCTCCTCGTTGGTCGGCCCATACAGCATCTCGCGATCATGGCGGTCGCGGAGGCGCAGCATTTCCTTGCCGTAATCGTCGTAGCGTCCGCTCTCGCGCCACAATTCCGCCGGCTGGATCGTCGGCATGAGGATCTCCTGCGCGCCGGAGCGGTCCTGCTCCTCGCGCACGATCTCTTCGACCCGCTTTAGGACGCGCAGCCCCAAGGGCAGCCAGGAATAGATCCCGGCCGATGACTGGCGGATCATCCCGGCGCGCAGCATCAGGCGGTGCGACACGATCTGCGCCTCGCTCGGGTTCTCGCGCAAGAGCGGCAGGAAATATTCGGACAGGCGCATGGCACCTCGCTGATTTGCGACAGCCGGTTCGCGATAGAGGGCAATCTAGTACCGGGGCGGGTGCAAAAATACCAGGGCAGCGCGAAAAAACCGCGTGACCCAGTGCGGCAATTTGCGTAGTGTCGCGCCAATAGCAAGCCGCGCAGGCAGCAGGCTGGCCCGAGTTTAGGGAGGTTAGCGAATACCGGCCGGGAGCCACGGTTTCCGGGCGATAAAAATTCGCAAGGAAAGGCTGGCAGGGCATATGCCCTGCCTTCTTTTTGTGCACCCTAAAGTTTTTTCGCCGGTCGAACGATTGCCGCCCGACGCGTGTTATCAGGACAGCGCGGATTGGCAGCATGGAACGCGCATGCCCGATGATATTCCCCGGGGACATGCCCAGTGAGAAGCGCGCGATGAATGTTCCGATCGAGGATTACGGCATCATCGGCAATGCCCGCACCGCGGCGCTGGTGTCGCGCGGCGGATCGATCGACTGGCTCTGCCTGCCGCGCTTCGACTCCGAATCGGTGTTTGCCGCGTTGCTCGGCGACCCCAGGCATGGCCGCTGGCTGATCGCGCCGGAGGATCCTGCCGCACAGTCCTCGCGCTGCTATCGCGGCGAGACCGGCATTCTGGAGACCCGGTTCGAGACCCCCGAAGGCTGCGCCACAATCATCGATTTCATGCCGATCGCCGCGGGCGAAGAGCAGGTCGACCTGATCCGGCTGGTGCGCGGCGACCAGGGCCGGGTTCGCATGCGCACCGAGATCATCCTACGCTTCGACTACGGACGCGGCATTCCCTGGGTGCGCTCGAACCTCGGGGGGATAAAGGCCGTCGCCGGCCCGAACGCGATCCAGTTCATCACTCCGGTCGCGCTCAGCGGCACGCCCGAACTGACCACGGTTGGCGAGTTCACGGTCAGCGCCGGCGAGACCGTGCCGTTTACGATGAGCTGGTATCCCTCGCACCACAACGGGTTCCACTCCCGCGACCCGGAGGACAGGCTGCTCGCGGTCGAGAACGGCTGGCGCGACTGGTCAAGCCAGTGTGCGCTGCAGGGGCAGTGGCGCGAGGCGATCATGCGCTCATTGATCACCCTGAAGATGCTGACCTATCAGCCGACCGGCGGGATTGTCGCGGCGGCCACGACCTCGTTGCCCGAATGGCTCGGCGGGGTGCGCAACTGGGACTATCGGATCTGCTGGATCCGCGATGCGACCCTGGCCCTTTACGCGCTACTCAGCTCGGGCTATCGCGGCGAGGCGCGGGCCTGGCGCGAATGGTTGCTGCGCGCGGCAGCAGGCCATCCCTCCGAGATGCAGATCATGTACGGCCTCGCGGGTGAGCGCCGCTTGACCGAGTATGAGATCCCCTGGCTCCCGGGCTATGCCGACAGCCGTCCGGTCCGCGTCGGCAATGCGGCGTTTGAGCAGCTCCAGCTAGATGTCTATGGCGAGCTGATGGACGCGCTCTATGCCGCTCAGCGCTATGGGCTCGAATGCAACCCCTTCGCCTGGGAACTGCAAAAGAAGCTGCTCGAATACCTGGAAGAGATCTGGGAGCGGCCGGACCAGGGAATCTGGGAGGTTCGCGGTCCGCCTCGCCACTTCACGTTTTCCAAGATCATGGCCTGGGTCGCCTTCGACCGTGGGGTCAGGTCGATCGAGCAGTTCGGGCTCGACGGACCGCGCGAGCATTGGGAAAAGCTGCGCCGCACTATCGCGGCGCAGATCCTCGATCGGGGCTACGACGTTGAGCGCAACACCTTCGTCCAGTACTACGGCGCGCGCGACCTCGACGCCTCGCTATTGCTGATCCCGCAGCTCGGCTTTCTGCCGCCGGACGACCCGCGCGTACGCGGCACGATCGAGGCGGTCGAGCGCGAGCTGATGCGCGACGGTTTCGTCTGCCGCTATCCGAGCCAGACCGGGACCGACGGATTGCCGGCGGGCGAAGGGGTGTTTCTCGCCTGCAGCTTCTGGCTGGCCAACAGTCTTGCCCTCATTGGGCGGCGCGACGACGCGATCGCCTTGTTCGAGCGCCTGCTGGCAATCCGCAACGATCTCGGGCTGTTGTCGGAAGAATACGATCCCATAGAGCGGCGGCTGCTCGGCAATTTTCCGCAGGCGTTCTCGCATACCGCCATCATCAACACCGCGGCGCACCTCGCCGAGCTCGAAACCGCCTCGGTTGCGCGCGGCACTGCACGAAAACCCGACGCGCCCAGGAAAGCCCGCCGCAAGGACGATTGAGACACCTGCCGCCCTCGTCGATGGAAAATGCCCCGCCCTCTTCCATTGGGATTGGCCATCGCGCCAACAATTTCGACGCCGCGCGGCTGGCGGCGGCTCTGTCGGTGGTGTTCTCCCATTCGTTCCTGATCGCCGAGGGGAGCGAGGCGAACGAGCCCTTCGCGCGGATCACCGGCAACCAATGCATTCTCGGGCTGGTCGGGGTCTTCGTCTTTTTCATCATCAGCGGCTACCTCGTCACCGAGAGCTATTGCCGGCAGCCGATGCCGGGCCGCTTTATCGTGCGGCGAATGCTGCGCATCTATCCCGGGCTCCTCGTCAACCTGCTGATCTGCGCATTTCTGGTCGGGCCGTTGATCAGCGCGCTGCCGGTCGACGCTTATTTTGCCGGCCCGGAGCTGCGCCAGTTCTTGGTCAGGACGCTGACCCTCAACCCCGGCCCGCTGCACCTGCCCGGTGTCCTCTTCGCCGACAATTCGGTCGGGCTTTTGGTCAACGGCTCGCTGTGGACGCTGCGCTACGAAATGATGATGTATCTGATGATCCTGGCTCTGGCCGCGGCGCGGCTGCTGCGGCTGTCGAGCGCGATCGCGCTCGTTGCGGTCGGGGTCGCGGCGGTCTATTTCGAAAAAGCGCTGACCCCGTTCGGCGATATCGGCGAATGGGCCTGGTTTGTCGGGTTTTTCGCGTCCGGCATGGTCCTCCATTTCCTGCGCGAGCGGCTCGTCTTCAGCTGGCGCTATGCGCTCCTCGCAGCGGTCGCCCTCGTTGTTTTTGTCTGGCTCGGCCGGTTCATCATGCTCTTTCCGCTCGCCGGGGCCTATCTGGTGATCTGGTTCGCCCGGCGCCACGATTGGTGGCTCGACTATTCGAAGCATTGCGGCGACCTGTCCTACGGCCTCTATATTTACGGCTGGCCGGCGGAACAGCTGGTGATCTACCTGTCGGGCGGGAAGGCGCTGTGGTGGCAGGTCTTTGTCGGATCGCTCGCCCTCGCCGCGCCGGCCGCGTGGCTCTCCTGGCACGGCGTCGAGAAATGGGCGCTCTTCTGGGGCCGGCGCCTCCCCGCCCGGCAGCTTGCCGCCGCAACCGGCGACTGACCGGCGCGCACCAGGGACCGCGGGCGTCTCGCCCGCCCTTGCGAGAAGGCGGGCGGGACGCCCGCGGTCCCAGATCAGCCCGTCAGAGCTTCTCGAAAAAGCTGTGGTGGCGCTCGGTGGTGTGGGGGCGGATCTTGGTTGCCCAGTCGCCCCAGGCGCCAGCCTTCTCCCACTCCTTGCTGTCGACGATTTCCGGCGAATCGATCTCGTAGACCGCCAGGTATTTCTGCATCTTCGGGTCGTTGGTCTTGTCGAGGCGATAGCGGGTGACCTTGTGCACGCCCCTCACCTTCGACAGCATGGGCACGTGCTCGGTGTCGTAGATGCGGTTGAACTCGGCCTCGTGCGCGGTCGGGATGTTCATCTGCACGACATAGATGTACGACATGGGGGTTCCTTTCTGAGCCAAGCTCATCGGAGGTGATAGGCGACAACAACAAGCGCGATCAATACGATGACCGAGATGACCGCGAACGGGCGCTCATAGCGCGCCAGGAGCGTCAGGATCCTGGCGCCGTAAAGCGTCAACAGAGCGCCGAGCATCGCAAAATGCAATGACCGCGCGACGGTCGCGGCGATCATGAAAGACAGCGGCGGCATCGCGGCAACCCCGGCCGCGATCGCGGCTATCATGAAGGGGATCGGGGTGAATGCCTTGGCAATGATGAACCAAAACCCCCAATCATGCACCAGGCGCTGATAGGCCGCGAAGCTGTCGGCATATCCATAGAACTGGACCAGCGGCGCCCCGATGACGCTCCACAAGCCATAGCCGATCAGATAGCCGGTGCCCGCACCGAGTGACGAGGCGATGGCGCAGATGACGAGCAGCACCACGGTTCGCTCTGGCCGAATGAGGATCATCGGAATGAGGAGCAGATCGGGCGGTACCGGGAGAAACGAGCTGTCCACGAACGCAACCGCCGCCAGGACCCAAATGCTGTAGCGGTGGTGCGACAGGGCCGAGACATGGCGAAGCCAGCCGCCACCCGCTTCGGAGGCGCTCATCTCAACCGGGCAGCGGGCAAGCTTCCGACCATGCCCGATCGTAGCCGGCCCGGAGCCTCGGGGCCAGCCCCAGCGGCCCGGCCAATGACCCGATCGCAGCCGGTCCCAACGATGGCCCGAACGATGGCCCGGGCGATGATCGACGCTTGAGATCCACGGCGCGCCCGGGTCTATACTTCGGACCAGAGGACAACGCCTCGACGCGATGGGAGGAAGCGATGCTCGGGTTGATGTCGGAGCGGCCGCTGTTGATCTCGGGGATCATCGCGCACGCCGCGCTCTATCACGCCGATACCGAGGTGGTGACGCGGACCGTCGAAGGCCCGATCCATCGCTACACCTACGCCGATGCCGAACCCCGGGCAAAGCAGCTCGCGCGGGCATTGTTGCGCCTCGGCATCCGGCCGGGCGACCGGATCGGCACGCTGGCCTGGAACACCTATCGCCATTTCGAGCTCTATTACGGCATTTCCGGCATCGGGGCGGTCTGCCACACGATCAACCCGCGTCTGTTCGACGAGCAGATCGTCTACATCATCAATCATGCCGCGGACCGGCTCTTGTTCGTCGAGACATCGTTCATCCCGCTGGTCGAGCGCCTCCTGCCGCGATTACCCAAGGACTGCCGGATCATCCTCCTTGGGCATGCGGAGACGACGCTCCCGGTGGTGGCGACCTACGACAGCCTGATCGCCGGCGAGAGCGAGGATTTCGAGTGGCCCGAGTTCGACGAGCGGACCGCCGCGGCGTTGTGCTACACCTCGGGCACGACCGGCCACCCGAAGGGCGTCCTCTACAGCCACCGCTCGACGGTCATCCACGCGCTCGCCGCCTCGCTCCCGCATGCGATCCCGATGACTGCCGAGGACGTGGTCTGCCCGATCGTGCCCTTGTTCCATGCCTGCGGCTGGGCGACCGCCTATACCGCGCCGATGAACGGGGCAAAGCTGGTGTGGCCGGGGGCGCGGCTCGATGGCGCGAGCCTCTGCGACCTCTTCAATGGCGAAGGCGTGACGTTGAGCCTCGGCGTGCCGACGGTATGGCTCGGCATGGAGGCTCATCTGCGCCAGACCGGCGCGACCTGTCCGACGTTGCGCGGCGTCCTCTCCGGTGGCTCGGCGGTGCCGCCCTCGCTGATCGCCGCCTTCGAGGCGCGCGGCATCGACATGGTGCAGGGCTGGGGCATGACCGAGATGAGCCCGCTCGGCACCGTCTCGGCGCTGAAGGCAAAGCACGCGGGTCTCGACGCCGAGGGCAAGCGCAGGGTCAAGGCCAAGGCGGGGCGGCCGGTCTTTGGCGTCGAGATGAAGATCGTCGACGATGACGGGCACCCTCTACCGCATGACGGCAAATCGGTCGGCGAATTATTGGTGCGCGGGCCGTGGATCGTCAGCGGCTATTTCGAGAATGCCGAGGCGAGCGCCGCCGCCGTCGAGCCGGATGGCTGGTTCCACACGGGCGACGCCGCGAGCATCGATCCCGACGGGTACATGCAGATCAGCGATCGTCGGAAGGACGTCATCAAGTCGGGCGGCGAGTGGATCAGCTCGATCGACCTCGAAGTCGCGGCGATGGCGCATGAGGCCGTCGCCGAAGCGGCGGCTATCGCGATCGCCCATCCGCGCTGGGGCGAGCGGCCGCTCTTGATCGTAACGCCCCGCCCGGGAATACCGGAGGGGCGGCGGCCGGAGCGCGCGGCGCTGATCGCGTTTTTGGGCGAGCGCTTCCCGCGTTGGATGCTGCCCGACGACGTGCTTGTCGTCGACGAATTGCCGCATACCGCGACCGGCAAGGTCATGAAGACCCGATTGCGCGAGCTCTATGGCTCGCACACCCTGCCCAATCAGTGAGGATGCCGATGTCCGCGGTCGCCGCGAACCTCGGCGCGCGCGAGCGCGCCGCGGCGTTTTGCCGACGCTTTGGCCTCAGCGTCCCGATCCTGCAGGCGCCGATGGCCGGCGCCTGCCCGGCCGGCCTTGCCGCCGCGGTCGGCAATGCCGGCGGGATGGGCGGGCTCGGCGCGCTCTTGACCGCGCCCGACGACATCGCTTCCTGGGCGCAGCAGTTCCGCGGGCAAAGCAACGGTACCTTCCAGATCAATCTGTGGGTCCCCGATCCGCCGCCGCGGCGCGACGGCGAGCACGAGGGGCGGGTGCGCGAGTTTCTCGGCCAATGGGGCCCGCTAGTCCCGCCCGAAGCGGGCGATGCGGCGCCCCTTGATTTCGAGGCGCAATGCGCCGCACTGCTCGCAGCGGGCCCGCGCGTCGTGTCATCGATCATGGGCTTGTTTCCCGACGCTTTCGTCGCCCTGCTGAAGGCGCGCGGCATCGCCTGGTTCGCCTGCGCGACGACCCTCGCGGAGGCGCTCGCCGCCGAGGCCGCCGGGGCTGACGCGGTGGTGGCGCAGGGGTTCGAAGCCGGCGGCCACCGCGGCGCCTTCGATGCCGGCGCCGCCGAGCGGCAAATGGTCGGGCTGTTCGCGCTGGTGCCGCGCCTCGCCGACAAATTGTCGGTGCCGATCATCGCGACCCGCGGCATCGGCGACGGCCGCGGCGTCGCGGCGGCGCTGATCCTGGGGGCGAGCGCGGTGCAGATCGGCACCGCCTTTCTGCGCTGCCCGGAAGCCGCGACCGCTCCGGCCTGGGCCGAAGCGCTCGCCGAGCTGGAGCCCGAATCGACAATGCCGACGCGCGGCTTTTCCGGGCGCCTCGGCCGCGCCATCGCCACCGATTACGTCCGCGCCGTGGCCGAGGATGGTGCGCCCGCGCCGGCGCCCTACCCGGTGCAGCGCGGGCTTACCGCGCCGATGCGCGAGGCCGCGGGGCGCGCGGGCGACGTCCACCGCATGCAGGCCTGGGCGGGCCAGGCGGCGGCATTGGCGCGCGCCGAGCCGGCCGGCGAGGTGGTGCGGCGGCTGTGGGAAGAGGCGGAGGCGTTATTGCCCGGCGCATGATGTTCAGGCGAATGGAGCAAATGCCGCGTGGTTTTTGGTATGATTTCCATGGGCTAGCGTCGCTAGCTGCTCCGCCTTCTGTTGTCATGCCGGCGAAGGCCGGTATCCACGGTTGGAGTGGGTCCCAGCTTGCGCCGGGTCGACACGAGAGAAGCGAGCGATTCGGCCGAATTTGCGATCGGGAGTCCTCATAGCGCCGCGATGACGACATTGATCAGCGATACCGACGCGCTCACCCAATTCTGCGCGCGCCTGAAGGGCACCCGATTCGTTGCGGTCGATACCGAGTTCATGCGCGAGCGCACCTATTGGCCTATCCTCTGCGTCGTGCAGGTGGCGGGCCCCGAGGAAGCCGTGGCGATCGATGCGCTGGCGCCCGGGATCGAGCTGGCGCCGCTCCTCGCGCTGATGGCGGATCCGGAAATCCTCAAGGTGTTCCACGCCGCGCGGCAGGACCTCGAAATCTTCTTTCAGCTGTCGGGGCAGGTGCCGCACCCGATCTTCGACACCCAGATCGCCGCGATGGTGTGCGGGTTTGGCGACGCGGCAAGCTACGAGACCCTGGTCAAGCGTCTCGCCCGGGCGAACCTCGACAAGGCTTCGCGCTTCACCGATTGGGCGCACCGGCCATTGAGCGACCGGCAGATCGAATACGCCCTGGCCGATGTCGTCCATCTGCGCACCGTCTACGAGCGGCTGCAGGAGCTCTTGGCGCAAAACGGCCGCGCCCTTTGGTTCGCCGAGGAGATGGCCGGCCTCATCGATCCCTCGATCTACCGCGGCGAGCCCTCCGAGGCGTGGCGCCGGTTTCGCCTGCGCGGGCGCGCCGATCGGCGCATGCTTGGCGTCTTGCGGGCGGTGACGGCATGGCGCGAGGCGGCGGCGCAGCAGCGCGATCTGCCGCGCGGCCGGATCATGCGCGACGAAGCGATCCTCGAAATCGCCGCGCACGCCCCCAAATCCATCGAGGGCCTCGCGCGCACCCGCAGCCTCGGCAAGGGCGTCGCCGAGGGGAGGCTCGGCCGCGAGATCCTCGATGCGGTGGCGCTTGGGCTTGCCGACCCCGACCCGCCGCCGGCGGTCCCGGCCAAGGCCGAGGCGCCGCCCGGCATCGGGCCCTTGATCGAGCTCCTGCGGGTATTGCTGAAGCAGCGTTGCGAGGATTTCCAGGTCGCCCAGAAGCTGGTCGCCTCGGCCGACGATCTGGAAGCCATCGCCGCCGACGACAACGCGCCGGTGCGCGCGTTGTCGGGCTGGCGGCGCGAGGTCTTCGGCAAGGACGCGGTGGCGCTGAAGCACGGGCAACTCGCGCTGACCGCCGGAAAGAACCGCATCGAGCTGGTCCCGTTGCCCGAGCACGGGGAGGCGTGACGGCAGCGGTGCCGCGTCACGCGGCGGCCGACGGACGAGGCGGCATCTGGTCCGCGCCGGTCGCCGCCGGCTCCAGCACCCGCGGAGAGCCGGGCAAGGGGCTCCAATCGAATTTGCGGTACACCTCGATCTCGTGCCGCACCCCGGCGGCAAGACCGCCCGGCACGAACAGTTCGAAGGCATGATGCCCGTCGCCGATCCCGGCCTCATCGAGATCGCGCCGATAGCGCTCGGCCACCACCCG
>Ga0182024_10021331_pt1 | contig 11762 bp, 6 predicted proteins | sample P32metaG_FD_120480 | JGI IMG/M metagenome (GOLD analysis project Ga0182024, IMG submission 120480) | Permafrost microbial communities from Stordalen Mire, Sweden - P3-2 metaG (Illumina Assembly) | ecosystem: Environmental > Terrestrial > Soil > Wetlands > Permafrost | place: Sweden: Stordalen... | reverse complement strand
CGTTCCGGTTCCGTCCCGTCTTGAAGGCGGGCGAGGCGACGTGGAGCCAGGTCGTCGTGCAGCTGATCCAGTAACTGGAAAAGAGGGAATCGGACATGGGAAGAACCGCCGCCGGCATGGGAAGCGCATCCCCCGACCTTTTTCGTTCGGCGACGGTCCTTGGGGGTTTCGATTCAGGTCGTCGGAAGCTCTTTCGACCTCGAGGGAAGCTCTGAGGAGGCCGGGGGAAGAGCCTCCGAGGACCTGGAACGTGGGCTCCGAGACGGGCGAGCTTCATCGGGCGTCGTCGGAAGTCCGTTCGAGGTCGCCCGACGCTCTTCTCAGGTCGTGGAAAGCTCGGACGAGGATCTCGGCAGAGCCGACGGCGTCGTGGGACGAAGGTTTCGACGTCGCGGGAAGAACGATTCACGCCGGGGGAAGCTCGGCCAAGGTCCCGGGAAGCTCGTTCGACGTCGGGGCAGCTCGATCCCAGGTCGGGGGAAGCTCGGACGAGGGCCTCGGAGGGAAGGAGTTGCTCGAATGCCGCGGATGAAGTGACGACCTGCGGACCTAATTGGCGGCGACACGTCTGTCCGTTCTTGGCTTGCGCGAGCGTGTTCCGCGTGACAAGGATCGTGAAAGCTCCCGCGGACGAGGTGATCACCAGGAAGATCCCAGCGCCCTGGGACACGTCTCGCTCTATGGCGCACAGGCGCCGGGGCGAAGGCGAGGTCAAGATGGCGTCCGTGCACGAGGCGCCGAGGGGTGGAGGTAAGATCATGGCCGGGGGTAGGAGCGGGATGAGCGGGTGGAGAATCGCGCCCAACATCGTCGGCGCCACGCTTGGATTCCTCCTATTTGGAGCCGGCGGATGCCACGTCGGCGGCGACTGCAGCTGTCCCCCGCCCTCCACCAGCGCAACCATTGAGTTAGGATGCGCGCCCACCGAGCCACCCGTGGTGAAGACGACGGGGCCTTGTTCCGTTTGCCCCCACGCCCTGCCGAACGGCATGATCCCGGAAGGAAGCGGCTGCGCAGTTCCCGATAATGCCACCTATATCGTTCTAATCGCCAACGGCGCGGGCACCTGCCACGTGGAAGTGACCTTTGGGAGTGGCACCACTTCGTCCGTTGACGTGGACTTCGTGACCGAACAGGGACCAGCATGCTGCGGGGGGGGAGAGGGTTTCCTCCCCGTCACCGCAGATGGCAGCTACTACAATCCGACCGTCCGAGATCCCACCTGCGACGCAGGGCAAGACGCGGCGCCTTCGGATTAGCGCATCGGCGTTCACGACGGCGGGACGGCGCGCCGTCGAATCACGACTCGCCGCTCACGCGGCGCCGTCGTCGTAGACTTCGTCGTCGTCGGTGGGGTCGCACGCACGTGCCGCCGACGTCGAAGGTGCGTCGAAGAAGCTGCGCCCAAGGTAAGTAAGGGGACGCCGCGTAGAGGAGGCCGCCCATGACCCTGTCCCAATGCGCGACAGCCAGGATGTTCGGCGCGAGCAGAATCGGTGCGAGGGCTACGAGTACGGGAGCCGGAAATCGTCGCGTCACCCGGTCCGCGCCAAATGTGCTTCTTTTGCCTACGCGCTGCGCAGCGTCTCTCTACTTCGGTGTCGCAGCCCTCACCGCGCCGCTCGTCGAGTCCGTCCAGTACACGCTCTTCGGTCCGACGGCGATGCCGAACGGGCCGTCTTGGGCTACGGCCAGGGTCGCAGGCGCACCACCGTCGAGCGCTACCTTCATCACGGTGCCAAAGCCCACATCGTAGTTCGTCCAGTAGACACTCGCGGTATCCAGCGAGATGGCGAGCGGACTGGTGAGTTTCGACGCAAGCGTCGTTGCCGTGCCGCCATCGGCGAAGGCCCCCAAGGGGTGCCTTCATGACCGTGCCCCCCAAGGCATTCGTCCAGTAGGCGCTTGTCGAGTCGACCGCGAGGCCGTAGGGCTCGGACTGGCCGGAGGCCAGCGTGATCGGAGTCGCGGTTCCTAGGATCGGCGTACTCATCACGCTTCCGTCGGTATACCCGTTCGCCGCAGTACCCTGGTCCGTCCAGTACACGTTCGTCGCGTCGACCGCGATGCCCTGCGGCAGGTTCTGGGCCGACGCAATGGTGGTCAGTGTCCCTCCGATCCGCGGAACGCTCATCACGGTTCCGTCGGTATACGAATTTGCAGGCGTGCCTTCGTTCGTCCAATAGACGTTGTTCACGTCCACGACGATCGCCTGCGGACCATTTTGACTCGAGGCGAGCGTCACAGGCGCGGCGCCACCTTGCAGAGTCGCCTTCATCACGGAGCCAGCGCCGAGAACAGTCCCGCTCGTCGTCCAATAGATGCTGGTCGTATCGACGGCAACGCTCAGAGGACCGCTCTGCCCTGATGCGAACGTCATGGGGGTACCCCCGGCTACCAGCACCCCCAGTACGGTTACGGCGGACGTCCAGTAGACCGTCCCACCGCCCAAGGCAATGCCCCGGGCGCTGTCGCCGGAAGCCAGCGTGGTCAGACATCGGCCCGCTGCGCACAGGCCGCCGCACACGATCCCGCAGCCGCCGCAGTCTTGTATGTCCGTCGCTTCGTTCACGCACTCACCACCACACACGGTCCACCCTGCTGGGCACATACAGCGACCGCGCTCGCACGTCGGAGCGGACCCCGGGCACGCAGTTCCGCACTCGCCACAATTGTTCGGGTCGGTCTTCTCGTCCACGCAAGTTTCGCCGCAAGACGTCTCCCCGCTCGAAGTGCACTCGCAAGCTCCGTCCGAGCACGTCTCTGCCCTCGTGCACATCGTCCCGCAACCGCCACAATTGTTCGAGTCGGTCTTTAGATTCACGCAGGCGCCGTTGCACCCCGTTTCCCCGCTCAGACATATCTGCGGGCCGGACGACTCGGGAAAAGAGACGCAGACGGCGAACTGGCACGCCAAGCCGGCGGCACACGCTGTCGTTCCGGAGCAGCATACGAGGCCGAGATCTCCACATGGGCCTGCCGTCTGGCTTGGACTCCCCTGACTGCCCGAGCAGCTCGCCACTAGAGCAAAGGTGACGACACGCAAAACGAGCAACACGGAGTTCTTTCTCATCGCACACCTTGCAGTGACGGCGAGCACGGCTTTCGTCTCAAAAAAACATGTCTTCATTCGGGCTTTTCCTCCTGCGATCACCGGTGCGGCAGGAAGGAGGCGTGCATTTCTGCGACGGCGAGCGTGGGCAAGCGGCGATCGATTCGCGGCGGACGAGACAGGACCGCGATCGCGTCAAACCGATATCCAGGTTCGTCGACCCGTTCGACTTCGCTGGTCAAAAAGACGCGCGCCGGCAGGCGATCGAGCTGTCCGAGAGCGAGAAGCGCGTCGCCCAGCGACGCCACGCTCTTCGCCTGAGGTGCGAGCTCTGTATTTTCAAAGAAGCGAGCGCTCGGACCGCCGAAGACCATGACCTGTGACGGGTCCGGAAGCCCACGCACGAGGGTGAGAAGCTGCATTCCGGTCGGAGGAATGCGCCTTCGCTGGTACGCGTCCGTCGCCGATCTCAGCCCCGCCAACGCGAAAAGGATGACGACCGAAGCGCGCGTGCGTCGATCGAGAACCCCTGCAACGGCAAGCGCAGCCGACAACGCAACCACGATCGGCAGGGCGTGCCGAGGCTGCTGCCGTAGGTTCTGACCGATCGCAATCCAGACGAGATAGGGAACGAGGACGATCGTCGCCGCCTTCCAGCCCCGCCACGATTGGCCGTGCCATACAAGCAGCGCCAGCGCCGCGGTCGTCGCCCCAGCGGCGTAGATCGCCAGACCCAACCCGTCGGTGCCAGCCCCAAACCCATCGACGAATAGGTCGCGCGCCAGATAGTGAACGCGCGCCGGCTCGGTGATCGCAGTTCCACCCCACCGCAGCGCATGACCGAGAAGCTGCGTCTTCAACAGCGTCGGGAGGCGCGGTCCCACCATCGAAGCAAACGGAATTGCCCATACGAGTACGGCGACAAGCGCGGCCCCTACCGCGCGCCAGCGGAACTGGGGTCGCGCGAGGACGACCATGGGAAGGAGCAGCGGAGCCCAAGAGGCGCGTACGCCGAGACCAAGCCCCAAGAAGGCCCCAGCCATCCATGCGCCGCGGGCGTCTTGCCGTGCGAGACCCCATACAGCAAGCGAGGCGAAAGCCAGAGCGGGGGCCTCGCTGCCAATGGCGGTAGAACAGCGCCACACGAGAGGCGTGGCCACGGTCGCCAGAAATACAGCGAGCGACGCGCCGGGCGCCGAAAACCTCAACTTCGCAGCAGCCGTCAAAGAGACCAACGCGACGAGTGCAGACCCAACGGCCACCGCGTTCGCCGCACTGATTGCAGTCGGCGCCGACCACGACGCGACCCTGAGAAGCGCCACGTAAACCGGATACCCCGGCGGATGAGGCGCGAAGCTCTCTAGATCGAATCTTCGAATCGACGCCACGAAGCCTAGACCGTCCCAGTCGTCGGGCCACGGCGGCACAGAGCACCAAAGAAGAATGGCGACGATCAGGTACGGCAGAACCGCTGCGAAGCGCCTCATGTCATGCCGTGAGAGCTTGCGCTTCGATAAGGCCTCGGGCACGCCCGATCGCGTCGACCGCCCTGATCGACCGCGTCCCGGCAAGCATCTCCTCGGCCGCATAAGCGCCCATACTCATTGCGGCATCCATGAAAACATAACGAAAGAGCCCTTGGCGCCCGGCGGTACGTACATTCTCGAAGCGTTCTACGACACCCAATAGCTCGGTCCGATCCCGATCGTATCCAATGTGATAAATCGGATATCCGTGTTCCACTCGGATAGAGAAGGCGTCCACGACGTCATCGATACAAAAGCCGAGCTTACGAAGCTCACCTTCGAACTCGCTCCGTAGCGAGGTGACGGACGCTTTCCAGATGCGATCTCCGACATCGCACGGTATTTCGAGCATGATCGACGTCTTCCCCGGCGGGGCCATGGCAGGGCTTCTGCGCTTCGGCTCCTGAATGCGCGACATCTTCAGAGCGCCCGACGCAACGTACATCCAAGTATTCTCCGAAAACTCCGGACGACGAAGCATCAAGTTCAGAAACGTCAAGGCGCGGAAGCGAAGCGAGCGCACGGAGCGATCGAGAGACGTGGAAAGACGGGGCTCAAGAGCGCGCACGAGCTCTGGCAAAGCAATTGTCGAAAGGAGCTCGCCGACCGGAATTTGTCGCGAACCGGCCGCCGTCTCTACATTTACAGCGACGACCCTCGCACCTCGCCTCTCGAGTCCGACGACCCGTGCCGAGGTCACGACCTCTCCACCTTGACGCTCCACCTCACGTGCGATGGACTCGTAAAGTTGTCCCATCCCATGGCGTGGGTAACGGTACTGCCGTGCGTATGTGCGAATCGGCGACCGTCGCAAGCCAGCAAGGCGAAGGGCGGCGTCGCCCAGGTTGAGAAGCGAGATGCGCTCCGCCGCCCAGTCCGCCGAAATGGCGGCCGGAGAAAGACCCCACAACTTCTCGGTATAGGGGCCGAAAAACGCGTCGTAGAGGGGGGTTCCGAAACGAGCCGTTACCCAATCCTCGAAGGTAATTTCGTCACGTGGTTTCAGCACCCGTCCGGCGCGCGCTACTGCGTAACCCCCGAGCGCCCAAACACACTCGGCCGGTCCAAGACTGCGCAGAAGATCTCCTGCTTCGAGAGGATACCGAAACCGTCGACCTCGATGAAGAATGACGCTGCGCCGGTCCCGGGTGAGCAGATCGTCTCCGAGCACGTCCTCGATCCATTTCGTCAAAGCGTGATCGCTCGAAACGAATCGATGGCCCCCGAGGTCGAAGCGCCAACCGTGCTTCGCGTGGGTCGCGCAAAGACCACCCACGAGCGCTTCGCGTTCGAGGACGATCGGTTTGTGGCCGCCCCGGGCAAGATGCCACGCGGCTGCCAGCCCGCACGGGCCGCCTCCAAGTACGACGAAAGGCGGAGAACCGCGCACGGGCACTCAACCTACCTTCTGTCACGGACTGTGAAAATGGACCTCGCCCGCGAAGACGCTGAGACTTTGCGCGTGCGCAAGCTCCGGGACGCAGTCGCCGTCACGATCCGCGACCGGTAAACCAAAGGCGTTTCGCCCGAGCTCGCCCGTCAAGGATTGCTCGGCCTGTTGGAGGCGCGCACCAAGGCATTCGTTGGGGCCCCCGTCCCCATGATCGACCTGTTGGTTGCCGTTCAGATCGTCCCATCCGTTCATGAAGAGCGTGTTGACTCGGGCGATGGCGTCTTCGAGCGCGGGACGACCGAGTGTCGGATCCCCCGGCACATAGAGCGTCTTGTCCGACTCACGCAAGGTGCTCTGTAGCCAACCGAAGCGCTCCGGCGTCATGAGCACGTCGTCGCCGCCTCCTTCCTGACCGCGGAACATCCGCGCCGGAGCGCTATAGAACGCGGTCTGCAAATGCTGCACCACGGCGCGGGCCCGGTCCTCGAAACTCGAATCTCCCGTCAGAAGGAACGCTTCGGTCAGAGCGCGCGCCGCGGCGGTCTGCGACTCCAGGAAGGTCGCGCTCGTCGTGACTGTCGCTTTTCCGTCGGCAAGCGTCGCGCCGTTGGCGACCCCCCCTTGAGCATCCGTAAGAACATCTCGAACGAACGTCGCGTTCGTTACGAAGACCTGACGAACGTAGGAGCTGAACGCTGGCGTGCCCCCGCCGGGCGGATGAATCGGAATCGAACACGGCTTCGGGGGAGCAGGACAATTAAGAATGCCCTGCACGTCGGCCGAAGGGGATTCGTCCGCAGCGCCGTACTGCGTTACTGCCGCATCGAGTGAGAGCACAGTCTGTCGAAGTCCGATGAGCACGTGAGCCAGGGCGGTCGTCGTGACCGTTCCGCTCCGGCTGATTTGAGTCCCCTTGATCGTTACCGAGTCGTTCATGATGCCGAGGGACGGATCGGCGTGCAGTCTATCCAGGTCGACAAACGCCACACGAAGAACCGCAAGCGCCCGATCGTGCGCGGTCTCCTCACCGTCAGCCAGGCCGTCATCCGCCGGAAAAGCATGGTTCCCATCGAACAGGATCTGCAGCCCAATGCGCTGCCCCACTCCCGCGTTACGCGAGTCGGTCATGGCAAAGAACATGGCATTGCCGAGCAGAAGGGCGGCGAGATCCACCGAACGACTCGTCGCGTCGGCGAGCGTCAACGATGTCACCGGTGGAAACGTCTGAGTGGCGTCGACGGCGACGTTAATCGCCGCAGGAAACCAACACAGCGGTGAAGTATAATCGTAGGCGGTAGCCGCCATTTTCGACGAAAAGCCACCGAGCGTGGCCCCATCACTCGTCATGAGCGTCGACAGGAGCCACTCGTCGAGATTGTCCATGCCAGCGATCATGTTCAGGCCCCACATTCCCTCGAGAGGAGTGGAGCCAATATATGTCCCAACCGCGGCTCCCGGAGGCGCCGTACCGACTACCTGATTGCCGGCAGTAGCGACGCGAGGCTGATCCGACGGATTAATTGCGGTGACGGGATTCGATCCCGAATCATGGAGCCTGCCACCGAAATCGATCGCCCATAGCGACTGCTTCCACGTGGCAAATCCCAGAACGGCGGGCACCAGAACGTGATCGAGCTGCCCGTCCGGCAGATGCAGTGAATTGTAGTTGCATTCGTATACTGGCGTCTGTGCGTTTTGCGTGGGAATTCCGTTGTAGCCATTCGTACCGCCGCACGCAGCCGCCTCTTGCATCGTACCCACCACCGCGGGATTTAAGCTGCTGTATGGCGCGAACGTAGGGAGAAGGCCCGCGAAACCGAGTGGATTCTGCGTATTGTTCGGAGGCGGTGGGAGCGTCGCGACCCCCCCCACGCTGGTACCGCGAGGTCCTACGTTCGTGCCCGCGGTCGTTAAGAGCTCACCGACACGTGCGACGAGCCTGTCCTGCGGCGCCGCCTGAGGCATTCGCGCGACAAGCGGTCCATTCACGAGAGATACACCAGCCCCCGAAAACTCGACGATCGAATTCATATGATACTTCGAGTACTCGTAGGATTCGACCGCCGTGCTGAAACCAAATACGTCGACGATGGGATTGACGTCCACACCGAGAAGGAAGTCGAAGATTCCAGCCTCGCCGGAGACTGGAATCAGATACCGATCCGGCGGAAGAAACGCTCGATCGTAGTAATTGAGGTTTCGACCGCCGACAAACTCGGCGAACGGCTCGCCGCTAATCTGCATTTCGCCAGCTGAAAACATCATTCCTTGTACGTCGACTTCGACTTTGGGTGACAGCAACTCAGCCACGACCGGTACATGAGGAACGCCGACCGGGACGCTTGCCTCGTAGCTCGCGCTCGACCCGTCCCACAAGAGAGGCGCGCGCGACATTGTCGCGTCCGCGAGCGCCGCGTCGGCGCCCCTTGCGCTGGCACCGTTGCCGCAGGAGACGCCGAACGCACCGACGACAATGACGACGAGAGGTGTGACGAGAAAAGAGCCGTATCTCATCGCCGGGGAGTATGCCGTCATGAGGACACTCGATTCACTCGAACTATCCACTTTTCTTGCCACTTCTCTCGCGGCAACTCCTTTGCCGAACCCAAGCTGGGAAGCAACGCGATCCATGAATTTTTCCTCGGTTCCGCCGTGAACAAGCTCGAACGCTGTAGGCGCCTAGGGTATTGAGTGACGCGGAAGCGGCCCAACGGCTCACAAAAAGGCTTTTCCTGCCGGAGACAATCGACAATCCACTCTTGCGATGGCACCTTAGCCAACCCGCATGCGATATCCCCGTCGCAGTGCCTCACTTCTCCTCGCCGGCGCTTTAGGAGCGGCTCAGCCGTCGAGCGGGTGCTCGAGTTCGCCGCCCATCGACTCCGGGGCGGTCCCTACGCCCCTTGCGGCTCTCGAAGCGCAGGCTCCGCCGATCATTCCACCCGGCAAACGCCTCGATGCCTCTTCTTCGCCCGTCGTCTTCGACTCCGAGCGGGGCGGCGTATGGACCGCAAATGGTGACGTAGGGTCGATCAGCTACGTCGACGTCGACGCGGCACGTAGGGTAATAAAGGAGATCTCGATCGGTACGGATATTCGTTCTGTCGCGTTGAGCCCTGACTTCAAATGGGTGGCGGCCGTCGATCGCGCCGGCGCGTCAGTGACGCTGGTGGAAGCCAGCGCAGGCGTCGTTGCCAGAACGATCCCGTTGGGAACGCATCCGCGCGCCGCGATTTGGGACAGCGCCGATCCGCGTTGGCTCTACGTCGCGGTGGAGGATGACGACGCGATAGCCCTCGTCGATCGCTCGCAAGGCGTGCTTACAGGAAGCATTCCGGTCGGCCGTCTTCCTTCGGGCGTGGCCGTATCTGCTCAGCGGCGCGAGGTCTACGTGACTCATCGCATCGACGCCAAAGTCAGCATCGTTGATCTCGCGACACGATCGCTCGCCGTGGACGTTCCCCTCAGCAACGAACCCGCGAATCCCGATCCAAAGACCCCTCAAGGGGCGTCTTTTGCGTTCGAGTCCCTCGCTTGGGCTCCGGGCGGGAATCTCGCGTGGCTTCCTCAAGAGCTCTTGGGACAGACGCATCCTTTCGTCTTTCAAGAAACGTTGTTTCCGGCCATCGACGTCGTCGACCTGGCGGCGCGAGCGGAGGTGCAGACCGACCCAAACGACCCGAACGGCGTCATCGCCGGCCGCAAGAACCTGTTCGATGCCATTAACATTCTCGACGCAACAGGCAACCCAGCGGTCGTGTCGCAACCGTGTGCCGCCGCCATTCACCCAGGCGGGCTCGTTGCTTACGCGCTCGCCTGCGCGAGCGAAGATCTGCTCGTGTTCGATCTTACGAGCGGGATCGCGATCGACCTATTGCGGAACCTTCCTGGGGACCACCCCATCGGTCTGGCGCTCGACGACGAGGGGCGACGTCTGTTCGTCATGTCGGACCAATCGCACACGCTTCTGACGCTCGACACTGGCGGGGGGAATCCCGTTCAAAGGACAACTCTCTATGGCAATCCGATTTCACTCGTTGCAAAGGACCCCGTGGATCCTCAAGCCCGAGCCGGGCTGGAGCTCTTCTTCCGTGCAAACTCTTCGAAAGGAGCCTTGGCCACAACGTCCAACAACTGGATCTCGTGCGCCGGCTGCCATCTGGACGGCTTCGTTTCTAGCAACAAGGTCTTCTTCGAATCCCTTCATTCTGAGAATCCCGCGCACGACGCACGGATCGGGCACGGGACGGTGGACGATCCGCTCAAGGATCTTTTCTCGACTGCGCCGACGCCGAGCGACCCGATATTCAATCCGCACGACATTCTTCGAGCTCTCCTTGATCAGGGCGGTCTCAATCAAGACCGGACCGGGTCCACGCAGATCGATGTTGTGAACGCGTCCTCCCCGCCGGCCTCGGCCACGCAAATGGCCAAGCAACTCGCCGCCGTTATATCGCGGGACCTTCCGCTCGGTCCGAGCTGGCTGCTGGATACGAGCAGCAATGCACTCAACCCCGGGTACGATGCGCAGTGGTGCGGCCAGAGCCAGTGCCACCAAGCGGAGTACCAGGCATGGTCCGAGAGCGTTCATGCTCACTCTGCGGACGACCCGATGATGCAGTATTGCGCCGGCGTCGAAGTGAAGCTGATGGGCCCGCAGTTTTCACGTCAGTGCGCCGGATGCCACGATCCCGTGAGCGCGCGAATGGGCGATTCGTCGCTCACTCAAAAGCGGGGGATCACCTGTCTCGGCTGTCACGACGTCGCGCGCACGATTCGCGCCGGAGGCAACGGCGATCTCGAGGCAAGCAATCACGACTGGACGACGGACCATAAAGCCTGGGCGACCGCATCCCTCGAAACTCTGCGCGATCCTCGGTTTTGCGGCGGGTGTCACGAGCAGTTCGTTCCTGGTAACGGACTTCTTCCAGCGTTTTCAACGTTGACCGAATGGCAAGACAGCCCGTACGCGGCGAACTTGGAGAGCCCCACCCGCTGTGTCGATTGCCACATGCCGTTCACGAGTGCCTCCGTCGCCGATCATCGCGCCGCCGGTGGAAATCTATATATGGGCATGAGAATTGGTTCCTTGGAGGACGCCGGACTCGACTCGTCGCTCGTGGCGGCGCAGATGGGTCATCTCACGGCGTTTGCCTCGCTCACCAACGCGACGAAGGCCGGCGCGAACGTTACCGTCGACATTACCAACTACGGCTCGGGGCATGGTTTCCCTACGGGCGTGTCGGACATTCGTGAAGCGTGGGTCGAAGTTCAAGCGCTCGACACAAAGAGCAATCTGCTGGCTCGGATAGGAGGACCGGGGGACGACGGTCTTCTCCCCGCAACGGCGACGCGCCTTGGGGCCGAAATCGCCAGCTCGGACGGGACGGTCTTGTTGCATCATGAGTTGAGCCAAGCGACCAGCCTGCCGTTCGATCAGCGCGTCATGCCCGGACTCGATCGCGCGATGACAGTTACGGTCAAACTTCCCTCCAGCCTGCCCGCGGCAACGAGCGAGCTTGACGCGGTGCTGTTTTATCGAAACGTACTCACGGTCTTCTATCGTGCCGCGCTCGACGATCCCACCGCGCTGCCGCCAGAGACCGAGCTAGCTCGCAGGAGGGTACATTGACGACGGCGCGAAAAGTACCACAGTGCGCGGTCGTCCTTGCGTTTGCGATCGGTTGCACGAGCGGAGCGGGCGAACGCCAGTCGAGCGATGCTTCACCCGATTCCAATCCAACCGGCGTGATTCCGAAGCCGCCGGACGGTGATCCGAGGGTGCAGCAGG
>Ga0182024_10021330_pt1 | contig 11762 bp, 10 predicted proteins | sample P32metaG_FD_120480 | JGI IMG/M metagenome (GOLD analysis project Ga0182024, IMG submission 120480) | Permafrost microbial communities from Stordalen Mire, Sweden - P3-2 metaG (Illumina Assembly) | ecosystem: Environmental > Terrestrial > Soil > Wetlands > Permafrost | place: Sweden: Stordalen... | reverse complement strand
TCGTTCTGGCAGGGGTTGGCTCGCGCTTCATTGCTGCCGTGATCGACCTGACGATTCAGTTGCTGCTGATCGTACTCGCGGCGTTGGTCGCACTTGCACTGATCGGGGGCTTCGCCGGCGAGGCCCTGTTTTACATCGCTCTGTTCGCCGCGTATCTGTATGACGTCCCGTTCGAGGTGCTCGCCTCGGGTCGCACGCCGGGCAAGCGGCTCACGCACCTGCGCGTCGTGCGCGACGGTGGGGGTCCGGTGAACCTGACCGCCAGCTTCATCCGCAACCTGCTGCGGTTCGTCGACTTCCTCCCGAGCGCCTACCTGGTGGGACTGGCGTCGATCCTGATCAGCAAGAGCAACCGGCGTTTGGGAGACCTGGCGGCGGGAACGCTCGTGATCCGCGACGTGACGCCCCCGAGCGACACCCTGGCCCCAGTCGCCGCGCAGCCGCGAGTCGACTCGAGCGGATGGGACGTGAGTGCGGTGAGCAACGAGGAGATGGCCGCGATACGACGTTTCCTACAGCGGCGGGTCACGCTCGATCAACGCCCGCGTCGAGAGTTGGCGCACCGCTTGGAGCAGGGCCTGCGGGCGAAGGTCTCCGGCGCGCCGGAGGGGCTGAGTGCCGAGGTTTTTTTAGAGGAGCTCGCGCGGGTGAAGGCAACACGCTAGCCGGTGTGCGGCCGTCGCCCTGCTCGGGCGGGAAACTGTCGTCCGACTCGGATATGTTCTTGTGACGGTTATCGCAATGTGTTTCTAACCATCGATCGATCCGGAGGTCGGAATGGCATCGTCGGGATATCCGCAGGTCGGCATGACATCGGTGCAACCGGGGGAGAGTGCGTCCAGCGACTATGGCAACGCCTCCGGGCCGCGAGCGGGATTCTGGAGACGATTCGCCGCGTCGCTTCTCGACTGGATCATCCTCGTGGTGATCGAGATCATTCTGCGAGTCGTCTTCAAAGGGGCCGGAAGCATCCTATCCCTGCTGGTGACGATCGCCTACTTCACGCTGTTTGTGGGTGCCGCGCGTGGTCAGACTCCCGGCATGAGCGCACTCGGGATTCGTGTGATCAGCTTCGACGGCTCCGGCTCGATCGGCTACGGCCGCGCATTCATCCGCTGGATCGGCGGCTACGTATCCGCGATCGTGATCTTCCTGGGCTTCTTCTGGATGCTGTGGGACAAGGAGAAACAGTGCTGGCACGACAAGTTCGCCTCCGACGTCGTCGTGCCCGTCTCCGCCTATCCCGTAGCGCGCGACTGACCGGCAGGAGAGCCACTGCGTCCGTCTCCAGTTCTAGTTCAGGCGGAGTCGCGCGAGCGCTCGTCCAACGCGGCCAGCACCGCGGCGGTCGCTGCCTCGACGTCCAGCTTGGGCGTCAGTTCGACCTCGGGCGCGCGTGGCGGCTCGTACGGGTCGTCCACGCCGGTCAGCCCGCTCAGGCTGCCGTTCTTCGCGCGCGCGTACAGACCCTTCGGGTCACGTCGCGCGCACTCCTCCGTCGGTGTGTTCACAAACACCTCGATAAACGTCAACGCGTCGCGCTCGTGCAGCGCGCGGACTTTCTCGCGGCAGTCGTTGTACGGCGACACGAGCGCCACAAGCGCCACCGTGCCGGCGTCGGCGAACAGGCGCGCCATTTCCCCCACGCGCCCGACGTTTGTCTCGCGGTCGCTCTTACTGAAGCCCAGGTCGCTGCACATGCCGTGTCTGATGTTGTCGCCGTCGAGTCGGTACGCGCAGCGCCCCGCGTCGATCAACCGCGCCTCGACCGCGCTTGCGATCGTCGTCTTGCCGGCGCCCGGCAGGCCCGTGAACCACACGGTCGCGCCCTGCTGACCCAGCGCCTGCCAGCGCCGCGCGCGGTCCACCGTGGTCTCCTGCCAGATCACGTTTGCGCTCATGCTTCGCTGGCTCCCCGTTCTCGTCGCCCGACGGTCATAGCCTCATTCAAGGCGATCTCGGTGCGGGGCATATAAGAATTAAACGCGATCCGCGTAAGAAGAACCGAACAGGCTGAGAACACAAGCTCAGTTTAGGGAACATTTAGGCGGTTGCGTGTGCACCGGGGTCCCAGGCGCCGCGCCTGCGAAGATCGGGGCGTGAACCGGCCCCCGCTCGTCGAGCTTCCCGCCATGCTGGTCCGACCGAAGTCCGGCCCGAGCGCCGGCGAACGGGTGGTGGCCGGAGCGGGCGGGGACGCGCGGTTCGTATTGGGGATCGACGGCGGCGCGACAAAGACGCTGGCCGCGGTGCTGGATCTGGAGAGCCACACGCTGCACCTCGGGCAAGGCGGTCCGAGCAACGAAGACGCCGTCGGCACGCAGGCCGCGGTGCGGGCGCTGTTGCAGGCCGCGGACGCGGCGCTCGCGCGGGCCGGTGGGAAGCGGCTCGACGCGGCGGTGCTCGCGCTGGCCGGCACCGATACCGAGGCCGTGGCCCGGCACGTGCGCTCCGAGCGCTCTGACGAGTGGATCGTCGTCAACGACGTCGTCGCGGCATGGGCCGCGGCGACGGGCGCGCGGCCCGGAATTGGGGTGATCTCGGGCACCGGCAGCAACGTGCTCGGCATCGGGCGGGTGGGCACCGATACACGGGTCTGGCGCGCCGGCGGCTGGGGGCACCTGCTCGGCGACGAGGGCAGCGGCTATTGGCTCGGCAGCGAGTCGATCAAGGCGGCTTTGCGCGACCGCGAGGACTCCGGCCCGGCGACTGCGCTGAGCGAGGCGGCGATCGAGTTCTTTGGGGTTCCGAGCGTCGAGGCGGTGGCTGCGCGCGTCTACTCCGAGCCGCTCTCCAAGAGCGAGATCGCCGCGTTCGCGACCGAGACCGCCAGACTCGCTGGTGATGGCGACGCGGTCGCGCGCGAGCTGTACGAGCGCGGTGCGGGGGAGCTGGGTCGGCAGATCGCCGCGGTGATCCGCCACACCGGTCTTGCCGGTTCATTCCCCGTGGGCCTGATCGGCAGCGCCTTCAAGGCCGGCGCCGTATTCGTCGAGCCGCTCGTGCTCGCCGTACGGGAACTCGCCCCCGAGGCGCAGGTGTCGGTCGTCGAGATGGCCCCGGTCGGCGGCAGCCTGCTGCTCGCGCTGCGCGCGTGCGGTCGCGAGGACGCACTGTCCGCGGTTGAGATCGCGCGGCTACTCGACGAGGCGCTCGCCGTGGAGTCGAGCGCGGCCGCCTAACCAAGCCGCGCCTCGATCGCACTTCGGTCGCCGATCGCCTCCGCTCCGATGCCTCCGATCCGAATTGCCGCCGCCGCGTTGCCATAGGCTGCCGCGCGGGCCGCCGTCTGACCTTCGTGCAGCGCTATGAAGAAGGCTGCCGCGAACACGTCGCCCGCGCCGAGGTCGTCCTTCGGATCGGCGACCGCCGGGGCTTGGACATGTGTGACTCCGCCACCGGGCAGCTGGACGCTCGTGGCCCTCGCCCCGGCCGTGATCGCGATTGTGGCGCCGCCCGCGGCGGCCGCGGCGAGCAGGGGGGCACACGCGGCGCGCTCCTGCTCGCTGACGACGACCGCGTCGCAGCCGCGCGGGAGCAGCCTCTCGACCGAGCTCCGATCGGTGGGAAGCGGCGCCGGCACGACGTCTCCGACCGCCGCGTTCCCGCTCTTCACATCCCACGCGCGCGCGAGCCCCTGCGGGGTGAGCCCGACGAAGTCGGCGTGTCCGCGCCACGTGGCTGAGGTCTCGCGGGCGACGGGGGCGAAGTGGAGGATTCCGGTGTCCGCCGCGACCGTCGCGGCGGTCGGCCCGGCCCAGGCGAGCACTCGCTGGGTGCGCGCGGCGCCCGATCCTGACGTGGCCAGCGTGGTCGTCGCCGGCGCCGGGAGGATGCGCAGCTCGAGCTCCTCGCGGTAGGGCTCCAGCAGCCGTTCGATCTCGGGTGGTGAGCCCTGCGTGACGATCAGCGTCCGCAGCCCGAGCCGCGCGGCCTGGAGCGCGCTGTAGAACGCGCCTCCACCGGGACGGCGCGTTTCGTCGGCGGCGATCACGTCGATCGTCACATGCCCGACGGTCACGTAGTCGAAGGGCCTTCCTGGAGTCGCTCGTACTCGCGCCGATCGATCTGCAAGTTCCATTTCACGCCCTGCCGATCCGCGACCGCAAGGACGCATCCTTGCAAACATGCCCTGCTCGCCGTTGGTAAGCGCCGGTTTACCCGTGCTGTCGCGGATGTCGATCTGCACACCCGCCCCGACGACGCCTCCAACACGACCAAATCAAACGCGTCCCTCCTGTTCGTTTCTGTATCCGATCGTCTTGATGAACCACTACGCGTATCCCATCCCCTCGCTGCTCCGACGGCTCGCCATCTGTGCGCCGATACTGGTGGCCGCCTCGCTCCTGCAGATCGCGCCCGCGTCGGCGGCCTCGCCCTATCCGGCGGGCGCCACCAGACCGCTGGGAGTCGCCAGGCCCTCCGAGCTCGCTCACGCCGCCTCCGCTACGGGCGGCTCGTCCGCACCGACGACCGGCACCTCCAAATCGACGACCGGCTCGTCCAAGCCCACGACAGGCACCTCCAAGCGCACCTCCAAGAAGCGCCCCAAGGCCAAACCCAAGCCGGTCCTGCACGGCAACGCCGCGCGCGCGCTGGCCGCGTTCGAAGCGATGCAACGGGTCTACTACGTCCAGGGCTCGGGTCTGTACCAGGGAGAACCGTTCTCCTATCTGTGGCCGTTCTCGCAGGCGCTCGCGGCGACCGTCACGATGGCGAACGTCGAAGGCATCGCCAAGATCCCCGGCCTGAAGTCGATCCTGGCGGGCGAACTGAACGCGCGGCTCATCGGCCTGAAGTCCTACCTCGACCTGTCCAACTCGGGCGCCCCGGAAGGGACCTTCACGAGCACGCTCTCAGCGTTCGACGGCACCGTGGCGCCACCGGCGGGACCGGGCGGGGTCAAGTACTACGACGACAACGAGTGGGTCGGGATCGAGCTCGCACGGATGTACAAGCTGAACCACAACGCCGCCTTGCTCGGCAGCGCCGAGGCGATCATGGCGTTCGTGATGGCCGGCTGGGAGACGGCCGGCCCCGAAGGCAAGCAGATCGCCTGTCCGGGAGGCATCCCGTTCTCCAATGCCTCCGAAAACCGCGAACGCAACACGGTCACCGTCGCCCCCGCGGCGGAGCTCGGCGCGCAGCTGTACCGGCTCACGGGTAACGCCCAGTACCTGCAGTTCGCCGAGATGGCCTACGAATGGGTGCGCACCTGCCTGACGCAGCCGAACGGGCTCTACGCCGACCACATCTACCCGAACGCGGCGATCGAAACGACCGAGTGGAGTTACAACCAGGGCACGATGATCGGCGCCGGCACGCTGCTCTACCAGGCGACCGGCAACGGCGCCTATCTGTACCAGGCGCGCCAGACCGCCAAGGCCGCGCTCGCCTACTACACCGCCGAACAGCTCGGCTCGGAAAACCCATTCTTCGTGTCGGTCTACTTCCGCAACATGCTCTACCTCGACTCCGTCACCCACGACCCGCCCGGCTCGCAGCTCGTGCAGCCCTACGTCAACTACGCCTGGGAACGCCTGCGGCTGAGCGGCGACGTGTTCGTCGCCGGCTCGCCAGCCTCCGCGCAGCTGCTCGTGCAGGCCGCGATCGTGCAGGACTACGCGCTGCTGTCCTCGTCGCCGAGCACCTACTTCTAATCCGCGCGTCTCGGGCGGGGCGGCCCGGTGGAGTAGGCTCCCAGTCAGTGACCGACGCCACGAACCTGATCACCGCCGAGGGTCTTGCGAGCCTGAACGCCGAGCTTGCGGAGCTCGAGGGGGAGGGCCGCAGGGAGATCGCCGAGCGGATCAAAACTGCGCGCGAGTGGGGGGACCTGAAGGAGAACAGCGAGTACCACGACGCCAAGAACGAGCAGGCGCATCTGGAGACGAAGATCGCGCGGGTGCGCGAGAAGCTCGCCTCGGCGGTCGTCGTGCAGGAGACGCCCGCCGCGGGCGGCGTGGTCGGCTTCGGCTCGACTGTGCGCGTACGCGACGAGCACGGCGCCGAGCACAGCTGGCGGATCGTCAGCTCCCACGACGCCGCCCCCGCCGAGGGCCGGCTGTCGGCCGACTCCCCGGTCGCCGTCGCCCTGCTCGGCCGCGGCCCCGGTGACGGCGTCTCCGTGGCGCTGCCCAAGGGCAAGCGCCTGTTCACCGTGCTCAGCGTCGGCTGAGACGCCGGTCTAGGACCTTGGGGGCCGCGGGCCCTTCCGGCGGTCCCGAGCCTCCGCCCGCCAGGCCGAGCTCGCGTTCGGACTCCGTCAGGGTGGCGATCACCGTCTCCACCAGCTCGGCGTCGAACTGGGTGCCGGCGCACGCGCGCAGCGCCCGGATCGCTTCGGCGGGTGCGCGCCGCTGCTCCTTGCGCGCGTACAGCCGCTGGTCGGCCAGCTGCAGAACCGCGGCCGGGTCGCTCCCCTCGTTCGGGATGCTCACCTCGCCGTGCGCCGCGCCGATCGAGAAGCCCGACTCGCGCTCGGAGAGCGCCGCCACGCTGGCGCTGATCAGCGCCTCGTCCGCCGCCGCGGCTCCGAACAGGACGCAGAACTCGTCGCCCCCCATCCGGTAGGCGGTTCCGCTGGTGGCGACGATCGCGCTCAGCTTGTCGCTCAACCGCGCCAGCAGGGCGTCGCCGGCGGGGTGGCCGTAGGTGTCGTTGTAGCGCTTGAAGCCGTTCAGGTCGTACAGCACCAGCTGCCACGGCTCGCTCGCCCTGCCAAGACTGCAGGCGAGCTTCAGATCTTCCATCAGCTGCCGGCGGTTGCCCAGGCCCGTCAACGGATCGGTCAGCGCCAGGCGCCGCGAGCCGACGAGCATCGCGAGGTTCTCGCGCACGGTGAACATAAGCCGCGCGCACACCGCGAGCACGGTCGCCGTGGCCAGGATCACAGCCACAGGGGTGAGCTGGACGGTGGGGAAGTTGCCGTAGACGAACACTCCCAACGAGGCGAGCAGCGAGATGGCCGGCACCGACACCAGCCGCCAGTCCTCGACCCGCCGTCGTGTCGGCCGTGGCCAGGGGGTCCAGGCGGCGATCGCCAGCAGGATCGCCGCGGCGGGCCACAGGCTCTCGATCCAGGTGTCCGCCCGGTAGGAGTGCGTGGCCACGTGGTAGAGATAGGTCGAGTCGGCGATCGCGGCCAGGAGCATGCTCGTCGCGATCAGCAGCCATACGCGCCCCGGGCGCCACCCGGTTATGCCGAGTGCGCCGATCGTGAAGATCAACAGGAGCAGGTCGGCGATCGGATAGGCCAGCGCGACCGCCACAGAGCCGACATCGCCGTGGGTGCTGTCGACGATCGGCGGCAGCACGACCGCCGCCGCGAGCGTGGCGGCGCCGAGGCCGCCGATCAGGCCATCCAGCCAGATGCTGATGCGCAGCTCCCGCAGGTGCGCTCCGATCAACAGCATCAGCGCGGCGTAGACGCACAGATAGAACGCGACGTAGAACGCATCCGCCGGGGAGACGCTGCCCGAGGCCGCGCCGGGCCCTTCGACGAAGAGGGTGAAATAGAGTTCGCCGAGGCTCCAACAGAGCAACCCCGCGGCCATCATCAGCCAGGCCGGGCGCTGCGCCTTGATCGCGATCGCGCGTGCGAGCACGGCGAGGCTCGCGCCGAACACCAGCACGTTGTAGATGCCGTTGTCGAACAGGTCGTTGGGGTGCGTGCCGCCGAGGCCGACGGTCGTGTGCAGCACAAGAACTCCCAGCCCTCCGAGGAGGAAGGCGAGGAGGAGGTTCGATGGTGTTGTTCGAGCGCGCATGGCCGGGCAGTGGCCCTGTGTTCATATCGGTCGTTTGCCTACGATCCTGGAGTCATCCCCGGGGGACGGGACGCAGATATGGACGGCCTGGCTCTGCCTGGCTCTTTTACACGCGCGAGGCAGGCGTGTGGGCGCGCCGGGCACGCGGAGATCTGAGTCGACCCCGCTCTCTATCCGCGCGAGACGCGCGCGTGGGCACGTCTCGCGCGCTGTGTGAACCGCTTCGGGCGGCGCCGGTACAGGCGCTCTCCCTCACGCAATGCGCGCTTGCGCAGGCGCCGGCGGCGGCGCGCGATCTGCTTCAGTAAGGCCTTGCGCGATTGCTTTCCGCGTTTGCCTTTAAACGGCCCCCGGCCGGGCGGGGGAAGCAGGGCGGCGAGCAGCGCCAGGTCGTGCTCCTCGCCGAGCAGTTCTCCCAGCGTGTCGGCGCGATGGGCGAGGGGGCGGAGGTTGAGTATCTCGGCGGCGTAGCGCAGGTCCTTGACGCGTTTGCGCCACTCGTGCAGCGCGCGTGCGCCGCCCTTCCCACGATCGCCGATCACAGATCGGCCGGCGCGCCGGTGGCGGCGGCGTCCTTCCCGATAAACGCGCTGTAAGTCGCTCTCCACGACGGCGATGCCGGGCCGCTCGGGGAGGCTCCACCGATGGGCCTGCTCGCGCAGGCCGATCAGCTCGCGGCGCACCTCCGCGCGCGCGGCCCCGTCGCCGAGTGTCCGCCGCGCCGCCGCTTCGCGCTCGGCCACGAGCAGCTTGCGCAGCTCGGTCACGGCGCGCCGGCTCGCGAGCTTCGCAGGGGAGCGGTCGAGGAGCGCATCGAGCGTGTTCACGACCACCTCCGCGTCACGCGCCCCCGCAAGGCTTCGTCCCGCGTCGCGTAGGAGGGCGTCCTCGCGCGCAAAGCGCCGCTCTCCAAGCTCCTCGCGCAGCAAGCGCAGCAGCGCGCGCAGTCGCTTGAGCGCCTTGCGCGTCTCGTGAATCGCTCGCTCGTCGGGAGTGTTCCGATGACCATGACGATGTCTCTCACCCTGTCTCTCATCTGTGAGCAGCTCGATCGCGAGATCGAGCTGACCGAGCGCCATCCGCTGCAGCCCCTCTCCCAGTTGCTCACCGGGCAGTTGGGCGAACCGGCGCTCGCGGGCGCGCTTCGCCTTGGTCGAGCGACGGGCGCGCTCGGCCTGTGCCAGGGCGACGCCGATCCCCACGGCCACGCTCGCCGCGAGGGTGGCCGCGAGTGGCGCAACAATGGAGCCGTGTCCAACCTGCCGCCCGCGCCATGGTGGACGGTGCGCCGTGCGGCGAACCGCAAGCCGGCGACGTACCGCTGTCCAATCTGCGGTCATCGCCTACCCGCGCTCAGCGAGCACATGCTGATCGCCCCCGAAGGCGACACGCGTCGTCGTCGCCACGCACATACGGAGTGCGTGCTCGCCGCTCGCTCGAGCGGACAGCTCCTGCTGCACGATGAGTGGCTGCGCACGCAACCGCGCGGCCCGTCGCTGTGGCGGCGGCTGACGGGCCGCAAACACGCTCGAAGCTGAGGCGCAGGTCGAGCGAGACAAGAACGCAGGGTGCGTGGCGTGCCACGCACGCGAGCTGGCCGATCTCGGACGATCGGTGAGGACGCAGTATCGCGATGTGCCTGCGCCTCAGCTTCCCCACACACGCACGTAGTCGGGCTCTACGCGGATGATCACGCGCTGTTCGCCGGGCTGGCGCATGGGGTACTCGTCCTTGTCCATGTACTTCTTCGCCATCGCGTCGATGTGCTCGTCGGCCCCGTCCGTCGTCGGTGCGTCGGCCCGTCCGCGGATCGTCAGGTACTCGTAGGGGTTCTCCATGTTCTGCACAGTCAGCGTCACCCGTGGGTCTCGTTCCAGGTTGCGCGGCCAGGCGCGCCCCTCCGCAGTGTTGAGCACGGCGCGGCCGTCCTGCACATCTACCCACACCGGCACGCCGTGCACCGAGCCATCGGGGCGCAGCGTGGCGACATGGCAGAAGTTCTTTCCCTGCAGCAGCTCCTCGCTGCGGCCCTCGATCGTTGCGCTCATGAGACGACCTTTCTCGTGATGTGTGTGACCTTGACCACACCACGATAGGGCCTCTCGGGATTTGCTACAGGCGCCTGCTCGCCGGGGGAATCGCTACTGACGCCTGCTTACCGGGGGAATCGGATCCAGCGGGGTCAGCTGGCCGTTGTCGAGCTGAAAGCGAACGTCTGCCTGTTCGGTGCCGGCGCCGCCCGAGCTGGACAGGGTATAGGCCAGGGTGACTTCGGTTTCTCCCTGGCTCGCGACGTGGATCGACGCGCTGGGCTGCTTTGAGTCGGTGCCGATGTAGCGCCCGCCGATGAAGAAGAACGCCTGCTGGCGATCGCCGGCGCTCGAGCCGGTGCGCGTGCCGATCAGCACGCGCAGGGTCTGGCTGGGGTGGTAGTCGGAGGTTGTGGTCGCGGTGAATCCCCTCGCTCGCAGAACCGCTTCGGCGCCACCCAACCCTTCCGTTTCGGCGGTGGTGCTCTGGTGGGTAAACGCCGGCGCGGTCGCGGTGCGCGTGGTGGTCGGGCTGGAGGTGCCGCCGCTCGGGGTGCTCGCCGGCGGGGTCGTGCTCATCGGCGTGGTCGCCGGGCTCGTGTGCGTCGTCGGCGTGGTGGTGGTGCCCGTCGTCTGCGCCGGTGGGGTGCTGGCGATCGACACCGTCTTCGTGCCCCCGCCGCACCCGCCCAGCAGCGCCGCGCCGGCGCAGACGAGCACGACGAGCAGCGTGGGGGTCGTTGGAAGACCCTTGGGGGTTGTTGGAAGACCCAGCCTCATGACCCTGATGATATTCGCCACTAGTGGCGCTCCTCCTCGCCCCGGGCTTTTGCCGGCCTCGGCCGTGGGAAAGCTAAAGGGAGGGGTTGTTGGTATACAAAATAAAGAGTGCGTATAACTATAGATATACATGTTTTGTAAAACAATCCCCACGTACCCTCTCCCTTGACATTCTTATTAGCGACTGCTAATCTTTGGGCGAAAGATAGTTGACACTCGCTAAGACTGGAGCTTGCATGTCCGACTCGCGCAGCAAAGGCAGCGGCTGGACTTTGGGGATCGTCTCGGTGGCCCTGTTCATGGCCGTGCTCGACAACCTTGTTGTCAGCATCGCGCTGCCCACGATCCACCGTGACCTCGGCGCCTCGATCCAGTCGCTCGAGTGGACGGTCAACGCCTACGTGCTCGCCTACGCGGTGCTGCTGCTTACGGGCGCGGCGCTCGGCGACCGGTTCGGGCGCAAGCGGATGTTCGTGGTCGGCCTGTGCGTCTTCACAGTGGCCTCCGCCGGCGCCGCGCTCGCGCCGACCACCAGCCTGCTCGTCGCCGCCCGCGCGGTCCAGGGCGCCGGCGCCGCGATCGTCACGCCGCTCACGCTCACGCTGCTCGCCGAGGCCTTTCCGAAGGAGCGGCGCGGGATGGCGATCGGCGTCTGGTCCGGCATCTCAGGGATCGCCGTTGCGATCGGCCCGCTCGTCGGCGGCGCCGTCGTGCAGGGCATCTCCTGGCACTGGATCTTCTGGATCAACGTCCCGATCGGGGTCGTCCTGATCCCGATCGCCGCGCGCCGGTTGACGGAGAGCAAGGGCCCCTACGGGACGCTCGACCTCCCCGGTCTCGCGCTCGCCTCCACCGGGGCCTTCGGGATCGTGTTCGGCCTCGTACGCGCGCAGTCGCTGGGCTGGACGAGCGCCACGGTCTTGTTCTGCATGATCGGCGGTGCGGCGCTGCTGGCGGGCTTCGTCGCGCGGGAGATCCACACGAGCGAGCCGATGCTGCCGATGTCGTTCTTCGCAAAGCGGTCGTTCGCGGTGACCAACGTGGTCTCGCTGAGCATGTACTTCGGTATGTTTGGATCGATCTTCTTCCTGTCCCAGTACATGCAAAACGTGCTCCATAACACTCCTCTGCAAGCCGGCCTGAAGCTGCTCGTGTGGACGGGCGCCTCGATGGTCGTCGCTCC
>Ga0182024_10021329_pt1 | contig 11762 bp, 10 predicted proteins | sample P32metaG_FD_120480 | JGI IMG/M metagenome (GOLD analysis project Ga0182024, IMG submission 120480) | Permafrost microbial communities from Stordalen Mire, Sweden - P3-2 metaG (Illumina Assembly) | ecosystem: Environmental > Terrestrial > Soil > Wetlands > Permafrost | place: Sweden: Stordalen... | reverse complement strand
GGCGCGCAGCCCTGGCAGGCGGGCTTGCCGAGCAGCGCACGCAGCGCATCCAGGTCCTCGTGCGCAGCCAAGTCCCCCACGAATCTGTCATCCTGAGCGGAGCGCAGCGGAGTCGAAGGACCTGCTTCTCGGGCACTCAACGCTGCGCCCGCATCGCGCAGCGTCGCCTTGGTCGGTTCGTCCTCGTCGTCGGTGTCCTCGGTCGGCGGAGGCACCGGGTGCGGCTGGCTCAAGTCGATCTGTACGCCGGTGGGCGGGTGGTCGCGCCAGGAGCCGACGGGATAGATATCTGCCTCAAGCTTGGGGTTGTGCAGGTCGGCGGAGATCTCTTCGCGGGCCAGCTTCACGTCCCAGTGCGTGTCCAGCGTCTCAACCATCATCAGGCCGATCGAAATCGAATCCGGCCCGCTCCACGGCTGGGGGCGATAAAAGAGCAGCTTGAACTCGGGCGGCAGCGTGTTCTGGTGCTGGGCAATGAATAAGTTCACGCCGCGCGCGTAGTCGTCGAGACGCCGCCGGTCGTCTGCCGAGAGATTGGCATAGACGCGCCGCGCAATGTTGCGGAATTGAAAGACGCGCTGCATCCGGTCGTGCTTCACGGCGGCCGAGCCGAAGAGCTCAGCCAGCTCGCCGTTGGCGTTGCGGCGGAAGAGGTCCATCTGCCACAGGCGGTCCTGCGCAGTCACGTAGCCCTGCGCCACGAAAAGATCGTCCTCGTTGGCCGCGGCGATGTGGGGCACGCCGTGGGCGTCACGGCGGACGGCGACCGGCGCGGAGAGCCCTGCGACATGCAGGTCGCCATCGAGCACCGGCAGCGCCGCTTTGGCCGAGGCGCGCAGCCAGAGAACTCCCACGCCTACAGACAGCAGCAGCACCGCGATCAGGCCGGCGAAGGTCCACAACAGGACGCGCGGCCACTGCCGCCGTTTGCGAGGCGGGCGGGGTAGCGAGCGGGATGAGAGGGGCCGGTCGTCCGTGTCGGGCTCAAGCATCGGTCTCAATCAGAATAACCTCGCTGCATCGATTGTGCTCTAAAGCATGTTCGGAAATGGTGTATCCACCTGGGTGCCCCACCTTCGCGGCGTACTTGTTTTTGCCGCTAAGGTGAGATATCTCCACCTATCTATTCTATAGTTCTTCGGGATTTATCTATGCCCATATCCGTCCCAATCGAGATTGACGCTCACCTACTTGCCATTGCTGTAGCCAATTGACGTTCCACAATGTGGGCATGTTCTTCGATAGAGCTGCGCTCCAGCATAGACTCTCTTACACGTCGGACATGGATACCAAAAATACCGCCTTCCTATCACGGCGTAGAAGACCAACAGTGCAACCAAGAGCAAGGGCGAATACTGGCGCGAACTGATTCCAGTCAACGGCAAGAGCATACTTCCCCCTAGAAATAGCGGCGCCGTGATCAATGCAACTAGCAGAAATGATCTCTTGAATTGGCAATACTCGCGCCAAGGATCGGCGGGAAACGGCAATTCGCGCGGATACAGTTCGGCTTCCGCCTCAGGCGAAATGTACATTCGGTTCTTTCCACAATGACCACATGTTTTCGAGAATAAACCGATCACGCCCATGAGCCGTCCGCAGCTGGGGCATTGATGAAGCAGCGCCTTAAAGAGAATGATAAAGCCAAGTAGTGCATACGCTCCCATGAGGATAAACGCCGGAACGTACGAATGAAATAAACGCGGGCTGCCCCACTGAATCAACGTGCCAAAGGGGAACCATCCGGCGACCATGACAAGCAATATCCGTTTTGTCCGTAAATAACCGGAATCAGTTGACAGCCCGGGTTCTGGTTGTGAAGCCACGACAATCCCTCTTTCAATTCATCTCTTCTTAGCTCCCGGTCTTATGCAATGTGTACCCTAACAGCCTGTGGTGAAAGTCCAAATTTCTGAAAGACATCGTCAGGGGCTAAAGCCCGTCGTTTCCATTCAGCTATTTGCGGCACGGCTGAAGCCGTGCCCTTTCAAAACCTGACTTTCACCACAGGCTGCTAAGAGAACACTTTGGTAGAAGTTGTCATTTGATAGCCGGGTGCCCCATCCTTGCGATTCTTCTTGTCGCAAGGGTGGGATACCTCGACCCTCAACGAGCCTCGTTCATCAGGAGCGGGACAACCTGCGCGTTCATGCCCCACTCGCGACCTTGCCGCGAAAGAACTCCAGCGACATCCGCAGCCCTTCTCGCAGGGTGATCTTCGGCTCCCAGCCCAGCAGGGTGCGCGCCCGCGTGATATCCGGGCAGCGCCGCGTGGGGTCGTCTTCCGGCAGCGCGGAGTAGCGCAGTTCGCTGCTTGATCCCGTCACCTCCAGCACCGCCTGCGCGCATTCGAGAATCGTGAACTCAGCCGGGTTCCCGATGTTCACGGGCAGGTGTTCGTCCGACCGCGCCAGGCGCAGGATGCCCTCAATCAGATCGTCGACATAGCAGAAGCTGCGCGTCTGGCTGCCGCTGCCATAGATTGTGAGCGGCTCTCCGCGCAAGGCCTGCATCATGAAATTTGAGATCACCCGGCCGTCGCTCGGCTGCAGCCGCGGCCCGTAGGTGTTGAATATCCGCACCAGGTGGGTGTTGACCTGGCGTGTGCGATGCCAGGCCATGGTCAGCGACTCGGCGTAACGCTTGGCCTCGTCGTACACTGAGCGCGGCCCCACCGGGTTCACGTTGCCCCAGTAGTCCTCGGTCTGCGGATGCACCGCCGGGTCGCCGTAACACTCCGATGTTGAGGCATGAAGATGCCCCGCGCCATATTTGTGGGCCAGCGCAAGCGTGTTATCCGTGCCCACCGAGCCCACGCGCAGCGTCTCGATGGCCAGCCGCAGATACTCCGGCGGGCTGGCCGGCGAGGCCAGGTTGAAAACATAGTCCACCGGGCCGAAATCGAACGGCTCGCATGTGTCCCACTCCTCAAACAGGAAGCGCGGCTCACCGGCCAGGTGGGCCAGGTTCTCGCGGCTCCCGGTGGAGAAATTGTCAACGCCCACAACGGTGTGGCCCTCGCCCAGCAGGCGGTCCGTGAGGTGAGAACCCAGAAATCCGGCCGCGCCGGTGACCAGTACGCGCTTCGTCAAAGAATCGGGCTCCTCAGCAACAGGGTGGGGCAGTAGTCGAGGTTTCCCACCCTAGCGACAAAAGCAAAGACGTCGCGAGGGTGGGGCACCCAGGTTTGAAGCGCATTTCGACCGAGCGAGTCATGGGCTCCTCACGACAGGACCAGCTTGCGCGGCTTGCCTTGTTGCGCGCTGTATTGAGCCGGCCGGCCAACGCTCACATAAGTAAAGCCGTGGTCGATCATGTGCTGCGGTTTATACATGTTGCGCCCGTCGATCACGATGGGAAACTTGACCGCCTGGTTGAGCCGGGCCAGGTCGAGCGAGCCAAACTCCCGCCAGTCGGTCAAAATCAGCACCGCATCGGCATCGCGGGCCGCCTCATAAGCGTCCGACGCGTAGCTGAGCTGGCCGGAGGGCGCCATGACTTCGCGGGCGCGGTCCATCGCAGCCGGATCGTACGCCGCCACCGTGGCGCCGGCTTCGAGCAGCTTTTTCACGATCTCAATGGCCGGCGACTCGCGAATATCGTCGGTGTCGCTCTTGAAGGCCAGGCCCAGCGCCGCCAGCCGCTTGCCGCGCAGCGTCCACAGTGCCGAGCGCACCTTGTTGAAGAAAATCTCCCGCTGCGCGTCGTTGATCTTGCGCACGTCTTCGAGCAGCTCAAAGTCCATGCCCTGCTGCTGCGCGACCCAATGGAAAGCGGCCACATCCTTGGGAAAACACGACCCGCCATAGCCCAGGCCGGCGCGCAGAAATCCGGAGCCGATGCGCCGGTCCAGGCCCATGCCGGCGGCAATGTCTTCGATGTCCGCATCCACGCTCTCGGCCAGATTGGCCACCGCGTTGATGAACGAGATTTTCATGGCCAGGAAGGCGTTTGAGGCATGTTTGATGATCTCGGCGCTCTGAGCCGTAGTGACAAGCAGCTTGGCCGGCCGCTCGGCGCTGCACACTCCCGGCAATGCGTCCGGCCGCTGGTAATAGGCTCCCGCCGTCAGCGGCTCGTAGATGCGCCGCAACACGTCGGCGGAGCGATCGGTGTTCGCTCCCACCACGATGCGGTCCGGGTGCAGAAAATCGATGATCGCCGAGCCCTCGCGCAGAAACTCGGGATTCGACACCACGTCGAAGCTGGCCGGGTCCACCCCATGGCGATGCAGCACGCGCCGGATGCGCTCGTTGGTATACACCGGCACCGTGCTCTTCTCCACAATCACCTTGTATCCGTTCACGTCTGTGGCGATCTGCGACACAACGGCCTCCACATAAGAGAGGTCGGCTGCGCCGCTGTCGCCCTGCGGCGTGCCCACGGCGATGAAGATAGCTTCGCTGCGCTCCACGGCCGCCGCCAGATCGGAGGTGAATTCAACCCCGCGGCCCAGGTGCTTGGCCAGCAGCTCAGGCAGGTGCTGCTCGTAGATCGGCACGCCGCCCGCGCGCAGCATCGTCACCTTGGCCTCGTCGTTGTCCACGCAGGTCACCTGGTGGCCCATCTCGGCAAAGCACACCGCGGCCACCAGCCCCACATAGCCAGACCCGATAACGCAGATTGATACCGAATTCGACATTCTGAGGCGATCGCTCCTTTTTCTGTTCCGGGCGCTGTTTGCCGGGAGGGTTGGCGGCCGAGGGAATCTCCTCGCCGGAGGGGTAAATTCAAGGGTATCTGCTATGGGTGGGGTGGGGCAATGGGCAGGAGGATGAAGAAGGTTAGTCTGAGTCTCCGGGCGGGATGGTCGGCTTCTCAGTGGGTATATCTGAGACTTCCTTTACCTCTTCGGCGGGAAATTCGCTCTCGTCGACCAGGAAAACGCCACGCTTTCCAAGCACCAGAACCTTGCTTGATTGTCGAAGAAATTCCATGCCAAGCAATGGGCCAGAACTGGCGTTAGCTTCCAATACAATAAGGCCGCTTGATATCTCGCCTTCGTGATCGATGCTGCCGTGAACCAACAGCTTCGGGCTTTGAGAACCATCTGCCAACGTATAAGTCGTCGTTCCAAACAATGTCAAAGCTAAGGGAAGTGCTTGGACTAATGGAAGCATGAGGTAACCCGAGAACCCCGTGTCGATCATGGCCTCGAATTCCCGACCAAAATCCGCCGAAAGCCCCCAACCTTAATCTTGAGATGCGGGTGGCCCGCATTATCCAAATAGCCAGTCTTGAGTGCCATGTCTGCCCTGGTAGCTGATCTGAAATGCGCCCGGAAATCCAACGCGTATGAGATGAAACACGCCATCCATATCGGACGCTCGGGCAGCTTCAAAAGCCTGCTCGGGCGTCTTGCCAAGTGAGGCAGTTTCCGTCACTACGTTAATGGCAACGTATTCCCCGGAATGCTCTGGCTCGAATGCGGCCTGGAACTTTTCGCGATAGATGCGTTCTCCAGCATCGGCAATAGCCTTCGGATTGTTGAATGGTACGATCATGGTCTTCATCTCAATTGTACAGATGTTGCCGAATGTGTCCGCAATTATGCTTCAACAGCTAGGAAGCGGTCAATTCCAGTTTGGTTAGCCGCCAATCTTAGGTCTGTTTTGAATCAGTGCGACCTGCCAATCTGCTAAAGTTGGACTGCGCTCGCGGTTGCCGAATTCCAATTCGGCACCTGCAGCGCGAATGGTGCGCAGAGTGTTCTTTAATAGAGATTTGGGTGATCTGATGGGTACAGCCAGCACGGATTTTTCCCTCGACTGGGCCCCCTTCCGCATCGACCCCCTCTTTGCCAACCGCGTTTGGGGCTATACCGACCTGCGCCCCTGGTACGACCGCGTCGCCGGCGACCAGCCCATCGGCGAGGTCTGGCTCACTGGCGACGACTGCCTTGTCGCCACCGGCCCGCACGCCGGCGCGAAGCTGGGCAGCCTCTTCCTCGACTCGCCAGAAGCGCTGCTCGGCCCAGGCGCTCGATCGCCCGATTCGCCGCTGCTGATCAAAACTTTGTTTGCCCGCGAAAAGCTCAGCGTGCAGGTGCATCCCGACGACCGGCTGGCGCGGAAGTACGGCCAGCCGCGCGGCAAGACCGAGTGCTGGTATGCGCTGGCCGCTGAGCCGGGCGCGCAGGTTGCCTGCGGACTCAGGCCGGGCGTCACGCTCGCCCAGGTCGAGGCCGGCATCCGCGACCACACGCTTGAGGCCAGCCTGAACATGATCCCTGTGGCCGCCGGCGACATGATCCTGGTCGATGCCGGCACGGTGCACGCCATCTGGCCGGGTTCGATCCTGCTTGAGGTGCAGCAGAACTGCGACCTCACCTACCGCCTCTACGACTACGGCCGCCCCCGCGAGCTGCACATCGAAAAAGGCCTGGAGGCCGTGCGGCTCGTGACCGGAGCCGGAAAAATTTCACCGCAACATTTCCCCGATCGCACCGTTCTATTGGATGTGGAGTACTTCCGCGTCGAGCGGATCGCGGTGGACGTCAGCCGGACCAGCGCCAGCCTTACCGGCAGCGCTGAGCCGGGTCTATCCTGGTTGTTTGCCGCGGCCGGCGCAGGGCGGATCGCAGGCCCTGGCTTTGCGCCAGTTGACCTGCCGGCCAGAGCCATCGTTGCCGTTCCTGCCAGTTCACCGGAGTTTGTGGTCGAAGACCGCGGCGGGCTGGACCTGATCCGCATGGTGCCCCGCTGGCCCGAAAAAGAAAAGCAGGGGCGCCAACAGCCGGGGAACGATTGAAGCTCGAGCCGCCTGCCATTGAGCCGGTAGTTTTGCGCGATGCGGAAATGCTGGAGCAGTTGGGGGCGGCAGGAATCCTGCGCGCGGTGGCCAGGATCGGCCGCGACTACCGCCTTCCGGCTTTTTCCTCTGTCTTACCGGTTTTGCGCCAGGCGGCGGAGCAGTTACCGCCCTCGCTGCGTCTAACAAGTTCTCGCGAGCCGGCTGGCCGGCGTCTCGAGACTTCGCAAGCCATGATGGCCGCCATTGAGGAGGAGGCGGGAGCGTTACTCTTTTGATTCCTTTGCACCTACGCACATCTAGCCGGCAAACCGAAGGGCGCCGGACAAGCCGGGGCCAGACGCATTCTGATGATTGGAGAGCCGCGTTCGGCATGTACACTTCGCTAGTGGGGACGCCTCGGGGGAGGTGAACTGACTGCAATTTGTAAGGAGATTTCGAATGCGTTTGAAGCTCGCTCCTGCAGCTCTTTTCCTCGCCGCGGCACTGTCCGCGTCCTCCCAAACCGTTCCCGCGGCCACCAGGGGCGGCATTCCAATCCTGGTTGGCGGCGGATTTTCAGAATTCAACTCCGACTGGAACGGCAACCTGGGGGGCGGCACGTTGTGGATCGACGTGGGCGCGCCCTACATGCCCAGGCTTCTTCATGGGCTCGGTATTGAGATCGAGGGCCGTGACCTGAACTACACCCGCAGCGGTTTCGACCCGAAACTTCGCCAGGATACGGCCGAGGGCGGGCTGATCTACCGCTGGAATCGATTCCACAACTTCCGTCCCTACGCCAAATTTCTGATGGGCTATGGCGGCATCGATTTCACCGACAGCGGAGATCCTTATTACACCCACGACACGCGAACGGTGTACGCTCCGGGCGGCGGCGTGGAGTATCGGGTCTGGGGCGGCCTCTGGCTTCGCGGCGACTACGAGTACCAGTTCTGGCCGCAAATGACCAACCGCGGCGCACTCACTCCCGCCGGCTACACTGTCGGCGCCGTCTACGATCTCGGACACCTCTTCGGACGTCGATAGTCCGGCGTTCATCAATGCCTGCACTGGGTGCCCCATCCCTGCGCCTTTTTCCTGGCGCAAGGGTAGGAGACCTCAACGCCAATTCAGGGCCGGATCAAGCGATGGCCGGATCGAACTTTGCAGCCGAGTATTCCTTCTGCTTTGAATTTGCCGTCAACCGTTTCCGCGCTTTGCCGTCCAACGAAGGTTGATGCTCGCGCCGGCCTTCGTCGCGTCGGCGTCCGCATAGTCGCGCCTTCAATCTTTACGCTTTCGTAACGCGCGATTCGTGCATCCTATTGACAGGCCTCATTTTCCACCGCTCATGTTTCGCGATTGCTGCCCTTTCGTGAAATACTGTGAGTGCTTTGCGAAATATTCATTCAATTTCGCGGGATGCTCATTTAGCCATGCTGGACCAGAAGCTTTCTCTCGCGTCGGCACTCCATCCGTCGAGAGTTTTTCTTTTTTGTCGCTAAGGGTTGCGCTTGACTTCAATCCAATCGTTGAGGGCATTGCAATTGATGCAAATCCGAGACGCACAAGCTTCTGTTTGCGGCGGCTACATCGGCGAACCCATGAGACACACGGCGCGGGCGGATCGGGAAATGGTCCGCGCAGCCGGCTTCGAGGCGTTCAACATCGTAGGCAACTCCACGCCAATCGCGCCGCGCGATTCTCAACTTATCGATCCGGCCCGTCAGTACTTGATGTGGGTGCCCCATCCTTGCGCCTTTTTTCGGGCGCAAGGGTGGGAAACCTCAACATTAATTGAGGGCCGGATCAATAATTGCGCACTCGCCGCCCCTTCGGCCGCCCCAGACAACCGGGACAAACACAAAGCACGATGGCGCATTCCTGCGCGCCATGCCCGGGCCGGCAGGAGCATTTCACAAAAGCGGCTGCGCGAAGCGGCCGTATCGCGTTCCGGCGCGCGCTTCGTCGCTCTCCGGCTCACTGGCACCTTTATGATTTCCGGTCCACTGCAGGCTCGAACGGCAGGTTGCAAAGGCAGCGAATAACACACATGATTCAGCCCCCCCATTTCAAACGCATTCTTGGCATCTCCTTCCTGGTCTGCAGCGCCGGCGAGGCGGTGGGCCTGGTCTCCCGCGCAGGGGGCCTGGTGGTCATGCCGAGCGCTCCGGCGCTCAAGAACCTTCCTTACGATCCGGATTACCGCGAGGCCCTGCTGGAGGCCGATTTTGCCATTCCCGACAGCTCGCTGATGGTCATTCTTTGGAACCTGATCCAGTTCGATCGCATTCCCAAGATCTCCGGTCTCAAGTACCTGCGCGCGCTCATCTCCGAGCAAGAGTTCCGCCGGCCGGGCTCGAGCTTCTGGGTCATGCCGACGGCCTGCGCGCTCGAGCGCAACCAGGCATGGCTGGGCGCTAACGGCATTACGCTGGGCAGCGATGAATTCTATCTGGCGCCAATGTACGGGCCGGCGATCGAGGACGCCGAGCTGCTGCGCCGGATTGAGGCGCATCGTCCCCGCCACGTGGTGCTGGGCCTGGGCGGCGGCGTGCAGGAACGGCTCGGCCTCTACCTCAAGCGGAACCTGAGCTACAGGCCAGCCATCCATTGCATCGGCGCGGCCATTGCGTTCCTCTCCGGCGACCAAGTGAGGATTCCCGCCTGGGTCGACAGCCTGGGCCTGGGATGGATGTGGCGCATATTCTCCAATCCGCGCGCCTTCGCCCCGCGCTACTGGGGAGCCCGCAACCTGGCGCCGCTGCTGCTGCGCCACCGCGACCGGCTTCCTGCGCTCGCCGTCGTTCCCATTTCGAGCCGGCGCGTTCACCTTCACGCGCCGGTCGTTCCCGACACGCTCTCCGACGCCCACGACGCCTCTGAAGCATAGGAAAACGCAGCGAGAACCTGTAGCGCCGGTCTCCTGACCGGCTGTCGTGCGGGCGTCCTCGCCCGCACTCGTCTCCGCAGCCATTACCGAATCATGCGGTCATAGTACGAGGGTGGCATACCCCAGAGTCCCGTTCATCATGAGCGATTCATCGAAGCTGACCCGCGGCGGGCAGATGGTTTGAAAGCGAGCCGCCCTACCAATCGAAAGGGAACGACGTTTTTCCCAGGATCGAATCGGAAACTGGCTTGAAGATCTGGTCGCCGTTGGAGCTGTTTGTCATGATGAGCAGGCCGTCGCCGTTGCTGAAGCACAGGCCCTGATGCCGCCATCCATCGTCATATCCGCCTTTGAAGAATGCATTTCCATAGGGAGACATGTAGAGCCCCCAGCCCAAACCGGCACTCAATTGAATCGCGTCGTGTGCGGTGGTGGTCTCAGAGGCGAGCGACGGAAACTGATGCGTGGAGTGGATCGTCACTTGAGGCTTCAACATCTCCGCAGAAGTTTTTGGGTTCAGGATCTGAAATCGCATCACCGCGCTCAAGAAGGTTGCGTAATCGCGCAGCGTGGTCTGCATTGAGCCGGCGGCGCCCGGTTTGGTGCGCCTTTGCGTTCCAAGCGATTTCCCGTGTTCGTCGTATCCGTTGGCAAAGTCGCTCTCGAACTTGGGCTCCCAAATCATGCTGGTGCGAGTCATCCCCAAAGGTCCGAATAGATCTTCCTGCATCAGCGCAGTCAGCGATTTTCCGGTCACTGTCTCGACCACGAGTTGCGCAAGCTGAAATCCCTCGCCGCTGTAAGCGTAGCGCGTGCCCGGTTCGAAGTGAATCTTGAGCTTGTGGTCGTCCTCGAACCACCGCCAATTGGGAAAGCCGCTGGTGTGGCTCAACAGAATTCGCAGGCTAAGCTTCTTGTACCGGTCGTCGCCCTGGAGATCGGCATATTGCTCATACTCGGGAAGCGGCTTTGGCAAGTATTGCTGGATGGGCACATCGAGATTGAGGACCCCAGTCTGCACCAGCCGCATGACCACAACGGCAAAGGCAGCCTTGCTCAACGAGGCAGCGGGCATTACTGTGTCCGGCGTGAGCGCCAGCCCTTTCTCGGTATCGGCCTGGCCATAGGCTTTGAGGTAGGAGATTTTGCCATTGTGAAAGACCGCGATGCCTGCGCCGGTGACATTGGCATCCTTCATGAGCCGCGTCACCGTCGCGTCGATTTCAGTCGGCGTCAGACCGCTGCCGTCAAGGCGCAGAACAGTCGCCGTGGGCAAAGGTTGCTGCGCCTGCGCGGACAAGAATCCGAGCAGGAATACCATTGCCGCCAGAGTGTTCGGTCGGAACACAAGTTCCTCCATCCAGAACCGACACGCCGTGCCCGAGCCTGGAAGCTGGCACGAGAGTAATCGCGAAAACGTTCGATGAATGTCTGCTTTTGCTCGCCAGCGGCAGAATCGATCGTACAAACCGCACATTCGGCGAGCGGTAGTGGGTCAGTTTGAAGGGTACGGGCTTCAGCCCGTACATAAACCCCACAAAAGAAACCGGGCTTCAGCCCCCCGAGGGAATGCAATTTTTCAAACTGACCCACTACGCGGCGAGCGAATTTGCCGCGCCGCCCAACATCCAACCTTGCCGAACCCAGACTTTTCTGCAAGCATCTATACCGATATGAGTTTCCGATTTGTTCTGCCCCAGGAACTTCGCGGCGCTGTCGACGCAGCCTCCGCCGATTGGCGCGCCAACAACAAGGTAGCCCGCTTCTGGCAAAAGGACCCCGCCCTCTGGACCCGCGACGGCGAAGAAAAATGGATGGGCTGGATCGACATTGTCGAGCGCCAGCAGGCGGACCTCGCCGCATTTCGCGCCCTCGCGGCAGACGTGAAGGGCGCGGGCTTCAAGACCGCGCTGCTGCTCGGCATGGGCGGCTCCAGCCTCTGCCCTGAGGTGCTTTCGGTCACCTTCGGCCGGCAGCCCGGCTTTCCCGCGCTGCACATCGTCGACTCCACCGACCCCGCCTACGTCAAGGCCGCCCGCGATGCAATCGATCCGGCCGGCACGCTGGTATTTGTGTCCAGCAAGTCCGGCTCCACGCTCGAGCCAAACGTGCTCAAGCAATATTTCTTCGACCAGAT
>Ga0182024_10021328_pt1 | contig 11762 bp, 10 predicted proteins | sample P32metaG_FD_120480 | JGI IMG/M metagenome (GOLD analysis project Ga0182024, IMG submission 120480) | Permafrost microbial communities from Stordalen Mire, Sweden - P3-2 metaG (Illumina Assembly) | ecosystem: Environmental > Terrestrial > Soil > Wetlands > Permafrost | place: Sweden: Stordalen... | reverse complement strand
CGTGAGGCCGGGCATTGAACCAGATCACCATCCTTTTATGAAAAGTCGCGGTTTGGTTAGGATGGCACGATTCTCCCGTCGGGGCGCATGCGGAGGGCTTGGCCGCGCCAGACCACGGTGTCGCCGAAGAGTCCGGCTAGCCAGACGGCGAAACCGAAGAGATCGCGCAGCGGGATCATCCAGAAGTAGCGGAGGGTGTTGCGGTCTTGCAGCGCGACAGCGCCGATCCACATGCCGGCGATCATGCGAATGGCTAGCGCCGCGGCGGCCGCCCACCATGCGCCCGCCGCTAGTGCGACTATTGCCCACAGCGTGGCGTGGGTGACTGCGTAGCCGTAATATCCCGACGGGCGGGAAACGCGGATGGTGCGCGACCAACGCAACTGGTGACGCCACACTTGCGCCCAACTTCCAGCGCCGAGGTTGGTTTCTACTACAGGCGACGCGAAACGGATGCGGTATCCAAGTTGACTGATGTGGCGGCCGAGTTGATAATCGTCGGCGAGGTATGGAGCGATGGTTTCGAAACCGCCGATCTGCTGCAATGTCGTGGCGCGAAACGCCATGGTGGAACCGAGCGCGAATTCGGCGACGCCCAGCAGGCGCGCAACCAGAACGCTGGGCGCGAATTCGGTGGCGATGCCCAGGGCCTCGGCGCGCGACGGCCAGGAATCGGCGGCGGCGCGGTAGAGGCAGGTGACCAGTCCGGTGGCGGGATGGGCGAGCGGGGCGGCGACGTCGCGCAAATAGTTGGGCGGAACTTCGATGTCGCTGTCGTTGACCAGCAGCACGGAATGGCGGGCGTGGCGCGCCAATTCGGCCAGCACTCCGGCTTTGGCGTTGGGCGCAGTGGTGCGGACGATATGCAGCGAAATGGGGATGGCCGGGTAAGCGGATTGAAGGCGGCGGATGTCTTCGATGGCCGCGTCGTTTGGGTCGCTGAGGCCGAACAGGATTTCGAAAGTTGGGTAACTCTGGGTGGCGTGGGAGCGCAGGGCGTCGTAGAGGTGCGGGTCGCGGCCGTGGATGGGCTTGAGAATCGAGATGGGCGGGGTGAAAGACGCTCCCTCACGGTCATGGCTCCGATCGGAGCCGAATGCGGCGATCAGCGCCAGGAGGTAGTAGGCGGCTGCGGCCAGGGCGGGGATGGCGAGCCAGATCACAGGGATACTAATACTACTCCACCGACGACCAAACCTGCTCCGGCCCACCGCAGCGCAGTGACGCGCTCCTTAAGGACATACTTGGCCAGTATGGTTTCGAGCACATACGTAACCGCCGTGGCGGGCACTGCGAAACTAAGTTCGGCCACTGTCAGCAGCGCCATATAAGCGAAGAACGATACGGCCATGGCGGCTACGGAAGCGATGACGAAGCGGTTGCGCGCCAGGGCGGCGGCGACGCGTCCGAGAGCATTGGGGCGGAAATCGCGGATCTCGCCATGGCGGCGCATGCCCAGGGCTTGCATCACTTCTCCGACAGTGGTCGCCAGTACGATGATGGCGATATAAATCCACGTCATGCGGGCCGCTCCGGGGCGTGATGCGGGCCGCGTTCCGCGGCGTGCTCTGCGCTGTGATCCGTGAGCGGCGGCGTGGCGGCGCTTACCAACGCCACTCCAGCCACGATCAGCAGGATGCCCGACCAGCGCTTGACGCCGATCTGCTCATGCAGAAACGCGTTGCCCATCAGCGCTACCAGCACGTAGCCGATGGAGGTGACGGGCAGCACGTAGCTCAGGTCGGCCCAGCTAAGCAGCGCCATACGCGACATCATCCAGAGCACCAGCAGCGCGACGCCGAGCGCGGCCCAAGGTTGAAAGAGCGCGGTGATGTAGGAAAGCGGCGTGGGCAAATCGGCCGGCATGCCGCGCTTGAGAAAAAAATTCCCGAAGACGTTGGAGAGCACCACTACCGTGGCGCAGATCCATGTCTTAATGCGCAACCGCGCGGCTTCAGCGGTCATGCGTAGTTCGTGCTCTGACCGGGCGAGGTTGCGCTACTGCCCGCAACCACTCCTTGAGATCGGAAAAGATCGCGGTCACGCGAGCGGGAGACAGTCCCTTACGGGGCGTCTCTCGCGGCAGAAACGGACGAATCGCGAGACACAGAGAGCCGGCTGAAAGCCGGCTGCAGCCAGGATTGGCTGCCCCACAAAGCAGCAATCTCGCGGTCATGCGCAGTTAGTCGCCGGAGCCGGCGGCTACGGTCGCGGCTTTGGCCGGGGATTTGTTGTCGGCCACATACTTCCGGCGCTTGGCGCGCAGCGCCATGTATTCCTTGGCTTCCTTGGTGAGGCGCTGGCGGTCGTGGGTATTGAAAATGGCCTTGCGCACGATGCGCCAGATGACGCGCGGGCGGAAGAAATACTCGCCGTAGAAGCGCTCCACCCACTCCATCAGCTCGGACTTATCGAGGCCGGGGTAGATCACGGTGGGAAGCTGGTGGCCCACTTCGTCGGTCATGGAATCGATGCTGATGAGATCGTTCTTCTTGGCGTAGTCGTAGAATTCGGTGCCGGGGTACGGGTGCGCGATGGAGACCTGGATGGTCTCGGTATCCAGGCGCTTCGCGTAATCGATAGTCTTGCGGATGCTCGCGTGGGTTTCGCCAGGCAGGCCGACGATGAAATCGCCGTGAATCACCAGACCGAGCTTCTTGCAATTCTCGGTGAAGCGCAGGGCCATTTCGATGGTGGCGCCCTTCTTGATGTTCTTCAGAATTTGCGGGTCGCCCGATTCGTAGCCCACAATCAACAAGCGGCAGCCGGCTTCCTTCATAGCCTTGAGCGTGTCGTAATCGGTGGTGACGCGCGAAGTGCAGGACCAGGTGAAGTTGAGCGGCTTGAGCTTCTTGCAAAGCTCGATGGTGCGCTCTTTGCGGTAGTTGAATGTATCGTCGTCGAAGAAAATCTCTTTGACCTGCGGGAAATTCTCTCGCGCGTAGCGCACTTCGTTAGCTACATCGTCGGCCGAGCGCAGACGCCAGCGGTGGCCGGAAGTGGTCTGCGGCCAGAGGCAAAACGTACACATGGCGGGGCAGCCGCGCGAGGTGTAGAGCGAAATGAACGGGTTGAGCAGGAACGGAACGTTGTAGCGGGTGACATCGAGATCGCGCTTATAGACTTTGGTCACCCAGGGCAGCGCATCCAGATCTTCAATGGCCGGGCCCTCGGGGTTGTGGACGATATCGCCGTTCTTGCGGAAGCTGACGCCGGGCAGCTCTTCGAGCGGCTTGCCCTGCGCGTATCCGGCGATCTGATGATCGAACTCGCGGCGCACCAGGAAATCGATGGCCTTGGTGCTCTTGAGGGTTTTTTCGGGCTCGACCGTGACGGGCGGTCCGACGAAGGCAACCTTCAATTTGGGGTTGGAATCCTTCATCATGCCGGCTATTTTCGCGTCGACGTGAAAACCGGGCGTGGAAGTGTAAAGCACCAGCAACTCGAACTGCTTCGCCATCTCGACGGTCTGCTCGATGGAGATTTTGTGCGGCGGCGCGTCCACCACTTTGCTATCGGCCAGCATGCCGGCGGGGTAACAGAGCCACACCGGATACCAGTACGATTCAATTTCGCGGGAAGCGGGCCAACGCGAGCTGGCGCCTCCGTCGAAGCCTTCGAACGAGGGCGGATTTAGAAAAAGTGTTCGCATGCGGTTTTGTTCCCCAGTGGGGCTAGCGGTCGTCCGTATCGCCGTCACCATCATCGAGCGAGAAATTAGTGAAATCGACGGTCAGCTCCGCCTTGCCAAAAAGGCGCGTATCGACCGTGCTCTGCACCTGCAAGGGCACGGAAACGCCGTCGCGGATCTCGAACTTGCGGACGAAGGCCACCCTCTTCACAAAAATCGACGGGCTCTTGATGAGGTAACCGGATTCCTGGACCGGCAGGTAGGTGGCGGCGTCAATCCAGACCTCGCCTTTGAACAGCCCGCGCAGCTTGTGTTTCGGGGTGACCTGAAAGACGTGGACGGCTCGGCCATCCACCTGATTTTGGCCTTTGTACTGGAACTTGTAGTTGACGGGCGTGACGGCCAGCGCCTCGGGCTCATCCTGCTGGGCTTCGGCTTCGGCGTTGAGATAGCGCTCAATCACCTGGTTCTTGACGGTGTTGTCGCCTTCGAAGATCAGTTTGACGTAGGTGATGCGGCCGAGCTTGGTGATCTTGCGCAGACCGTGCAGGCGGCCCTTCTGCTTGAGGCCGGGGAGGGAAGCCTGAATATCGACATCCATGCGCGAGGCTTTGCCCGACTGCGCCTGCGCCTGCTGCTGCGCCGCGCAATAATTCTGCACGATGGCGTCGGGCGCAAGCGGCGGCTGATCGGCAGCGGCGGCAACGGCGAAAGCGGACAGTACGAGCGCGTAGAGCTTCAACTAGTGAACCCCGGTGTCGATAGATTAGATGCTTCCAAGTTTAGCAGGGTTGCAAGGAGTGGGGCAATTTAGGGCTGGGGGCGGAGTTTGGCGGAGTTTTGCACGAAACCGGTTCAAACGCGCTTGCGATCGCGTATGGAGTGCCACTTGGCCGTGTAGCCAACTTATGCCGAGTGCCGGATTACGCCCAGTGCCGGCGGTGCGCGGCGGTAGGTTCGTTCCGAAATGGGGCTGGCAGCGCGTCGTCCGGCTTGAAGCGGGGGCAACCGCCCGCAACCGGCTGTGATTTTTCGAGCGCATGTTCTTTGGTCTTTAGATCGGCGTTGACCTGCCCAAGAAAGAGCTATGCCCAAGAAAAAGCTTGACAGAAACAATCGTTAATCGATAGGATCAAGACGTTCTGGGCTCAGTAGAAGTCGCCCCGCGCGCTATGTCCGCCGCGAAATATGCTATGTCCGGCAACTTCATGTTTTACCTATCCAGTCCGAGGCTTCACTACTTCAGTCGGACGAGAAAGCCAAAACCTCTCGCGAAGGCAGCGTCATCCCCGAAAGCGCCCAGGAGCGGCGATTTCGCTGTGTCCTCCTCGGAACTCCTTCCAGGTTCGTTCAGTCTTACCGGCTCAGGCAGCGCAACTGGGCTTCCACTCGAGCTGCCCTCCTTATTTAATCCCCGAGAGAACCGGTGAGGACGCCGGGCCCGAGCGCCGAACGTCAGAGCGTCGAATTGCGCTCACTAACCCAACTAGCCCGAGGAAAGTCGTCGGACGATATGGCGGCATCTCCAGCTCTGGAGAGCGATGGCGGGGCTCAGCCAAGCGAGCGGAATAAGGCGGAGCTCGCGGCGGTCCTGGCATCCGATAACTTCAAACGTTCGCCGAAACTCTCCCGCCTGCTTGTCTACTTGTGCGAGAAGTGTTTTCAGGGCTTGGCGCAAGAGATCACGGAGTTTGGCATTGGTTTGGATGCGCTTGGCCGCGATCCCAGTTTCGACCCCCAACGGGATTCTCTGGTCCGGGTAGATACGCACCAACTTCGGAAGCGCCTAAAACAGTACTACGAGTCGGAGGGGCGCGACCATGAGGTCCGGATCGTCCTCCCGGGCGGACACTACGTCCCGCAATTCGTGTCTCAGGCCGAACTTGGCCCGTCCGAAAATAAGGACTCCAAGGGTGTTGAAGCGCCGCCGGACCAACCGCAGGCGGCGACAGCTTCCCAGGCTCCGAATCGAATTAAGGCGAAACTGGCGTGGGTCGCGGGCGCGGCGCTGTTATTCTCGGTTTGCTGGTGGTTGGTGGCAACCGGCAGGGGAAGCGCGGCTCGGCGGGGTGCGGCGCCAGTTCCCGCGGCGCCTCCGATAGCGAGCGCCGACGAGGCTGTGATCCGGATCGCGGCCGGCGACCGGCATGGCGATTACTCGGACAAACTCGGCAGAGTCTGGTTGTCCGATCGCTTTTTCCGCGGCGGCGCAACCTTTCGCCGCGGGCCCGCGCCAATCCAGCGTACGCTGGACCCGGAGTTGTTTTGGAGCGGCCGTGAAGGCCAGTTCGTCTACGATATCCCGCTCAGTCCCGGAACCTACGAACTCCACCTCTATTTTGCCGAAACGGGCGCGGAGTCTCAGCGCAGCGTGAGAATGGCTGTCAACAGCCTGCCGGTTCCCGCCGTGGACATAGCTTCCGATGCCGACGGCGCAAATACCGCCACCGTGAAGATATTTAAGGATATTTCGCCTGCTGATGACGGCGCACTCCACCTTACCTTTCTGGGCAGGAGTTTTCTAAACGCGCTGGAAATCTTCCCCAGCGCCCCTGGCAAGATGCGGCCTATCCGTTTAATAACCCGCGACACCGTATACCGCGACCGCCTTGGGCAGATCTGGATGCCGGATGAGTACGGCGTAGGCGCTCGCAGGAGACACCTACCCGGCGCGCAGGTGGAGGGCTCCTCCGATTCGGGCCTTTATCAAAGCTATCGCGTCGGCCATTTCAACTATTCGATTCCGGTTATCGAAGGGATGCGCTACACGGTCAAACTGTATTTTTCGGAACCGTTTTTTACGCAAGCCCGACCGGAAAGCGGAATCGGCAGCCGTGTTTTCGATGTCTACTGCGACGGGACCACTCTGTTGAAGAGCTTTGACATCGTTAAGGAAGCGAGAGGCGGGAATCGCGCGCTGGTACGCGTATTCCACTGGATTCCCGCTTCGCCCCAAGGGAAAATCGATCTTAACTTCGTTCCTGTGGCCAATTATGCGCTCATCAACGCCATCGAGATCCTCGAAGAATAGACGGCGAATGGCGGCCAAGCCCCCGCCGCGTACGTTAAATTAACCGACTTAACTTGATCTCCTCCGAACAAACTGCATACACTTTCAATGGAAATTCCCAAAAACGAGGACTCGGAAGAAAGTGTATGCGACATATGCGTAGGACATTGCTTTTTGGACGGGTACACATCTTGCGTCATGCATCCGCGAAACGGATAATGACGTCTCTGGCGGCAACTCTGGCTGCACTCGCTCTAACATCCATGAGCGCTATGGCGCAGTATATCACCGGCGCGGCCGCTACCTGCGGCAACCAGGTGTGGGCGACTGGAAATACGTTGCCGGCGGCAACCCCAGCCTGGATGAACCCGTCGGATCCTACGTGGACGGCGTCCAACCCGTATACGCCCGCCAACCGGGCCATAGCCCTCCTCAACGCGATGACCTTGCCCCAGATAGAGCAGCAGATGGCCGGCCCGGGCGGTACCTTCGCTACCCAGCTCAACGACGTTGTGGGGTGCGGCAATGGTTCACGGCATCTTGAAGGGATTGCGTCTTTGTGCGTCCAGACTTATCGCATTACCAACGGCCCCCCTGGGGTGGGCACGGGTGATTGCGCTACTTCGCCGAAGGCTACGAGTTTGCCTGGGGATCTCCAACTGATGGGGTCTTTCGACCCGACGCTCGCATATGCGTATGGCAACGTAATCGGCTCGGAAATGCTAAGCGTCGACGTGCAGGTGACCGAGGGGCCCGGCATGGACATGTTGCGCATTCCGCAGGGTGGTCGCGCTTTTGAATACGCCAGCGAAGACCCGTTCCTCGCAGGCACGATGGTTTCCCAGATAGCCCTTGGGAACCAAAGCCATGGCACCATCGCGATGTGCAAGCACTTCCAGGGGAATGAAGAGGAAGTAAGCCGGACGAGCGCCAGCGATGTTCTGGCCGAGCAAGCCAGGAACGAACTCTACTTCACGCCCTTCCGGATGTGCGTTATAGACGGGCAAGCGCAATCCGTCATGTGCGCCTATAACCTGGTCAATGGCATACATCAGTGCCAGGATCCCACGTCCCTGACCGATGCCCTGCGCACCCAATGGGGTTTCCAAGGCTACGTCCAGTCGGATTTTGGCGCTATCAACAGCACTGCGCCTTCGATATTGGCCGGGGCAAATATGGAAGAGAACACGGTAACGCATTTTACCCCCGCCTTCCTCAGTGACGCGCTCTCCTATCGCCCTGCCGACGGGTGCCCCAGCGGCAGCCCCAATCCCGGCATCGCCCCCAGCCCTGTCTGCCCCGCCGGCACGCCCTTGGGCGTCGTCAGTGCCAACCCCATCCCCGGTCCTGGCAGCGGCCCCTTTGGCCCTCCCCCTTGTGGACTGAACGCTTATCAGAATCCTAATTGTTTAACGCCACTACAGCTCTATACAGCCCTCCAGCAAAGGTACACCACAAATTTCAAGCAGGGTATATTCGACAGGTCTGAAGGGGGGTTGGCGGGCGCGTTCAATCCGAACGCTTCGGTTCCGTCGCCGTCGGCTTCGTATCCTGCACTGCCGACGCCTCCGTACCCTACTGGGACATCGGCGACCCAAGGGCCGCAGATCGATTTGGCCGACGCGATTGCACACAGCGCCACTGCCAGATCCATCGCCGATCAGTCCGCTATTCTGTTCAAGAACGCGAACAATACGCTCCCGCTCACATGTAGCGGCGCGCAGAACATCGCGTTGATCGGACCGTCGAGCCTGGTCTCCTCCGCATACACTGGCGGCGGCGGCAGCTCCCAAGTATCGCCCATCTATAGCGTCGCTCCGCTCGCGGCTCTTCAACAGGCTTGCCCTGCGGCCACCATAAACGTATTTCCCATCACGAACACTACCACCACGGTTGCCGCTGCAGAGGCCGGCGCCGCCGCAGCCAACCTCGCTATCGTCATAGTCGGCGACGAAGAATCGGAGGGTTCCGACAGAGCCACCGTTGCCATGGTTGCGTTAAATGGCGGCCCATTGCCGGACGTTATCGTCCAAGACATCGTCTCCGTCCAACCGAAGACAGTCGTTGTCCTGGTAAACGGCGACCCGGTTACGCTGGGCAACCCGGCTACGAACCCGTGGCCCAATCAGGTTCAGGCGATCCTGGAAGTGGGGTACCCCGGCCAGGAATATGGCGACGTCATTGCAGACCTGTTGTACGGCCAGTGCACAGCTTGGAATGTGCCATCGTCGAATCTCGTGCATTCCTGCATCGATAACGGCATCAATACCACTGCTGTGAACCCCTCCGGCAAGAGTTGGGCGACCTTTCCGGTATTGGCCACCGACGTCCCTGCGTCCACCACGGAGGAGTATGGCATTGCAGCGCCCCCCGGCGTGACTCAGACCAATCCCATCCCCATACCGCCGGGTTATACCGCCAGTGCCATCAGCGGCGCACCAGTCAGCGCACCGTCAGCCAGCACGCCGGCCGGCGACAGTTATTATTACAATCAAACTTACGGACCCGACCTGTATTATTACTATAACGAAGGGTTGGAGATCGGCTACCGCTGGTACGAAGCGCAGAACATTACCCCGCAGATTTGCTTCGGCTTCGGCCTTTCATACTCGACGTTCACCATTTCCAACGTCGCGGTGACCCCATCCACCGATGGAGTCGCGCCGATTACGGTCACCGGCACGGTGACGAACACCGCGGGCCCGTACGGCGCCGAGGTGGTGCAGGTGTATCTTGGGTTCCCCGAAAACCTCGGCGAACCACCCAGGCGGCTCGTCGGTTTCCAGAAGGTTTGGCTTAATCCGGGCCAGACAATGCCCTTCACCATCACGATTGATCCCACCGCCACCAGTTACCCGCTGTCGTATTGGAACACCGCGACTCACAATTGGGCGATTCAGCCCGGTAACTATATCGTAAATGTGGGCAACTCGTCCGGGCCAGTGGGCAGCTCGCCCAATTTTGGCTGCACTCCTTTCGCATATACCGGCAACCTCACGGTAACCGGCGCGACTTCGGAAACGGCTACCAATGCGAGCGCCTCGGTTTCGGTGACTTCTACCGGACTGGTGTATAACAGGCTGCAAAAAACCGGCGCCGAAACCGTCACGATCTGCAATAACAGCGCTGTTTCAGCCGTTGCCGGACCGATATATCTGGTGCTTTCGATCACCGGATCGGGAGTGACGGCTGTGAATAACACGGGTATAAGCACTGCCCTGGGCGGCGCTCCGTACTGGACAGCGCAGCCCGGCTCACTTGCGCCTGGCGCCTGCGTGCCAGTCACCGTGACGTTGTCGTACGGTATCGATAATTTCACTACTACTGCGACGGTTTACTCGGGCTATCCGATGAGCATCAACTAGCAAGTTCGCTATCTCAAGGAGAATAGTATGTACATAGCAAAGACGCTTCTAAGTGCTGTCTGTGGCCTGGGTTTGATTTTAGCGGGGCCGGCATTCGGAGATATTCTGACCTTCCAAGTCACGGTGAATACGGCTAGTGTATCCGGTACCACGGGGTACGTCGATTTTCAGTTGAATCCAGGGAGCCTGGGTGCGGCGGGGGTGACTGCGTCCATAAACGATTTTTCGGGTGTGACGTTAAGCACGAACACGACGACTACCGGGACCGTGACGGGGACGAACCTCTATTTTATCGCCGGCGATGTGTCGACGTCGCCGGCTAGCTCCCCTATCCTGCTCTCAGCCACGAACACGCTCAACCTGGTGAACGGCGATTCAACTAACGAGCTAACTCAGGCGCTGAAGTTTACTACATCGGCCACCTTCGACGTGACGCTTGCCGGCCCGGGCGTAAGCGTGTTGGGCGACGCAGGCGGCACATCCGGCACTACGTTTCTTGTGGATTTCCTTAACGACCCTCAAACCGCTTTCGTGTTGACCAGCGATACTACGGGCAGCACGGCCTCGGGTTGGGCAGACCTGATTGACATCAGCCACACCGGGGTGGCTACGACGACCCCGGCCGAAGGCGGATTCTCAGTAATCTCACTCACGGGCGTCACAATCACACCGGAACCATCATCAACGCAACTGGCGCTGATTGGCGTAGGGCTGCTCATCTTCGTTAAAGGTATGAGAACGCGAAAAAGCATTGCAGCGTGCCGGCGATTTTGATTTTTTGGGGAACGGTCCGGGGGGATAGCGGGCCGTTCTCCCGTTAGTTCCGCTTCGATTTGCGGCATCAGCGGCTCCATAGTTTAAAGAACTCGATGAGCCAGGCCCGCTATCCGCCGATAGGTTTGATTGTCTCTCCGAAGCTCCGCGCCGTTGGGCTTTTGGGAATGGGGGGACGAGGGGGACCGAGTACTGTTCGGTCTCCGGTCTCCATTTAACCGCAGCAGGCACGGGCTGGGGTTGTTCGGGCTTTATTCGGGCTTCGGCAATTCGCGGCGCGGCAGCATCTCCTTGCGCGTGGCGGGTCTGATATACCAGGGTCGCGATCACGGCTGAGGCCTGCATCAGGTCCTCGGGGACCGCGTGATCCCAGGTGTCCATGTCGGAGTGATGCGTAATCGTGCTGTAGTCCAGCGGGTCTGTACAGTCATACGTTTCGGAGGTAAATGTTCCCGGAAGCAGAACTAGCGGGCCGACGGTGTCCGTTGTGCGAAAAGTCCGGTTGGCTGTTCCCGGTTGATCGAAAAATGTGACCTTCATCCGGTCGATGAATGAAGATGTTGCTTCCTAGGTTGCTCACCAGGTCGGCCAAGGCCGGGGAAGGTTGCCAGTTGTTCAATGCGGTCGATAACCACCTGCGCGACATTCCGGCCAGCGGTGGGATTGTCTTGCTGGATGTGTCTAACAGCGGCTTCAAATTGGTCGGCGGCTTCAGTCGCCCACCGAATGAGCCTCACGATTGAAACAGCCTGTCGACACAGTTAACCACGTCTTTGTGCTCTGCAAACTCGCCACGGTCGGCTTGCTCGATGCCTCTTTGCACTCCTGCGATGAAGCGGTTCTGATTTTCGAGCATGCGGGTAACAGTGTCTTTCACCAGTTGCTCGGCGTCCTTGCCATTGGCAAGGGCCACTTGCTGGAGCCGCGTTTCAACGTCGGGCGAGAAATGTACTTCCATGCCTTCAAGGTACGCGAAAACCGG
>Ga0182024_10021327_pt1 | contig 11764 bp, 9 predicted proteins | sample P32metaG_FD_120480 | JGI IMG/M metagenome (GOLD analysis project Ga0182024, IMG submission 120480) | Permafrost microbial communities from Stordalen Mire, Sweden - P3-2 metaG (Illumina Assembly) | ecosystem: Environmental > Terrestrial > Soil > Wetlands > Permafrost | place: Sweden: Stordalen... | reverse complement strand
GTTGGTTGCGTACTGGGCCGCCGTGACTGCCTGCTGGCATTCGTCGGTCGTCGAGGGATAGGTGCCGACCGGGCTGTTCAGCTTCTCAGGGCTGGTCGCCGTAATCTGGGTCGACTCGGCATCGCCGTCGCTCAGGACGATCATCGCATTCAGCGATCCCGGGTTGAGCGTCTGCTCTGCTGCCAGTGCCGACTGCGCCGCGTAGATGGCCCCAGGAAGGTAGGTGCCCCTTCCATTCGTCGTGACCTCCAACCCGTTGCAGGACGTTTTCTTAGTCGCCGTGCCCGCACCCGCGGCGATGGCGAGCCCGGAGTTGGGGTTCAGCGTGCCACCGGTCGTGCCGGTGGAGCTGTAGTTGCTCATAAAGCCGTTGGCGGTCGCTCCTGTTGCCCCTCCTGTCACCTCATAGGTCGCTGCGCTCCCCGTCGGGGTGGACCACGTTGCGCCAGGCACAGGCGTGGAGTAGTCCAGGGTCGTGGGGTTGTTATTCGTGCAGGTCGTGTCATCGCTGGCGGTACTGGCCTGAATGTTGGGGAAGGTGAAGACGCCGACGGAATCGAACGCGGCGCAGTTCGTTTGTCCGGCGGTACTCGCCGTGCACGGCGTAAGCGCCTGCAGCAGGGTCTGCATGCCCTCCTGCGCGCAGTCCAGGCGCGTGCCGCTGCAGTTGCCGTCGGCGTCGTTGCCGCCCATGGATCCCGTCGTGTCAACCACGAGGGCCACGTTGTACTGCGAATTGACGGAGCCTCGCATCGATGCGTACGAGGTCGCCGAGAGTGTCATCGACGTCGCGGACTTGACCCCGAAAAAGCTCAACGCGCGGATGAAGTAGGTCGGGATGGTCGTCGTCTGCGTCACAGCGAGGACGTTATCGCCTGTGGGCGAGCCGCTGCACAGCACCCCTTCACCGCTCAGGACCGACGAGCAAGTCAGGGCGATAGAGATGGTGGCGCCGGGCAGGCCAGAGTTGAGGTTCACCCCAGGAGAAACCGAACTGTACGCGGTGGCGGCGGCCTTTACCGAGGCCGTTGTGGCCGTGGACAGGGCCAGGTTATACCCGCCCGCCAGCGCGGCCGCGTCGGTGGAGTACTGCAGCTCACGGTAGCACACATAGGCGTGGCCCAGGTCGACGGTAAGGCCTGTTATCCCCAGAAACAGCACGATCAAAAGCACCATCCACGGGAGCGCCTGTCCGCGCTCGTCCGTAATCACCCGCGCTGAAAAGCCCCTCACCCCGTCCATCACTGCACCTCCTCCGTCACCGAAGAGCCGAGCGAGCAATTGGGAAGACTGAATCCGTACATCTTGACCGTGCATGCGTAGGTGGCTGTCAACGAAGCTGACGCGCCGGACACCATGTTGGTGTTTGCGGTGTTCCCGGTTCCCGCGCAAGTGGCGCTGCCCGACGCGACTCCGTTCGCCGAAGTCACTCCGTTCAACACAATGGTCACCATGATCTTGCTCGCGGTGAGTCCCGGTGCCGCAGCAGAGACGGCTGTCGCGGTCGTCTTGCACGGGTCGGTATCGCCCCGGTCCGACGCCAGTGTGCGCCCGCCGGCGCTTACCGCCTCGGCCAGTTGCAGCTTTTGATACAGCGCGATGGAGAAGGCGAAGATGCCCGTCATGATGAGGAAGACGATCGGCAGGGTCACGGCAATCTCAACCAGCGCCCCGCCCTCGTTTTTGCGGCGCAGAAGGCCGCGAACGCGGGCCAGCATGGATGATCGGCTAGATTGGCTAAAGGTACGCATCTCAGGTTGGTCACCAGCCTGTGGATAGAGGATTGAGGCCCAAAACAGCCCTCCGCCATCGCGGCCTTATGTGACCAGTTCCTCCCTCTCGGTGAGTGAACATACGGCCCCGCTTGCCGGGGGCTCAACTTATATAGCCTAGAGAAACGATTGTCAGGCTTCTACTCCACAAAAGTGTCCGGCCATGACCTTTTGATGGTATCGAAAGTGTGTTGCTTGCGCAACGGTCTTCTTGGAAGAGCAGCAACATTCAATCGTAACCTTCCCCGGCGTCCAATCGTAACCTCGTCGCACAGAACTTTGTCGGTCGGTCCCGCAACGGTCTCCCCTTGGAACCCCTCGCCAACGCGAATTCATTGAAAGACAAACGGTTTCGAGGTATTGTTAGGTTGTTCTGAATGCCAGCCTTTCCCCCCATGCCCTCCTACTCGTCGCAGGGGTTGAAGACCCGGAAAGACCGCTTTCGTCGGTGCGGCTGCCGGTCGGGTTGCAGTCGCGAGTGAATCAGCCACTCCACGTTGTTCAACGCGCAATGACCGGGCCGGGCCGATTGTGAGGAAAGGTGAAGTACCCTATGCGCAATGTGCTGGCAGCCGCAATCATGCTCAACCTGTATTTTGTGTTGCCCGCCGCGGCAGCCCCCTGCCCGGGAACGGTCGTGTTCCAGGATCCGTTTAAAATACCCAATCCTGCTTTGGACGTCTCTACAATTCCTCAAAGCAAGGTCACGATACAGGGCGGCAAGGGTGAGGTCACCTTTCTGCAAGCCGCAATGGGGCGCAGTGAAGAATATGCGGGCCAATATGGCGACGCAAATGTGTGCGCATCGTTTACCACGGCAAAGACCGATAAGCCAGAAAACCAGGCCGTGGGGATCATTTTCTGGGGGACGAATTACGCTAATTTCTATTCTCTCCAGATCCAGCCGGGGGCCGGTTTGATGTCTGTTGCCCTGATGGTTCCAGGGACGGGATGGACTTTCCCGATTGCCTGGACGGCCAACGCCGCCGTCGTGAAGACCATGGGTGCGGTGAATACGCTGCAGGTGCAAACCAAAGGAAACGTAGCAACGCTACTCATCAACGGTCAGAAGGTAGGGACGTATACCGGCACTCCACCGGCTGGGGGAGGCGTCGTAGGCTTCACTGTCTCCTCTTCGGGTACGAGCCTTGACACGTTCGACGTTACTGACTTTTCAGTTGCGGTGCCGTGAAGCGAAGAGTCTCGCCGACTAAGGGTGTGAAGTAATCTGCACCCTCCCGCAAAGTCGGTTTTTCGGTAGGTTCGCGGCCTGCCGCTCGGCTGCTCGGAAGCAGCGCAGCCACAGCAAGTTCGGAAAACGACAAATGGGCTGGCTGGTAAGTGGCTGAATCGATGCAACAAAAATTAAATGGTCGGGACGACTAGATTCGAACTAGCGACCTCACCCACCCCAAGGGTGCGCTCTACCAGGCTGAGCCACGTCCCGACTTGTGTTGCGCGCCGCACGCCCGCAGATGCAATCCAGCCGGCGGCGGCAGGGGTTCTCGTACAGCCTTAAGTGTACATGATAGCGGTCCTCTTCAGCCCGTCGCAACCGCGCGTCCTGCTGCGCGCATTCGCGCCCTAGTGCCCCGGCGCCACGAACTCCTTGGGCAAGCCGCCGCCCTCGCCCTCGCCAAAGAAGAAGCCGTTCATCTGCTCCACCAGGAACTCCTGCGCCTCCCGCGTCCACGGCTGCAGGCGGTACTCGTTCAGCAGCATCTTCTGCCGCTCCACCCACTCGTCCCACGCCTTCTTGGAGACGTTCTTGTAAACCTTCTGCCCAAAGTCCGAATCGAACGGCGGCTCGTCCAGCCCCTCCATCTCCGCCTTGTACCGCGTGCAAAATACCATGTGCGCCATTGCGTCCTATCTCCTCAATCTCATCTCTGATTGTAAATCGCCCGTCACCTGCGCCGCCCTTTGCTCTTCTTCCCGCGCGCCTTGCCCTTCGCCCCGCGCTCTGGCTCTGCGAGAGCCTTCTTCGTCGCCTTCGCCTTCTTTTGCGGCGCCGCAGTTGCCGCCTCCTGCACCAGCGCAAACTGCAGCCTGCGCTGTTGCCGGTCGATCCGGTCCAGCAGCACACGCACTCGCTGTCCCATCTTGAACGCCTTCCCCGTCCGCGTACTCACGATCTGCCGGTCGGTGTCGCGGAAGACATAGCGCTCGTCGCTGCCCCAGCCACTCAGCGACGCAATCGGCACCAACCCTTCGATGAACAGGTCGTCCAGCTCCACAAAGAACCCATACTTCGTGCAGGACAAGATAATCCCGCTGAAGTCCTCGCCTACGCGGTCCTCCATAAACCGCATCTTCTTCCACTCCATCAGCTCGCGCTCCGCGTCGTCCGACCTGCGCTCCGCCTGGCTGGATTCCACCGCAATCGCCGCCAGCTCCGCTTCTGGCAGCGGCTCCCGCGCTGATGCCTCCGACCGGCGTGCGGAACTTTTCTTTTCTGTAACTGAAACTGTTGATTTTGGTGACCTATCTGTAACCGTTCCAGTTGCTTGTTTCCACGGCTGTGCGTCCGTGCTCGGGATTGGCCCTCCCCGCGGGTCCGCGCCGCTCTCCAGCAGCGCCCGCACCAGACGGTGAACGATCAGATCTGGATAGCGCCGGATGGGCGACGTGAAGTGTGTGTAGCACGGACTGGCCAACGCAAAATGCCCCTCGTTTTTCTCGCTGTACTTCGCCTGCTTCAGCGAGCGCAGCATCAGGTAGCTCAGAATCCGCTCCTCCGGCTTGCCCGCGATCTTCGCCGTCAATCGCTGGTACATCTGCGGCGTCACCCAGATTCGCTCTGCCACCTCATGCATCTGCGCTGGCCGCCCGCGCCCGCTGCCCGCGTTGCGCCGCGCGTCGCGCCGGTCCGCCTTCATCGTCATCTGCCTAACCGGCAGGCTCGAAAACCCCAGCGAATAGCCAAACCCGCTCGCCGTCTCCTCGAACTCCAGCACACGCTTCGTGTCCGGCATCTCGTGGATGCGGTAGATGCCGGGGATCGCGTTCTCTTCGATCCACGTCGCCACGCACTCGTTCGCGCTCAACATGAACTCCTCGATCAGCCGGTGCGCCCACCCACGCTCCGAGCGCACAATCGACTGCATGTTGCTCCCGGGGTCAAACTCAATCACCGGCTCCGGCAGGTCGAAATCGATGCTACCTCTTCGGTTACGTTTTCCATTCAGCTTCAGCGCCAGCTCATACATGCGCTCAAAATCAGTTACAAATTCCGCAAACTCCTCGCGCACCGCGCGGTCTACGTCGGTCGCCGCATCAGTCCCCGAGTCCAGAATCGCCTGTACCTGCGTGTACGTCATCCGCCGCGTGCTACGGATGATCCCCTCGCCTACCTCGTACCCCACCACCTCACCGCGCTCGTCGATCTCCATCACACAGCTCAGCACCAGCCGGTCCTCATTCGGACGCAGACTGCACATGCCGCTCGAAAGCGACGGAGGCAGCATGGGCACCGCGCGGTCAGGAAAGTAGACACTCGTCCCGCGCAGCCGCGCCTCCAGGTCCAGCGCCGTCCCGGGCCGCACGTAGTGGCTCACATCCGCAATGTGCACCTGCAACTCCCAGTTCCCGTTGGCCAGGGGATGCACCAGCACCGCGTCGTCAAAGTCGCGCGCCGTCTCCCCGTCGATGGTCACGATCGGCAGCCCGCGAAAGTCCTTGCGCCGCGCGCGCTCGGCCGCCGTCAGTGTCGCCACCGTCCGCTCCGCAGCCGTGCTCGCCTCCGCCAGCACATTCGCAGGAAACACATGCGGCAGGTGGTGCTTGCGGATCACGATCTCCACGTCTACGCCAAATGCGTCCGGCGGCCCCAGCACCTCAATCACACGACCCTGCGCCGGCCGACCCGGTGCAGGAAAGTCCGTGATCTCTACATCGACGGCGAGCCCCTCCATCCAGTCGTGCCGTCCGGCAATATCGGGCGCATCCCGCTCGACCTGCCACTTCCGCTGCTCCGCCTGCGCCTCCTCACCCAGCACGCGATGCGGAGTCTCGCCCGCGGCCGCCACAACCTCCGCGCCCTCAGGAATCAGGATCGCGCCACCACCCGGCGCGCCCGACATCCGCTCATCGAGCGGCGTCACGTAGCTCGCGCCCGCAATCGCTGCCGCGCCAAATGCAGAACTCAGCCCAACGCTGCCGCGTTCACCCCATGCGCTCAGCGTCTCACTATCTCTCCCCGCCCGCCCGCGCGCATAGTGGAAGATCCCCACCACGGTCGGGTTGCGCCGCGTCAGCACCCGCGCAATCCGGCCACTTCTGCGCCCGTCCCTGCCGCGCGGGGCCTCATCCACCAGCACCTCGTCGCCCTGCATTGCGCCGTTCAGCTCACCCGGAGGGATAAATAAATCGTCCTCGCGCGAGTCGCTGCCGTTCGGCCGCACAAAGCCGTACCCATCGCGATGCAGGTCCAGCCGCCCCGCCATCAATCTGTCGCGTTCAGCCCTGAGCCCTATACCAGCGCGCAATTCCCCGGGCAATGCGCCCACACTCTGCGTCTCTTTTGCACCCTTCGCCGCGCGCGCCGTCTTCTCAGGAGCCGCGCTGGGCAGAGCCCACTGCTCCGTCTCTGTCTTGATTAGGTCGCCGCGCGCCGTCATCCGCGCCAATTGCTCCAGCAACAGACGCCGCTCACGCCCGCCGCCCAGCCCCAGCTCGCGCACCAGCTGCTTGTATCCCGCGCGCTGCCCCGCCGAGCGCTCAATGCGCCGCAGCAGCTCGCTGTCGGTTCGCGGATACGGAGTCTTCGCCATCATTACGAGGATACTGCCCGCAGGTTACTTCGCCGTCAGCATTCCCAGCGCCTGCTCCAGCGTCGTCCCCAGCGGCACCGGCGTAAACTGCGACTTCACCTCGTCCTCCTGCTGCCCGATCGTCTTGAAGAACAGCGCATGCCCCACGATGTGCACATGCGTCTCCGTGATCGCCCACATCCCCGGCGCCACCATCCGCCGCTCGATGTCGAAGGTCCCGCCCTGCTTGATCCGCGCCAGCAGCCCGAAGCCAATGTTGATGTCCTCGCTCAGCGCGCCCTTGAACGTCTTGATCCGGTGCCCCGCCTTGTTCACTACCATCGTCCCCGCCATCTCGCCCATCACCCGCGACTCCATGTCCGGCGGACGAAAGCTGTCATTCGGCCGGAACGATAGTGTCACCGTCTCCGGCCCGTCGCTCTCCACCTTCCACACAAACGCCTTCGCCATCAGGTTTATCAGCTCGTTCGCGTCCCGTTCGTCGTGCTCGCCATTCTGCCGCTGCCGCTCCCGCATCTCCGGATTGTGGATAAATTTCTGGTTGTACTCGTCGTCTTCACGTAGCACCGCCGCGCTCGCCGGCCGACCCTCTTCGTCAATGTGACGCTTCACCGCGCCGTTCTCGGTCTCCACCACGACATACTTGCTGCGGTCGATCTCCGTCTCCACGTAGCGCCAGTGCGACTGGTCATTGCGGTTCGACGCCAGCTCCGCCTCGGCTGCCTGCTGCACAATCGCCTCGGCATTCTGCGCGCGCGCCGGGAATGCTGTCGTCACCGCGCACAGCAACGTGCCCGCGCATAACGCCACGCCCTGCGCGTTCAGCCGGAATGTTCCGCGTCTTCCCATCCATCCCCCTTAGACGCCAAATCCCCGCAACAGGTCGAAGCTACTGATTTTTTCCTCGCGGCCCGTTCCCTTTATTTGTCATTCCGCAGCGCAGCGGAGGAATCTGCTTCTTACTCTTCTTACTTCACCCACTCCACCTTCACGCTCTTCTTGCCCAGCCGCAGTACCGGAGCCTCGCCCAGCGCGCTCTTCGCAATCGTCCGCTCGCTCGTCTTTTCGCCGTTCACACTCACTGCGTTCTCGCCGATCTTGCGCGTCGCCTCGCCCGCACTCGCCGCCAGCCCCGCCAACTGTAGCAGCTTGGGGAGTCGCACAGCTCCGCCGAGCGCACCCAGCACATCCATCAATCCCTCCGCGCTAAGTGACACGCGCACCACCGGCACATCCTCGCTCACCGCGCGCTGCTGGAACATCTGCGCCCAGCTCTCCGCCGCCGCGTCCGCGGCGTTCGCTCCATGGAAGTCCCGCACAATCCCCCACGCCAGATTCTTCTTCGCGTGCATGGGATGCAGCCCACCGTGCGCCACCTCTGCCTGCATGGTCTCGATCTCGCTCGCGCGCAGGTCGGTCAGCAGCGTCCAGTACCTCCACATCAGGTCGTCGGAGATCGACATCAGCTTGCCGTACATCTCTCCCGCAGGCTCCTGGATGCCGATCGCATTGCCCAGCGACTTCGACATCTTCTGCACGCCATCCAGCCCCTCCAGAATCGGCGTCATCAGCACAATCTGTGGGGGCTGCCCGGCATCGCGCTGCAGGTCGCGCCCGCGCAGCAGGTTGAACTTCTGGTCCGTCCCGCCCAGCTCCACGTCCGCGCGCAAAGCGACACTGTCGTACCCCTGCGCCAGCGGGTACAGCATCTCGTGCACGCTGATCGGCTGCTCCTCTTTGAACCGCTTGTGGAAGTCCTCGCGCTCCAGCATCTGGCTCAGCGTCGCCTTCGCCGCCAGCCGGATCATCCCCTCGAAGCCCAGCGCGTCCAGCCACTCGCTGTTGTACCGGACCTCCGTCTTCTCCGGGTCCAGGATCTTGAACACCTGCTCCTTGTACGTCTCGGCGTTGCGCTCGATCTCCTCGCGCGTCATCGGCTTTCGCGTCACGTTGCGCCCCGTGGGGTCGCCAATCAGCGCCGTCGCATCGCCGATCAGGAAGATCACCGTATGTCCCAGTTGTTGAAAATGCCGCAACTTCCGGATCAGCACCGTGTGCCCCAGGTGCAGGTCCGGCGCCGTGGGATCGAACCCCGCCTTGATGCGCATCGGCCGCCCCTGCGCGCGCGACTCCGCCAGCCGCCCACGCAGCGCCGCCGCATCCGCTGACGAGACAGGCGGAAGTATCTCCGCCGCTCCCTTCGTAATCAGATCCAGCTGCTCATCCACCGCCAGAAAATTAGACATAGCCTCACTTGCAGTCGCCGCCATACTCTCCCAAAGTATATGGATTCGGAGCGCCTCGTCGACAGCCACGAACTGCGGGCATGATAAAACGTCGGAATGGAGCCGCAACGACAGTATTGGCGAGCGAAGGACAGACGGCAATTGTTGCTGGCCGCGATGGAAAGCCTAGCGGGCAACGCATACGTCTCCTTTGAAGGAGATTTGCATTCATTAAAACTTTCCGAACTGCCGGGAGCGTCAGGGGAGGAAACTCCAGTGCTGAAGAGAAACACGATCCAGCCTCGACAGGACTTCGTCGTGCTCCCTTTGGAGGCAGATCATGCGAAGCCCATAATGGCAGCGATTGGAGGAACGGTTCCGAAGACGATCTTGCACGTTCAGATCGAAAAGAATGGCACCCTCGAATTCGGACTGTACGACGTAAAAGAGGTGTCTCCCATCGACACGCCGACATCAAGGCAGCTTCTCGATCAATTGAAGGAGAAGGGCATCATCCAGCAGTACTCAGACTGACCGACACGCCGCACTCATCCGTGTAATCCGCGGTCATCGTGTCTTATCCTAAGAATCCGTGCTCATCCGTGCAAATCCGCGTTAAGCCTCATGCCTTGCCGCGGCTCAGACCTTCGGCTGCGCCTTCGCGTTGAAGATCCCTGCAAACGACTCGCGATACGCCCACACCAGAAAGATCTCCAGCACGCCCAACACCAGCGCTATCGGAATCATCGCCGGCATCAGCGTCGCGTTGAAAAGCGTGATGTTCACAATCAGTCCCGCCAGCAGTGTCAGCGCCAGAGGCACAAACCGCCCGCTCAGCAACAGCAGCCCGCTCACCGCCTCCACCAGCCCGTAGAACAGCAGCCACCTGTGCGCCATCATCAAGGCCGCCATCGCGCCCGCATCGCCCGGCGGAATCTGTCCCGGCTGCATTGGCATAAACTTCATCACGCCTGCAAACGTAAACACCAGCCCCATCAGCACCCGCGCAATCAACACCGCAATCTTCATCGCTCTGTCTCCCGTTTATGAAATCGAAACCCCATCAGTACCGATCCGCGCTCATCCTTGTCAACCCATGGTCAGCTTTCAGAATCGGTCTTAGCGGCGTGAATCGGCGTTAAGCCTCTCGGCCTGAACTTGCATCCCTATCCGATCCCCGGCAACACTCATGCGATGCAAAATCCCTGCGCCAAAAGCTCTACCCGGAGAACCTGCCCTTCATTTCTTTCCTCCTGCCGCGTCCCAGATGTCCTTCGCAATCCGTGCAATCACCGCTTCGCGTGCCGCCTCACTCTCCGGCGAGTCCGTCACCAGCACCACAACCGCCAGCCTCCGCCCATCAGGCATGGTAATCAGCCCAACGTCGTTCGTCGCGTTGGTAACGCCCTTGTGGGTGCCGGAGGTCCCCGTCTTGTGCGCCACCTGCGTCCCCGGCGGCAGCATCCCTCGGATGCGGTGCGGGCCAGTCTTCGCCTCCGTCATCATGCGCAGCAACAGTGCGGTGTGTTCGGCGTTCAACGGACTGCGGTCCGCCAGCAGCCTCAGCAACGCCACCAGCGCCGCGGCCGATGCATCGTTGCGGTACTGCGCCTGCACATCGGCGCCCAGCGCCTTCTCTGTGTCGCGGATATGTATCCCGGCAATCCCCAGCCCCCGCACATACGCGTCCACCACCGCTGGTCCGCCCAGCACGCGCAGCAGAATGTCGGACGCCGTCCCATCGCTCTCCTCAATCGCCAGGCGCAGCAGCTCCTCAAGCGGCACATCTACACCGCCCTTGGGATGCGCATTGCGCAGTGGGCTGCCGATCCCCGGCCGCACCGCATCGCTGGGCAGGAACGCAATCTGCTGGTTCAATTTCAAGCGCCCCCCTTCCACCGCGTGCAGCGCCGCCATCGCAATCGGGAATTTATACACCGACTGCATCGGCAATCCCTCGCCTTGGTTCAAGCCGCAATCCAGCGCTACGCCCGGCAGCGAGCAGGCCACGCCCACCCGTCCGTGAGCCGCCGCCGCGTCCGCCCCAATCCTGCTCCGTAACTGCGCCATCGCCTCCGTCGCCAACGCCACTGACAGAAACATGATCGAAACAGTCCTCGCAATCCTCATCGCAACCTCACGCACGGCGACCCGCCGCCCAATCAGCCGAACTATAGCAGCACCCATCCCCGCCCCTCGCCCGTCCAACCATTCGAGGGGTCCCATGCCGTCCACCTGCAATAATCTCCGCATGAAGCCTGCACCCGTCGCGTTGCTCATACTCGCCACAACCCTCCTCGTCTCGACGGACTCCCGCGCCCAGACCTCTGCTGCCTCGGCAACCGCAGCCGCATCCTCCCCACAGGTCGACGCTGTCACCATCAAACATCGCGACCCAAAAGCCACACTGAGTGGTAGGGATGGGCTGCAATGAAGATCAATAGAATTTCTTCCCAGATTAACCGCTATAGAGTAGCCTCTCTTCTGCTTCACATGAGCGTCCTGGTTGTTATTGGCGCGCTCCTGAGGCACATCTCAATGGCTAGGCTCACCGTTTCCCAGCGCCCGCGTGAGACGGTGCAGCATCTCGTTCTCTCGATGCCCGGCAGCGTTGAATCAGGATCACCTAAAGCCTCACCGAAGAATGCCGCGAAGCTAAATCCGAACCCCATACCGCACTCAGTGCCCAAGCCATCACGGCCTGGCCAGCTAAGCCAAACACCCTCCACAGGCGAAGGAATCTCAGGCCATAGCGCATGGGGCAAAGGCGAAATCACTATCGCGTATGCGAAGTTTTTCCCGTACCCGACGCCAGATTTGTCAACTATGCCCCCGAGAACTGAAGGCGACGTGATCTTGACGGCGCTGATCGACGAACAGGGAAAGATAGATGATCTGACCCTTCTGACAGGGATCAGCCCTGCAATCGACCGTGACGTAATCCAAACCGTACGCCTATGGACCTTTACCCCGGCTACCAAAGACGGCCTCCCGG
>Ga0182024_10021326_pt1 | contig 11764 bp, 7 predicted proteins | sample P32metaG_FD_120480 | JGI IMG/M metagenome (GOLD analysis project Ga0182024, IMG submission 120480) | Permafrost microbial communities from Stordalen Mire, Sweden - P3-2 metaG (Illumina Assembly) | ecosystem: Environmental > Terrestrial > Soil > Wetlands > Permafrost | place: Sweden: Stordalen... | reverse complement strand
CTAACATATGAGCTGCAACGCACTAATAGGAAATGCCGTTATACGATGGTCTCACGGTCCTGACAACCAGAGGCCGTGTCACTGCCGTGGCTCATAAATGGATGGCTCCTGCGAGGATATGGTCACAGGCGCGTCGAGGGTGCCGGTATCGACTATAGACGGATCGGTCAAGACCCAGGATTCGAACCAACCTACTTTTTCCGCACATCCCAGCGGCGCAGCAACAAGGCTGTCAAAACCAGCAAGCTCAGCATCTGCGCCGTCAGGACGGCTGCGGCCAAACCGTTGTGATCGTTGTAGTCCCTGTGCCAGAGAAAGCCTTCGGGCAGATCCGTTTCGCCCGTGCGGATGGCCCGGAAAGCCCAGTAGCTCGGGGAGGCGACGTAAGCGACCAGACCCAACGGGGTGTCTTCCATGGGCAAGATTCCGCCGCCCAGGATGATTTGCGGGATGAGCACATAGGGCAACAGCGTGGCGGCGCGGTCCGCATTGGCCACGCACGCGGACAGCAGCAAGCCCAGGGCCACTCCCGTCATGGACAGCAACACCAGGAAGCCGAACTGGGCCGGGTAATTCAGGCGGTACCTCGGCGCCGGCATATCGGCACTCTGAAAGACCGCCAGGCCGCCATAGACAATCGCCATGGTCATGAACACCTGGAGCGCCGACAGCAAACTCAGCACCACGAACTTGCTGGACAGGTAGGAAAGGATACTGAGGTTGACGGCCCGTTCGCGCATGTAGACGGGCTCCTCCTTGACAATTTCCTTGGCGGCGTTGTTACAGCCAAACCACAGGACGCTGATCACCAGCAGGTAGACCAGGATGTAGGTATTGGTGGGGTCCACAATCACCTGTTCCGGAATGAGCGGGCCTTGATTTCTCACGAGCAGCTCCGCCTTGTCGCGCACGTCCTGAACGGTGGCATGGGCGAAAGGAATCTTGGCGAGGAGTTCCTCGATCTTGTCAGCTTCCCCTGGTTGGCGAGCCAGACGGCCCAGCGCCGAGCGCAGGCTTTCCTGCGGGGGGGCGTTGATCGTCTGAAGCCGGCCCACCCAGTCGGCCAACAGCGCGTGTTCCTTCTCGCTGAGCGGCCGGGCCGACAGGATCTCGTACTGAAAAGGTTTGTTGAGAAAGCTCAGCAAGATGATCAGGGACACGAGGGGAGCTTGCAGCAGGAGCAGGCGCAAAGTCCGCTGGTCGCGCCAAAGCAATTCGACATAGCGGGCCAGGAGCACGCGGAACTGGTGCCAGAACTGGTGGCGAGGCCGTTTCGCCAGGGACCTTGACGGTTGCGAAGTTGCCGCGGGGGAGGGAGCCACCGCCGTCAGGACGCTTTCAGCCGGGGCGCTGCCCAGGCGCTTGGCCACAAACGTCCGGTACAGGGAACAGGCCGCGAATTCCTTTTCCCAGGCGTCGGGACTTTTCTCCGCCAGGCGATCGTAAATGTCGCTGACGCGGCTGGTGTGGAAGTAGTCCAGGCTGTCTTTGGGTGGACCGTAGTAGACCAGACGGCCCGCGCTGAGGATCAGGATCAAATCGCACAGATCGACGTGATCGACATTATGGGTGATGCACAGGACCGATTTGCCCTCGTGAGCGAGCTGACGAAAGAGCCGCATCATGCGGGCTTCGGTGCCGGCGTCCAGGCCGCTGGTGGCCTCGTCGATGAACAGCAGGCATGGCCTGGCAAGCAGTTCCGCCCCCAGGCTGACGCGCTTGATTTGCCCTCCGCTCAGGTTGCCGACCGGGGTTTCGCGCTGGGGTTCCAGTTCCATCAAGGCCAGCACCTCGGCGATGCGGCTATTCAATTCAGTCGGACTGGTATCCGGAGGCAGGCGCAGGCGAGCGGTGTAATACAGGGCTTTGTGGACCGAAAGCTGCGTGTGCACGATGTCGCGCTGCGGCACGTAGCCCAGCGATTGGCGAAAGGTATCGAAGTTCTGGTAAAAGTCCTCACCGTTGGCCAGCACCTGGCCGCTGCTGGCGGGCCGCCGCCCATTGAGGCAATCCATCAAGGTGCTTTTGCCGGAGCCGCTCGGTCCGAGCAGGCTGACGAATTCGCCGGGTTCGACCGCCAGGTTGACGTCGTCGAGCAATTTCCGCGTCTTGCCGCGGCCCAGGTGGATCACTTTCTCCAGGTGCCGCGCTTCCAGGCGCATGCTCTGGCTGGAGTCCAGGGCATGCAGAACGTCACCCGCGAGGGAGAACAGGAAGGGACCGATGCCGATGCGATCGTGGTCGCGCAGGAGCGTTGGTTCGGTAATCCGCCGACCGCCCACCAGGACGCCGTTGACGCTATGCAAATCGCGCAGGCGGATGCCGACGGCAAGCCGTTCCAGCACGGCGTGGATGCGGGAAACGGAGGGATGGGGCAGGCAAATGTCGCAAGTGGGGTCGCGCCCGAACACGAGCTGGTTCTTGGAGGCAAACAGGTCTGCCACGGCGACCGAGCGGCGCAGGACTCCGCCCCTGAAGCTGAACACATCGACGGGAAGTTGCCGGCCGGCTGTACCGGGCTGAGGCATGGCAGTGGTCACATCCGCCGCCACAGCTGAGGCAGGGGCCGAGGGCGTGTCGGAAATGGCCTCGCCCACCGGCTGGCCGCAGCTGGGACAAAACCGGTGCTCGTCGCCGATGTCGCTTCCGCAATGCCGGCAGGATTTCATATCATTCCTCCAAGCCCGGAACCAATCGGCGACCGCGCCGCACCAACCTGCACCGTACGCGTCCATTGTAGCAATCACGTTCTTGTTGCCTGCGGCTTTCCCTGGAGGCTCCATGCAAGGTATCGATGGTCCCACCACGAGCGAGCCCGCGTTCGACGACCACCGACCCTGGTTTCGCCTGCTGACGCGCTCGCACTGGTTCGTTCTGCTGGTGGCGGCACTGGGTTGGCTTTTCGATTGCATGGACCAGCAGCTTTTCACGATGGCCCGCGTGCCGGCCATGCGCGAGCTCATCCGTGATGAAAGACTCGTCCCCGTGTACGCCGGCTATGTGACCTCGATCTTCCTGGTTGGTTGGGGAACCGGCGGCATTATTTTCGGCATCCTGGCGGATCTTATCGGCCGCGCCAGGACGATGGTGCTGACCATTCTTCTATATTCGCTCTTCACGGGGCTCAGCGCCTTTTCCGTCGGTTTCTGGGATTTCGCCCTCTACCGATTCCTTACCGGCCTTGGCGTTGGAGGAGAGTTTGCCGCGGGCGTCGCTCTCGTGGCGGAGGTGATTCCCGATCGGGCGCGCCCATTCGCCCTGGGGTTGCTGCAGGCGCTCTCGGCCGTCGGCACAAGTGCGGCGGCCGTCATCGGCATTGGCCTCGCCCACCTGGCGCATCAGGGAACCATCGCCAGCACCTGGCGGCTCATGTTTGTAGTCGGCGCGGCGCCCGCCCTGCTGGCACTCGTCATCCGCAGCCGGTTGAGCGAATCGCAGCGCTGGCAAACGCTGGCGGCCAGCACGTCCTTTCGTGAAAGACTCCGTTCCTATTTCGGCGAAATCGCCGGCAGCCGGCTGCTGGCGAAAAATGCGTTGATCGGTGTCATTTTGGGGTCGTCCGGGATCATCGGCGTCTGGGGCATCGGCCTGTTCAGCATCGACCTGCAGCGCTCGGTTTTCCGGGCACGCGGAGTTCTGGAGGGCCTGCGCGATAAAGAGCTGTCGTACTACGTCGATCACTGGGCGGGGGTCATGTTGCTGACCTTCAGCATCGGGGCATTCGGCGGCATCGCGTTTTTCAGCTGGATTACCCACTATCTGGGTCGCAGATTGGCGTTCGCCATCTGCTACCTCCTGGCCATGCTCAGCACCGCCTTCGTATTTTGGCAGTTCAGTTCGATCGGAGACATCTTCTGGATGACCCCCATGATGGGGTTCTGTCAGCTTTCATTGTTCGGCGGCTTCACGATCTATTTTCCCGAGCTGTTCCCGACGCGGCTGCGCAGCACCGGTACTTCGCTCTGCTACAACGTTGCCCGGTTCGTGGCTGCAACCGGCCCGGCGATCCTTGGGTTGCTGACCAGCCAGGTCTTCAAGGATTATGAGGAGCCGCTGCGCTACGCGGGCGTGACGATGTGTTCGGTCTTTCTGGTCGGCTTGCTGGCGCTGCCCTTCGCGCCGGAGACGCGAGGCAAGCCGTTGCCGGAGTAGTCAGAAATGGTACATGAACCGCAGATTCAGCCGGTCGCCCTGGGGAGAGTTGGTGACACCGGTTTCGATGTAGTAGTTGAGTATGAGATTCGCTTTATTCGAAAAGCGCCACATCAGACCGGGGCCGATGGCCAGGATTCTTTCGCGCCCGGGAATCGGGTTGTCGTCAACCGTCGTTGCCGTCGTCTGCTGCAGGAAATAGCCGTTGAAGCCGAGATTCAGCTTCTTTTCAATCACCTCGTAAGAACTGGCGAAGTTGATGTGGAAGGCCTGTCCCACGACCGCTGACTGGGCACCCAGAATGTTGAGCGGATCGTTATTCCTTGCGTTGAACAGATAGTGGGCCCGCCAGGAGACCTCCCATTCGGGCGTCAAGAACAGAGTTGCCGCCCAGTAGGGGTCGAAGGAAAAGTAGCCGTCGCCTGGATTCACGGCGGCCTGGTCGCTGTACCTGCCGGTCGGAATGATGAGCTGGGCTTCGATGCGCTGAGCGAAGATGGTCTGACCGCAACAGTTCTTGATCGGATCGAACTGCAGGGCGGGGCCTATCGTGATGTCGCTCAGGCCTCCGCTGTTGGACGTCGGGAATGGCCCCGGGGCGCCGAATTCCAGGCTGGGCCAAACGATGGGTATCAGCACGTCGATGGCCGGTTTGGCGTGAAGCAGAGGCAAGTCCTGGTCGAACAGGACCACAAACTGGGAAATGCTGACCGAGACATTGAGATTCGGGTTGGGAAACGGAATGGTCTGGCCGTTGACATCCTTGAACTGATGGGCAACGTAATTTTGATAGTACTGGAAGAAGTAGACGCCGGGCCCAGGCGGCGCCCCATCCAGAAAGCTGGTCGCTCCCAGGTTGATGGCCGCTGGTTCCAGGGGCGTCTGAGCCGAAGCCGAAGCCGCGGCCAGCACCAACAGGCAAAGCGTCGCCGCGATCTTGATCTTGATGCGCCGCATCAAGCACCTCCATGTGCCACGCCAGCCTCCGCTCGCTCCCATCCTTGGGAATTGCGGAGCAGACATTCGCAGTCTAGTTTCCTGCTTCTATTCGTCGAATCGATGCAGGACGTTCCATGAGTCCTGGAATTCGGAATCAATATGAACCAAAGATCAGGCGGTAGGGTGGCAAGGGATTTGCGGGATATGCGGGATATGCCGACCCCCCTGATATTTCAACGGACCCAGGCATTTCCCGTCGGATTGGCGGGGATACCAGCGTCGCCGGGATAAGCGTCCGTGGGTGAATACGTCAACGTCACCTCAAAGATCGTGTTTCCCGGAAAGGTGCCTCGGTTCGGGATCAATGCATACGGGAACACGGCCGTGATGCTGCCATAGATGTAGCCAAGCGTCACCGTCTTGCCCTTGTCGAACTTGCTCAGGCGGATGACGTCGTTGTCGTAGGCCTGGTTTGACTTGATGAGTTGCGAGTTGAGCAAGAAATCGCCGCTGGCGCCGATCAGGTTTGTATTGTCTACCTTGTACTGCGGGAAACCCTTTGGCCCGAAGAGCTGTTCGCTGACATCCGGGGGAATGTTCACTTTCGGGATCGGGTCCGGCAGGATGAACTGGGCGTAGCTCCCGTCTTTCTTCTGCGCGACGGTGGTGACGTCGCCGATAAACGGCACGCCGTCGCCGCGCGTTTGGGAGTTGGCCAGATCGTAGACCTTTTTCTGCTCCGGTGTTTGGTGGAAGTAGTGGTGGCTGATGCCACCGAAGAATGTGTGATAGACGACGTGATTCGCGTCGTCCAGAACCGTGATAACAGGGCAGCGATACTGGCTGAATTTCTGTTCGAGCCGCGTATCGACCGTAAAGCTCGGCTGGCCGTTGTTGTCGTTGATGTAGATCGGCTGAGAATAACCCATTGTGGAGCCGGGCTTGAACACGCCGCCGAACGCGGCGATGCGCGGCGTGGCAGTGCTGGGATCCATGTCGGCGATGATGACGCCGTCACGGCGATGGAGGTTGGTCGGATCGCTGGACGTGAGCCGGCCGAAGGTCAAGATGTCGAGCGAACCGGGCTTCAGGGTGAAAACGCCGATCTGCTCCGTGTACGTCTGCGTGAAGGGAACCTTGTCCTTGGGGGTGTTCGCCGAAAAGGCCCGATATTCGCCCGTGAACTTCTGGCCAAGGCTCAGATAGAAACGGTCGCCCAGCTTGTCAAGCCCGCCGCCCGTGACCGCCAGGCGATCGTCGCGTGCGGATTCGATGAGTTTCCGAATCGCGGCCGTCTTCGGTCGCGCCGGATCCTTGGACATGATCTCGGCGATCAGCTTGCCGACGGGAAAACGCAGGATCGTGCTGAAGGTGACCATGTCCTTCTTGTCCGAATCCCAGCCATAGCCGCCGACGATATACATCTGATCGGCTTTGCGGTCATACCAGGCCTGCTGACTGCTCGATTGCAAGGGATCGGCCAGCGCGGCGGGCAACAGGGCGACGTCGAAGCTCCATTGCTGACCCGTCTTCGGATCGATGACCAGCAGTTGCCGGTTGGCCTGACTGGCGGGGAAGTTCGGCGTCGGCGCGTGGAAAAAGGTGTGCATCCCCTGGGCGCGGCCGCCGATGACGAGCAGCTTGCCGCCGGACTCCACGGCGACATACGCTTGCACGCCCGGTAGCGCGGGCATGTCGGTGTATTGTTTCGGCGTGAACTTCAGCGCATAGGGAAGGGCGCCGCGAATGAGTTTCGCCGGAACCGGGAGCGGCTTCTTGTTCATGGGGTCGTCGGCGTTCCTGTTGCCCCGGTCAAGACCCGATTCCGTCCCGCCATCGTTGAGCGACATGTACCCCCCCACGCCAAGGCCTACCGCCACCAGGAAAGTTGCCGTCTTGGTCATTGCTAATAGCTCCCCAGAAAAGGATCGGCCACGTCAAGTAACTTTTTTCTTGGACTTACCTGGCGGCGCGGTCGGCGGAAAGTAGTTGTTCTGAATGTAGTACAGCAGGGTCTTGATCTTGTTGGGAGACAGATCGCGAGTTACCGGCATGAAACGTGGATCGTTCTGATCGCGCGTGAGGAAAAATGGTATGGCGCCCCCCGTGATGCGATCCAGGACCTTGTAGTCCTTCAAACCATAGAAAGCAAAGGGTGGACTTGCCGCGTAGGTGGCGAAGGCCACCTGATCGGTGAGGTTGATCTGCTCGGTCATGGCCGGGAACAGCTTGACGTAGACGGCCAGCATCGCGACGACGTCGTCCCAGGTTGGGTTGGTGTTCACGGGATAATGCGACCAGGCCAAACAAGAGATCCGGTTCTCCTGGGCGATGACCGGCGCGGCGCCGGCGTAGGGGTAGATGAAGTACAGCTGACCGTCGAGCAACGGCGTGCGCGCGCCAGGGTCCGAGACGATCTCGACCGTTACCGTGGCGAACCCATCGGCGTCGGTGGCAGTTACCGAAGCGGACACGGCGCCTTCGGCCTGGCGCGTGTCTCCCGGGTTATCGGGAGGAACCGTCGCGCCGGGCGTCGTGCCGTGCACCGGAACCACATTGACGTTCAATTTGACGCCGACGGCCGGCTTGCCCCACTGCGTCGCATGGACACGCACGCTCTGCGTTGTGCCGACGTCGCCGGGAATGCGCAGGATGCGGTCATCGATGGCCAGGTTGAACCCGGAGGCGGATTCGTTCAGGACGTCGGGCTCGCCGATATCCGTTCTCGATGTGACGAGCGACAGGGGATTGGACTTCAAGCTTTTCAGCAGCTTAGCATTGAGCGGCCACTCGCAAATGCCGGCGGAATTTTCGTAGATGAACTGCGAGAACTGAACGTCGCCGATCACGGTATCCGGCCCCCGAATGACGGCACTCAAGGTGCCGACGTCCACGGGGGGCCCGCCGATGCTGGCGGTGGCAATGCTGTTGGACAGATCAACGACCAGGACCTTGCGCGTTTCATCGATCTTGAACGGGCCGTCATAAAACGCCGGCACAAACCAGGCCGGCTTCGGCGTGACGTTGTCCGGCGAGGGAACGGCGCTCAGCCAGCGCTGACCGGGACAATAGAGCGGCTCGTTGGCCTTAAACGGGCCCAGGCAGCCGACGATGCGTCCCGTCCGAAACTTCGAGTTCTCGGGATTGTTGATGTATCCATCCAGAGTCAACTTGAGCGACAGCAATACCTGGCCGTCCACGACCGCCGCGGCCGCGCGCAGTTGCTTCAGAAGAGGCGAACGGGCAGGCCACTGGCCTGGATCGACGCGCAGGACGCTCTGGAAGATGCCGCGGGCGTTGCTGTCGCCGCCGTAGCTTCCCCAACCGTACTCGTCGTACTGCCCCCAACCGCGCTGCGGCAGCACCACGTTGAACAAGGCGCCGTTTAGCACCGCCGTATCCAGGGGAGCGACGAGGCTGGTACCGTCGTTCAGCGCCAACTTGACGTTCAGGCCGAAGATGCTGGAGACGCCTTGCTGATACACATCCAGATCCGCCAGTTTCGCACACGCCGGCCAATCAGTCGATTCCACCCTGGCGCCGATGACCGCAGCATCCGCCGATGACGCGCCGGTCTTGTCTAGCGCGGAACGGATGGTGCAATCCACGAACTGGAAAAGGTGATTGCCGCTCGGGTCCTGCCACGGCGAAGGATTGACGCAGGCAACGTCATAATGTTTCGGATCGTTGTCCACAGTGGACGGATCGGTGAAGAAAGTTCCGCAGAAATGAATGCGCGGGACGTCCAGATAGCTCATGGCGATTTCCGTGCTGGTGAAACAGGAACAAGATTAGACCACGACCCAACTGTGCCAGGTTATTTATCAGAGTATATACGAATTCGTTGCATTGCCAGGCCACGGTCTGTGCCGTGGCTTCTTTTTTTGGCTCCACGAATCCTCGGAGCCGTTCCTTCTCCGCTGCCAGATCTGTCGCATCGCGAATCCCTGAAACCGACCGGGACCGATGGGCCTGTCTTGGCGTCCTGCTTGGCGCTTTTGGGTGGACTTCAGGGTACGGATGGTGGACTTCAGGAGACTGGGAACGAGCCGAGTGCAAATGCGGACGACATGCAGCAAACCACGGACAAGACGGGGCATTCCGCAGAAAACACGGCAGAAAAAGAGCGGAGGGGCAGGGATTCGAACCCTGGGTCGGGTTGCCCCGACTCCGGTTTTCAAGACCGGTGCAATCGGCCGCTCTGCCACCCCTCCGTAGAACGTTACTGCTTGCTTCTACGCTAGTTACGTCATATCATTAAATCAGCTAGAAATAAATACCCCTTTCAAATACCCCTTTCATTTGGAGCGGGCCATGCCTCGGCAGCCGAAACTTCGCAAGAAAAAGACCGGAACAGCGACGTATTGGTTCACCAGAGCAGGTGGCGACACTTACTTCGGCAACGTCGATGCCGTCCCGTTCAAGGAGGCCAAGAGCCTGTTCAACGACCATATCAAGAGTTTATCGGAGAGCCAGGAGGACAGCAAGCGAAAGGGGTTGACTGCGAGCGATCTGGTCGAATTGTTCCTCGCCTGGATCGAAAAGAACCGCAGTAAAGACACCTACGAATCCCGAAGGACGCACTGCAACCGGTTCCTCAACTTCCGGGTGGGTAGCCAGAAGACCCGAATCGCTGATCTTCCTGCAAACAAGGTCAAGAGTGCTGATCTCGAAGCATGGCTGGAGCATCTTGGCAATAGCCTGGCACTGGGCGCTCAAACCCGCCGTCACGCCGAAACCTCGATCAAGCACTGCTGGAATTGGGCCACGAAGCATCCGTCGCCGACACCGTACCTCTCTCCGATCTATCGCCCTTTCTCTTGCGTTGAACGCACTTATGTGCCTCCGAAGGTTCTGACCGAGGACGATCTGATTACCGACAAGGAGGTTGAGGCGTTGTTCGCTGCCGCCCTCGTCGATCTTGACCAATTCCACCGGTTCGGGCCGAAGACACCCCGGACGAAAAATCCGTACTCCGATTTCGCTGATCTGTTGAAGTGCTACTACCATACCGGAGCGAGGACGGGAGAAATGGCTGCCTGCGAAGTGGGTGATGTGCTTTTTCGGACGGGCCAAGTCATTCTGGGAAAACACAAGCGGTCAAAGACTCAGCGGACGCCGACCATTCAGCACATCACGCTGAATGCCGAAGCCGTGGCGATCTTCGAGAAACACTGCGACGGGAAGCAAAGCACCGACAAAGTGTTCTTGAACAGCGACCGTCGCCCTTGGAGCGGCACCTTGCTGCCGAAGCGATTTGAACGAATCAAGGAATTGCCGGTGTGATGAAGATCGGCAAGATTCGAGACGACATCACCATCTGCAGCTTCCGAGATTTGTGGATTTCCGAAATACTGATGGCTGGGAACGATGTAAGTACGGTCGCTCGCATGGCCGGAACGTCAATAGCGATGATCGAACGTGTGTACGGGCATTTTCGCAACGAACATCTACCGGAAGCACAAAGCAAGCTCGATGAAGTCAGAAGGCAGCGTCGGGTTAATCGTCCAGCTTGACGTGCCTGTACTTCTTGTTTTGTGGCGCCACTCGACGCCTTTGAGGCTCCCTTGGCATTTGGAGTGCCGGTTCCTCTCTTTCGTAGCTTGTCCGCGTTGGAAAAGCTGGGCTACAAAGTGAAGATGGTGGGCGGGTGATCGCCTGGCGCACGAAAGGGACCGGTATCAATGGAACCCCGCATTAGCAAGTCGCCGTGCCGTGAGAATCTACTTTCCACGCATCTTCCCGACAAACTTCACTGCCCGCTGAATCCACCCGATCATGCCTGAAATCTTAGCTGAGGTACTTTTTTGCGATGAATGGCGGTCGCAATTTCACTTCGAATCATGCCGGACGCCTTGTGCAGTGCGGCGACAACTTGTTCCTTGTTTTGAGTCGTTCTTACGGTGACAAGCATGTGGGAGGAATCAGGTGCGGGGATTACGCCTTCGATCAGGCATTCCCGCAGACAGTCATCGGCACAACTCGCCAGGACCAAATTAAGCGCATCAGCGACCTGGGCGCAGAGTTGCAGTGCCTTTCGATTGATGGGGTTGCGTTCAAGTTTCGGTTCCAATCGTGGATCAACCCCGTCCCCTGGGCCTAACTCAGCACAGGGCGGGGCATAGCGAAATCTAGCTCTCATGCAGCCAAGCTCCCAAATTAAGCGATAAATAACTGCCCGGCGACAAGCATCGAGCAGGGCATTCCGTCACTCCCTAAAAGTAGTGGTCACGGTTCACACCGTCAAAAGGAGCCTTCCTTGAGGCAGCACTTCTTGAACCGCTTGCCTGATCCACATGGACAAAGGTCATTCCTGCCCAGTTTTTCGGCGAGTTCCTTGTCGCCGTGGACGATTCGCACGCCATGCTTTACCTTGGTCTCTGAGGCGAATCCCTTGCGGCGTTTGCTCATCGGCTCGAAAAAAATCGTTCTTGTTCGAGGTCTTGCTGGTCCATGATCCACCGCCTTTCTGGATAGATGGAGCGGGCGAATACCTGGCGAGGACACCCAAGTGGTCGGAGAGGTTCGGACGAAATGGCTGCTCATCAACTGACCCTCTTGCCGGACACCTTCGCCGTTAGCAAGCTCGACGCAGGCGATGCCATCCCTCCGTGGGCGACCGCAGGCAGTTTTTTCTCGATCACCCGCACTGCCGAGGAATTGTCCATTGTCT
>Ga0182024_10021325_pt1 | contig 11764 bp, 6 predicted proteins | sample P32metaG_FD_120480 | JGI IMG/M metagenome (GOLD analysis project Ga0182024, IMG submission 120480) | Permafrost microbial communities from Stordalen Mire, Sweden - P3-2 metaG (Illumina Assembly) | ecosystem: Environmental > Terrestrial > Soil > Wetlands > Permafrost | place: Sweden: Stordalen... | reverse complement strand
TCCGCGCTCCCAATTCGAGAAAGTGGCGCTGGTCCGTTCGGTGTGTCTGTCACGATCGTCAAACGGCGAAGATCTAGCCGCACGCTCGATTGGTGTTCAAGATCGAGCCTCTCCGCCCAGCGCGTCATGTCAGTTCCAACAACGGCCAGCCTCGACGCGATCTGTTCGCGCTCCTCGTCCGGGTCAAGTCGACTCTCGATGTCAGCGACGGCAAGGCCGCGAACCGCTACTCGCTGCGCCAATTCTCGAAGAGCACCGCCATCAGTGCCCTGGGTCGTGGACAGGTATTGCTGCACGCGCCCCCTAAAGAAAACTTGCTGTTCTTCGAGACGGCGAGTCGCGCCGACTATTTGCTGATCGGAGTCGAGTCCGTTCACAGCTGCATCTACTCCCAGCAGTTCTTGCCGGAGCGCGTCGGCCTCGCCTTGAAGGCGCTCAGTCGCAGCGCGTCGTGCCGGCAGGGCCACATCCATCGATTGGAGCTGCGATTGAAGCTGATCAGCCTGATGTCGCAGTTCGTCAACAGTAGGATCGGGGTCGTCGAGATGCGATCCACAGATAGGGCAGTTCTCGTCGCCTGACCCATCAGCGTCGAGAAGGTCAATGCTCTTGAGTCGGGAGATCTGTTGAGATACCGCGGCCCCGTACTCGTTGCCGTCCGTTCGTAGACTTTCCAGGAGAGCAATCTGCTCGCCTACGGCACGCAGACGTGCCCGAAGGTCGGAGCGTCGAGATTCCAGCGCGGATCGCCTAACCGCGAGGGTGTCGTCGCCGACCACTTGCGCCGTTTGAGTGATGGCCACTCGCTGGAGTGCTTCGCCCAGTTCCGCTCGTCCCCCGGCCACGTCGTTCGGCAGTAGCCCAAGGGCGATCGCCTCAGTGACAAGTCCACGAGTTTGAACCTCCACGTCCTCGTTGACGACGCGTGCTCGCTGAAGGTCTGCCTCCGCCCTTCTCAGTTCGCGGCGAGCGTCGGCAAGGCGCTGTCGCAACGCACCTTGATCCCGGGGCACAGCGCCCAGGAAGTACGGAAGTGTGTCTTTGATTGCGTCGGCAATGCCTGGTTCACCTTGCCGGTGGAAGAGAAAGCTGCGATTGGCAATCTCGCCCTGGCCCTGCAGACAGAGAAACATGGCATGCCCGAGGTTCGCTTCGAGGCTGTTATGCAGGGTCCCCACGGGCGCTTCGTGTTCGTTCTCCTCGATCCCGATTCTTCGTCCGAGCTGCTCTCGGACCGTCCCGATATCAGCATTCGCGTCGAGCCGCTCGAATGGGATGGGAGAGAGATCAGTCCCAAGCTCCAACATCGCAAGTTGAGTCGAAGCGGCGCCTCGCTTCGCAGCGGGCCGAGCAACGAATGCCTGCCCGTTCGGCAACTGAACAATGACGGCGTACCACCCGACGCGGTCGGAGATTGGTCCGACTGCCATCGTGAGGGTGCTACGTCCGAGGCAGAAGTCCACGATGTCCAAGAGAGCGCTCTTACCGGTGGCAGAGATTCCCGTAACGACGTTTAGCGCCCCGGGCTTGAATCTGATGATCCGTTGCTCGCCAGCAGCGCTGTAAAGAATGATCGCAAGTAGCTGCATGTCTCTACGGTCGCACGCCAAATAGGGCGAATACGGTGCTTGGCTGATCTGTTCGTGCCAGCCAACGGCCAACGAGTCCGGCCTTACTCAGCAAGACGCGAATGTCCCCTGGCGGAGCCGTACGACTTGTTAGACCACGGACCTTGCCACCCGAGGCGTCCAGCACGCCGTTTCGCAGTCCGAATCGCAAGGCCTCACGAGCCAGCGGGGCCATGGCCGCAGCCCTATCGGGGAATCCAGCGCGAATCACCGGCTGCCGCGAAATCCATGTCGAAAGGTGGGTTCGGGTATCTCGTGGCAGTGCGTCACGCGTCGGGCGATGCAACACGAGCGGAGGAACAAGGAACGCGATTGGCCAGGTCATCGGTTCCGCCTGTCGTTCGTATTCCCTTGCAGCTTCAGACATCAGAAGTGCGATCAACGCTGGGTTGAGGAGCGTCGCTTCCACGCGGGATCTCTCGGTCCAGCGCTTCATGACGCTTGACCCAGGAGCAGGTCCTTCAGGCGCTGCTCGAACTCCGGATGCCAACCCACCCTGCCATCGTCCGCCAGTTCGTGGTACTTGCCACGCGTGAAGAAGACCTCGCTGTACCGATCGCGCACCCGAACTTCCGATTGCTCCGTGACCTGTCGGAACAGTGCCTGTCCCTCCGTGGATATCCGTTCGGGCGTGGCCTCGTCTCCGAGACGCAGGATCATGAACTCGAAGGCTCGTTGCCACTCGTCCTTCAAGTTGTCCTCAAAGGCGTCTAGCTCGTTGAGCCCTACCAAATGGTCTTCGATCCATTTGGCGCTCTGCGTGTAGGCACGGTAGTAGTCGACGATCGCCTTCTGGAGCAGTGTGTTGGTGAACGAGATCCAGCGAAGCTGCTCGACAAAGGCCCGGCCTGAATACGTCCCCTCAGTAGCTGGATCGAAGTCATCGCGATCTACCAGCGTTGGCAGATTGTCGATGGTGAACTGGTCCCGCAGATCAGAGATGTGTTGACTGACCTCAAGTGCGCTGATCGTCTTTGCCACGCCTTGGAGAAGGCCAACGACAATTCGATACCACCACGCCCATAGACGCTCGACGAAGACGTCCTCATGACCTCGTGGAAGAGCCATGTGGAGCAGCTTTCGCAGTTCGCCGTCCAGGTCGCCGATCAGGCTCGCACCATGCAGGACGACCATCCGTCCGACGAAGATCGAACGCTGCGCATCTGAGAGAGCGAGAAAGCGGGCACGAGCCGCGCTTGTCGCATCCGCCGCCGATTCGCCTGCCGCGACTTCCAAGAGGCGTTTCGCCTCCACTGCATTTTTGACGTCCGCCCCCAACGCCGCGCACGCCGTTCCGGCGGCTGCCGTCTGCGTGGTCACCAATGTGAGCGTTGGTCCGTCTGCGTCGCCAGTTGGATGGACGTCCATCCAACTGGCGATGGTGCGCCACAAGTCCGGATCCTTGTCCCCCAATGCTCTCGCCGAATTGAGGTGGTGCTTGAGCTGCAACAGTTCCAGCGGCGTCCCGTCCTGTTCCCAGCTGACGTCGTCATAGAGTTCGATAGCCAGTTCGAGGTCAGGTCTATCCGATGACCTACGGACGATCTCCACGAGAGGCCATTGAGATTGGTACAGGTACCCCAGGGCTGATGGAGCTGCGCTGTGCGACTGGTTAGGCACTAGGAGCGCCTCCGACATCGCCCAGCCAGAGCCTGCTGCCAACTCGCGCCAACTCCAACTTCTCGCTCCGAAACGTCGGCAACGCCCGCTCCACGCGAAGCCAGAACTCAGGTGTGTGATTGGATTCGTGGACGTGCGCCAGCTCATGAACGATCACGTAGTCAACAAGTGTCGGTGGGAGCTGGATCGTTGCCCAATGGAAGTTGACACGGTCTCTCTTGCCAAGAGAGCCCCAGCGGTAACCGAGGTCCCGCACGTCGATCGTCGAAGGAGACACCCCCATCCGTTGCGCCCACGGACCGACCCGTCGAGTTAGCCAGCGCCGTGCCCGAGTGCGGTACCAATCGATCATTGCTTGCGTCGCGAGTCCGCTGGTTGCGATGTCGCGTCGCATCACCAGTCGGCCGCGGTCGAGTTTCACTGGGTCCGTGCAATGCTCGGCGAGAAGCAGACGATGCGAGCGACCAAGATACGCGAAGCCCTCACCACTAACGAACTCCTTCATCGGTCGATGCGAGAGCAAAAGGTCCTTCTCGGCCAGCTTCTTGTAGACCCACATCCGCTTTTCGTGAGCGAATGCCGCAAGTTCGGCTTCATTGCAGTCGTGGGGAGCGCTCACGATCAGCGAGCCATCGCGATCAACGGTGATGCCGATTGAGCGCCGTGCTCCGGAGAGCTGGACCTCAAAGTCGAGCCCGGCTACGGCGAGTCGCGATGGCAGAGTCGGCGATGGGCTCATCATGCGGCACCAACAAGTTTCGCGTGATTGGCCTTCGCTAGCTCGACTACCCGATCGGCTACCTCAGAAAGCCGGTCCAGCTTGAACAGGTCGTGACCGTCGACCTGCTGGCCGTCGAGGTGTTGCACCACCCACTTGCGTAGGACGTCTTGCGCATAGGTGTTCTGCCAGAACCCCACCACGCCAATCTCGGTGCGCAGATGCGCCACGAGGGTGACGGTCGCATCGCGTAGAACCGCGGCCTGTGCCGGCGCCAGCCCGGCGGGTGTCGCATCGCGCATGACCAACTCGCTGGCGACGGTTGTCTCCGCCTCCAGCTCCTGACCGAGCAACCCATAGAACGGCGCTTCGGTCTTCGGATCGAGCCCCGTCGAGTCGACCTGACGGCCCTTGAGCGCATCGTCGACAAGATCGGATAGTGCGAGGGCCAGCTGGTCCCACTGCTCCTTCAATGCTTCGAGTATCCGGTCCAACTTTTCGGAAAGCTTGGTGTAATGGGCCGGATCCTCGTCGAAGTGCTTGCGGATGTGGTACCGGACTGCGTGTTCCATCTCTGACGCTTTAGCGCGCTCGGTCCGGAGGCCCCCAACCTTGGAGCGAAAGTCCGGAGCGGTGATCGACACCGGCGGTATCTTCTGATCGACGCCGAGGGCAAGGACGTGGTCATCAATGAGACTGCGCACCTTCTCGCCGTACAGCGAGACGTCGAATGTATCGCCCTCCCGGTACCGGCGGCGTGCCCTGACCTGCACCATGCCGAAGAACTTGGCGTCACGGTTGAACGGCAGCGACTCCGGCCGTGGCATGACGATGTCGAGAGTGGCCAGGAATTGCTTCAACGCCACCTCGAACGCCGCGCGCAGTCTCTCGTCTTCCAGAGCCGTCACACACGCCTCGACGTCGTCCTCGGTATCGAAGCGGTCGACGCCGCGCTGCAGAAAGAGGTTGCGGACACGCTGGCATCGGTCGGCGAGCTTCGGCAGCTCGTCAGCGATGCTCTGGAGAAGCCCTTCGAGGTCGTCGGTGGAGTACGCAGCGAGCGCCTGCTTGAGATGCTCGCCGACGCCGTAGTAATCGACGACGTAGCCGACGTTCTTTCCTGACGCCGTGCGGTTGACCCGTGCGATCGCCTGCAGCAGCTCCGCTTCCTTGATTGCGCGGTCCAGATAGAGGACCTGCTCAACCGGAGCGTCGAAGCCGGTCAGAAGCATCGACTTCACAATCAAGAACGCGACCGGAGATACCCGCCCAGGCTCGGTCTCGGACACAAGCCCAAGAGGCAGCTTGAAGGCGGTGATGTTGGTCTTGTGCTTGTCCCCGTCGGACCACTGCAGCCAGTCCGGATCATCGTTGTGGCTCCCCGAGATGACGGGGACGAAGTTGAGTGCCCTGATGAGCGACAGGTGCGTCGAGGCGCGCACGAGGCGTGCCGTCTTGGTCGGCAACTCGCCTGCCCGGTCGATTGCGTCGGGAGTCTTTTGCGCAGGATCGAGCTTCTCGATCTCGGCCACCAACTCATCCCGCGCACGCAGGAATGCTTCTCGATACCGCACCGCGGCCAGTCTGCTGGTCGCGACCACCTGGGCTTTGAAGCCGTTGGGCATCACGCCGTCGACGTAGTGGCGCAGCATGTCACGTGCCTTGGCTTCGATCATCTTTGGTGCTTCAAGCACATTGCCCTTGGTGGCCCACCGCTTCTTGATGGCGTCAAGCTCCTCGGCGGTCCTCTCGGCGAACATGTCCTCGAAGACCTCGTCGAGATCACGTCCCTCGGTGACGGCACCGCGCGTGGTCCGGCCCTCATACAAGATCGGGACGGTGGCGCCATCCGCCTCGGACTCACGGATCGTGTACGTGTCGATGAACTCCCCGAAGATCTCATGGGTGCGCTTCTTCTCGCCCATGACGATCGGCGTGCCGGTGAATCCGATTCGTGCACAGTTCGGAAGTGCGCTCAGAAGATTCGCGTGCAGTGTGCTGGCCTGCGAGCGGTGCGCCTCGTCGACGAGGACAATGATTGCATCACTATCGTTGAGCAGACCGAACGGCTCCTTGTCATCAGAACTGCTCTGCGTTTCACTCTTCTCGCCTGCAAGGTCTGCCTCGACCTCGCGGTACTTCTGGATCATGGCGAACACCAGGCCCGGTCCTGGCCGTGCCAGCAGCTCCTTGACCTTCGCGACGGACCTACCGACGTCAACCGTCTCGCCGGTGAGCGCTGCCGTGTCACTGAGCTGACGCTGAAGATCCGTGCGGTCGGTGACCGCGACGACCTTGAATCGGCGAAGCTCCGGGAGCGTGCGCATCTTGCGGATGAGGAAAACCATGCTGAGGCTCTTGCCGGAACCTTGGGTGTGCCACACGATGCCACCACGCCGGTCAAACTCACCGTCTTCAAGTCGCGTCTTCCCGGTGGTAAGCCGCTCAATGGATCGCTGCACTGCTCGATACTGCTGATAGCGACCGATGATCTTGATCGTGCGGCCTTCGATCGGCATATGGAGTGTGAAATTCCGGACGATGTCCAATAAGTGCGCGGGGCGCAGCATGCCGGCGACGAGGATCTCCTGGCTCGACAGTTCGGCGGGGGACTTGCCCAGCTCGGCCGCGACGTCGTCGCGCGAGACCGGTTCTGTCTCCTTCCACTCGGCGAAGTGCTCGCCCTCAGAGGTGAAGGTCCCGACCATTGCCTTGTCGAAGTACGTGGCGATCACAAATTGGTTCGAGTGGAAGAGGCGTTCGTTTCCCTCGGGGTCGTGGATGCGCGATCGCTGGTTCGCGTAACGCTGCAATTGGTCGATCGCCTCGACCGCTGGTTCTGTGATGTACGGGCTCTTGCACTCGATGACCACAAGCGGGATTCCGTTGACGAAAAGCACGATGTCGGGAACGACGTACTTGTGGGCCTGTCCACCGGGCTCATCGACCCGGAACTGGTTGATCGCCAGGAACTCGTTGTGCTCCGGGTGATCCCAATCGATGTAGTGAACCGTCTGACCGCGCCCGCCGTCCCGACCCTCGACACCGTCCACGGTTGTGCCAGTGAGCAGAAGGGTCGTGACCTCCTGGTTGGCCTCGATCAGCTTGAGTGCAGGCGATCGCAGGAGGGCCGCCTCGGCCTGCGCGACCCGGCTCTCGTCCAGCCACTCGTTGCCATCGTCGTCAAGGTTGATGCGGCGCAGTGCATCGCGTAGATGACCGGCCAAGACGACCTCGCGGAACGTTTCGCGATGCGAGGTCGAAGGCTCCCACTTCGACCCTTCGAAGTGCGACCACCGCATCTTCACGAGCTGACTGAGGAGAGGAAGCTCAACCTCGGTGTACTCGTTCGGTAGCGACGTCACGCTGCATCCTCGTCGTCGACTTCGACGCGAACGCGGCCCGTTAGTAGGTCGTCCATCAGACCATGCTTGATAAGGCGTAGCTTCGACAGTTCTACCGTATGTAGTTTCCTCCGCAAATCCTCCGAGGCCATCGCGTCTCGGACAGCGCGCTGCTCGACAAGCGGCGGTACCGCGATGAGCAACTGCCGAAAGTCCCGCAACGTAACCTTGGGTCGAGTCACGCCACCGGTAATCGCTCTGACCTGCTTCCGAACGATCTCAGAGTTGATCATCGCGACGAGCCAAGCCGCATCGATTACATCCGTGTCGGGACGAAGGCGAATGATGTCCGCCGTAATGACGGCCGGCTCTGAATGTTCCGGATGGAGCGCAGCCACACACGGAGGCAAGCCCATCTTCGTTGCGAGAACATCGCCTGGTCGTGTCATATGTGCCGCAAGTTGTGCAGCCTTGTCTTCCGATATGTATACGTCACTTATCCACCTGAAGCCGTCTTCTCGAACATCGCGCACAAAAATTACCGGGATCCCTGATGTCCGGTAATCGGAAGCAACCAGGTTGCTACCAAACGGTCCGATCGTGGTGCTCCCAGGGATTCGTGCGCTTATCTGTTGAAGCGACAGCACTTGCCACTGACTTGGGATCAAGCCCAATCTGCTAACTCCGAATTGCTCCCGGTCGCGCGTCGGGTCGCGGAGGTCTCCGTTCTCGTCGATTCCGCGAGTCAGCAGGTCGTGGAGCAGACCTTGTTTCACCTGCTCCAGCTTCGCGATGAGTCTTTCGGTCGAGCGGATCGCATCGTCGACGGTGTCGAGGATCCCGGCGATTCGCCGTTGCGCACGCAAGCGGATCGTTGGCAGCTCGATACGTTCCACTGCCTTAGTCGAGAGATGACGGACGGTAGTTTGAGGAGTGCGGCGGTGTATCTCCGCAATCTTTGGCTTGAGGGAGTAGTAGAGGAAGCCGGGGTCAATAGCCCCAGGCCTCGCCTCAACTTTGCAGACCCGCTGGTTGAGCAAAGCTTCGCCACCGCTCCAGCGAACGACGTTGAAATCGCCATCCATACCTATCAGCACGTCGCCGTCCTTCAGGAGGTACCGAGGATCGAATCGGCCTTGAAAACGCGTCTCGGTCGTCGACGACTCCAGGTCCCGAATCCTCACGAGCGGCAACCCGCCGGTGTCGCTGAACCCGGATGAAGGGAAGGCGAACCCGTTGAGAATGGTGATCTGTGAAGCGATCTCCTCGACCGGGAGTCGCTCACTCATATCCAAGCTCCCGGAGAAAGCCATTGAGCGTGTGGCTGGCTTCGTCGCGCGCCGTTTCGATGGCGTTGAGTGTGACGGCGTACTTGCCCCACCAGTTCTCAAGCGCTGTTGTCACAAGGCGCCGGTGCGTGTCGATATACACATCAAGGTGCTCGGAGAGGTCAAACCGCGCGATGCGGAGTACGAGGGTCTGCCGGTCATCGGACGAGAGCTGATCTCGCGCCACCGCGAGCTTGGCCACGAACTCCTGTTCCAGCACCCCTGCCCTCTTCTTTGCCGCGGTCAGTTCCTTCTTGAGTGCTGCCAGGTCTGCCGGTGAGAGGGTGTCCTCATCGTGTGTGTCATCTTCGGACGCATCGTCAGCATCACCGTCGCTGTCGTCGGCTGCGCCCTTGATCGTCGCGTCCAGTTCCGCTCGGTGAGCCTCGGCCTCCTCAATCTCGTCGAGGTACTCGGGAAGCAGGATCCGGACCAGCCGGTGGTCAAGCGGGTTGCCCTTGGCCGCCTTGTCATCGAGCGCTGTCGTGATCGTCGTCACCCAGCCGTCGATGACAGCGCCGAATCCGCCAGCCGCCAAGGCGCGTAGGTCGAACTGGATGTTCCCCCACCAGCTCGCAATGACGCCGGCCACCTGGAACCGGTCAAGAAGACCCACCGGTGTGAGCGCGCCTACGAAGCTGTCAAGGAGCGCCGAGCGAGCCGCCATGAGCGTCTTTGTCTCGGGCAGTTCGACGATGAACTTGGAGTTCGCTTCCCACCACTCATCGAAGGCCTGTGCCAGTTCGCCCTCCCGAGCGGTAACCCCGGAGTCGCTGGCGACCAGCGGTTGCAGGTCCGCCTTCGTCGCCACGATGTTGGAGAAGCCGTAGTACTCGGCGTCACGCTCGACAAAGACGTGTATCGGGTCGAAGCCGTGTGCAGCAAAGAGGTCGTATTTGTCGGCAACCTCACGCTTAGGGATGCCACCGACGAGGTGGGCGCGCACGTCGTGCGGCTCGGGTGGCGGTGCGTTATCGGCGTAGCGCCTGATATTGAGGTTGACGTCGTTGGCCAGCAGTTCGTCGTGCGTGACAATGGTGGCGTAACCCGGGATGTCAGCGAACGCGTGATACGCAGACACGATCTTCTCAACGTGCTCTGGCAGCAGGAAGTTTTGCGCACGCCCGGCCGTGAACTCGGCGTCGGCATTGATGAAAAGCACCTTGCCGCGACGCTCCGGTGGCTTCGCTCCCCTCGCGCGCAGCACGAGGATGCACGCCGGGATGCCCGTGCCATAGAAGAGATTTGGCGCCAAGCCGATAACCGAATCGAGGAGGTCGTCGTCGAGCAGGCCCTTGCGGATCTCGCGTTCTGTACCGCCCCGGAAGAGCACGCCGTGCGGCATGACCGTGGCGAGAGTCCCCTGCGGTCGGAGGACCGAGATCATGTGCTGCACAAACATCAGGTCTGCCTTCTTGCCACCCTCGGGACACCAGCCGTACCGGAAGCGCTCCGGGAAGAGGATTCCTTCCTGCGTGTAGTTGAGCGAGAACGGGGGATTGGTGATGACTCGGTCGAACCGCATCAACTCTCCACCGTCGGTGTGTAGCGGGTCGGCGAGTGTGTCGCCATTGCGGATGTCCGCATCGGGGATGCCGTGCAGCAATAGGTTCATCTTTGAGATGGACCAGACGCCGCCGTTGTTCTCCTGGCCGAAGAGGGCCAGGTTGCGGGCGTTGCCGCCGTGCTCTTCGACGTACTCCTTTGAGAGGATGAGCATGCCGCCCGAACCCGAGCACGGGTCGTAGATGCGCATGCCCTCGCGTGGTTCGATCAGGCGAACCATCATCCGAACGACGGATCGGGGCGTGTAGAACTCGCCACCCTTCTTGCCGGCCGAGTCGGCGAACTCGCCGACGAGATACTCGTAGGCGGCCCCGAGTAGGTCGGGGAACTCGAAGTCCTCGTTTCGCAGTCGGTACTTGGAGAAGTGGACGATCAGGTCCCGGAGCTTCTTATCCGAGATCGAGGATTGGCCCACTTTCCGGGTGAAGTCGATGTGCTGGACCACACCTTCGAGGGCCGGGTTGGCCTCCTCCAGCGCCGAGAGGGCCTTGTTGAGCCCGTCGCCGACGTTCTTGTGGACCTCATTGAGGAGGTAGTCCCACCGGGCCTTCTCGGGAACAAAAAACGACTCGGTGTAGAAGTCAGGGCGGCCGGCCCGCTGTTCCGCCTGCTCCCGGGATCTGCCTTTAGCCAGCTCCGAGGCGACGACCCTCTGGCGCTCGTCCTCGAACTGATCCGAAGACCGCTTCAGGAACAACATCCCGAAGATGTATTCCTTGAATTCCGAGGCGTCCATCTTCCCTCGGAGGATGTCTGCAGCGGCGAAGAGGTGGCGCTCCAGCTGGGGCAGAGTCAGCTTGCTCACGTCGTGCGAGTCCTCTTCTCCATGACTGGCATAGCGTAAGCCCTGGTCATGACACCTGCTGAGGAGCGTCACGCCCATCAGGGGCCGCCGGCCACGTTCAGAACCGGGTGCAACACTGGTCGACCGGGGCGCCCCGCCTATGGTCGATCCCGGGCAGCACCGGAATGGCAGGGGACCCTACCGATCCGAGTCGGGCGCGTCACCGGTGACCGTTATCCGCGATCCGCAGGTAACCCGAAGTCGAATTGTCATCCCTATAAAATCCCTACGATCGGTCCATCGTCTGTCGAGGTGGCAATCCAGGTCGGGGGGGGAGAATCAGGTAAATCCCCAGTTCAGCGACGAATCGGGAGGACCACCAAGGACCGGTCCGGAGGCCCTGGACGGTCCAGATGGGGCTCATAACCCGATCATGGGTACCAGCGGCGACAATGAACGGACCCACGGCCGCCGGCGTCCACAGGATCGGATGTCTAAAGACCCAAACTTGCCCATCCCGTTGCCCATCTATTCGGGAGAATTCGCCGCTACGGCGGACTACTGACCGGATTAAACACCTACTCTGAACTGGGAGAACGGCACTGGATGTCATTGGGCAGACGGGCGGGATCACCCTCTCAAGGTGGAGACACGGGTTCGAATCCCGTTGGGGCTGCTGGCTCCTTCCGCGGGCCAGACTTTGGCAGGGGAAGTTCAAGACTTCCACGGTTGCACCTAGCCATACCTTTCGTATGGTGGCGGGTGATGGATGTCCC
>Ga0182024_10021324_pt1 | contig 11764 bp, 11 predicted proteins | sample P32metaG_FD_120480 | JGI IMG/M metagenome (GOLD analysis project Ga0182024, IMG submission 120480) | Permafrost microbial communities from Stordalen Mire, Sweden - P3-2 metaG (Illumina Assembly) | ecosystem: Environmental > Terrestrial > Soil > Wetlands > Permafrost | place: Sweden: Stordalen... | reverse complement strand
AGGAGCAACCTGCGAGCCCGCGCTCATCACCGCCATCAGGGCGACGTCCATCTCAATTGAGTTGGGCATAATGACGACGATCGGGCCGGGTTGTAGGCGGAGCGAATCGAGCAGCGCCGCCAGCCCGTTGGTGGCACGACCGAAATCGCGATAGGTGATGGACGCGTCCTGATAAATCACCGCCACAGTTTCGGGCCTGCGCTCAACGGCATGCCGGAACATGTGTACCAAGCTTTCATGGAACAGCAGACTGCGATCGACTGGGATCTTCGGGCCGATTCTCGATAACGGGACCATTTCAGGCATATTCTCGCAGATCATGATTGCGCTGAGCGCGACCGCCGCAACAGGAGACCTGCCGTGCGGTGGCAGATGCACGGTGGTACGCGAATTGTTTCATCCGTAGGACTAACGGAATTGGATGTTTTTGACAGGAAACAAATTAGCCTCAATTGTCATCCAACAGTCGGCTTGGCCATGGACGATCCACTCGCAATCTACCTGCACGATCATCTCGCTGGTTCCAATTTTGCCATCGAGCTGCTGGAAAATCTTAGGCAGCGCCATTCCGATCATGAGACCGGAGCCTTCGCCGCCGCGATTTTGGCGGAAGTGCAAGAGGATCGAAAAGTCCTGGAAGGCGTAATCGAGAAGGTCGGGAAAAGCCATTTTGACGTCAAGGAGGCGATCTCCTGGGTAGGAGAAAAGGCCAGCCGGCTGAAATTGAGCAACGGTCAACCCAATGGTCTCTCAACATTCGAGGCCCTGGAAACCTTGGACTTGGGAATCATGGGAAAAGTCTCGCTGTGGCGCGCGCTGGGCGTGATTGCCGACTTCGACCCCCGTCTGGCCGCAATGGACTTCACGGCTCTTTCGCTGCGGGCGCAGGATCAATTTAATCGCGTCGAAAAGTATAAGTTATCTATTGCTAGAAAAACATTTGAAATGGATCATCAGCGTGCTTAGTAGATTGGATCGGGCCAAGGCCCGCATCCCAAGGGAGATTTGAACATGCAAGTAGCTTCTATAGAACATTCGGAATCGCCGGTTTTCGATCAGTGGGGAGACGTTCATTCTTCCGGCGTGTCCTGGGGCGCCGTGATTGGCGGAGCGTTTGTCGCGGCGGCGTTGTCGCTGATCATGCTGGCGCTCGGAGCCGGTTTTGGATTATCCGTAGTTTCACCCTGGTCGAATGTTGGCGCTTCCGCGGCAACCGTGGGCATGGCCGCTATCATCTGGCTCATCCTGACGGAGGCGGTCGCTTCCGCGATGGGTGGTTATCTCGCGGGACGATTGCGTACCAAATGGCATGCCATCCACAATGACGAGGTCCATTTTCGCGATACAGCTAATGGGCTCCTGGTATGGGCTGTGGCCGTGGTGATGACGGTAGCGTTTTTAGCGGCGGCCGCGGCATCCATGGTCGGCGTGGTTCCGAACTCGGGCGATGCTTCTATCCCCCCTGCGTCGGAGGGCAACCCCTACTTTGTGGATCGCTTGTTCCGGACCGACCATACGGGACCTGCTAACGACGACCTAGCGGCGCGTGCAGAGGCAGCTCAGATTTTTTCGCATGCGCTTCTTCGGCCCGATGCTTCCAGCGCGGACACTTCTTACCTCGCGCAATTGGTGGCGGCGAGGACAGGACTGAGCGCCAGCGATGCTCAGAAGCGCGTCTCGGACACACTTGCCGACGCGACGCAGGCAGAAGACACGGCGCGGAAGGCGACATCGCATCTGTTGCTGTGGATATTCCTGGCCCTTCTGATAGGCGCCTTTTGCGCCAGTTACGCCGCCACTATCGGCGGCAGGCAGCGCGACCACGTGAAGCTCGTCTAGAGAAGGTCAAGCTGGTCTAGAGAAAGGAGAACCCATGCGATCCATTTTGCTCTATTTTATCGGCATTCCGATTCCAATCATCCTTTTGATTGCGCTGTTCACGCACCACTTCTAGCTACTGGCGGCGGCGCTGGGAGCAGGCTGCGCGCAAAAGCGATCGAAAGCCTCGGTCAACAGCTTTGCGATTTCCACTGGTTCGCGCCTTTCGATATCGCTGCGATGGATGACATAAACCGGCTTGCCGTTCTGGAACAAGGCCATCGACGGCGAGGACGGCGGGTAGTCGGACAAGATATCGCGCAGGTGAGCCACCGCCGCTTCATCGCCGCCGGCGAAAACAGAGGCTACTTGAGCGGGCTTCACCGCGTGTTTCAATGCCATACCGACGGCTGGCCGGGCTCGTCCTGCGGCGCAACCGCACACTGAGTTCACAATCATTAAAACTGAGCCGCTATTGGGCGAAAGAAGGCGGTCGACATCGGCGGGCGTGCGGGCTTCCTGGACGCCATGACGAGTGAGATCGGCGCGCATCGGCGCAATGAGGACTTCGGAGTAAGGCACGAATTCATTTTAGCAGGTGGTCGCTTCTAATCGATCAATCGCCCGCCCGGTTCTGCAGAAATGTGGTGGTGGATTCGAAGAACGATTGCAGGATTTTCCTCGGTTCGTCCGGGAAGGCGGCTTCCTCGAGGGCTCGGTTCATGAGTTGGAGCCATCGCTCGCGGGCCGCTTGTCCAATTGCAAAAGGGGCATGGCGGATGCGCAGGCGGGGATGACCGCGCTGTTCGATATAAGTCTGCGGCCCACCAAAGCGTCCGATCAGGAAATCCCGCAGTCGTTGTTTCGCGCCCGCGAGATCGTTCGCCGGGTACATCGGTCCCAGGATCTCGTCGCCTGGCACCTGCCGATAAAACGCATCCGTAAGTCGCTGAAACCCCGCCTGGCCGATGGCCGAATAGATGTGTTGTTCTTCCATTAGGAAAACCGTGAAACGATCAGGAATGCGCCGCCGATTGCGATCAAATCTTCCAACAGGGCGATAGGCAGATCCTTGCCTCCAGCTGCCTTCACCAACCGGGAGCGAAATTCGTAACCGCCGAAGGTTCCGGCGATCGCTCCGATCACGCCTGCCACCAGTCCCACGATCCAGGATCCACCGCTTGCGCCAAGGGTCGCTCCACTCAGCCCTCCGGTCACGATTCGTGCGATGAAGCCCGGCGGCGCTTTTCGGCTGGGCGTTTTGGGAAGCTTATCGGCGATCAGTTCGCCGATGGCGAGGACGCTCATGATATAAGGCGTGGCGGCAAAACCAACAAATGCCAGCCAGGTGTTCTCCACATGCAGCCAGCCCAGTCGCGCGGCCCAACTAACAACGGCGGGCGCGGTCATCGAGCGAAGCCCGGCGATCACGCCAATCAGGAATGCGAAAACATAGATTGACATGCCAGGGCGCTCCTATGCCGGCAGCTTTGTTTCCACCCAAGCACGGATTACGTCGAACACTTGCCGGTTATTGGTTTCGAGCATCATGAAATGCCCGTTGCCGAGAATGTCCTTATCCTTGAGTTGCAGTTCCTCGGCGTCGCATCCGGCTTGCTTCAAGAACGCGACTACCGGCGGACCCTGCGTGCGGCCCGATGACGCGGCGGTTACCATCACGATCGGAATGCCCTGCAGGTTTTTTAGCTTGCGCACAGGCTCGGCCTGCAGCTTGTAAGCAGGCGTGATGCCGGATGCGGCCACATCGCGCGTGGCGATTTCTTTGGGATCGGACACCGGTGGATCGTAGACCACCGGAATATCGGTAAGTCCCCAGGCCGCGCCGAAGCCGAACGGCATGCCAGCGCCTTCTACGTTGACGATGGCTTTCACCAATTTCGGCCGCTCATTCGCCACCAGCCAACTGAAAGGACCACCTGCCGAGTGCACTTGTATGATCGCCGGTCCGATCTTATCCAGCATCTCCGTCCCTCGGCTGGCCCACAATTCATGCGCCATTACGTTGTCCGCGGGCGGCGAATTTTGACCAGCCTGGAAGTGATCCACCAGCGGATCGCCTGCATCGCCACTGCCCATCCAGCGCCGGTTCGGATTGTTCGCCGCGCGCATGAAATCGCCCGTGACCGTATCGAACGTCAGCAGCGGGCCGATGGCTCCGAGAGCATCCGGATGATAGGGCGCGCGCCCGTGGCCCGGCCGATCCACCAGATAAACCTTGTAGCCTTCCTGCAAATAATAGTGGACCCAACCGGGCTTTCCATTCCCGAGCCCCATATAGTGCGTGCCCTGGCCGCCGCCTCCATGCACCAATACAACTGGATATTGATGGCGAACCTGCGCGGGAAACAAATACTGCACGTACATTTGGCCCGCGACAATGTTGCCGTACGGCATCTTCTTCACTTCGGTCCCAACCCAGAAATGCCCCTGCTCGGACAATTTCAACGCGACGGCATCGGGATTCTTTCTCGTGGGCGCGGGCTTGGCGTGCGGAGCCACATTCTTATCCATCCAATCGAGGATAGACTGCAGCACTTCGCGGTTGTTTTTCTCCACCATCATCATGTGGCCGTTGCCGTGGACTCCGTGTTGCGCCAGTCGCAACTCTTCGGCGGTGCATCCGGCTTGTTTCAGGAACGCGAGAGCACCAGGCGCCCCCGGCGATGCGAAGGACGCTTCCGAAGTAACCAAGACAATCGGAATGCCCTTCAGATTTTTCAGCTTGTGCGCGGGCTCTTCTTGAATCTGGTAAGCGCCGACGCCAGGCTCGGGTGAAGGCATCTCTTTGGTCTTCAGTTCGGACGGATCTTTCACCGGCGGATCGTAGGTCATCGGAATGGTTGTGATGCCCCATTTACTGGCCTGCGGGCCTTTGCCAAAGGGCGTACCCGCGCCTTCGACCACGACGATGCCTTTCACTAAAGTGGGCCGCACATCGGCCACCAGATAACCGAACGGGCCGCCGGCCGAGTGCGTCATGATGATGGCGGGGCCAATTTTGTCGAGCAGTTCGGCGCCGCGCTGACGCCATGCGGTGTGCGTTACCGCGATATCGGCCACATACGATCCGCCCTGCGAGGCCACCAGTTGCGCCAAATCCGGCGCGCCTACTTCGCCCGTGCCCGGCCATTGATTGTGAAGCTTCGCAAGCCCGAGTCCGGTTGGATCGGGCCGCTTGGCGCGCTGTGGCGTGAACATCCCTGAGATCTGATCGAGCGTGATGTTCTGCGCCGGAAATGGCCCGTTCAGATCCGGCTGATAAGGCGAGCGGCCATGTCCGGGACGATCGACAACATAGACCTTGTAGCCTGCTTGCACCAACAGCGTGGCCCAGCCAGGACGGCCGTCGGGACAACACATCCAATCTGTACCTTGGCCCCCTCCGCCGTGAACTAATACGATCGGGTAAGGATGTTTCACCTGCGCCGGTATCTGATATTCGACATACATCTGCTTGCCATTGATCACCGTGCCGCGAGGAATTTCTGCGCGTTCCACGCCCAGCCAGAAGAAACTCCATTCGGCGAGATCGAGCGGAGCATCGGCCACAGCGGTCGCCCCGGTTTGTGCGGTCAGTGGCGAGCTAGCGCTTAGCGCACCCAAAACCGAAAGCGCTCCGGTAGTCATGGTGGCAAAATCGCGCCGGGTAAACTCGTTCGACATGCTTGGCTCTCCTTGTGTTACTACTCACTTATAGACCGTACAGAAACGAGCATATAGGAAAACCCGTGCTTTGGAAAAGTGGGAAGAATTCCGGCCGCTCGACCGTCCAAGCAAGTGATTCCGGCATGGTGTTGGACGCAAACGACCGAGACGTGATCGAGGCTTGTCAGCGGGGCGATGCGGACGCATTTCGTGCGCTGTTTGAAGCTTACAAGGACCGCGTGTATTCCATTGCCTTGCGCTATTCGGGCAACCCAGCGGCGGCTATGGACATCGCGCAGGACACTTTTCTGAAGCTACTGTCGCGCATCGGCGACTATCGCTCGGAAGCCAGCTTCGATTCCTGGCTCTACCGGCTGGTGGTGAATAGTTGCATTGACGATCAGCGCCGCGGCCGCCGTATGACGCCATTCCTGGACGGCCTGCTGGATGTGGTGCGCGCTCCGGCCGAAAGCGTGTTGAACAAACTGATGCGCACTGAAACGGACCAGCGCGTACAGAATGTTGTAGCCAGACTCGCCCCCGAGCATCGCATCGTAATTGTGCTGCGATATACCGAAGGCCTGTCGTACGACGAGATCGCGAAGATTTTGGGATGTTCGCCGGGCACTGTGGCGTCGCGCCTGAATCGCGCGCATAAGATCCTGGAGCGGAGGTTATCATGGTGCCGATAAACGATTGGTTGGAACCGGAGTTGCGGCGTGGCCTACGGGAAGTGGCTGCGCCCCCTGATCTCTGGAATCGGATTCAAGCTCCCCAAGCGGCGCCATCGAAGCGCAGCAATCGGGCGATGGTTTGGGCCATGGCAGCTACCGTTATTCTTGCCGCCGTGGGGTTGTCTCTGGTTCGGCCACCGGCGCGGGATGCTTCCCGGCAGATGGCTTTCCACTGCGAAAATCCCGCCGAGTTGCGCGCCTGGGTGAGGGCGAACACGGGGCTCGATGTGCCATTACAGACTGCGCCGCAGGCCTCCATTCAATTGATCGGCGCTCGGAATCTGGGCGCGAGTGTCGAGATTGCGTACCGGGCAGGGAATCGCGATGCGGTATTGTCGGTGTCGCGCGCCGATGCCGGGTCCGCCAACCTGGCGCATGGTCAGGTAAGCGGTAATGAGTCCTCCTGGGTGGCCGATGGACAGCGTTTCACGCTGGCTGCAAGCAATGCCGCTGATTTACAGCTCGCCTGCAAGCTCTGCCATCTGGATTAAAGCTAGTTTGAATTTCGCAGCGCCTGCACCACTCGGATCTTGGTAGTCCGCACCTCGACGCTTTCCGCCTCTGCATAGTCCTGACGCGCCCGCAGAACAGCTTCGTAGGACTGCAAGGTCGCAAGCAATTGCGGATTCTCCGGACCCCACGCCTCTGTCAGGATGCTGAGCGCCTGGCGATACAGCTGTTCGGATTCGTCGAGCCTTCCCTGTAGCCGATAGATATTCGCCATGTGCGCAGCCACTTTTCCGAGCTCAGGATGGTTTGGTGGCAGCGTCTTGTCGAGGATTTCCTGGGATTTTTTGAACAACGCCTCGGCATCCGCATAGTGTTTGCGTCCCATCGCTGCCATTCCTTCGTTGCAGAGGTCGTAGCCTATTCGGGGATGGTCCGACGCGAAGTTCTTCCGGTCGATCTGCTCGGCACGCTGCAGCAGCGGCTCGGCGTCTGAAAACTTGCGCCGCGCGAGCATTAGTTTCCCAAGGCCACTCACTCCGATAGCGACATCAGGATGCTCCGGCCCCAAGCGTTGCTCGGCGACGTCAATAGCCTCGCGATAAAACTCCTGGGCTTCCTTGTATTGGGATTGGTCGGTTAGCACACGGCCGAGATTGTTCAGCACGGCCACCAGGTTTCCGGGCTGGGAAGCATGCCGGTAAGCTGCGAGCGCGCGGCGGTATAAACTCTCCGCTCGCGGCAGATCGCCCTCTTGCCGGTAGGCGAGCGCCAAACCATTGGCCGCATCGGCGGCGGCCGGGGTGTTCATTTCCCCAAGGCTTTCCCGGATGTCGAGCGCCTTGCCCAGCCACAGAATCGCGTCGGCGTTCTTGTCCTCGTTCTCGAGCAGCACGCCCCAAGCAGTGAACGTATCCGCGCCATTTTCGGCGCTCTCCGCCTGGTGCGCCTGCACTATCGCCAGGGCGCGCTGCAAAGTTTTTGCAGCTTCAACGTAGTCCGCCATGTCCAGATACACCAAGCCGAGCCCATTCAAGACCGACAGTAGCGAGACGTCGCCAGGCCCAGTGAGCGATTCCCGCAGGGTCAGGGCTCGCAGGTAGAAGCGCACGGCATCCGCATTGCGCCCTTCGGCGCGATAAACCGCTCCAAGATTGTGAAAAGCCTTTGCCAAATCATCGGACCGGGCGGTGTCGGTGGCCCACAGCGATATCGCGCGTGTAAACAGCGCTTCAGCCTCGCGATATTTTCCAGCTGCAAAGTACGTGCTTCCGAGGTTATTGGTGGCGACGGCGCAGTCGCGCGCAGATTGTTGCGCCGGGCACAGCGCTTGAGAAACAGAGAGGTCGGCAGCTGGCGCGAACGAGGCCAGCGCAAGAAAGACTACAAGGGCTCGTTCCATGGGACATTGTGGCCCGAGTCCGCCTCTCGCGGAAGTAATGGTGCAGTAACCTAACCAAGTTGCTTACGGTAAGAAACCAATTCGCTCCAGCATCCTTTGAAACCGGGGCTCCGAACGTATCGGATCGTATGCGGGATGCACCTTCAGACCGGCCACCATCTCGCGTCGATCGCACGCGACGTCCAGGTGGTTGAGCGCTGTTTCATATTCACCCAATCCGACGTTCACGATGGCGAAGGCGGAAGAGGGAACCCAGCGCGTTTTAGCGGCGGCATGCAATTCGTCCAGCAAGCTTCGCGCCTCCCATACGAATCCTGCGCGGGCCAAGGTGTCACCCAATGCGGCCATGATGGATGGAACGTCGCCGCCCAGCGCGCGAGATCTCTCAAACAAGGCGATGGCTTCCTCGTAACGTCCCATCAGGGCGAATACGCGTGCCTTGGCGCCGTACACTCGATAGAACATCGGGTCGAGTTGCAGCACCTGATCGTATTCTTCCAGCGCACCCGCATAGTCGCGTTGCATCATCCTGACGTACCCGCACCCTTCCACCAGGATGGGCGAGAGCGGATCCAGATGACGCGCCATGCGGATTTCCGGCAGCGCTTCATCGAAGCGGCCCAGCACAGCCAAAAAATCGCTTGCAAACCAATGCCGCGCGCGCGAATAGCCCGGATTGAGAGCGATGGCTTTGCGATAGAGCGCCTCCGCTCCGGCCCAGTCCCAATCGGATAGCGACCGGACAAAAGCCAGCGATACGTGCGCTTCGGCCGACGCGGGATCGATGGTGAGCGCTTTTTCCGCCGCCGCTCGCGCTTTTGGAGTAGCCTCCGCCGGATCCAGGAACCCGTGTTCGGTAAGTAAGCTGTAGGCGTCCGCCAGACCTGCATAGGCAATCGGGGAGCGATTATCCGCGCTGATGGCTTGCTCGAAACATGCCACGCTTTGCCGCAGACCATCGCGGGTGCGCTTATTGGCGTGAAAGCGTCCTTGCAGGCACAGGTTGTAGCACTCCGGGCTGGAGGTTTGCCGCGCGAAGCCGCTGGCGCGCCAGGCGAGAGTCAGTTGCAAGGTGTCGACAATGGCGCGAGCCATTTCTTCTTGAATCGCGAGCACATTTTCCAACTGCCGGTCATAGGCTTCCGACCACAGATAATTGCCGGAATCGGTGTCGATCAACTGGGCGGTCACCCGCACTCGCGAGTGAGTCCTGCGAACGCTGCCGCGCAATACGGTGGCAACTTTCAGTTCTTGCCGGATGCCGGCCAAATCCTGTTCGCGCCCGCGCAGTTGCGACATCGAACTCCATGCCACCACTCGCAGCCGCGGAATGCGCGTGAGCAAGTGGATCAGCTCTTCGGTAAGACCATCGCTGAAATAATCGGTGCCGGATTCCGGAGTCAGATTGGTGAACGGGAGCACGGCGATCGAGCGTTCCTCCGCCTCGGCGGTAGGCTGAGGACGGACCGGTTGCGCGGAAGATTGGATTTGGCTCCGCATCCGGAACGACGGCACGTAAGCGCCCTTCGGCAATTCAATCAGAACGCAATCCGGTTTGCCCGATGACGTGTAGTATTCTTTTAACTTCGATCGTAAGCGCCTAGCCTCGACACGCACGATAGGATCTGTGCGTGGATCGTAGTCGCCCTTGCGGTCGAACACCTCCACGCCCACCAGTTGTTCCTTGAGTTGATCGCTCTTTTCCTCCAGCGTCAGCTCCACGCAGAAACGCAGGAATCGGCATAAGCGCTCCGAGCGCGCGAACACACGGCTGGCCAGCATTTTGTCCACTTGGGCCCGGACCTGCTCCGGACTGGGCTTTGCAGACACTTGCGGCTCAGATCCTGAATTCCGTTTGGTCACAATACTCCTCAATGGAGCCCCGCAGAAGGTCTCATTAGTTTAGCAAGCTTGTGAGTGCGCTGGAACTTGGCTGGTGGCGCAAGCCTAACTGGTGATCCTAATACCTGTCCTCATCCAGCCCGAGATGTTCCACCATGTACTCGAAGTAAGGACCATCCACCAGGAAGATCAGAAAGATTTCGTGGACGATATGAATAATTTTGCGCGTGGCGTAATCGAAGTCGCCATCTTTTGCGGTCACCGTTATCGAAACTGTTCCGCGCGTGTTGCTGGACGCCAGGCGTGCCTTCGCGGGATTGACGCGGCGATGTTCGGGCAGTTCGTCCGATTGCCGCAGTTTCAAGAAGGCTTGCAGATCGCGATACATCGCTGAGCGCGCGGGGACGCCGGGCAACACTGCTGGGAAATGCAGAGTCTTTCGCCCCACGTCGAGCAGCATTTCAAATGGGCGGTCATGATGCCAGACCATGCGATACATTGCTTTGCCGCGTGTTCCGGGATGCGCGCTAAATCCGCGGAAAACGGCCTTTTCCGCGTAGCCTTCTAGAATTCCGGTGACGAGTGCAACGGATGCCGCCTGCGATTTCGCCGGAACTTTTTTCGCAGCTCTCTTGACGGTGCTCTTAGTGGGCAAGCGCTCCCACACTCGGCTCGGGATTGATGATGTTGCCGGGCGGGTAATCCTTCCCCGAAGTAAATTCCTTCAGAGCTTGTACATTGATCAGGGTAGAGACGCGATCCTTGGCGGCCACTTCGTAGCTGGTCTTCAACGCCCGCCGAAATTCCTCCTGCGTTCGCACATATTCGCCGCGCGCGCCCAGACCCTCGGCCATTTTGTCGTAGCGCAGATTCTCCTGGAACAGATACATGTGCATCGATCGCGGCGTGCCCACCGCGCTGGGCCACATGCCCCAGGCATTGTTATTGAACACCACGCAAACCACCGGGATTTTGTATTTGGCCGCGGTGTCCAGTTCGAACATGCTGTAGGTGATGCCCGCGTCACTGGTGAGCACCAGCACCGGCGCGCCTTTGTAAGGCGCCTGTGGACCCACACCCAACTGAACGGCAGCGCCCGCGCCGATCATCATCGCCAAGTCCGGCCCAACGGCCGAGTATTGATAAGGACAATTCACTTCCTGTCCGGGACGATAAGCGCGCAGCCAACGCGCTCCGCAATTGCCGATGGTCCAGCCGCCCCAGCCGGTGACGGTCTGTTTGGGATCGATACTGCCTTTGTACAGAAAATCGTGCACTTCCTTGCAGACTACGGCCTGGTGCAGCGTGTTGGTGGACTGGCTGTGCTTCACGCCCTGCTCGTACTCATCGAGCAAGCGCTTCTCGTACTTTTGCCGCGCGGAAGCCAGCTCGCCGACCCACGCGTCGCGTTTCTTCTGGGGCAGATCGCTCGCCAGGCCTTCCAGAAACGCGCCTTCGTCAGACACGATTCCCAAATCCAGCGGCCAATTGCGTCCCAGGTCCTCCGCCGTGGGATTCACGCGGATTGCCTTCGCCTCCGGATTGAAGCGCCACTCCTGCTTGGTCGGCATGCTGTACTGGCCGACGAAAACCACCAGGTCGGCACTCATGAACGCGTCGGGCGACAGACTGGCGGACAACCGGTGCTCATCGGGAAAATGCCCGCGCATGGGGCCGGACGTCACTACGGCGATGTCGTTCTTCTCAGCCGCCACCATCAACGGCTCCCAAGCCTTGCGGAAAAATACGCCATGCCCGGCTACGATCACCGGGCGTTCGGCGCGATTGATCATGTCCACGGCCTGCGCTAAATCTTTCGGCGCGGGATGCGGACGCGACTCGGTACGATATTTCT
>Ga0182024_10021323_pt1 | contig 11765 bp, 11 predicted proteins | sample P32metaG_FD_120480 | JGI IMG/M metagenome (GOLD analysis project Ga0182024, IMG submission 120480) | Permafrost microbial communities from Stordalen Mire, Sweden - P3-2 metaG (Illumina Assembly) | ecosystem: Environmental > Terrestrial > Soil > Wetlands > Permafrost | place: Sweden: Stordalen... | reverse complement strand
GGCCGGGCTCCCGATTTTGTCGATGGCCATCAGCATGCGCAGCTGTTTCCGCAGATACGGGACGCCTTTCTGGCGGCCGTGCAGACGGCTGCTCCGGATGCCTGGGTTCGCCAATGCGGCCGCGACCAGCCGCTGCTGCAACGGCTCGGGACGCCGAAGGCGCTGTTCCTCGACCTTCTGAGCGCGCAATTCCGCACCCGCGCCTCGCGCGCCCGGATCAGGTTCAATCCGGGCTTCGCGGGCGCCTATGATTTCTCGCGGCAGCCCGACTTCGGGGCGCTGATGGCGCAATTCCTCGCGGGGCTGCCGGAGAACGGCGTCGTCATGTGTCACCCCGGCTTCGTCGACGAGACCCTTGTCAGCCTCGACCCGCTCACGGTCCAGCGCGAACGCGAACACGCCTACCTCGGCAGCGAGGCGTTCCCGCGCCTGCTGGCCGCGAACAATGTCAGCCTGGGATGAGGCCTTGCGGTAGGGGGCTGCCGGGCATCTTGTCGCATACGAAAATTTAATTCCGGGGAGCACTACTTGCGGCACGAACAGCGCCCTACATCTTCCCCGCGTTTCGCAGCGAGGGAGAAATCGCCATGACACCGCAAGAACGCCAGTTGATCGACGATCTTTTCGACCGCCTCGCGAAGCTGGAGAACGCGCCACGCGATCCGAACGCGGTCGCCGCGATTGCGCAAGGCCTGCGCGCCGCCCCCAATGCGGTTTACGGGCTGGTGCAGACCGTTCTGGTGCAGGACGAAGCGCTCAGGCGCGCCGACAGCCGGATCCAGGAACTGGAGGCCGCAGCCGCGCCCGAGCCGAATCAATCCGGCGGCTTTCTTGATTCGATGCGGGAAACGATCTTCGGGCAGGGCTCGTCGCACGGTTCGGTGCCGAACGTCCCGCCGCCCCAGGCCAGCCGTCCGGTGTGGAACAGCGGCCAGGTGCTGCAGCAGGCGCCGCCTCAAGAGCACTATAACGAGCCGCCTTACGGCCAGTCCTACGGCGCGCCGCCGTCGGCGTTTGGCGGTGGCGGTGGCTCCTTTCTCGGGACCGCGGCGGCCTCGGCGGCCGGCGTGATCGGTGGCTCGCTGCTGCTCAACAGCATCCGCTCGATGATGGGCGGCAGCCGTCAAAGCTTCGCCGATGCAGGCGCGATCGGCAACCGAAGCCAGAATCCGTCGAGCGATCAATCCGGCAGCAACCTCGCGCGCGACGCCGGCATCAATGATGTCGGCTCGTCGCAGGATCGTGCCGACGACACTTCGCGCGCCGGGCTGTTCGACCAGGCCTCGAACGACGATTCGAACGACGATACTTCGAACGGCGATGACGACCAGGACGATATGGATTCGGATGATTTCGGCGGCGATGGCGACAGCGACTACGCCTGACCGATCGGCGCCCCCTCCAGCAAAAACGGCCGCTCCTGCGAGCGGCCGTTCGCTGTTCAGGCCGCGCGCGACGTCAGATCACGACGACCCTGGCGCCGACATTGACGCGACTATAGAGGTCGATCACGTCCTGGTTGCGCATCCGGATGCAGCCGGACGACACGTTGGTGCCGATCGTCCAGGGCTCGTTGGAGCCGTGGATGCGATAGAGCGAGGAGCCCAGATACATGGCCCGCGCGCCGAGCGGATTTTGCGGACCGCCTTCCATGTGACGTGGCAGGTCAGGACGGCGCACCAGCATCTCCGCCGGCGGAGTCCAGTCCGGCCATTCCCGCTTGGCGGAAATCGTCTTCACGCCGGACCAGGTGAATCCCGGCTTGCCGACGCCGATGCCGTAGCGCAGCGCCTTGCCGTCACCCTGCACCAGGAACAGGAACTTGTCCGGGGTATCGATGACGATCGTGCCGGGGCTTTCCTTGCCGTGATATTCGACGAGCTGCTTCTCGTATTTCGGATCGAACGGGCGCTGGGTCGGATCGCTGGCCTGTTCCGGCTCGGGCATTGACTGCTGCGGCTCGACCTGCGGCAGCAGCGGGCGCCGCGATTCGTAGGACGGTTGCTGCTGATACATCGGCTGCTGCTGGTAGCGGCCGGCCTGCTGCTGGCCGTCACCGAACAGGAACTCGATGAAGCCGCCGCCCATGTTGGAACGCTCGGCATAGGCGGTGCGGACCGGGGCAGCGGGCTGCGGCGGCTGATCGGCGAAGATCACCGTTGGTTCCTGCGAGGCCGCATCGAATGCGGCGGCGGGATAGGTTGCGGTAGCAAGAAAGGAGGCGCCGGCAAGCAGCGCAAGGGAGGTTATCCTGGACATCGACGTACTCGGTACTGTTTCGTCGTGGCAGCGCCTGGGCAGCGCCGTTGCACGCGACCAATAGAGATCAAAACCGCATCGGTTTGGTAAACGGAAACGCCGTTTGGATTCACCACGTCGTCAGCTGCGCGGGGTTTTGCCCGGCAGCGTTTATTTTCGGTGAACGCCGCCGTCGCATGGTTAATTGCTGGTATGTCGCGCCCGGCGCGGCCCGCATCGCCGCGGGTTTAGCCGTGAACCCGATGTTAAATCGCACCGGTCTAAAACGGCAAAGGTGAAGATCAGGAACAACCTCATGCCGATTCAGCGCCGACGTTTTCGCATCGAAGAAGCGTTCGCAGGCAACTTGCCGCCGCTCGCAATGACAGACGGCGAGGTTGGTCCGATGCATCAGGAGATCATGAACGAATTGCGCGCCATCCGCAGCCAGATGGCCGCTCCGGTCCGCGGCGCGGCAAGCGGAGGCGCCGGCGATGCCGTCTCGGAGCAAGAGGTCGCCGACGCCCTGGCGCTGCTTGCAACCTACCGCGCCCAGATCGAGCAGTGCGAGAAGCTCAAGGTCGAACTCGACCTGATCTACGATGCGATCAGCCGGACCAAGCGGGAAATCGCCGTGCTGCACGGCAACAGCTTCGGCGGCGAGGAAATGGCCAGGGTCAAGGGCGAACTCGGCGCCGTGGTCGGCGGCACCGAGGAAGCCACCCAGCAGATTCTGGAAGCCGCCGAGTCGATCGACCAAGCGGCCAGCGCGCTGACCAAGGTGAACTCGCCCGATCAGCAGAAGCTGCTCAGCGAAGAAATCCAGGAACGCGTCGTCTCGATCTTTGAGGCCTGCAATTTCCAGGACCTGACCGGTCAGCGCATCAAGAAGGTGATGACCACGATGAAGTTCATCGAGAACCACATCGCGGTCATGATGGACATCTGGGGTGGTATCGACGCGATCAAGTCACACGCGCCGCCGATCGCCGATAGCCGCGAAGGCGACGACCGGCTGCTGAACGGCCCCAAGCTCGCCGAAGATGGCGGCCATGCCTCGCAGGACGACATCGACGCGTTGTTTGACTGAGTTCGAGTGCTGTGGGGCCGGGCGTCGGCGCCCGCACGGCCTGATCGATCAAGCGTGGGGTGCGCAGCGGACGTAGACCATATTGCCGTAACGGGTTGCGGCATCGGGGTCGATGAAGCGCGTGATCAGGACGCGGCCGTCGAACGAAACGATCTCCCGGTCCTGCTCGCCGCCGGCCGGACCGGGCGGACCGATATAGTTCTTGCCGCCCGGGCTGCCCTTCAGCCGCAGTTCCTGCGGCGTGGCCTGGTCGGCCAGATGCATGATCACTCCGCCGGACGAACCCGCCCCGATCACATAAGGCTGCTTGCACTGCCCCCGTGCGGCGGCTTCGGTGCGCGCGCGGTCTTTCGGGTCCTGATACGATGCGAGGCCCCAGCGGCCGACGATCTCGTCGGCGCGGATCGAAGCCGGCATTTCAGGCGCGACGCCGGGCTCCGGGGCCGCGGTCGGCGACGGTGACGTGAGGCTCATGCTGCCGCACGCCGCCAGGAATATCGCGAGCGCCGAGGCAACCCCAAGATTGGCAACGGTTCGCGCGCTGACTGACCGGATCATGTTTTCCCCCGAACAAATTCGTGGCCGCCCCATGTTGCAGCCAACCGCAAAACCGTCGCCGGAGCAATCAGGTCAAACGGATTACGTTGCTGCTCCGATTTAGTTTCCATAACCATCCTAATCCGCCTCACCAAGGGCTTAACCGCGGTTTGCTTGACAGGATCGGCGCCAAGCCATATTTCCGGGCGCACAATTAGCACTCCGAGAGCGCGATTGCTATGCGAACGGTTCTGCCCGTTGGGTATCGAATACGGCCGCAATCCGAGCCGTGTCGACTGCGAACCAGACCTGAACAGCAAGCTTCCAAAGGAACCGCGACGGCTAAAACCGAATTTCGTCCGCTACATGACCGTGTCGTGGTCAAGCGTATCGACGCCGAAGAAAAGACCCGGGGCGGAATCATCATTCCCGACAGCGCCAAGGAAAAACCGTCGCAGGGCGAAATCACCGCGGTCGGTCCGGGTGGCCGCGACGAAGCCGGCAAGCTGATCCCGATCGACCTCAAGGTCGGCGACCGCGTGCTGTTCGGCAAATAGTCGGGCACCGTTGCGGACGATCGATCGAGCAGGGCCGCCTCCGGGCGGCCTTGTTTTTGGTCAACCGTCGCCAGGTTTGCTAGTGAGGGTCAGGCGGCCGGCATCGACGCCGCTTGACGACACCATCCGGTTCTATCGTTCGAGGAATCCCCATGCGCGCGCTGCTGTTCTGTCTGGTCGGCCTGGTGATGGGGACCTCGTCGGGGTTCGCGCTCGCCGACATGAAGCTGTCGCCGAAGGCTGCGCCTGGCGCCGTCGAAACCCGCTACTTCACGTCCATCGACGGGCTGATGAACGGCAATGCCGACGTCATCCTCAAAGAAATCCGTCAGGGCAAGACCGTGACCTCCGCGGTGCTCGATGTCTGCTACCCGGCCGCGAAGGGCTCGGATCGCAAGGACCGCTTCGTCGTCAATCTCGCGGTAAACGGCCCGGCCCTGACCGGCACGACCGAGAGCGTTGGCGACAAACTGCCGGTGAGCGTGAAGCTGACGCGCAGGCCGACCGGCGATACCTTCGAATTCAAGGGCGAGATCAGCGTCGGCCAGACCGTGACCGAAGTGACATCGTCGGACAATTCCGATCTCAGCGAAAAGGAATTCCTGGACAACCAGGCCACCGATGACGGCCTCACCGCCGCGCCGAAGGATTTTACCGAGGTTTCTCCCGAATCGGTCGGCGTCAGGGTCAAGCTCGATGCGGCCGCGGACTTCCTGAAGGACTGCGGGGACAGGACGTCGAGCTTGCCCTCAGCGCTCTCACCATTGGCTGCGATGCACTGCGCGCCGGCCAGCAGACCATTGGCATCACCGTCGATCCGGAGCGCGCCGCCGCGCTGATCGCGAAAGCCAAATCGGCGCCCGGTGTGGTTTCGGCGGGATGGACCAGCGGCATCGTGGATATGGAGCGCACCATCCGTTTTCCGGCGGCCGACTGGCGCGACGGCGACAAGCTCAACAAGGACAGACTCGCCGCCAGCATCGCCAAGGTGCTGACAAAAACCCTGTCGGCGAAATCATCATCGTCGGCATGGAGCAGCAGCACCGGCAAGCTGAAATTGACCTTCAAGCGCCCCAGCGAGCTCTATCCCGCGCTCGACCTCACCGACACCATCGAGGTGACCGCGCTGGTCGCAGCCGACCGGCCCGGCGCTTCCGACCGGCTGATGCTGTGGATCAGCAATCCCGTGATCTCGACGGCGGACGAGACCGCCGGTCCGAGGCTCAATCTGATCGACGAGTCCACCGGCGACGAGGAAACCGACCCGAGCGACGACAACGGCTCGGTCGACGCGCTGGCCAGGGAATTCCGGGGCCAGCGCTGGGACGTGGACAAGTCCGCCTGGAAATAAGGCCGGCCCGGTCTCGGGCGAGGCGGGCGCACCCTCTCCATGCCATCGGCGCATTTGACATGCCGCGCCATAGCGGCAATGAACAGGTCATATCTGGACAAGGACTTTCAGGGTTACCTCTTTGATGGCGCGCTATGACGTAGTGGTGATCGGCGCCGGCCTTGGAGGCTTGACGGCCGGCGCGATCCTCGCGCGCGCGCGGGACGCAAGGTTCTCGTCATCGAGCGCAGCAACTCGGTCGGTGGCGCGGCATCGAGCTATAAATCGGGCGATCTGTTCGTGGAAGGCTCGTTGCACGAAACCAGCAATCCGCACGATCCGCGCGATCCCAAACACAGCGCTCTGACCCGGGCGGGCGTCATCGACGCCGTCAAATGGATTCCGGCCGGCGCCTTTTACGAGGCCCGCGGCGGGCCGCTCGACCGGCCGTTCGTGATGCCGGACGATTTCGACGCGGCGCGGCGCGCGCTGACCGAGCGCTTTCCGCAGGCCCACGCCGGTATTGCGCAATTGCTCGGGGAAATGGAGCGCATCGCGTCGGCTGCGGGCACGCTTTCGCAACGCGGAGCGAGTTTCAAAAATCCGCGCGAAAGCATGGCGGCGCTACTGAACCTGGTTCCCGCGATCCGCGACTGGCGCCTGTCGCTGTCGCAAAAGCTCGATCAGGTGCTCGGCGACGACGAGGCCGTCAAATGCGCGCTGACCGCCAATCTGTCCTATTATCACGACGACCCGGCGACGCTGTGGTGGCTGTTCTTTGCAATGGCGCAGGGAGGCTATCTGCTGAGCGGCGGCCGCTTTGTGCAGGGCGGTTCGCAACGGCTCTCCAGCGCGCTCGCCCGCGCGGTCAGGATGGCCGGCGGCGAGGTGCTGGTGCGCCGGATCGTCGGTGGCATGGCGCTCGACCGGCACGGCCGTGCCAGCACCGTGACCCATACGGCAAAGGATGGCAGCGACCCGCAGGTCGTCGAAACCCTGCGGATCGTCAGCAGCGCCGCGCCGGCGGCGCTCGAACCGTTGATGCCGGCGGCCGCGGCGGCCAAGCTCGCCGCAAGCTATGCGCGGATGACGCCATCCGCCTCGCTGTTTGCGCTGACGCTCGGCCTGTCGAAGCCGCCGCGCGAATTCGGTATCGCCCATTATTCCACGCAATTGCTGCCGCCCTGGATGAAGCGGCTGTCCGACTATGCGCAAGGCGCAGCGCTGATGGCGGCAGAGCCCGGGCAGCGCATTCCGCCGATGTCCGTGGTGGATTATGCCGCGATCGATTCCGGCGTGCCCGCCCCGCCCTACGTGCTTTCGATCATCGGACCCGACCTGCTGTCGAACTGGGACAGTTCGGACATGGACGCCTATCGCGAGAAGCGCGGGCGGTGGCAGCAGGCGATCATTCGCTACCTCACCTCGTTCTATCCGGGGCTTGCCAGGGCGGTCGTGGCATCGTCCTTCAATACCGCGCTGTCGGTCCGCCAATATCTCAATGCGCCGCATGGCGCGGTCTACGGTTTCGCGCCGGTGCCGCCGTCGCTGCGGCGGATCCCGAGGCGCTCGCCCCGTACCGTGGTGCCGGGACTCTATCTGGCGTCGGCCTATGCCGGATTCGGCGGTTATTCCGGTGTCGTGCAATCCGGCGGCGCGTGCGCCGACCTGATTCTGGGCGAGAGCTGAGATGCTGCCCCGGGCGGCCGCCGCTATGCGACGGTTGGGAGGAGACGTTCGACTTCCGCCCGCAGGTCCGGGATCGCCTTGCGATCGCCGGAGAGATGCCGCAGCAGGCAGCGCTGGAACAGTCCATCGAACAGCGCGTAAAGGGCGCCCCGGGAAATCGCCGGCTGTCGGCCGCCAAGCGAGGCAAAGCGGGAAGCGACGCGCCACACCATATCTTCCAGGCTCTTGTCGATCTCCGCGACGTCGTCGCGAAAGGCCGCTTCGAACAGCGACTGCGATCGAAGATCGTACCAGAGGCGATGCATCCGAGCCTCGTCGCGAACCGTCTCGCCGAGCTTTTCCAGAAAACCCTGCATCAGTTCGTCGCGGCTTTGCGCCGCCGACGTGATCTGGTCGTAGCGGGTCACGCATTTCGCTTTGTAGTGACGGACACAACAGCAGATCAGGTCGACCTTGTCGCTGAAATAATAGTGCAGCACACCGTGCGTAAACTCGGATTTCTGCGCGATCTCGCGCAGGCTGGTCCTCGCATAGCCCAGTTCGGCCAAGGTCTCCAGCGCGGCCTCGGCAAGTTCAATTCGTCGCGCACTGAATTTGTCGACACGCGCACGCTCGATTCGATCCGAGGGCCGCACCAGCCGCCCAGTCGCCTCAGGTTTCCGCCGCGTCACTCCCGATTCCCTGCGCACGCCTGTACTCCGAATCACCGCGTCACCCCGGGGTCATAGTGCCCCGAAGCGCCCTGCGAAAACATCCTGCGCCCACGCAGTCAAGGATTACTTGACAAGTGTATAGATTTTGGACAATCGTCAAGAAAATCTTGGGCAAGTGTCAAGTTTGCCAAATACCGCAGCCAGTAGAAGCTGCGCAGGGGAGGAAAAAGCTGGAGCGCCAGCACCGTTCATTCCGGCCGGCCAGCCGGGATCTTTTCTCAGCGGACGAGGAGCAACAGGCTCGCCTTCGAGCGGCAGCCTGACAGCTCGGCAGGGCGCGTTGCCGCAATGAATCACCAAGGGAGGAGCCTACGATGAGTGGAAAAAGTCTGGCGGGCCGCAAGGCTCTGGTCACGGGTGGCGCGCGAGGCATCGGTGCGGCGATCGCAGAAGCGCTTACCAATGCCGGCGCGTCCGTCATGATCGGCGACATTCTCGCCGATCTCGGCAAGCAAACCGCCGGCCGCCTTGCCAAAGCAGGCGCCAAGACCGGCTTTGTGGAACTGAACGTCACCGACGACGGGCAATGGGAAAAGGCTGTCGCGGCCACCATCGCCACGCTCGGTGGCTACGATATCCTGATCAACAATGCGGGCATCGAGATAACCTCGCTCGTCGTCGACCTCAGGGCCGAGGACCTGCGCCGGATGTGCGACGTCAACATCGTCGGCACTGGTCTCGGCATGAAGCATGCGTTTCGCGCGATGCGACCCGGCGGCGGCGCGGGCGCCGGCGGCGCCATTGTCAATATCGCCTCGGTGGCGGCCACGATCGCATTCCCGGCCATTGCCGGGTACTCCGGCACCAAATCGGCTGTTGACCGCATGACGCGGATCGCCGCGATGGAAGCCGGCAAGCTTGGCTATGGCGTGCGGGTCAACTGCCTCTATCCCGGGCTTGTCCCGACCGATATGGGCATGCAACTGGCCAACGACATTGTCGCCGCCGGACTCGCGCCGGACGCCGGCGCCGCCGTCGCCTCGGTCATCGAGCAGACGCCGCTGGGCCGGCTCGGCGAGGTCGGCGACATGGCCGACGCCGCTGTTTTCCTTTGCTCCAACGAGGCGCGCTTCATCACGGGTGCCGGCCTGCCGGTCGACGGCGGCATGGGCATGTAGATCGCCAAACCGCAACCAACAGAAATTCGGGAGGATATGAAGATGAGCGAGAAAAGGCCCGTGATTGTCTATGGCGTCTCTGGCTACACCGGGCGTCTGGTTTGCGAATATCTGCGGGAATACAACATTCCCTTCATCGCCGCCGGACGCGATGCGGCCAAAGTGAAGGCCGTCGTCGAGAAAATTCCCGGCATCGAAACCGCCGATTACGAAGTTGCCGAGGTTGAGCACACCGTCGAAGCGCTGACCAAGCTGTTCAGGGGCGCCCAGGTCGTCAGCAACATGGTCGGCCCGTTCATCAAGTATGGCCCCGAAGTCGTCGAGGCCTGCCTGGCGGCCGGCTGTCACTACACTGACACGACCGGCGAGCAGGACTGGGTGCTGCTGGCGCAGGAGCGCTGGGGAGCAAAATTCGCCGGCAAGGGACTGCTGCTCGCGCCCAACGTGGCGCAGATGTACACCACGGGCGAGATCGCGGCGAACCTGTGCCTCGAAACGCCCGGCCTTGATACGCTCGATATCCTGGTGCTGTGGAAGGGATTCCCGACCTATGCCTCGACGCAGACGATTTTCACCATCCTCAAGGCGAATTGGTACTATCTCGTCCAGAACAAATTTGTCGAATGGGACGTAACCGCCAATTTCGAGGTCAACGTTCCCGGTCAGCACGAGGGCGCCATCGCGGTGCCGTGGGGCGGCACCGCGCATCCGGTCTGGTTCAAGAACGATCCGCGCGTGTCCAACTGCAGGGTGCTCGGTGGCGTCATGCAGCGCGACGTGATGCTGGGCGTGGTGCAAACCCAGGAGATGGTGAAGGAGAAGATCAAGCCGCTGCCGCCCGACCAGCAGGAGAAGGCGCTGGCCGACATCGCGGCAACGCTGCAGGCAACCATGCCGCCGCGCGAGAATCCACGCATCAACACCTCGATCGATTCCGTCTACGCATCGGGACCGCTTGGCCGCGCCCATTGCGTGATCCACGGCAATTGCAACTACAAGCAGACCGGAATGCTGCAGGCCTACGCCGCATTCTCGCTGCTGCAGACGGCTCCTCGCAAGGTTGGATTTGCCTCCGCCTGCCAGGCGTTCGGGCACCGGGAATTGCTGGGGCAGTTGCGCAGCTTCGGGCTGGTGATGAACCCAATTCTGACCGTTCACAACTGACCGACCGGGTGGCGTGTATGAGCGCGCCACCCGCTTTCATCCCGGGAGGTCGTCCGTGCGGCTTGTCGACTATCTGGATAAGGGCGCCTCGCTGGGTGCCGACGCTCCGTGCCTGACCATGGACGGAAAGGACCTGAGCTATCGCGAGGTGCAGCGCCTTAGCTATCGAATCGCTCGCGGCCTCGCCGATTCCGGCGTTGCCCCAGGCGAGAAGGTCGCGATCCTGTCCGGCAACGATCCGATCGCCTTTGCCTGCGTATTCGGCATTTCGCGCGCCGGCGCCGTCTGGTGTCCGATCAATCCGCGCAATGAGGCGGCGGAAAACCAGTTCATCCTCGATGCGTTCGATTGCAGCCTGCTGCTGTTTCACAGCGGCTTCGCACCGATGGTCGACAAGATAAGGCCTGATCTGCCCAAGCTGCGCCAACTCGTATGCCTCGACAGCGATATGCCCTTCGCGCCGTCGTTCGAGCGCTGGCTTGCCGATGTCGACGTCGAACCGTTCGAGCGCGAACCGGTCGATGACCTCGCGCTGATACCCGGCACCGGCGGAACGACCGGCAAACCCAAAGGCGTGATGCTCTCGGGCCGCAACATCGAAACGATGGCTGCGTTGACCCTGATGGGCTACCCGTTCAAGGGACGTCCGACCTATCTGGCGCTTGCGCCGCTGACGCATGCCGCCGGGGTGCTGTGCTTTCCCATCATGACGCTCGGCGGCAGGGTGGTGATCATGCACCATCCTGACATCGGCGAATTCCTCGACCTGATCGCACGTTACCGGGTCACGCACACATTCCTTCCGCCCACCGTTATCTACATGCTGCTGGATCATCCGAAGCTCGAAAGCGCCGATCTCGGCTCGCTGCAATGCTTCTGGTACGGCGCGGCGCCGATTTCGGTCGCGCGCCTCACCGAGGCGCTGGAAAAGCTCGGCCCGATGGCACAACTGTTTGGGCAGACCGAGGCCCCGATGATGATCTCAATGATGCCGCCTGAGGACCATTACAATCCCGACGGCTCGATCGCGACCGGACGTCTGTCGTCAGCGGGTCGTGTCGGGCCGCTGGTTCGGGTCGGCATCATGGACGGCGGCGGCAATTTGATGCCGGCCGGAGAACGCGGCGAAATCGTCGTTCGCGGATCGCTGGTGATGGATGGCTACTACAAGAACGCCGAAGCAACGGCGGAAGCCTCCGTCCACGGCTGGCACCACACCGGCGATATCGGCTATTTGGACCCGGATAATTTCCTTTATATCGTCGATCGCGCCAAAGACATGATCATTACCGGTGGCTTCAACGTCTATTCCGTCGAAGTCGAGAGCGC
>Ga0182024_10021322_pt1 | contig 11765 bp, 10 predicted proteins | sample P32metaG_FD_120480 | JGI IMG/M metagenome (GOLD analysis project Ga0182024, IMG submission 120480) | Permafrost microbial communities from Stordalen Mire, Sweden - P3-2 metaG (Illumina Assembly) | ecosystem: Environmental > Terrestrial > Soil > Wetlands > Permafrost | place: Sweden: Stordalen... | reverse complement strand
CTGGATCTGAAATGGCAAGTCGTCCGCTGCGGTGAATAGCCCGATTATTGGGCCTTTCCCGAGCTATGTGACGCGATTGCCTGCGTGTGGGACGTAGCGTAAGATGTACGGCCTGTGCCGGATTCTCCTTCCATTGCAGGGCGCACCATCTCCCACTACCGCATCCTGGAAAAGCTCGGTGGCGGCGGGATGGGTGTGGTCTACAAAGCCGAGGATGTTAAACTGCACCGCTTCGTCGCCCTGAAATTTCTGCCCGATGAAGTAGCCCAAGACTCCCAAGCGTTAGCCCGCTTCCAACGAGAAGCGCAGGCCGCTTCTGCCCTGAATCATCCAAATATATGTACGATCTACGAAATTGAGGACCAGCACGGCGAAGCGTTCATCGCCATGGAATATCTCGAGGGCATGACGCTGAAGCATCGCATCGCCGGGAAGCCCCTAGAGACCGATGTTCTATTGAGTCTGGCGATTGAGGTTGCCGAGGCGCTCGATGCCGCACATTCCAAGGGCATCGTTCATCGAGACATCAAGCCGGCAAATATTTTTGTCACCGTGCGCGGTCAGGCCAAGATTCTCGATTTCGGTCTTGCCAAGCTGGCCCCGGCGCGCGGCGGCGCAGGTGCGAACCTCTCGGCAATGCCCACGGCCAGCGAGCAAGCTTTGCTGACCGGGCCTGGGGCGGTGATTGGCACGGTCGCGTATATGTCGCCGGAACAAGTGCGCGGCGAAGAGTTGGACGCGCGCACCGATTTGTTTTCCTTTGGCGTGGTGCTATACGAGATGGTCACCGGACTTCGGCCCTTTCGAGGCGATACCTCGGGCCTAATTACGGACGCGATTCTGAATCGCGTGCCCGTCGCACCAGTGCGGCTGAATCCGGATGTACCGCCGGAACTGGAACGGATCATCAACAAGGCCATCGAAAAAGACCGTAATCTGCGCTATCAGAGCGCCGCGGACATTCGCACCGATTTGCAGCGCCTCAAGCGCGATTCCGAATCAGGCCGTGAAGCCATCGCAACCTCAGACACCCGAGCGAAGTCCGCCCCGAAATCCGCTCGGTCTCGATGGGTTGCAGTCACGGGAGCAACGGTGCTGGTCGTCGGACTGGCGGCGGGCGGCTTCTGGTGGCTAAACGGGCGTAAGCCGCGGGCTTTGACCGCGACGGACACGATTGTCATCGCGGATTTCACGAACACGACGGGCGACCAAGTGTTCGACGGCGCGTTGCGGCAGGGGCTGGCCGTGCAACTCGAACAGTCACCCTTTCTGAGCATTATTTCTGACCAGCAAATCCAGCAAACCCTGAAGTTGATGGGCCAGAAACCGGATGCGAAGCTCACGCCGGAGATTGCGCGGGAACTCTGCCAGCGGACGGCAAGCGCCCTTGTCCTCGACGGTTCGATTGCGCAGATTGGCACGCAGTACCTTCTGACACTCAAGGCGTCCGACTGCTCAAGCGGGCAATCACTGGCAAGTACGGAAGCCCAGGCCAGCGACAAGAACCACGTGCTCGATGCTTTGGGTAGAGCAACATCGGAAATCCGCAACAATCTCGGTGAATCGCTCAGCACGGTCCGGAAGTTCGCCACACCGCTTGAGCAGGCCACTACACCCTCGCTTGAAGCCCTTCAGGCCTACAGTCTGGGACGGAAGGCCATGGTGGGAGCCGACTGGACCGCTGCCGTGCCATTCTTGCAGCGAGCCATCCGCCTAGACCCAAATTTCGCCATGGCTTATGCGAGGCTCGGGTCTTGCTATTGGAATTTGGGCGAGACCACCTTGGGGGCCCAGAACACGCGGAAGGCCTATGAGCTACGCGAGCGGGTGAGCGAGGGGGAGAAGTTCTACATCGAGTCTCACTACTACGATCATGTCACCGGCGACGAGGAAAGTGCGCGCCAAATCTATCAGCTTTGGGCTGAAACCTATCCGCGAGATTGGCAGCCTGTGCCCCCCCTAATCACAATCTATGCTGTGCTCGGGCAATATGAGAAATCCCTTGGAGAAGCCCGCGAGGCCATCCGCCTCAACCCGGGGAGCGGTATGAACTCCGCCGACCTCGTTAACTCCTATCTCAATCTGAATCGCCTGGAGGAGGCCCGGGCCACAGCCGAAGAGGCACAGGCCAAAAAACTCGATTCTCCTAACCTGCGCGTCTCTCTGTACCAAGTCGCCTTCTTGGAGAACGATGCGGCGGGGATGGCGCAACAGGTGGCCTGGGCCGCGGGCAAGCCGGGAGTTGAGGACGTGTTGCTGAACAACGAAGCCGATACTGTCGCCTATTCTGGAAGGCTTGCGGAGGCCCGGGAGTTTTCCCGCCGGGCGGTGGCTTCGGCCGAACGGGCGGAAGAGAAGGAGGTGGCAGCGAGCTACAAAGCCGACGCCGCCCTTCGAGAAGCCCTCTTCGGTAACGCTGCCGAGGCTCGCGAGCGAGCCGCAGCGACCCTCGGGCTTTCCACCGGCCGGGATGTGCAGTATACAGCGGCGCTGGCGCTGGCCTTGGCAGGCGGCGCCGCTCGGGCGGAAGCGCTGGCGGACGATTTGGCCAAGCGCTTCCCAGAGGACACCATTGTGCAGTTCCTCTACCTGCCAACGATCTACGCCCAGCTCGCGCTCGGCCGCAACGATGCTTCGAAGGCCATCGAGGCTCTCCAGGCTGCCGCCCCCTACGAGTTGGGGAGTCCCGGTAGCATCGGGGCCGGGCTGTATCCCGTCTATGTCCGCGGGGAAGCCTATCTGGTCGCGCATCAAGGAAGCGAAGCGGCCACCGAGTTCCAGAAAATTCTCGACCATCGCGGAATTGTGCTCAACGAAGCCATCGGCGCGCTGGCTCATCTGGGCCTCGCCGCTCCTATGTCCTGCAAGGCGACACCGCCAAGTCTCGCGCCGCCTACAATGATTTTTTCACGCTATGGAAAGATGCAGACCCCGATATTCCCATCCTGCTCGAAGCCAAGACCGAATACGCGAAGCTGCGGTAGTGCGGCGCGGCGTGGCGTGGCAGGGCGGCAGACGCGCTGGCTTAGTGATTTCAACGTGACTGCGAACTGGGTTATCGAAGTCGTCTCGAAAGCCTCCTCCCGCTCCGCGCTGGCCGCAGTTGCCCAAAATCAGTTGTTTTAGAGCTGCAGGAATTTGCCAACAATCGGCTTGTGGAATCAAAACAGTTACAGCGACGGCGGGAGGCAGGTTTCTGGGCAGCCGGTCGATTTCCGAGTTGCCGATCACTCGTCCTGAATCGGGCGAATTTCTGCGTGCAGCTGGATACCCGCAAAGGTTCCGAACGGGTATAATGACGCCCACTTATGCCTCTCACACCAGGAACACGGCTTGGCCCCTATGAAATCACGGCGCCGCTGGGCGCGGGCGGTATGGGTGAAGTGTATCGAGCGCGGGACGCCCGGCTGGGGCGAGACGTGGCCATCAAGGTGCTACCCGCTTCGTATTCGAGCGATGCGGAACGCCTTCGCCGGTTTGAGCAGGAAGCCCGCGCCGCCGGAGCCCTGAATCATCCCAACGTTTTAGCCATCTACGACATCGGCACGCACGATGGGCCGCCGTACCTAGTCACCGAGCTGCTCGAAGGCGAAACCCTGCGAGAGCGCATGCAGAGCGGCCCGCTGCCCTTGCGCAAGGCGCTCGATATTGCCATTCAAGCAGCCCGTGGAGTAGCCGCCGCGCATGACAAAGGCATCATCCATCGCGATCTGAAGCCTGCCAACATCTTTCTGACCCACGACGGCCGGATAAAAATTCTCGATTTCGGGCTGGCCAAGCTCACCCAGCGTGACACCTCCGGCATCGGCGAAACGCAATCCGCGACGCGGACGGAATTGGATTCGGGGCAGACGGAAGCGGGTGTAGTACTGGGCACGGCGGGCTATATGTCCCCCGAGCAGGTGCGTGGCAAGCCGGCTGATGCGCGGTCGGACATTTTCGCGCTGGGTGCCATTCTGTACGAAATGCTTTCGGGGCAGCGGGCCTTCGAGAAAGACTCCTCGGCGGACACCATGGCGGCAATCCTGAAGGAAGAGCCGCCGGAACTATCGGGCGAGGGAAAGAAGATTCCTCCGGCGGCGGAGCGGATTGTGCGGCACTGCCTGGAAAAGAATCCCTCGGAGCGGTTTCAATCGGCGCGCGATCTGGCCTTCGATCTGGAATCTCTCTCGAGCGCGTCCACAACCACAGCTTCGGCAATCCCCGCGGCCAAGGCGCCGGGGCGCAAGTGGCTCGTGCCGGCGGCAGTGGCCGCCGCGCTAATCCTCGTGGGAGCGGGGATGTGGATGGCGGGCCGACTGTCGTCTGCAAAGGCGCCACCGAAATTCACCCGGCTGACATATCAAAAGCGCTATCCCTCGAATGCGCGATTTGCCAAGGACGGGCACACCGTGGTGTACAGCGCACAGTGGGAAAACGATCCACTGCAGATTTATTCCGTGCGGATGGAATTTCCCCAATCGGCGAAAGTGGACCTGCCGAGCGCGGCGCTACTGGACCTATCCTCGAGCGGAGATCTGGAATTGGCGCTGGATCCGGTCTACCAGGAGGTTTTTTTGAGTGGAACGATGGCCCAGGCGCAGATGACCGGGGAAACGCCGCGCGCGCAGGGGAAGGACGTGATTGCTGCGGACTACGCGCCGGATGGGAAAACCCTGGCGGTGGCGCGTATTGCGAACCGGAAAGTGCAACTGGAATACCCTGCGGGGAAAGTGATTTATACAACCTCCGGTTATCTGGATTATGTGCGGGTATCGCCAGACGGTAAGGAAGTGGCGTTCTTGGAACACCCGGTGTATGACGATGACCGCGGCTGGGTTTCGGTGGTGGATACCGCGGGAAATCACAAGCAACTCACGAAGGAATTTTCGAGCGCGCAAGGGCTGGCGTGGTCGCGGACCGGAACGGAAATCTGGTTCACGGCCGCCGATCAGATCGACAGGAATTTGTATGGCCTGAGCCTTTCAGGAAAGCTGCGGGAAATTCTCGCGACGCCACAAAGTATGCGGCTTCTGGATATAGCAGCGGACGGCCGGGCCCTACTTTCCAGCGAGGAATGGCGAGCGGACCTCACGGGGATCGATCCGGCCACCGGAAAGGAACGCCAGGGGCTGGAATGGTTCGACGGCTCTGGGCGGCCAGACATTTTGCCAGGCGGAAAAGCGATTTTGTTCACGGAGTGGGGAGGACCGGCAGATTTGCTGTACCTGGTGGTTTACCGAAAGCTGGATGGCTCGGCACCCGTGGCGCTGGGATCCGGATCGGTGCCGAAGTTTTCACCGGATCAAACAACAGCGGCGGCGATTCTTTATACGAGACCGCCGCAGGTGGCGCTGCACCCGATTGGAACGGGAGAGAGCCGGCGATTGCCGGTGGGAGAGATCGTAAACCTGGCTCAATTGGCGTGGTTTCCGGATGGCAAGCATCTGCTGCTGGAGGGCGCGGCCGAGTGACAGGCGCTGCGTACCTACCAGATGGACCTGGAGGGAGGAAGACCGCAGCCCCTAGGTCCAGCCGATTTTACCGGGGTCGCGGTGGCCAAGGATGGAAACCGGATCGCCGGGCGAAATTCCAGAGGGGAAGCGGTGGTGTTCGACCGGGAGACACAGAAAGTACAAGCGATTCCGGGTATAGGGCCCCAGGAACGATTGAATAAATGGACAGAGGACGGGCAAGCGCTACTGGTATCCTCGAGCACGCCGTGGCAAGCATGGATGTACCGTGTGGAAGTGGGAACAGGAAAGCGGACGCTGCTGCAAAGAATTGAACTGAATGAGAAAGCGGGTTCGAGGGTAAACATCGCGTTGGAGTACGACGAGGACAGCAAGACGTATGTTTACGGAACGCAGCGGGTTCTGGGCAGCTTGTACGTGGTGGAAGGTTTGGAATGAGCGGCGCGGCAACCTGGATCCATCTGCCTGAGTCACGGCGTACACAGAGCAATCCACTCGTCTGCATATCGAGCTCAACGGAAATTGTCCAACCGCCGCTTGGGCAGGCCGCTACTGAGCTCTTGGGAGATGACCGATGGCCTTCGAGACGAAATCCTCACCAGATTGCTCGACCAGCTCTCTCGGGGCGACCTTGCGGGCCCTGTCCCCGTCGGAGCGGGAAAGGTTACTGGCGACGTTGCCGCCGCACCAGATCCAGGCAACCCTCTACGACTGGCAGGGGACGTGGGCGAGACCGGACCAGCTTCCACCTGACAGCGACTGGCGCGCCAGCATCCCGGCAGGATAGCAGCTTATGAGCCCAAAATAATCGGACAAAATCGCCTATTGGCACGCGTAGCGGAAGAAACGCGGAAACATGCCATGAAACGCACAGCCGCTTTGCCGCCGTCACGAATTGCCATCGGGTCTAGCTGGAGAGAGGCGTTAAGAGGATTCCGAAGCCCACGAAGTTGGCCACACGCCGCGCACGGGGCGCCCACGGGCGATGTGTTCGACCCCGGGGCGTTATCGATATAGAATCCGCCGGGAGTCCATGCAGAGGGAAATCGGGAACTGGAGAAAAGAATGGCGATGCATCTTGATGTGCGGCGCAGAGCAGAAATGGGGGCGCTATTTGCTGTTGTTTTGGCAGGCGCGATGTCCGCAATGGCGCAACAATCTGCGCTGAGCACTCAGGTAAAGGATTTCGTGAAGGTGGATGCGCCCGTTGTGGTGCTAGAACACGTGCGCGTCATTGACGGCACCGGCGCGGCGTCACGCGAGGACCAGACAATTATTCTTGCGAAAGGAAACATCTTTGCCCTAGGCGACGCGGCCAAGACAACCGCGCCTGCCGATGCAAAGGTGCTCGATTTGACTGGTTATACCGTGATTCCCGGCCTAGTAGGGATGCACGACCACATGTATTACCCCAGTCCGAACCGGCCGCCGGCTTTGTACCCAGAGCACGCCCAGAGCTTTCCGATGCTGTATCTGGCTGGCGGAGTCACTTCGCTGCGGACGACGGGAAGCGTGGAGCCTTACACAGACCTGGAATTGAAACGGAGCATCGATGAAGGCCACACGGTTGGGCCGAAGATCCACGTCACCGGGCCGTATCTGGAGGGCGAGGGCGCATTCACGCTCCAGATGCACCAGCTGAAGGATGCGGAGGATGCACGGCGAATGGTGGAATACTGGACGGATGAAGGCGTGACATCGTTCAAGGCGTACCAGAACATCTCACCCGAGGAACTGTCCGCCGTGGTGAAGGCCGCGCATGCTCATGGCCTTAAAGTGACAGGTCATCTTTGCTCCATCGGTTTTCGGGAGGCAGCAGCGCTGGGAATCGATGACCTGGAGCACGGTCTGGTAGTGGACACCGAGTTTTTCGGCGCGAAGAAGCCCGGCGTTTGCCCTGGGGCGGCAGCGGCCGATGCGGAAATGGCGGAGAAACTCGACGTGACAGGCGTGGCTGTGCAGGAAATGATTCGCGATCTGGTGGCGCATCATGTGGCCGTCACATCCACATTGCCCGTCTTCGAAACGATTGTGCCCAACCGCGCGCCACTCGATAAGCGCGTGCTCGATGCCATGACTCCCGAGGCGCGCATCTCCTATCTCACCGTGCGCTCGCGGATTTCCGACAACGCCGAAAAGTCCTACTGGCCTGCGCTTTTCAAGAAGGAAATGCAGTTCGAGCGGGAATTTGTGAAGGCGGGCGGCCTTTTGCTGGCCGGGCTCGATCCCACTGGATATGGCGGAGTGGTAGCGGGGTTCGGCGACCAGCGAGAGATCGAACTGCTGGTGGAAGCGGGATTCACGCCGCTGGAAGCGATCCACATTGCGACATCGAATGGCGCAGAATTCCTGGGAGAGAGCAGCCGAATCGGCACGCTTAAGGCCGGGAAGGCCGCCGACGTGGTGGTGATTCACGGCGACCCTTCCGCGAAGATTGCGGATATCGAGAACGTGGAGATTGTATTCAAGGACGCGGTTGGATACGACTCGGCCAAGCTGATTGACGCGGCGAAGGGGTTGGTGGGCTCGCAGTAGAGATGTCAGTTTCAGATGGTTTCGAACAGTTCGCAGTGGTTCCATGCGGCCAGTGACGCGTAGAGCGCGCGTCTCGAATACCAATCCACGTTTTAATTGGCAATCACAACCCGGAAGGACGTGCTTCGGAGATTCTGACGCCCACGACGTTGGTCACACGTCGCGCACATGCCGCCCACGTGCGATGATCTGCTGCGAGGTTGACCTATCCTGGCTAAGGATTGCCGCTAGGCCGCCCGTGCTTGCCCAAAAACTAGTGTTCTTGAGCAGTAGAATTTGCCGAAAATCGGCTAGTGGAATCAAACAGTTACAGGGATGGCGGAAGGCAGGTTTTTGGGCAGCCGGCCAATTTCCGAATTGCCGACAATCCGGGAGTTTTCGGGCTCGGAGCGAGCGCGACCTCGGGGTCGTTGGGTTGGTGCGACCGTAGTGCCGACTTCTCTGCCCTCGTGATAAGATCACCGGAGCGCGAAGGGCGCATCCGGTCCGCGGAAAGGACAGAAGTCCACCTGATTGCAACAAGTCGTTGTCACGAACTAACTTTCTGCCCATAAATTGCGGACCTCGGGCATATGAAAGGAAGTTCGTCATGCCGGTAAGACGCCTCCCATCGAATCCGAACCTCGATCATCTCAAGTATCAAGCAAAGGACTTGCTAAAAGAGCGTACCGCCCACACTCCGGGAATAGCCCAGCGGGTCAGGGAATTTCACCCGCGTTTTCGTCGGGCCACGGACGCTGAAATCTTCGACGCCCCGATTAGCCTCAGTGACGCGCAACTTACAATCGCCCGCGAATATGGATTTACGAGCTGGGCGAGGCTGAAACGGCACATTGAAAGACCAACGCTCTCCGATCGATTGGATTTGCCGCACCAACAGCGGATTGAAAATGCAACATTTCGCCGTGCCGTGGAACTCCTCGATAGAGGTGACATAGCTGGTTTGCGTGCGCACTTGAATCAGCATCCGAATCTTGTTCATCAGCACGTCGTTTTCGAGGGCGGGAACTACTTTCGAGATCCAACGCTGTTGGAATTCGTCGCTGAGAATCCGGTTCGCCATGGCACTCTACCGGAGAACATCGTGGAGGTGACCAAGGTCATTCTCGATGCTGGTCCGAGCCAATCCGCACAGAACGAGACGCTCATGCTCGTCTCGACTGGCAGTGTACCGCGTGAATGTCGCGCGCAACTTCCGTTAATCGATCTCCTGTGCGATTACGGAGCGGATCCCAACAGCGCGATACAAGCGGCGGCCTTGCACGGCGAGCTCGAGGCAGTGAACGCCTTGATCGGGCGCAGCGCTCGAATCGATTTGCCGGTGGCAACGGCCCTGGGGCGCATCGAGGATGCCCGTCGGTTGCTTGCGGGCGCCAGCAGTGAGGACCGCCATTTGGCTCTCACTTTGGCAGCGGATTTTGGTCATGTCGAGATCGTTCGATTGTTGCTTGACGCGGGCGAAAATCCAAACCGATACAACCCGGTGGGAGGGCATTCCCACACGACACCGCTGCACCAGGCTGCCGGGGGCGGCCATGATGAAGTAGTCCGGCTCCTCGTCGAACGCGGTGCAAGATTGGACTTGAAGGACATTCTCTGGCGAGCTACGCCAGCCGATTGGGCGAGACATGCAGGCAGGACAGAAATCGAGGCATATCTTCGACGCAAGATTGGGAGCGAGAAGCGGGAATAAAACGACCTTTGTGGATGAATAACGGGCCACTCGGATGTAATCCACTCGACTGCATATCGCGCCCAACGGAAATTTTCTAGCCGCCGGTTGGGGGAACAGCCACTGCCACCGGGATGCGCTTCTGCAGCGCTGAGGCTTGCGACGTTGGCCACAAGTCGCCCACGGGGACACCCACGGGCGATTATCTGCTGCAAGATTGGCACAGATGGCCAAGGATCGCCCGTGCCCTGACGGCGCTTGCCCAAAAACCTCCAGCTGCCCAAAAACCCCATTTCTGAGCCCGCTGGAACCGTAGGGTTCGGCAACTTGCCAATCTCAAAGCCTTCGAGAAGGGCCACGCGCCATTGCCCGGCGTAGGCCGGCCGAAGAAAATCACAGACAAGCTCGATATGTTCTTCGAGCAGCGTTGCACGAATCAGCAAATCCTTGAGCGACTGTTCCCCAATGACACGCCAGCCAAGCGTGTGAAGAGAACCAACGGCGATGTGCTGGTGGCCGCGGCGATGCAGCGAGCGACCGTAAAATCTGACCTGTTGATGAGGGAAATCTTTGATCGCATCGAAGGCAAGGTCACTGATGAAGCTGCCCTAAATGTAGATGTTACGGACAACCTGGCCGAGATCATCGCCGCGGCGCGCAAGAAGGCGAAAGAATGAGTCCTTTGCCCTTTGGTAGCCTCAGAACAGGCTTGGAACAGGCATGAACAAGAACATAGTCGAAGATGGCAAGGAGACCAGATTCGGGCCGGGGAAATCCGGCAATCCCGGTGGGCGTCCGAAGAAGCGGCCGATTAGCGGGCGGTACGCGGACGTGGCGGAAATGAAATTGCCGGATGATTTACAAAAAGTGTTGCGCCTGCCAAAGGGTGCGACCTACGGAGATGCCATAGCCATGGGACAAGTGCGGGCTGCAATCAAGGGAAAGACGGAGGCGGCGCGGGAATTTCGCGAGGCGATTGAGGGAAAAGCGACTCAGCGAATTGAAATCGCGGACACCACTATCTCCGACGCGTTAGAAAAGATGAAAGAGGCCGAACCGGACGCTTACGCGAAAGACGGCACGCTGCCGGATTGGTTCCCGAAATCGGGTGACGATGCCGATGGCGGTTAAGCGCGAGAAGCCGAAAGCCGCGGTGCCGCTATCCATGCCGGCTGACTTCCCGCTGGGCAGCGTGGCGAGTCGTGCAGCAGCGCGTGCATTGCTGGACAAGCGGGACGAAGCCAGAATCTGCCTTTGGCTAAGAGTTGTTGGTTAAAGATCAGATCGCGCCGCCACGAATCAAGAAGTTCGACGGCGGCATGGGGTTCATTTACGGTGCTGGATTCGAGGATTACGATCCCCAATGGCATCGACATTTATCGCGGTGCGGTACCGAAAGGGGCTACTATCTGTACCTAAGATGACGGCGCGCAGCCGCAAGGAGACAACGTGATCAAACTTCATGACGGAAACATGATTGGAAGGGTGTGCGCGGCTTTTCTGCTGTGGGCAGCGGCGGCAATTGTCTTACCCGCGCAAACAGCGCCGGGCGTTCTGCGCGCACCGGCGACGGCCATTGCGCCGGCTTTGACATTCACCCTGCTGCACAGCTTCGACTACACGGACGGCTCCACCCCCGTAGCGGGGCTGGTCCAGGGCACCGATGGGAGGTTCTATGGGACAACGAGCCTCGGGGGGGCCAATAGCTGCTTTGGTGACAGCTGCGGCACCGTCTTTAGGGTCACTCCAGGCGGCACGCTGACGACTCTGCACAGCTTCGACTCCGCAGGGGGCTATGAGCCCGCCGCAGGGCTGGTTCTGGCCATCGACGGGAACTTCTACGGGACAACGGAGTACGGCGGGGCCAATGGCTGCTTTGATGGCAGTTGTGGCACCGTCTTTAGGATCACCCCAGGTGGCACACTGACGACGCTGCACAGCTTTGACGAAACAGACGGCTCTTACCCCTACGCGGGGCTGGTTCTAGTGTACTGTCCTACAAATAAATGGCAATAGTATTGCTGGGAATATGGGCATCTCCGGTGCAGAATGGGGGGTGCTTATGGCCATGGGACGACCGAAAGCGGCGTTGGTGTTGAGTCTGG
>Ga0182024_10021321_pt1 | contig 11766 bp, 6 predicted proteins | sample P32metaG_FD_120480 | JGI IMG/M metagenome (GOLD analysis project Ga0182024, IMG submission 120480) | Permafrost microbial communities from Stordalen Mire, Sweden - P3-2 metaG (Illumina Assembly) | ecosystem: Environmental > Terrestrial > Soil > Wetlands > Permafrost | place: Sweden: Stordalen... | reverse complement strand
TCTTCGTTTTTCGGGAGGGCATTGCGTCTGTCCAGTCACACTCGGGGCAACATCTTCTACTATGGAGCAAGCAGGGGCAAAGGGGGCTGCCGCCCCTTTCCCCTGCACCCCCAATCCCCGCCGAACCTGCTTCCGCTTCGCTACGGAATGCCGTTCGGCTTCCCTCCGGAATCGATGTTCACCGTCACCGGAATACCCAGCGAGGCCATCAGTGCGCGCAATTATAGACCTGCGCAGCACATTGCAGACAATCCGACGATTCTGGATGACGGTCGGCAAATCGGAAGTAATGCCGCGATCAGGTCTCCTGGGATCACTTCCGGTTTGCCCGTCATCCACCCAGAATCATGGGATAGAGCCGACAGACTTTAGACGCCAGCCGACTTCTCGTTACGATCCAAGCCATTCCACGCACGATTGCCATTTAGCTTATTCGTGCTCGACGGCAAACGGGCTCGCGTTCTCATCGCGAAGCTGGCATCCCTTACCGGAGGCACGCCCCGATAATCTGGGTATACGTCGTATACTAAGCTGGTATACGATGTATACATGAAGGAGTTAACTGCACAACGGACTGTGGCCAGAGCAGGTTTGCTGCTCGATCGGGAAGGGGTGGAGTCGGTGACGATGCGCCGGGTGGCCAAGGCTGTCGGTGTCACAGCCATGGCGCTCTACCGGCATTTCGCGGACCGGGCCGCACTGCTGAATGCGCTGGCGGATGCGGGATTCCAAGACCTGGCCGCGCGCGTGACGGCGGCATCAAAGCCGCGCGATCCAGAGAAGCGGCTGCTCAAGATCCTTGACGTATTTCTGAATTTTGCACTGGAAAGACCGCGGCTTTTTGAGCTGATGTTCCTGACGCGACGTGCTGGTGCGAGAACCTATCCGCGGGACTTTAAAGCGCGTGAGTCTCCGACGGCGAATCTGACCGCGGAAGCGATCGAAGAAGGTATTAGGAGTGGCTGCTTTCGCAAAGAGGACCCCTGGGAGATCACGTTTGAAATAGGCGCGTTATTGCAGGGCCTGGTGATGCTGTATCTTGGCGGCCGTATGGAGATGGATACAGAAGAGTTTCGCGGGTTTTGTCGTCGCTCTTTCAGGAGGTATTTCCATGGCATTCGGAGTTAAATTGCTCACTGTTGTTGAGGCGACGCTGGCGTGTGCAGCCACTGCCACGATGATGTATTTCGGCAACGGGCTGAATCCGGTCTGGCCGCTCATGTGGGTGGCACCGTTGCCCGTGCTCTGGTTTGCAACCCGTCGTGGAAGATGGAGTGCGGCGCTCGTTGCCGGCATCGCATCGCTAGCAGGTGCGTTGACATACTGGGAATATTTTCGCGTCCTCGGTTTGCCTGCCCTGGCATGGCTAGGCCCTTTCGGTGTGGCAGCGGTGGTATTTGCTCTCGCGGTTGTCTTATTTCGCGCGCTGCTGCTGCGGAACCGTGTGGCGAGCGCTGTGCTTGCGTTCCCGGCAGCATGGGTCACCTTTGAATATGTCAGGAACCTACTTTGGCCGCATGGATCGGCAGGTTCGCTAGCCTATTCCCAGCTGCACTTCTTGCCCTTTTTGCAGCTTGCTTCTCTCACGGGACCGTGGGGGATGACGTTTGTGCTAGTGCTTTTCCCGGCTGGCTTAGCGGCGGCGTGGCAACGACGAAAAGAGGTGCGAACAGCGAGTCGCGTGCTCCTGTTTACCGTCGGAACTGTGGGTGCCGTGCTGATCTTCGGATCGGTCCGGCTAGCTATGCCGCAACCTGGACCGGAGGTGCGAGTGGCACTGGTTGCGTCGGACGCTCAAGGTAACGAGAATGTCGCGGCGGCCGGTGCAAATACTCAGAAGCTTGTTGAAGCCTATGTGACCAGGTTGTGGATACTGGACGGAGCTGCATTGCAGAATGTCCGCGCGATTGTGCTGCCGGAGAAGTTGGGCCGAGTCACGGATGCCGATGTTGCTGAAGTGGATGCGGTTCTGCAAAAGCTCGCGGATGAGACCGGAGCAACGGTAGTGGCGGGCTTCGATCATCAGTCGGGGACAGTTGCCTATAATCAGGCTCGCTTGTATGATCCCGGCGCTGCAGTGAGAAGTTACGACAAGGAGCATCTACTGCCACCGTTTGAGTTGAAATTTACTCCTGGGAAGGAATTAGTGCTGTTACAACATCCTCATAACGCCTGGGGTGTGGAGATCTGTAAGGACATGGACTTTACCGATCCTTCGCGACAGTACGGACGGGAGGGCGCGGGGTTGATGCTGGTGCCGGCATGGGATTTTAATATGGATCGTACGTGGCACGGACATATTGCGGTGATGCGTGGTGTGGAGGACGGGTTCAGCGTATCTCGAGCGGCCAAGGATGGATTTCTGACAGTGAGCAACAACCGCGGAAAAATCCTGGAGGAAACGCGAAGCGACTCTGCCCCCTTCGCAATGATGATTGCCACCGTACCGGCGGGGCATAGCTGGACGGTGTTTCAACTGATGGGAGATTGGTTTGCGTGGATAGCTATTGTTTTGCTAATTCTTACGATCGTGCGGTTATGTCAGAGTTGCCCGTAATCGGGCACTTATCTATATCCCGCATACTCCGGTAGGGTAAAATCGCTCAGATCTATATGGCTCTCGCTGCGAGGACTCGTCTGGGCCCGTACGAGGTCGTCGCTCCGATCGGCGCTGGAGGCATGGGTGAAGTCTACAAAGCGCGCGATACGAAGCTGGACCGCGAAGTCGCGATAAAGGTTCTCCCCGCCGCCTTCGCGCAAGACCCCGAGCGGCTGGCACGCTTCGAACGCGAAGCGAAGGTTCTTGCGGCACTAAACCATCCAAACATCGCCCAGATTTACGGGTTCGAAGAATCAGATGGTATTCGTGCACTGGCGATGGAGTTGGTCCCCGGTGGGCCTCCCAAAGGACCGCTCCCTCTGGAGACCGCTCTCAACTACGCCAAGCAAATCGCGGACGCGCTGGAAGCCGCGCACGAAAAAGGCGTCACGCATCGCGATCTGAAACCGGCCAACATCATGATTACGCCCGAGGGCGTTGTAAAGGTACTCGACTTCGGCCTCGCCTCGATTCCGAGTCGCGAAGGAGGAAGCGATCCAACCAACTCACGGACCATGACCATGGCCGCCACTCAGGCCGGCATGATCATGGGAACCGCGGCCTACATGAGCCCCGAGCAAGCCGCGAGCAAAGTGGTCGACAAGCGCAGCGACATTTGGAGCTTCGGCGTGGTGTTGTGGGAGATGATCACCGGCGCGCAGCTATTCAGCGGCGAGACGATTTCTCACACGCTGGCCGACGTGCTCCGCGCCCCCATCGATTTCGCAAGTCTTCCCGCTGCCACGCACGCGCCGATCGCTGAGTTGTTGAAGCGCTGCTTGGATCGGGACGTCAAAACCCGACTGCGTGACATCGGTGAGGCTCGGGTGACGATCCAAAAATGTCTAGCGAACCCGAAGGGCGCGATTCAAAGCCCGCCGACTGAATCCCGCACTCCATCGCGATGGGCGTGGGCGGTAGCGGGGGCGCTGGCGATCACGACAGCCGTCGCGCTATGGATGCCCTGGCGAGCGGCCCCGGAGCTGCCGAAGCCGGTGCGCTTCCAGATCGCGCCGCCTCCGGGCGTAATACCCGCCGGCATTTTCTCGATATCGCCCGACGGAACCAAGCTGGCCTATGTTGGTTTCGGTTCGGACGGGGTGTCGCGCCTATGGGTGCGGACGATGGACACTCTCGAATCCCACGCGCTGGCTGGCGTTGAAATGCTGAACGTGCCCCTATTCTGGTCGCCGGACAGCCGGTTCATTGCGTTTGACACGGGAGGGAAACTCAAGAAGGTGGATCTGGCTGGCGGCCCCCTACAGACTCTCTGCGACGTGCCCGCGACGGTCGTAGGCGGCTCCTGGAATCGCGATGGCGTCATCGTATTCGGACTTAACAATCGCGCAGGCATCCAGCGGGTTTCTTCCGCCGGTGGCGAGCCTTCGCCGGTTAAGTTCGAATCCGTGTTTTGGCCCGCAGCGGCCGTTTCATACGCCAGTAACCGCACGCTAAGCTCAACGATCCATGGTCGATAGCGGATAAATTACCGAACGGCTATCAGCGCCTGCTGGTGGTGGTAGTAGTGGTGGTGGTGATGCCGAATGACTATCACATGGTGGTGGTAGTGACGGTGGTGGCGGTGATGCCAATATGGCTGCGCAAAAGCGCCGGCTGTAAAGAGCATAAGCAGCACAAGTACTAAATACCTCTTCATGTTCGGACAGTAACGGCTACCCACAATGACTGTCGGTGCTATAACGCTCTTATTCCTAAAATCTTTACACTTAAGCTGTAAGCGCGCATCGCTCATGGGTTAGGAGTGGATCATCGAGTGGTAGCGGGCAGCCGGTCATCCTCCGACGCAACCTTAACCTGCCCCGCATCCACATCCACCAGCGGCACGACCGCGAGGATCTTTGTTCCCTTTCCGGCCTGCGACTCGACCGAGAGCGTTCCGTGCACCAGATGTACCCGTTCTTGCATGCTAACCAGCCCCAATCCACGATTCCTCTTCGCCGCCTCCACGTCAAAGCCTGCGCCTGCGTCGGAGACGACTAGTTGAACGCAATCCACCATGCCAAGCACGCGCACAGTGAATTGGTTCGTCCCGCTGTATTTCACAGCGTTATGCAGGGCTTCCTGGGCGACTCGGAAAAGGCACAGCGAAATGTCCTGGGGCAATTCGCGAGGAACATTCGCGTCCGTGATCTTGATGCTGACTTCGTGTTGCCTTGAAAACTCGTCGCAGAACCCTTTGATGGCGGCCACCACACCCAGGTAGTCGAGTTTCGACGAGTGCAGTTGGTGTGACAATGATTGCACGTCACCCGCGATTTCACAGCAATGCTTCTGGATCTCCTGCAGGCGTTGTTTCGTGGTCTCCGCCGACACATCTGCGCTGCGATTTGCCAGGGAAATCTCCATTGCCAGGAGCGCCAACCTCTGGCAGATGTCGTCATGCAGATCTCTCGCGATACGGCCGCGCTCCTTTTCCTGCGCTTCGATCAGTTGACCGCTTACTTTTTCCAGCGCCTGCTGGGCAAGCTTCTGGTCTGTCGTGTCGGTCCCCGAGCCGATGAAGCCGGCAAACGAACTATCCCCGTTCACCCTTGGAGCTGCAACATCCAGCATCCAACGGTAGACCCCGTCGCTTCGACGAAGGCGATACTCCATGGAAAACCGCTGCCGGGTCTTCAATGCCTGGGAGACCGTATCCAGAAGGTTCTTCAGATCGTCCGGATGGATACACTCGGCCCAACTGTCGCTGTGGGCTGCATTCGGATGCAGGCCGGTGAATGCAAGCCGGCTCTCATTCAGATACGTGATCTTCCCTTGCGCATCACACATCCAGACCAGTGAAGGCGCGGTGTCCACCATCACCCGGAACCGCTTCTCGCTCTCGCGAACTACGGCTTCGGCCTTCCGTTTACGCGCTCGCTGCCACAGTAAAGCGAGAATCAAAAGCGCCTGGGCGACGATCAGCACAAGGGCAGGAATGAAATACTTGCGGTCGCGCTCCCACAGCGTGGGATCACGATTGTAGAACCGTGTGTCCTTCGGGAGCGCCGACACCGGGATATTCCACCGGTGAAGCTGCCGCCAGTCCGCCAGCGTTTGGGTCCCCGAGGGCTGAACAACGGGAATGCTATCTACCTGCTCACCGGAGAGAATCCGCGCCGCGAGTGTAACGGCTAATGTGATGACTTCGTCTCTACCGCTCGATTCAATGCCTGCAACTGCGCCGTGTCCCACACATTGATAGGGAAAGATGCAGTAAGTCGGGAGACGTTGTCCGATCTGCGCGAGGACATCCCACACTCCAATCGCAGGTTGAATTGACTCCCGCGGTTGAAGTTCAAAAAAGACGATGGTTTTTGGCGGAAGCTGATCAACTCTTTGCAGTATCTGATCTGTCGGAAGATCAACCAGGTCAATTTCCTTTACCTTATTTCGATAGTGGGGAAGTTCAGAATGGAATTTTCCCAACCAGAACGTTTCTATATCCGATTTACCCGTGATGATCGCCATGGTCTCGGTATCCGGATGAAGGCGAAGCGCGAGGTCAATCACGGCCCTGACATCCTGAGTCTCAGTCACCCCGGTAATTCCGCGCCACGTCCGTCCCGCTATTTGGCGAGTTTCCATAGAAAAGTAGACGATAGGCACGCCCGGAAACAATTCGTCGCGATGTCTCAGGACCATATCGAGCGACGGATAACCCGACAACATTACGAGATCCAGTTTGCGACCACGATAGGTATTTCGAAGAGAATCTGTCAGGTTTTGCTGGTAATCCTTGTCTTCAACTCGCGTCGCCTCCATGTGCTCGATATAGAAGTTGACCTGCCCTGGAACGCGGGCCCGCAATAAGGATTCAATTTGATCGACGTAAGCGGGATCTACAACGGGCGCAGGATAGTGAAAGAGAATGAGGACGTTCTTCGCATTTGGCTGTGCGATTGCGATTGCACTGGAAGCGAACAAAGGAATGCAGATGATTGCAGGCCATATCCTCGCGAACAACCCCCACCCGCCAATCCAATTCGACACATCATCCAGCACCTTGATTCGCCTGTTATTCATAGGCCCTTTACGCACCAATCTGCGCTTCTAAAAGCGATGTTCAGGTATGCCACGAGATTCGCCGCTCCCGGATGCCATCGATTGTACCCAAAAGCCGTTTCTTGGCATGTCAAGCCAGGCTTCTGACAGTCAGATAGCGACCAATTTGCGATAAAGCGCTTATTGAGCGCCTCTTAGGGAAACTGAGGGGACGGGGAAACTGGGGGACGGGACGGAACGATACCTTTGCTTAGATCTAACGGATTGGTAAACATTCCGACTGTCCACCCTTCCCCGCTCCGGCTCTCGGGAGCATTTGCCGGATAGAGTGCGACCGGCGTAAACGGCCGCTCCGATCTCTCCGCACCTGCTTCTGACGGCGGCGTTTGTCAGCCAACAGGGAGCCTGTAATACTTTGTCCCATGCGCGCTCCGGGTGCTCCGCAAAAAACATACGATGTAATCATCGTCGGTTCCGGAGCCGGCGGGGGCGTTGCCGCGCACGTGCTCGCGCTTGCAGGAGCGAAAATATGTATGCTCGAAGCCGGGGAATGGTTCGACTGCACGAAAGATTCCAAGATGATGCAGTGGCCTTACAACGCACCGCATCGGGCTGCTGCCACGCGTGAGAAGCCCTGGGGCTACTTCGATGCAACGCTCGTCGGCGGATGGGAAGTTCCTGGCGAACCGTACACAAATGCTACCGGATCCGATTGGCGCTGGTGGCGCGCTCGTATGTTGGGGGGACGCACCAACCACTACGATCGTGTGTCGCTTCGCATGGGCGAGCAGGATTTAAAAGCTTACTCGCGCGACGGACTCGGAACAGACTGGCCCATCTCTTATGCTGAGCTTGCTCCGTATTATGACAAAGCTGAGGAGCTGATCGGCGTCTTCGGATCGCAAGAAGGCTTAAGTGGTGCTCCTGACGGAAAGTTCCTGCCGGCGCCCGCGCCGCGAGCCCATGAACGGGTCATCCGGGCCGGCTGCCAGGATCTGCGTATCCCTTGTATCCCTTCGCGGCTCGCGATTCTTACTCAGCCACTGAATGGACGCTCGGCTTGTCATTATTGTGGCCAATGCGGTCGAAGCTGCAGCACCAATTCGAATTTCAACTCTCCAGGCGTCCACATTTTTCCTGCCATAAAAACCGGCAACCTCGAGGTGCGAACCGGAGCCATGGCGAGGGAAGTCGTGATAGGTCCGAACGGTCTCGCATGGGGCGTTTCCTACGTAGATAAGAAAACGCGAAGCGAAGTTACCGTTTCCGGCAAAGTAGTTGTGCTTGCCGCCAGCGCCTGCGAGACGGCCAGAATTCTGCTGAACTCGAAGAGCAGCCTTTTCCCTCAAGGGTTAGCAAATTCCTCTGGTGAAGTCGGTCGCAACATCATGGACACCGTGAGCGTGTTTGTCGGCGGCTATCTCCCCGTCCTTCAGGACCTGCCGCCATTCAACGAAGATGGAACCGGCGGCGCACATCTGTACATGCCGTCGTGGCTCCACAGCACAAAGCAGCCAGCGAAATTGCCATTCGCGCGCGGATACCACATAGAGTTCGGCGGAGGCCGGACGCTGCCCGCCGCAGGTGTGCTCAGCGGCTCAGAAAAGATGCTGGGCGGCGGCTATGGCCTCGATCTCAAGCGAGCGCTGCGTAAGGTCTACGGCTGTAACATCTGGTTTCAGGGCCTTGGCGAAATGCTCCCGAACCAGGACAGCTTCTGCGAAATTGACCCCAACATTGTCGATCAGTGGGGCATTCCCGCACTGCGCTTCCATTTCAAATGGGGCGAACAAGAGCTGCAACAGGCGAAGCACCAGCAGGAAACGCTGCAGCAGATTTTGGAGTCGTCCGGTGGTAAAGTAACCCAGAGCGCCGGCAAAGACGAGAACTGGGGCATCTTGCGTGGGGGCGAAGTCATCCATGAAGTCGGGGCTACCCGGATGGGCAGCGATCCGGCAACCTCTGTGCTCAATCCTTATTGCCAGGCGTGGGATTGCAAGAATTTGTTCGTGACCGATGCTGGCCCGTTTGTAAGCAATACTGATAAAAATCCGACCCTGACGATTACCGCCCTGGGATGGAGGACATCGGAGCACATCGTGCAACAGGTCAAGCAGCAGAGTATTTGAAGGATAGATACTGACAAAGGACGAGAACCTCTGCCACCATTACCCCTCACTCGCCGCAACTTTATCCACGCGTTCGGCCTTGTGGCTGCCGGCGCGGCGACTTCTGGTGTGCCTGCCGTAGCGGCAACCGGTGATGAACCTACACTTTCCGAGCCACGCAGCCAGGGACATGTTCGAAAGGTTTTCAATGAAGCGCAATGGCGAACCGTGTGCGTGCTCTGCGATCTCATCATCCCTGCAGACGATCGCACCGGCTCCGCGACCCAGGCGGGCGTTCCTGAGTTTATTGACGATTGGATTCATTTCCGCCAACAACAGGATGGCAACGATGCGCTGATGGCACAAGTGTTTGGCGGCATCCTGTGGCTCGACTCCGAATCGCACCGATTGTTTGACGTCTCCTTTACCAATGCAAGCCTGGCCCAACAGCAACAGATCCTCGATCGCATAGCATGGCCTGATCGCGTGACCCAGCAAGACCATCGATGGATGCTGTTCTTCTCTGAATTTCGCAGTCTCACCGTTTCGGGCTTTTATTCAAGCAAGATGGGCATTGCCGATCTGCCGTATCTTGGAAACAGGATGGTTGCGAAATGGGACGGTTGTTCAGATGAGGTATGGCAGATCATTGAGCAGCGAAGAAGGACCGGGTACCGTGGAGTCCAGTTGCATCCGCCGGCCACAACGTCGCTGTCGATCGCGGCCACGGGGCAGCATACCAATGGAAGGAACATCATGAATCGAAGAGAACTTCTCCAGGCCGCCGCTGCCTCGCTTCCTCTGATTTCCAGTGTCGGCGCGCAGCATATCGCCGCAAAATCCAATCGGCTCCCACCGCTCACCATCAAGGATTGCAAAATCATCACCACCAACGGTGGGGGACAATATCGCTGGGTCTTTCTCAAAATCTTGACCAGTGAACCTGGCCTTTATGGCATTGGTTCGGCCTGCAATCACTTCGAAACCTTGGCCGTAGTGGCCGCGCTCGAGCATCATTTGAAACCGTGGCTGATAGGGAAAGACCCGGACCGCATCGAAGACCTCTGGCAGGCCGCGCAAATGCGTACCTACTGGCGCAACGGTCCCGTGAATAACAATGTGCTCTCTGCTATGGACATGGCCTTGTGGGACATCAAGGGCAAGCGTGCTGGCATGCCGGTCTATGAGCTGCTTGGCGGCAAGGCGCGCGATGCCGTTCCTGTCTATGACCATCAAGCGGGTGTCACCAGGGAAGAGTGTCTCGACGCCCTGCAAAAGTCACTTGCCGAAGGATTCAGCCACGTCAGGATCCAATTTGGTGGGGGCTACGGCGGGGGCGGTTTTACTCCGGAGGCACAGGGCAATCGCCCGGAGGGTGGCTATCAGGGCGTCGCGTTTGACGAGGAGCAGTATGTGGATGCCATCCCTCCTCTATTTGAGTTCTTACGGGCGAAAGCCGGGTTTGGGCCAAAGCTGATCCATGATGTGCACTCGCACCTGAGCGGGATGAACGCGGTCGAACTGGCGCGTCGCCTGCAGCCTTACCAGATGTTCTTTGTGGAAGACATACTTCCGCCCGAACAGATAGCCTATTACCGCAACATCCGTGAGATCTGCACCACCCCGCAGGCGGTCGGGGAGGTCTTTACCCATCCCTTTGAAGTTGTGCCGCTCATCAAGGACCGTCTGATCGACTTCATCCGCTGCCGGGTGGCCGGGACCGGTGGCATCACCCCAATCAAGAAGCTCACCACACTCTGCGAGATCTTCGGCGTCAAAACTGCTTTTCAGGAAGGTGGCGAGAATGACCCCATTAATCAAATTGCCAGCTATCATGTCGACATCTCCAGCAGCGCGTTCGGTATTCAGGAAGAGAATCACTTCCCGCCAGTCGTGCACGAAATGTTTCCGGGCATCGGAGAGATCCGAAAGGGCTATTTATATGGCAGCGACAAGCCCGGTCTCGGCGTCGACATCAATGAGGAGCTAGCGTCGCGAAATCCGCTCGGACCCATCCCTGACGGGGGCGCCTATCCAACCGGCCGCACCATCGATGGCACCGTGGTAAAGCCGTAGTCCATCGCTTCCCGGGGCATCAGGAGCCTTGGGGCAAGCCGAACGGACTGTCGCCGGATCTTGGTCTGCAATGAATTCAATTTTTTGCCGCTAACGGCTGCTTTCTTCTCATAACCGGCATTTTCCGCAGCCTGTGCAGTCTGGACAGATCGCTACCTTTCCGAGGCCCTCTCACTCCGGAGCATCGGAGATGCCGACATAACGCTACTTGCCCGATTTGACCAAGTCCTCCCAATTGAAGGGAAAACCCGGTTTCCCTTTTAGCTCGCGGATTGAAGACGACAAAGCTCTCACGGTTGTTGATATATAGGCTCTGGAATAACGTTGTTGGCAATAACCCGTCCGCGAAAGCCCCGACTGATTCGGGGGAGAGGACGACCCGGATGTTGCGGAACTCCTCCGATCCGACCGTTAAGCAGTCGAGAGCCCCCGCATGCACTAAGAGGGCCCCGGCAAGGGTAAGTTGCCGTCGATTTTCCAGGATTGGGATTTGCAGCCTCTTCCAGGCATCCCCCATCAACACGATCGAGGTGGCCCCGAATCAAGCGCCAAGCGAATTTCGAACGAAGCTCGGGTGAAATCGGAGCAAACAAGATTAGCCCTTGAGCAACACATCGCCGCCCATCGCTGCTAATGTCTCACAAAACGGCGCGTGGAGAGCTGAGAGGATTTAAATGTCCACGTAGTTTTTAAGTGGACACTTGTCGTTAGGAGAGGGCTGCGCTGTGAGAATCACAACCGGTGTGTGTGAGCTAGAAGCCGTTTTTGGCTCTCGTAGCCATTTCGAGTGCAGTAGCAACCTGTGCCAGCACCTTGTCTGCAACCAATGGTGGCGCTCCAGCCAAGTAAAAGTCCCTCAGCCGCACCAGGGCAGCCGCCAACACATCATTGCCCTCCACTAGCCGGCTCACAAAAACCTCTATCCGGGCAGCGGCGTCTTGCGGCTGCGAAATCTCGATCACCTTTCCGGGCTTTTTC
>Ga0182024_10021320_pt1 | contig 11766 bp, 9 predicted proteins | sample P32metaG_FD_120480 | JGI IMG/M metagenome (GOLD analysis project Ga0182024, IMG submission 120480) | Permafrost microbial communities from Stordalen Mire, Sweden - P3-2 metaG (Illumina Assembly) | ecosystem: Environmental > Terrestrial > Soil > Wetlands > Permafrost | place: Sweden: Stordalen... | reverse complement strand
GTACGTGGTTACCCATGTCATCGGCGGTCTCTTTTCTGTGGCACTTTCCTGCACGTCACCGCGACTCGCGTTTCGCGAGCACCCAGCCCTATGGAGCCCCGACTTTCCTCACCGCTCGTTGCCGCGCGGTGCGGCCACCCAGCCGACTCACCATCCGGATCTAGTCTGACACACCAATTGATTGCGTACAAGGGGTGCCGTGGCTCCCCGGGGCGGTAGCCTCGCCACGTGGATTCCGTCGAACCGTTAGTCGCCCAGCCGATCCTCGAGGTAGGTGAGTTCTACGAACTTTTGACCGCGCAGTTGGAGTCGGCCTACGGACGGCGTCACCCCTGCTGGGTCCGTGGTGAAGTCGCCAAAGTGTACGAAAAGAGCCATCTGTACGTGGACCTGGTGGACGCCGGATCTTCGTCCTCGGATTCGAAGCGTCCGGTACTCAACGCCCATTGCTGGGCTTCGCAGTGGAATCCGCTCAAGAGGAAGCTGGCCGCCGACGGCGTTAGCTTGCAGCCGGGCATGATCGTCAATTTCTTCGGTTACGTGGACGTCTACGCCCCCCAGGGGCGCATTGGCTTCACCGTGACCGAGATTGACGTCGCCGGCCTGCTCGGCGACGTGGCCCGTCGACGCCAGGAACTGATCGCCCGGCTCTTGAGCGAAGGACTGCTCGACGCCAATAAGAAGGTCGCTCTGTCTCCCGTGCCGCTGCGGGTGGGACTGGTCGCCAGTCCTCAAACCGAGGGCTACAGCGACTTCACCGGCCAGCTCCTCAACTCCGGCTTCGGCTTCGCGATCGTGCTGGTGAAAACGGCCGTGCAGGGTGAGGCCGCTCCGGCGCAGATTGCCCAGGCCATCGCGACCCTGGACGCACACGGCGTGGATGTCATCTGTCTTGTGCGCGGCGGGGGATCAAAGGGCGACCTCGCCAGTTTCGATGACGAACGGGTGGCTCGCGCCATTGCGGCGTCGGGGACCCCGGTCTTCACCGGTATCGGTCATACCGGTGACGAATCCATTGCCGACCTGGTTGCTCACACGCGGGCCATTACACCCACCAAGCTCGGCGAGGAGATCGCCCGCCTGGTGGCGAACTGGTTCGCCACTAACGTCCGATCGCCCGCCCTGAAACTATTGGGCGCTGCCGAAGCCCTATTGGATGAGGCGACCGAATACCTGGGCGAAAGGCGCCGCACGATGATCTTCGCGGTCCGTGACCGACTTCGCGCCGAGCAGCGACACCTGGCCAGTACCCAGCAGCGTCTCTTGATGCAGAGCCGACATCTGCTGGCGACCGCGACCCAAATGCTCGCCGGCAATCGTCAACTGCTGGGCGCCTACGACCCTAAGAAGCGCCTGGCCCAAGGCTGGTCGATCGTCAGCGCAGAGAACGGTGCCGTCGTGCGCTCGCTCGCCACCATCAAGGTGGGCGATCAGGTGCGCGTCACCTTGAGCGACGGTTCCTTTGCATCAACGGTCAACGAAAAGAATGGAGTCTGATGAGCGATACTGGCAACTGGAATGAGGCGGCCAACGAGCTGAACTCGATCGTGGCCTCTTTTGACGAAGGCGAGGTTTCGGTTGACGAGCTTTTCGCCAAACTCGAACGGGCCACGACAATCATTGAATCATTGGAGGCCCGCCTCGAGACGACCAAGGCCCGGGTCGAGGAACTGGCTCCGCGTATCGCTCGGGTGGCCGACGACGAATGAGCGATCGCTTCTACTTTCGCCAGCTCCTCGCGGGACGCGACTTTGGCGTCGGTGACGCGGTTGCCACGCAGATGGTCAATTTTGTCTACGCCATCGGCGACCGTGAAGCCGGCGAGGCGGTGCTGGTGGACCCGGCCTACCGGCCCACCGAACTGGTCGAACTCGTCGAAGCCGAGGGAATGAAGGTGAACGGCGTGCTCGCCACGCACTACCACCCCGATCACGTCGGAGGTGACCTCATGGGCCACCACGTCGCTGGCATCGCCGATCTCTTAGAGAAAACGGACGTGCCGGTGCACGTCCAAGAGAGTGAAGTGGAGTGGGTCACGCGCTGCACCGGGGTGGGCGCTGACGCGCTGGTGACCCACCAGTCGGGCGACCGGGTGAGCGTCGGTGATCTCGACATCATGCTCATTCACACGCCCGGCCATACGCCGGGCAGTCAATGTCTGCTGGTTGGCGGGCGACTGCTGAGTGGCGACACGTTGTTTCTCGAGGGCTGTGGTCGCACCGATCTTCCGGGATCGGACCCCGAGGAGATGTATCGCACGCTCAGCCAACGACTGAGCGCCATCAGTGACGACACCATGCTCTACCCCGGTCACTTCTACGCCGCCGAGCCGAGCGCCCCGATGGGCGAGGTGCGAAGCAGCAACTACGTGCTCGCGCCCACTACGGCCGAGCAGTGGCTCGGCATGTTTGCCCGGTGAAACTGCTTAGTTCTTCTGACCACGTGGTGGTGGTGGGCGCCGGACTGGCCGGATGGCGTTTCGTGGAGGCGCTTCGGCGCGAAGGTTACGACGGCGCGCTGAGCTTGCTGGGTGACGAAGGTAACGCCCCCTACGACCGACCGCCGCTCTCCAAGAACGTGCTGGTGGGCAAGTGGGATCTCGATAAGGTGACCCTCGCTACGCCGGAGCTGGTGGAAAAGAACCGCGTAGATTTGCGACTGGGCGTGAGCGCCACGGGCTTGGACGCGGCGAACACTATCGTGCATCTCGATGACGGCACGTGGGTAGAGGGCACGCGCGTGGTGATCGCCACGGGTGCGAGAGCGCGACACTTGGCGTTCAGTGCCGGCGACAAGATTCATTACCTGCGCCGTCTCGAGGACGTGGTTCGGATTAATGGCGCGTTGGCGACGTTAGCGCCCGGTAGTTCAGTCGGCGTTATCGGCGGCGGCTTCATCGGCGCCGAGACGGCCACGGCACTGCACACCCGCGGGTTTCATCCCATTGTTCTAGAGGTCGCGCGGCGGCCGCTGTTGGGTGTGCTGGGCGAGCAGGTATCGACGTGGCTGTTGGGTCTCGCGAGAAACGCGGGCGTGGAACTTCGAGTCGAGCAAGTGATCAGTGACGTGGTCGAGTCCGCCGGCGGGCTTACCATCACATTCGCCGACGGCAGCGATCTCGACGTTGGTTGCGTGATTGCGGGCGTGGGCGTGAGCGCCAACGTGGAGTGGCTCGAATCGTCCGGTCTGCAAGTCGACGATGGCGTGGTGGTAGACGAGCACCTCTTGGCGACCGAGCGCGTCGGCGCCATTGGCGACGTGGCCCGCTTTGCCTGGCCAAGCGTCACCGGGACCGAATTGGTGCGGGTAGAACATTGGGAGGTCGCCAACGGCCACGCCTCGGCGCTGGCTCGGTACTGGACGTCGGCCAAGGAACCGATGGCGATGATGGTACCGTACTTTTGGTCCGACCAGTACGGCCAGAAGATCCAATTGCTCGGTCATCCTCGCGCGGACGATGAAGTGGTGCGCGTCGCGGGCAGTGACGACCACACGAAGTGGCTCGCTCTCTACGGCCGCGACGGAATCGTCACCGGCGCCGTCACTTTGAATAATCCGCGCGCCCTCATGCTTTCGAAGGTCCTCCTGGAAACACCCACCACGACGCAAGAAGCGATTTCTCTCGCACCGTGGGCGCGATAGCCGCGCGGGCGCGAAGTCAGTATCGTCGCCGAGGAAACGTTTTCGGAGGCGCCGCGCGAGGGGCCACTCAAAAGCGGTAGGGCAGGTGCTTAATCCCGTTGACAAAATTAGAATCCAGTCGCACCGGTTCACCCGTGGTCTGGATCCTCGGCGTGCGCCGCAAGAGGTTTCTCCACATCACGGTAATCTCTCGGCGCGCTAAGTGCGTGCCCAAGCAGAAGTGCGGGCCGGGCGCTCCGAAGCCGTAGTGATCGTTGGGCGAACGGCCTACGTCAAAGACGTAGGGATCCTCGAATACTTCTTCGTCCCGGTTGGCCGAACTGTAGAAGAGCAGTACCTTGTCACCGGCCTTTAAGTTCACGTTCGAAAGTTGGTAGTCCGTGGCGAGCGTACGGCGCATCCAAATTATTGGCGTGGCCCAACGTACGATCTCGCTCGTGCCGGTTTTGCTCAACATGTCGGGATCCTCAATGAGACGGCCCTTTTGATCAGGATGTTCGCTCAGGGCGAGGAGACCGTGGCCAATCGCGGTGCGCGTCGTTTCGGTGCCCGCGATCACGAGCTCCACGAAGAACGAGGCCAACTCTTGATCGCTCAATTTCTCCGACTCGATCTTGGCGTTGACGAGTGCTCCGGTGATGTCGTCGACGGGATTTTCGAGTCGGGACTTTCCGACCTCTTGCATTATTCCATTTAACGTCGCTCCCGCTTCGAGCAGCGCCAGCACCGGATCGGTACCTTCCGGCACGTATTCATGGTCGCCGTTGGAGAGGATGATGTTCGAGCATTCCAGCACCGTCTGGTGCTCACTGGGCGGCACGCCCATCATGTCGCAGATGATTTCGAGCGGCAGGGGAGCTGCGATGTCGGTCATGAAGTCGCCGGTGCCGTACTTAATTGCCCGGGTGAGCACTTGATCGGCCACCCGTTCCACGGACTGCTCGACCAGGCGAATGTTTCGGGGACTAAAAGCGTTCGCGATGATGCGTCGCAGTCGAGCGTGTCGCGGGTTGTCGGTGGAGATCAGGCCCGAGAAGTACTCCACCATCTCGGGGGGCAGGTCAAACTGCGAAATAGCGCCGGGTCCGGAGAGAAATACTTCGGGAGTACGCGAAGCCGTAGCGATGTCACGGTAGCGGGTGAGCGCGTAGTAACCGGCCCCTCGGGGCAGCGCGAAGGCGGTTCCTTCTATTACCGGCTCTTCGTAATAGGAGATAGGTCGCTCGCGACGAAGCGTGGCGAAGGCAAATTCACGTTCCCCCCACGGCCTTCGCCAGAATTCTGGATCGGAAAGGTTGATCTCGTCGGCGTACGCGCCCTCGACTAATGCCACGCAAAAATTGTAGTGAATTACCTGGTCAAATCGCGTCATAGTGGGAGGCTCCCGGCGGGACGAGCGGTTTTCGGATATGGAAAGTCACTAAAACGAGACGTCGCTCAGTTCGGGAATCGTCTTTTCCACCCGATGAATCATCTGGGCCCACTCGCTACGAAGCGCTAATCGTTCTTCGTTCGCGAGAGAGGGCGTGAAGGTTTCGGCGCCGGACCAGAGACCTTCAACTGCGTCCAAGCTGAGATGACCGGCACTGACCAACGCCATGAGCCCGGCGCCACGAGTGGTGGCCTCTAACTCTGACGACACGCTGATCGCGAGTCCGGTGAAGTTCGCCAGACACTGTACAAAAAAACGATTGGCCGTCATACCACCGTCAACCCTCAGTTCTTTCAGTTTCGAACCCGTCTCGCGCTCGGCTGCCTCGACCAGGTCGGCGCCACGATGAGCAATTCCTTCGAGCACGGCGCGCACGAGGTGGGCCTTCGACGAGCCGCGCGTGAGACCGAAGAAACCGCTGCGCGCCCCGAAGTCCCACTGTGGCGTTCCGAGGCCGGACAGAGCGGGCACGAAGCTGACCCCTTCGGTCGAGTCAACTGACATGGCGAGGGCCTCGCTGTGTTCGGCACTGTCAATGAGACCGAGGTCATCTCGAAGCCACTCAATACAGGCTCCGGCGGCGAAGACGATCGCTTCGACGCCCCAGACCACCTCTCCGTTTTGACTTCTCAGCACCGTCGGGAAGCATCCCGACGCGAAGACGGCCATGGAGGTGGGCCCCGATCCACCTCGCACCAAGTCGAGCATGGCCCCGGTGCCAAACGTGATCTTGGCTCCGTGATACACGCGCGACATCCCAAAAAGAGAGGCCGGCTGGTCGCCAATGAGGGCCGTGATGGGTGGCGATCCGTCAAGGGCGCTCGCTACTCCGTGCCAAGCCATGGTGTCCACCAGTGTGGGCATCATGGCGAGATCAAGGCCCAGCATGGCCAGGATTCGTTCGTCCCAGGAGTCCAGTCCCAGGGTAACGAGTCCGTTCACCGCGGCGTTCGATCGATCGGTGACGTGGACGGCGCCCTCGGTGAGAATCCAGGTGACCCACGTCTCGACCGTGGCAAAACGAAGGTCGATGGCATTTCGGCCGGACTGGCCCACCAACCATTTCGCCTTGGTGGCTGATTGATTGGGCATGAGGCGCAGCCCTTCACCCTGCAGCACGAGGCAGTCGATCACCGTGCGTAGGTCCTGCCAACCCAGCGCCGGCCCTACTGGTTCGCCGGAAACGGGATCGAAGACAATGGTGGTGGCGCGTTGGTTGGTAATGCCCACGACGTCGCAGGGACCACCGTCGTCCAGCGTGCGCGCGGCGAGGCTCAGCACGAGGCGACCAATCTCGCTCGCGTCCAGTTCAACTTCACCTGGATGAGGCGTGGTGACGGTGAGCCGCTGCTGATGAATGTGCGTCACTTCACCGTTGGTGTCAACGAGGGCCGTGCGCACCGACGCCGTTCCCACGTCGATGGCCAGCGCCTTCACCACGGCTCGGCTCCTACTCCGAGCACACCCGGGTTCAATAGGTGCATGGGGTCGAGCATCTCCTTGAGCGAAGCAAGCAGTGGAAAGGCACTGCCCAGCGCCTCTTGGACAAAGCGCGCGCGGCTGTGACCTACGCCGTGATGGTGACTGAGCGCGCCACCGCTGGCCAGCACGGCCCGGGTGGCGACGTCCCAGGCGAGCCGGTAGTACGCGGCGGCATCGTGTTCGGGTTTTCCGGCAAAACTAAAGTAGAGACAGGCTCCGTCGGGGTAGGCGTGAGACTGGTGTACCGATGCGACCAGCGTGGGCCCTAGTGAGGTCAACGCCTCGACCACCCGTTGGTGCATGGTGGCGAGCGTCGCCCAGGGGCCGGCTACTTCGATGGTGTCGACTACGATGCCGTGTTCCCAGAGTGGCGCCAGAGCACTCACGTCGTTGCGATCCTCGAGCCATTTGTCAACGATCGAATTGTCGAGGCCGGTTGCCTCGGCGCACTCTTGTTTGACGATGTTCATAGTGGCTTCGACGAATGTCGGTTCGCCTACATCGAGCACAATGAGCACGCAGTGCGTCTGTTCGAAGATCCGCGTCGACTCCGTTTGGTCGTAAAGGCGCAATACGGCCGGGCGGGCGTCGCGTTGAAGCACGCGTCGACAGGTCGCCAGTCCCTCATTAAAGTTGGAAAAACCGTAGGCCGCGCTTTTCTTGAAAGTTGGCTTTCGGCGCACCACCAGCGTGGCGCGAGTGATGACGCCGAGCGTTCCTTCCGAGCCAACGAACAGCTGTACCAGGTCAGGGCCGACGGCCTGTCGGGGTCCGCGGTCGCCTAGTTCCACGATGTCGCCACTGGCGAGGACCACGGTGAGACCGCGCACGATGTCTTCGATCTTGCCGTACCGGTTGGAGTACTGGCCGGCGCCGCGACAGGCCAGCCATCCTCCTACCGTCGCCAGGTTGAAGGATTGGGGAAAGTGACCGACCGTCCATCCACGCTCGTTGACGTACGCCTCCAGTTCGGGCCCGAAGGTCCCCGCCTCCACGCTGACGGTGCCGGAGATCTCGTCGAGTTCAAGAATCCGATTGAGGCCAGTCAGATCCAGGGCGATGGCCCCATCAGGCGCCGCGGCACCTCCCACAACTCCTGATCGACCGCCCTGGGCGGTAATGGCGGTGCCGTGGTGTTGAGCGACTTTAAGGACCTGGCTCACCTGTTCGGTCGAATCGGGGCACACGACCACACCGGGCCAGTGGGGGACGCGGCCTTGCACGACGTCGGGAATGGAAAGTGGCCACCAATCGCGTCCGTGGGCCGCCCGTATCGGCGCTGACACGTCGTACTTCACACCCTTTTGTTCAAGGTCGGCCAGAAGCGCAGATGGTGAAGGATCGGGACCATCAACCACCGAACCGGCGGGATACTGGTTGGGCATCGTTGGTTCCGTCATGACGTCGCTTTACAGATTCAGTCCGGCCGCAGCGAATTCACTCTGCACGAGTTGCCGGTAGGCCTCGACCTGGCGCTCGCATTCCGCTTGGTCCCAGCGCAGTTCTGACGCCACCAGAGCGGCAATGGCGGGCGCACTCGATAACGTGGCGCGCGCGTCGTGAAGATGCGCGCGGGTCCGGCGGGTCACCAGATCGTTCAACGAGATGGCCATCTCGCGACGTGCGGCGTAGATGAATTCGACGTCGAGATAACGCTGCCCGGTGATGGTGACGTTCGCGAGGGCGGGGTCGGCCGCGATGAGAGCCAGCAGTTCGGAGGTGTCGCTTCCGTAACGCTGGTAGAGGTGAGTCTCCATCTCTCCTCGTGGCCGCCACGCACTGGTGCCGTGAAGTCGCAGACTCTTGGTTCGCACCTTGGCGAGATTCGCAATGTAGGGGCTCAAGGCATCGACGGTGTCTTCAGCCATCTGGCGATACGTGGTCCATTTGCCGCCCGTGATGTGAACGACACCATCCTTGGAGTCGGTGACTTTGTGTCGGCGTGAGAGGTCAGCAGTACGTTCGCTCATTGCCGGGCCCTGATTGCGCGACAGCAACGGACGCAGACCGGCCCAGAGACCGGTGACGTCCTGCGGGGTCAAATTCGCTGAAGTGGAGGCGTTGACGGTGTCGAGCAGATAGGTCACGTCGTCGGGCGTGCATTCGGGACGGTCGAGCGTGCCGTCGTAGGCCGTGTCAGTGGTGCCAATGAACGTGAAGGGCGCGTCTTCGAAGGGGACGACAAAGATGCTGCGTCGGTCGCCCGGCACGTTGAGCACGGCGGCAGTTTCGACGGCGAGGCGCTCGCGTGGCACGGAAAGGTGCACGCCCTTGGCCGGCGTGATGCGGTGTGATGCGACGTCTTCGGCCATGGTGAAGACGTCGTCGGCCCACACGCCAGTCGCGTTGACCACGGTTCGCGTGGAGACCGTGAAAGTCGACTGATCGGTTTCATTGCGGCAGAGCACGCCATTGACGCGACCGTTCGTGTCGTGCCCGATGTCGATCGCCCGCACGTAGTTGGCGACGTCTGCTCCAAAGTCCAATGCGGCACTGCGAGCGAGCGTCAAGGCCACGCGCGCATCATCGCCGCGGGCGTCATAATAAAGAAAGCCGGCCACCAGTCGCTCAGTGTGCAGGGACGGAAAAAAGCTAAGCGCCTCGTCCTTGTTCACGCGGCGATGTCGCTGGCCAATTCGCCAGCCGCCCGTGAAGTCATAAATGCGAAGGGCCGTGGCGTAGCCCCGCGCCAGCGCCTTGGAGGCCACGCCGTTGCTGCCGAAGAGGGGGATCAGGAAAGGAAGTGGCCGCACCAGGAAGGGCGCGTTCTCCAAGAGCCGTTGACGTTCGCGCAGATTCTCGTAGACCAGACGGAACTCCTTTTGCTGCAGATACCGGAGGCCGCCGTGTACCATCTTCGACGACTTGGAGCTGGTGCCGGACGCGATGTCGCCCCCGTCGATAAGCGCGACCTTGAGACCACGGGACGCGCCGTCGAGCGCCACGCCGGCCCCGGTCATGCCCGCGCCGATGACCACCACGTCGTACGCCGTCTCCGTCAGTTCGCGCAGCGCCTGCGCACGGTCAAAGGAGGCCATGAAGATATGTTGACACACCGTTCCAAGTAACTTGAAAGTCATGGACTTTGAACTTTCTGATGAACTTCGTGGACTGCAGGAAACGGTGCGCCGACTAGCGCAAGAAAAGATAAAGCCACGGGCGCGGGAGATCGACTCCTCCGGCCTCTACCCCCAGGACATCTTTGACGAGTTCAAAAAGGCCGATCTTCTGGGATTGTGCATTCCCGAAGAGTACGGCGGTTCGGGCGCGGGAATCCTCGGTTTGACGTTGGCCATTGAAGAGGTGACCAAGTACTCGAACGTGCTCGGGCTGATGCTGCTGCTGACCCGCCTGCCGACCGGCCCGATCATGATCGCCGGTACCGAGGATCAGAAGCTTCGTTATCTACCGGGCATCGCGAAGGGCACGACGCGCGCGGCCTTCTGTCTGTCCGAACCCGGCGCCGGATCGGACGTCGCCGGCATGCAAACACGGGCGACGGCCGATCCCGACGTGCCCGGCGGCTTCATCCTCAACGGCACCAAGTGCTGGATATCGGGCGCCATGCAGGCCGATTGGTTCACCGTATTCGCGAAGACCGGCGATCCCTCCTCGAGGCGGCACACCGATATAGGCGGATTCATCGTGGACGCCGACAGTGCCGGCCTCACCAGGCCGCGGGTAGACAAGAAGATGGGCGTGAAGGGCATCGACACCGCGGAGATTGTTTTTGAAAACGTGGCCGTGGGTCCACAGCAAGTGATTGGGGGCGGCTTCCTGCTGGCCATGCAGTCGCTCAACGCCATGCGGCCCATAGTGGCCGCCAGAGGCATTGGGCTCGCCGAGGGCGCCTTGATGTACGCGACCGAGTACGTCAAGAATCGACCGGCCTTCGGCAAGACCATCGCGGACTTCCAGGGCATCCAGTGGGAGATCGCCAAGTGTGCCACCGAGATTGAGGCCGCCCGTCTCCTGACCTATCGCGGGGCCTGCCTGGCCGACGACGGGAAATTCTCTAAAGAGTACGTGCCGATGCTGTCGATGTGTAAGTACCTCGCCTCGGAAGTCGCGGTCAAGGCCTCCGGACTGGCGGTGCAACTCTTGGGTGCCGCTGGCTACATGGAGGAGCATCCGACGGAGCAGTACTACCGCGACGCGCGTCAGCTAACCATCGTGGAAGGCACCAGCCAGGTGCAGTTGGGACTAATTGGCCGAGGAGTGCTCAGCCACGACCTGTGGTGGGATTAGCGAACTTCCGTCGGCGACGAGCCAAACCTACACTGGCAGCGTGAGTGGACCGCTCGAAGGACTGAAAGTTCTGGAACTCGCTGGCATCGGGCCGAGTCCCTACGCGTGCATGTTGCTGGCGGACTTGGGGGCAGACGTGCTGCGTCTCGAACGCGGTGACGCCGACGCGCCTTCGACCTCGTCGTGGGACTTGCTCAATCGATCACGTCACTCGGTGGCACTCGACATGAAGAACGGGGCCGGGCGCAACCTGGTATTGGAACTTTGCGAACAGTCCGACGTCTTGATCGAGGGATTTCGCCCAGGGGTTACCGAACGACTGGGCCTGGGGCCGCAGGACGTCTGGGCGCACAATCCCCGGTTGGTCTACGGTCGCATGACGGGCTACGGCCAGCAAGGACCCATGGCCCAGTCGGCCGGACACGACATTAATTACATCGCCATTTCGGGCGCGCTGTGGCCCCTCGGCCGCGTCGGCGAGAAGCCGCTCGCCCCCATGAATCTGGTCGGCGACTTCGGGGGCGGCGCATTATTTCTCGTCTTTGGCGTGTTGGCCGCCGTACTGTCGGCTCGGCGAACCGGAGAGGGACAGGTCGTGGACGCCGCCATGGTGGACGGTTCGGCCTCAATGATGGCCATGACGCATTCATTCTTGAACCTGGGCTTTTGGAAGGAAGAGCGTGGCGCGAACATCCTCGATTCCGGGGCCCATTTTTACGAGGTCTACGAGACCAGCGACCAAAAATATGTCGCAGTCGGAGCGGTGGAAGCAAAGTTTTACGAGCTACTTCTCGACGGTTTGGGTCTCGCCGATGTGGAACTTCCCGCGCAGATGGAACGCTCTCAGTGGCCGGCGATGAAAGAGCGTTTCGCCACGATCTTCGGATCCAAAACCAGGGATGAGTGGACCATGATTTTCCGCGACGTGGACGCCTGCGTGACGCCGGTGCTGTCACCGCGCG
>Ga0182024_10021319_pt1 | contig 11766 bp, 11 predicted proteins | sample P32metaG_FD_120480 | JGI IMG/M metagenome (GOLD analysis project Ga0182024, IMG submission 120480) | Permafrost microbial communities from Stordalen Mire, Sweden - P3-2 metaG (Illumina Assembly) | ecosystem: Environmental > Terrestrial > Soil > Wetlands > Permafrost | place: Sweden: Stordalen... | reverse complement strand
TGGCGGACGATGTCCAGGATCAGCGCGTCCCCGTAAGGCTTGGGGACACGCAGTCCGGCAGCAAAGGTTGCAGCATTCGGCCATATCTGCGAGGCAGCGTCGCCGGCACGAAAGGCCTTGGCCACAGGAGCACAGCCCGCAGCCTGCACCGCAATCATCTTCGGCCTCTTCCCGGTTACCCAGCCCAGAGTTTCCATCTCCTCAAAAGCCTTCCACATCGCAATTAATCCGACCCCTCCCCCCGTGGGAAAAAAGACCGCGTCCGGATATCGCCAACCTGCCTGCTCCACCAACTCATACCCCATGGTTTTCTTGCCTTCCACGCGAAAGGGCTCCTTCAGACTGGAGATGTCGAACCATCCCTCGGCATCTTTCCGCTCAGCAACCATGCGGGCGCAATCGGAAATCAGGCCGTCCACCAGGGTTACGTGGGCGCCGTAAGCAACGGCTTCAAGATAGTTGGCCAGGGGTACGTCGCGGGGCATGAAGACGTGAGCCTCGATTCCGGCGGCTGCGGCGTAGGCAGCGAGCGCACCGGCTGCGTTCCCGGCCGACGGCACGGCGAGCTTTTTGACGCCGTACTGACGTGCCATGGAGACCGCCAGCGAGAGCCCTCGCGCCTTGAAGGTTCCGGTGGGGTTAGCCGCCTCCTCTTTAAGGAAAAGGTTGGGATAGCGGCGGCTGCGCAGCATGGGGGTGAAGCCCTCGCCTAGCGTGACCGGGTCGACCGCCGGCAGTACCCCGGCGTAACGCCACATGCCCAGGGATGTGGGGGCGGCGGCCCGGGCCTGAATATCCTCCCGGGAGGCCGACAGCCGTAAAGCGGCCATGTCATAACGTACGAAAAGCACGCCAGCGCATAGAGGGCAAACGGTTTGCGGGGTTTCGGCCGAAATGTGGGTATGGCAATGGGTGCATTCCAGGTAGGCAATCGAAGGCATAAACCTATGATATTTGAGGGTTTCCCATTTCGATGCACTGCCGGCATCCGGGCGAAGAACAGGTAAAATAGAGGAGTGAGCCTCCAGCTAATTGCGATCGATATCGACGGCACTCTTATGCCTTCGACGGGCCCGAGAATCAGTCCCCGCAACTGTGCCGCCCTCCAGGCGGCCGAAGCCGCCGGCATTGAGATTGTTATCTCCACCGGGCGGCGCCAAGCCTATGCCATGCCCCTGATTGCCCAAGTGGGTCTGAGTGAGAACTCGGTGATGATTTCCTCCAACGGGGCAGTGGTCCGCGGTTTTGAGGGTCAGTTGCTGGATCGCCGCTTTCTTCCCGTTGAAACTTCCCGGCAGCTCTGTCTCCAGCTGCGAGGCTACGGCACCCTGGTGTTCACGTTTGACCGTGAAGGAGTGGGCGCCCTGGTGATTGAGAGCTTTCAACAGCTGCATGCCCGCATCGACCGGTGGGTCGAGGCAAATAAGCCCTACCTGGTAGAAATCCAGCCCATCGAACGAGCCTTCGACGGGGGCGAGGAGCCCATCCAGGGCATGATCTGCGGCACGGTTGCGGAGATGGTGGAGGCGGAAAAGCAGTTGCTGATGAGTGACGTGGCGGGGCAGATTGCCATGCACCGTACCGAGTACGCGCCGCGCAACCTGAGTATTCTCGACCTCTTACCGCCCGGCTGCTCCAAAGGCGCAGCGCTCGATAGCCTGGCCCGCATTCGCGGCCTGGAGCGAGACCAGATCATGGCCATCGGTGACAACCTCAACGACCTGGAAATGCTGGAATATGCCGGGCGCGCGGTGGTCATGGCCAATGCCAGCGAGGAGATTCGTGCCCTGGCCCGGCGCCGGGGTTGGGAGCTAACCGCCTCCAATGATGACGACGGGGTGGCCCTGGCCGTCGAAGAGGTACTACGCCAGGGAGTAGCGATGCAAGATGCCGACCGTAACGGGGAAGAGGAAATCACCGCCAGCCCCGTGGTACAGTTTGCCCAATGAGCAAAATGTCCGCCTTCGCGAGCTGGCTCGGGGTCCTCGCTTTGTTGGGGATTGTCCCTGCCCTGCATGCCGCTGAAGAGATCACCCTGAAAAATGGCTTCAACCTGCTGTGCGATCACCGGGAGCAGGCGGGCGACAGGGTGCGGCTGTTTACCAGCCAGGGCAGCGGTAATTTCGTCGAAGTAGATGCAGACGAGATCGCCTCGGTGGACACGGTTCCCGATCCACCTCCTGCGGCTGTGCCCAGCGCGGCCAGCCAGCCCAGGCTTACCAACGCCGATGTGCACGAGTTGATTGCCCGGGCGGGGGCCAACCATAATCTGGACGTCGACTTGCTGGCGAGTGTGGTCCGCGCCGAGAGCGGCGGCAATATCCGGGCGGTGAGCCGCACCGGAGCGCAGGGCCTTATGCAGTTGATGCCTGGAACCGCGGCGCAATTAGGCGTGACCGACAGCTTCCGTGCGGATGAGAACATAAATGGCGGCACGGCCTATCTGGACGCTCTGCTGCTGCGCTATCACGATCACCTGGCACTGGCGCTGGCGGCCTACAACGCCGGTCCGGCAGCGGTGGACAAATATCACGGGATACCCCCGTATCGCGAAACCCAGGTCTATGTGGCGCGGGTAATCCGTGAGTTCAACCGTAGAAAGCAGTGGGAGAGGCAGCATCCGGCCGGCACCGCCGCTCTTTCCTCCATGCCACCACCCAGCTGGTAAACCCTCTCAACGCTCGCTTCGCATTTGGAGTCGCATGTGAAAAAGCATTCCTGGATCATGTACCTCGTGGGAGCGATTCTCCTGGGGGCGCTGGTGTGGCTGGTTCATGAGCGAGTCCACTTTCAGTGGAGCGTCTTTCGCGATCAGTTGCAGCATGTGGATTGGCGGCGCATCGTTCTCGGCATCGCCATGGTGGTGTTCTGTTACTGGCTGCGCGCGGCGCGTTGGGGAGTTCTGATTAAGCCGCAGAAAAAGGTCAGCTCATTTGCCCTGCTTGGTTCGCAGGTAATTGGTTTCACGGCCGTAGCTCTCTTCGGCCGTCTGGCGGACCTGGTGCGTCCTTATCTGGTTGCGAAGCGAACCAAGCTGTCGTTGAGTTCGCAGATTGCGGTCTACACCGTGGAGCGCATGTTTGACCTGGGCGCGATGGCACTGATCTTTTCGGGCGCGTTGTTGCTGGCCCCGGATCGCGCGACGCTGCCCCATCACGAGGCCCTGCAGCACGCTGCGTTGGGCGGGCTAGCGGTGACCGTTGCCCTGGCCATCTTCGCCGTCACGGTGCGTGCTTCGGGCAGAGCAGTGGCCGGCCTCGCGGAAAGGACTCTCGGCTCCATTTCACCGTCGCTTGGTGTGTCGGCAGGAACAAAGATTCGTGCCTTTCGCGACGGCCTCGACTCCATTGCGACCCTGGGGGACTTCTTCCGCTCTCTGGGTCTCTCGCTCCTTATGTGGGGACTGATCACCGCAGCTTACCTTGAAACCGCCCGCGCCTTCGTGTTCTCACCCGAGTTGTCCGCGATGACTCTTGCGCGTTGCATGGTGTTAATGGCCGCAAGCATGGTCGGATCAGTGGTCCAGTTGCCCGTGATTGGATGGTTCACCCAGATTGGCGTGACTACGGGCGTGATGCAGAAGGTCTTCCACGTGCAGTTTGAGCCCGCACTTGCCTGCGGTACCATGCTGCTGATCGTAACCTTCATGAGCGTTATTCCTATCGGGCTGATCTGGGCCCGCGTGGAGCACGTTTCGCTCAAGAAGGTGTCCGAACAATCGGAACAATTCGGTCATGAAGACGCTGAGCAGACCCCTGCGATCAGCGAAGCCTAACTTCTTGAACCTTTCCCTAGCGACAAACTCCGGGTGCCCCATATCTCGACGAAGGGCACGGCTTCAGCTGTGCCGTATTCAGCCCGTACAATCCTGCACGTACCTCGTGGATTGAGTCTTTCCGCTGGCTACTGGTCTCACAACCATTTGTGAACCTTCTACTGCGGCGACGGTACGGGCGCAGCGGCGACGCGCACGATTGCGCACTTCGTCTTCTTACCTTCTGCGGTGGTGGCCTCGCCGTTTTGTCCGTTGACTTTGAACTGGAGCGTAGATCCCACGACAAACTGCGTCGGCTTCAGCGAACTGCCCAGTTTTGTCCGGCAGACGTACTCGTTGGTCGACGTATCAATGATCAGGTCATATTGCTGATGCTTCTGCTTCTTGCTGGTGGTGCCCACGGTTTGCAGGTCTTTCAGCGTTGCTGTCTGGACCAGGCTGTCGGCCAGAGCGGCCGTCGAAAGTACTGCAGCGGCCAAACAGAGTCCTGATGTATTGCGTAATCTCATAGCTCCTCCTAATCAGGCTCCTGCAAGTTTGGCGCCGAAGGCCAGCAGCAATGAGCCCAGGATGATGCGATAGAGCGCAAAGATGACGAACCCGTGGCGTCGCACCCACAGCAGGAACCACTCTACCACCCCCAGGGCGACGACAAAGGAAACCACAAAGCCGATGCCCAGCACGATCCAGCCATGCGTGGTCATGACCAGGGGGACGATCGCTTCTCCTCCAGGAATTTGCTTGGGATGGATGGTGCGAAGAAATTCGTAGCCGGTAGCAGCAATCATGACGGGGATGGACAAGAGAAAGCTGAACTCGAGGGCCGCGGTGCGTGTCATGCCCACGGCCTGGCCGGCGGCGATGGTAGACATGGATCGCGAGACGCCTGGAAAAACGGCCGACGTGACCTCCCACAGGCCAATCCAGACCGCCTGGAAGAGGGTCATCTGCTCCACATCCTTGGTCTTCAGATCGCGACGCACGCTCAAGGCATCCACCAGCCACATCACGATGCCGCCAATCAGCAGGGCCAGCGCCATCAAGCGGAGGCTTTCCAGATGCTTACCGATTAACTTGACCAGCAACAGCGACGGAACCGCGGTGCAGACAAACGCCACCAGGGTCAGGGAAATAGGGTGGGTGAGGATGGTACGATCCCCATTTTCTCCCTGGGGAAAGGTGCGGAAGAATTCCAAAATCCGCCCTGTGAATAGCAGGACCAGGGCAAGAATGGCGCCCAACTGGATCACGATGGTGTACATCTTCCAGTAAGGGCTGGCTAGGTCGACGTGAAGCATCGCCTCGACCAACCTCAGGTGCGCAGTTGAGCTGACGGGCAAAAATTCGGTCAGTCCTTCAACGATGCCTAGCAAGACCGACAGGATGTAATCGTTCAAAGGCCCTCCGGCAACCGAATCTTACTGGCGATCAGTGCCGTAGATGGGAATTGATTCCTGCAACTGGTATACCAGACTGGCAGCGCGGGCGGCATAGTCTGATTGGGGATATTTGGTAGCAATGGTACCTGCAATGGTTACGGCTTTCGCCTTTGCCTCGCCGGCTTTTTTGTCGTCTCCATTGGCGCTGTAGATGTCGCTTAACGCGCCCTGCCGATAGACGGCGTTGTAAAGCGCCTCGGGTGATCGAGGCGAATCAGGGTGCTCCTGCGCGTACTTTTCATACATCTCGGCTTCCTTCTCGGGGCACTTGGTGGAGCCCTGCCAATCGCCGCAAACCTTGTTATCCAGCATGTCCCAATCGGCCAGGTCGGCCCATTTGGAATGGGGGTAGATTTTTCTGAGCTTGCGGAGTTCTTCGTCGTCGATCTGTTCCCGCATGTAGGCGTCTTTTTCATGCGCGGACGGGAGGGAGAACACATCGGTCTTTTGCAATTGCCAGCGTATATCGGCTGAGCGCCAGGCGGCTTCGGGGGCCAGCGGTGACTGAGGGAAAAAATCGGCCATGCGTTGATAGAGGAGTCGCGCCCCCTGTGCGACGCTCTGGGGAGCACGCGGAAGCATGGCATCTTTCTCCTCACTTGAGGCCGCACCAAAGAGAATTAAGTCGCCCTTGGGCGTCTCCGAGCTGACTACGCCGGCGGCCGGCATCCATCCAGAAACGGGAACGGCAGCAGCTTCGTGACCAAACACGGGTGCATCCTGTGATTTGGAGATTTCCTCGTCAGTGTTGGCGAAGACGCGCAGCCAGGGGCCGTTTTTCTCCACAATCACCATTTCTCTGCCCGGCGAGATCTCGGCCAGGCGAGAAGAGGTGTTATCTGGCGCCACGTAGAGGTTGGTATTGCGGATAACGGTGGCCTTGGGGCCATTGCTGGGAGCGGGCGGCTTTGGGGCCGCATTTGCCTGGACTGCAAACATCAGGAGGGCAGAAAAAGCTATGAATCCAGTACGCATAAAGGCTTAGACTCTACAAATTTAAAGATACCCTAGGCCCGGGAAGAAAACCGCAGATCTCTCCGCTCCGGTCCCACGGCAGGCCAACTCATTCCTGGTACTAACTTTGGCTTAGGACAACGAATCCACGGAATCCATTTTCTTCTTCTCGGAAAAGACCGACTTCAGGCGGATTCTGCAGTTCCACTCAATGAACCGGCTTGGCCTTCTTCCTCGAGTACGCTGCGCAGCACGGATGGTTCGACGTTGCCGCCACTCATGATTGCTACGGTCTCCCGGGCGGTTGGCAACTGCTCGGGATGGAAGAGCGCCGCCGCTAAGGCAACCGCGCCGCTGGGCTCTGGAACCAGGCGGGCATTAAAGATCATTCTGCGCATTGCCTCGCGGATCTCGGCTTCGGTCACGGTCACGACGTCGTCGACAAAAGCTTGCATGTGGGCGAAATTCAGTCCACCAACGCTTTGGGTTCTCAACCCATCCGCCGCGGTCCGGCTGGTCTGGTCGCCGGTGAACGATACGATGCTACCTGCCTTAAAGCTCTGGGCCGCGTCCGAGGCAAGCTCGGGCTCGACCCCGATCACCCGCACGTTGGGGCGAGTCAGCTTGACGGCGGCCGCGACTCCGCTGAGCAAGCCACCTCCGCCCACCGGCGCCAGCACCAGCTCGACCTCCGGCCGGTCGGCAACAATCTCCAGACCACAGCTTCCCTGCCCGGCAATGATGTCGCGGTCGTCGTAGGGTGGAATGACGACATACCCGAATGCGGCGGCCAACTCCTCGGCTTTGGCCTTGCGCTCCGCGCTGCCCGGGCCAACGGTGACGATCTCCGCGCCTAGCGCCTGGGTCGCTTTTACTTTCACCTGCGGTGCGTTCGATGGCATCACGATGACTGCTTTTATGCCTAGTGCTCGAGCTGCGTAAGCTACGCCCTGAGCATGGTTGCCGCTGGAGTAGGTAATCACGCCGCAAGCGCGCTCCTGAGCAGACAACTGCACGATTTTGTTGAAGGCGCCGCGTAGCTTGAAGCTGCCGATGGGTTGGAGCCCCTCAGCCTTGATCCAAAGGTCATAAGGTTCGAGCCGGGGTTCCAGGCGAACCAGCGGCGTGTGCACGGCAACACCGCGAAGCCGCTCCTGGGCTGCGCGCAGCTCGGGCAGCGTGACCAACACTTAGATTTCCAGAATGATCGGCATGATCATAGGCCGACGCGAAGTGGCTTTTTGGATGTAACGCTTAAGATCGAGACGGATCTTCTCTTTCATCACTCCGTAGTCGGCTTTCTCTTCGGCCGAGGACCCATCCAGTGTCCGGTTGACAATCTCCTGCGCCTGCTCGCTGAGAGCGATCTCGCCGGTTACAAAGCCGCGGGTCACCACTTCAGGCGCGCGCTCCACCTTGCCGGTGCGCTTGTTGATGGTGATGATGGCCAGCACGATGCCATCTTCGCTCAAGTGCTTGCGATCCCGGATCACCAGGTCTTCGACCACATCTGTAGTGGAACCGGCATCGATGCAAACCCGGCCGGTGGTAACTTTGCCTGCCTTGACCGCGGTGGTTGCGTCCACTTCAAGAACGTCGCCATCTTCGAGCAGCAGCGCCTGCTGCACCACCCCGGTGTTCTTGGCCAATTGGACGTGCTTCTGCAGATGACGGTAGTCCCCATGGATGGGGATAAAGAATTTCGGCCGCAGCAGGTTGATCATCAACCGCATCTCTTCCTGGCTGCCGTGCCCGCTGACGTGGATCAATCCGGATTCGCCATCGTCATAGATCACGTTGGCCTCGCGACGGCACAGGTGATCGATGACCCGGTAGATGCTCTTCTCGTTGCCGGGAATCACGCGGGAACTCAACACCACCGTGTCGCCTCGCTCGACGCGCGCGTGTTTATGATTGTCGACCGCTGCCCGGGAAAGAGCCGACATAGGTTCCCCTTGCGTGCCGCTGATCAGAACCATGACTTCAGAGGCTTGATAATCGCGGATCTGTCCGGGATGGATTGTTAACCCGCCGGGCACGGTGAGGTAGCCAAGGTCCTGCGCGATTTCTGAGGATTCCACCATCGATCGGCCGACGATGGCCACCTTGCGGCGATGCGTCTGGGCCAATTCCAGGGCGATACGAATGCGGTAAATCGAAGACGAGAAGCAGCTGAAGAACAGCTTTTGCTTCGTACGCGAGAAGACCTCGTCCAATCGGGGCTTCACTGCCCACTCGCTGGGGGTGTATCCGGCGCGATCGACGTTGGTCGAATCCTGCAGAAGAGCCAGCACGCCCCGCTTACCGTACTCGGCGAAGGCATGCAGGTCGAAGGGCTTGCCGTCCGGGGGCGAGAGGTCGATTTTGAAGTCGCCGGTGTGGACGATTACGCCGACGGGGGTCTCGATTGCCAGGGCGACGCAGTCCACCAGGCTGTGGGTGACGCGAATGGGCTCGACGGTGAAGGCGCCCAGGTGAAACTTCTGCCGTGGCGTAATCTCGATCAGTTCCGCGGTATCGAGGAGCTTGTGTTCTTCGAGCTTGCCTTCGACGTAGGCCAGGGTGAATTCGGTCGCGTAGACCGGCACCTTCAATTCACTCAAGATCCAGGGCAGCCCACCGATGTGATCCTCGTGGCCATGGGTCAGGATGATGGCGCGAACGTGCTGGCGGTTTTCGATGAGGTAGGTGATATCGGGGACGACAATATCGACGCCCAACAATTCCGTCTCGGGAAACATGAGACCGGCATCGATGACGATGATGTCGTCCGCCCAGCGAAGCGCCAGGCAGTTCATTCCGAATTCGCCCAGCCCGCCCAGGGGGATGACTTGTAACTTACCTGCAGACATTAAAGTCTAATGCTACCACGCAGTGGCGGAGCATCTCTCCTATTCCGATTTGCGCACGCACCTCTCCTATGGGAGAAAAGCTTCAGCGCAGCAGGTCCTCAAGAGTGGCGCTTAGATCAGTCTTGTCATCGCGATACTTTACGATTACCGGCGTGTACAGGCTCAACCCCCAGGAGGGCTCTGCCTCGCGCTTCAGCTCTCTCGATCCTGGCACGACGACAGCGCCCTCAGGAATGACCAGGGGTTGATCCCGGGAAGCCTTCAGCACTTCGCCGCGCACAATATCGTAGACCGGTGTTCCCCGGGTCAGGATGGTGCCCGCAGCCAACACGGCTCGCCGCCGCACCAGGGTGCCCTCATAGACACCAGTGTTACCGCCGATGAGCACGTCATCTTCGATGATCACCGGGGTTGCATTGACCGGCTCCAGCACGCCGCCGATCTGCGCTGCGGCACTCAGATGCACCCGCTTGCCAATCTGGGCGCAGCTGCCGACCAGCGCGTGGGAATCAACCATCGTGCCTTCGTCCACGTAGGCCCCGGCGTTCACATACATCGGCGGCATGCAGACCACCCCGCGGGCGAGAAAGGCGCCTTCACGGATGGCGGATCCGCCGGGGACCACACGCACTCCGTGCTCCGGGGCGAACCGGCGGGCGGGGTATGTGCTCTTGTCCACGAATGAGAATTCATCGCCCCCCATCTGCACCATCGTGCCCAGCCGGAAGCCGAGCAGAATCCCCTGCTTGACCCAGGTGTTGACCCGCCATCCCAGGGGAGTTCCAGGATCCGGCTCGGCCGCCCTCACCCGGCCGGCACTGAGAGCGCCGCGCAGTTCAAGGAAAGCATCCATTGCTCCCCGGTCGCCGATGGCATCGGCTCCGGCGGAGAAAAATCGTTCTATGTCGGCCTGCAGCGTTGTCGACTCAATCGTCATTCGTGATTACTCTGTCCTAAAGAACTTCTTCCTAACGGGAATCTCGGGTTCAGTGGCACGTTTGGGATTTCGCCAGGAGACCTAATCCTTCAGCAAGAGTTTTCAGCTTTGCCCGGGTGGCAGGAGTTACAGGCACGATGGGCAGTCGATAAGTTTCTTCGAGACGCCCCATCATTGCCATCACGCACTTGACCGGTCCAGGACTCGATTCCCAAAAATTTGCGGTGACCAGCGGAAAGTACCGCCGGTTCAGGGCTCGAGCGGTGGCCCAATCGCCATCGATTGCCGCGGCAACCATGCGCGCCATCTCACCCGGAATTTCATTGGACGCAACCGACACCAGCCCTGCCCCACCCAGGGCGATCACAGGGAGAGCCATCAAGTCGTCTCCGGCCAGAACTGCAAACCCCGGCGGCACTGAATAAATCAACTCAGCAATCTGTTGCACGTTCCCGCTCGACTCCTTTACCCCCTGGATGTTGGGCACATCCTCAGCCAGGCGCAGAATGGTTGCTGGTTCCAGGTTGGCGCCGGTGCGACCCGGAATGTTGTAGAGCACCACGGGGCAAGGAACCGCCTCGGCAATGGCCCGGAAGTGACGGTACTGGCCCTCCTGGTTTGGCTTGTTGTAGAAGGGGTTCGCCGTGAGCAGACCGCTTACTCCCGGCACGGACGCAGCTTCGCCCGCACGGGCTACCGCCTCAATGGTGGAATTGTGGGTGCAACCAGCCAGGACCGGGACCCGTCCCGCCGCGACTTCGGTTACGATGCGGATTACCCGCAGCCATTCCTCATGGATCAGCGTAGGTGTTTCGGCAGTGGTTCCGCACGCGACCAGAAAATCAATGCCGCTTTCGATCTGCCATTCCACCAGCTTGCTGAGTGTTTCCTCATCAAGGCTGCCATCGCTGCGAAAGGGAGTCACCAGTGCTGTGCCACAGCCGCTGAGGGTCATAACAAATGGAGTCTACTACCCCAACTGGGGATAAATCTCCTTGAAGTCGTAGCAGCCCGTCTTACCACACAGCCACTCCGCTGCCCGGACCGCGCCCTCGGCGAAACTGCGGCGAGAGAGAGCCTCGTGCCGAATCTCAATCACATCGTCCCCTAAGCGAGCAGTGATGGTGTGCGTGCCCACAGCTTCGCCCTTACGATACGAAACAATCTCTATTTTCAGCGCAGGGTCGATTTCCAGCAGAGCCTGCTTGAGAGCCAGCGCCGTTCCTGAGGGCGCATCCTTCTTGCCCTCGTGGTGAGTTTCGCTAACGGTGATCTCAAATCCATGCACCAGGGGCACCAGGCGATGGGCCAGCTCATACATCACCTGAACACCGATGGAGAAGTTTGCACCGTACAGCAGGGCGCCGCTCCGCCGTTCGCAGATGGCGCGTATTTCGTTGAGCTTCTCGTACCATCCGGTGGTGCCCACGACCACGCGCGCTCCATTTGCCAAGCAGGCCCGCATATTGGGTATGACCGCCTGCGGCGTAGTGAAATCGATGACCACGTCGAACTGGGCCAGCATCGGACCAGTGAGTGCGGAGGCATTAGCATTTTCTTCTTCGCCGATGACCCGGACGCTGTGTCCTCGCTGAGCGGCGACATCCGCCACCACCTGCCCCGTCTTGCCCCGCCCCAGCACTAGGAAGATCATGGTTACCGCTGCACGCTTTCCACTGTTTTTCTTGCGCTTACGTCGAAGATCTCGGGATCGGGATCGACAAAAAAGGCCGCGTGCAGGGAACGCACCGCCTCGTCCACATCATCCTCGTCGATCATGAAGCTCATGTTGATTTCTGATGCGCCCTG
>Ga0182024_10021318_pt1 | contig 11766 bp, 9 predicted proteins | sample P32metaG_FD_120480 | JGI IMG/M metagenome (GOLD analysis project Ga0182024, IMG submission 120480) | Permafrost microbial communities from Stordalen Mire, Sweden - P3-2 metaG (Illumina Assembly) | ecosystem: Environmental > Terrestrial > Soil > Wetlands > Permafrost | place: Sweden: Stordalen... | reverse complement strand
CACGTTGCGCGCCGTGGCATCGGGCTTGATAATCGAAAATGTGCGCTCGATCGCCATCAAATTGTCCTTTGAGGATTACGAAAGCGTTGTGGAACCGCGGCGGCTTATAGCCGCCGCTTGTCATTGCGGCAAGACGTGGGCGCGGCCGCGTCAGCCCCGCCTGAATATGTGATGAACGTCACACCGATCATGGATTCAGTTTCATAAATCGCCACTAAACCTCGCCTTCAGCACCGGTTCAGCCGCGATTTGTAATGTTTGAACGGCTGAACCGAGCGGCCGGTCGGTTCGACCAAAATATAGCCGCGTGAAACCAAACGGCCAAACCAGGAGACATCCCATGTTGCGCAAAACACTGCTCGCACTCGCCGCCGCCGTTACGCTCGGCGCCGCAGCGCTTGCTCCCAATACCGCATCCGCCGGCTGGGGAGGCTGGCATGGCGGCTGGGGCTGGGGCGGCTGGCACGGCGGTTGGTACGGTGGCCCGATCGTTCGCGTGTATGGCCCGGGCTACGGCGGCTGCACGCGCTGGGCCTACACGCCTTACGGACCGCGCTGGGTCAACGTTTGCTACTGATCTGACAAACTCAAGCGCATGCCCGACGACGACCCCGGCCGGACCGCAGGCCGGGGCCTCGCATCAGTCGACCAGCAAGCCGACGCAACAACATCCCTAGTCTAAGGCGAATTCTCAGTCCCGGAACCAGAGTGGATTTATGCCGGGTTCGTGGTCTTCGGCTTCTTTGATTTTGCCGGCTTCTTGGCCGCCCGCGGCGGCGCGGCAGGCGGCTCCGCGACGCGATCCATTTGCATGAGCCGGCCGCGTTCGAAGTGGTAGATGCCGGGTCGCGGGCCGGCGTCGAACGTCAAGACCGCCGTGCGATCACCATTGGGATTCTGGCCGAGTTGCACATTGGAAGGCTGGCCGGCCCGATAGACGACTTCACATTCGCTCATGCCAAGGCCGACGCCTTCGCCCAGCACGGAGGAGGTATCCGGCGCGGCCGGCGAAGCCTGCGGCGCCGCCGGGCTCGCGGCTTGATTGCTGGGCGCGGGTGGCGGCGCCGACACCGCTGGCGGCGCCGGGCAGGAGCCGCCGGCCTCGATCAGATCGCTCGGGCTGATCGGGCGCTGCAGCCTCGACTCTTGCAGATCCGAGAACGTATAGCCGCCGGCGCTGCGGCCAAAAACGTCGAGCGGCTTCCTGAACAAGGATTGCTTGGCATCGAAATCCTCGGAGCAACCGACGAGCGCCGCGGCCATTGCCAATGCGGCCAACGCCGCCATACGGTTCGATCCAAGGTACACCCGAACGTCCCCTCAAGCCCAACCCCGGCGGCCGCAGGATGCGCCAGTTTGTGTTGCGATCATGGCGCGCCCTGCCGCGCTGTGCTAGCGAGCAATTCCACGGCGGTCGCCGTGACAGTACAAGCTATTGACTGAACCCAGTAAAGGTAAAAAATCAATGAGAACACAGGAGGTTGGGAGGAGTTTTCGCCCGTGGCCGGGGTTCGCCGTGTAACCGCTGTTGGCGGACGCCCATTTCGATCCGACGCAACACCCTGTCATCCCTCAGCAGATCGACGTCGGCGGGAGCCATGCAGCGTCGCTTCGCAACTCATAGAGACACTTCATGCACCTGCAATTCGTCGGCTGCGGCGATGCCTTCGGTTCGGGAGGACGCTTCAATACCTGTTTTCATCTGGTCGGGGACAACATCAACGCCCTGATCGATTGCGGCGCGACGTCTCTCGTCGCCATGAACAGGCTTGCGATCAATCGCAACGACGTCGACACCATTTTCATTTCGCATTTTCACGCCGATCACGTCGGCGGCCTGCCGTTCTTTTTGCTCGAGGCAAATTATGTGCTCAAGCGCGATCGCGCGCTGACGATCGCCGGTCCGGTGGGGCTCAAATCGCACTTCGCGGACGTCATGGAAGGCGCCTTTCCGGGCACCCACGCGTTGGAGCTGCGCTTTCCTTTGAAGTTGCGCGAACTGCAGATCGGCAAGCGCAACGAGGTCGGCCAGGTGCAGGTCACGCCCTTTCACGTCGTCCATGACGATCGCGCCGGGCCATGTCTCGGCTTTCGCTTCGAAGCCCAAGGCAAGGTCATCGCCTATTCGGGGGATACCGAGTGGACCGACGCGCTGATCGATGTCGGTCGCGAGGCCGATCTGTTCATCTGCGAGGCCTATACGCGCGACAAGCCGATCAGCACCCACATGGCGCTATCGTTGCTCGAACGCCATCTCGCTCAAATCCGGCCGAAGCGCCTGATCCTCACGCACATGAGCAACGACATGCTGGCGCGACGCGCCGATGTCCCGTTCGAGACTGCGGAAGACGGCATGATCGTCGAACTCTGATGTCGCCGCGATGATCCGGCTCCTGGTTCGTCAGGCGAGCGGCAACTAACCGCCGAGCGCAGCTTCGATCGCGGCCAGCGCGGCATCCGCCTTCGATGCGTCGGGTCCGCCGGCCTGCGCCATATCGGGGCGCCCGCCGCCGCCTTTGCCGCCCAGCGCTTCAGCCCCCTTGCGCACCAGGTCGACGGCATTGAAGCGCCCGACCAGATCGTCGGTGACGCCGACCACGATACCGGCTTTGCCGTCGCCGGTAACGCCGACAATGGCGACGATGCCGGAGCCGACCTTTTTCTTGCCTTCGTCGGCGAGGCTGCGCAGATCCTTGAGATCGATGCCTTCAACCGCGCGCGCCATCAGCTTCACGTCGCCGACCGTGCGCATGCCGTCGGCGCCATCGCTGTTGCCGCCGGCCATGCCGCCCGACACGCCACCCGACATGGTGCCCGACATGGCGAGCTTTTTCTTGGCATCCGACAGCTCGCGTTCGAGACGCTTGCGCTCGTCGAGCAGCGCGACGACGCGGTTCGGCATGTCGTCGATAGGCACCCGCAGTTCGGACGCGGTCGCCTTGGCGACGCGCGCAACGTTATTGGCATTGGCCCGTGCCGCGTGTGCCGTCAGCGCCTCGATGCGGCGCACGCCGGATGCGACGGCGGAATCGCCGACCACCGAAATGATCCCGATATCGCCGGTGCGCCGGACGTGAGTACCGCCGCACAGCTCGACCGACCAACCCATCGTGTTGCCGCCGCCGGATGTTTCAGGATTCTGGCCCATGGCGACGACGCGGACCTCGTCACCATACTTCTCGCCGAATAATGCCCGGGCGCCCGAGGCGACGGCATCGTCGCGGCTGAGCAACCGCGTCACCACCGGCGCGTTCTGCAGCACGATGTCGTTGGCGATATCCTCGACGCGCTCGATCTCCTCGGCGCTCATCGGCTTGGGATGCGAGAAGTCGAACCGAAGGCGATCGGGCGCGACCAGCGAGCCCTTCTGCGCCACGTGATCGCCGAGCACCTGGCGCAACGCCTCGTGCAGGAGGTGGGTCGCCGAGTGGTTCTGGCGGATCGCGCTCCGCCGCCGATGATCGACCTCGAGCGCAAGCTCGGCGCCAACGGCAAGCGTGCCGTCCTCGACCGTGCCGGTATGCACGAACACGTCGCCGAGATGCTTTTGCGTATCGGTCACCCTAAAGCGCACGCCTTCGCCCGTCATCACGCCGGTGTCGCCGACCTGACCGCCGGATTCGCCGTAGAACGGCGTCTGATTGAGCACCACGGCGCCGCTCTCGCCTTTTTTGAGCGAGGTCACCTCGTAGCCGTCGCGCACCAGCGCCGCGACGACGCCGGCCACGCTTTCGGTTTCGTAGCCGAGGAATTCCGTGGCGCCGATTCTTTCACGGATCGCGAACCACACCGCCTCGTCCGCCGCTTCGCCCGAACCGGCCCATGAGGCGCGCGCCTTCTTGCGCTGCTCCTCCATGGCGTCGGTGAATGCCGCGAGATCGACGCCGATGCCGCGCGGCTTGAGCGCATCCTGCGTCAGATCGAGCGGAAAGCCGAAGGTATCGTACAGCGTGAACGCCGTGACGCCGTCGAACATGTCGCCCTTCTTGAGGGTCTTGCTCGCTTCGTCGAGAATCGCCAGGCCGCGTTCGAGGGTGCGGCGGAAGCGGGTCTCCTCGAGCTTGAGCGTTTCGGTGATCAGCGCTTCGGCGCGATGCAATTCCGGATAGGCCTGGCCCATCTCGCGCACCAGCACCGGAACAAGCTTCCACATCAATGGCGCTTTGGCGCCGAGCAGTTCGGCGTGGCGCATGCCCCGCCGCATGATGCGGCGAAGCACATAGCCGCGGCCCTCGTTCGATGGCAGCACGCCATCGGCGATGAGGAACGCCGCCGCGCGCAAGTGGTCGGCGATGACCCGGTGCGAGGCCTTCTGCGGCCCGTCCGGATCGACATGGGTCAGGTCGGCAACGGCCTCGATCAGTGCGCCGAACAGATCGATCTTGTAATTGTCGTGAGTGCCCTGCAGCACCGCGGCGGTGCGCTCGAGTCCCAGGCCGGTGTCGATGGAGGGGCGCGGCAGGTCGACCCGTTTGCCGCCCGGAAGCTGCTCGTACTGCATGAAGACGAGGTTCCAGATTTCGACGAAACGGTCGCCGTCGGCGTCCGGACTGCCGGGCGGTCCGCCCGGAATGTGCTCGCCGTGGTCGTAGAACAGCTCCGAGCACGGGCCGCACGGCCCGGTATCGCCCATTGCCCAGAAATTGTCGGCGCCGGCGATGCGGATGATCCTGCTGTCGGGCAGGCCGGCGATCTTCTTCCACAGCCGCAACGCATCGTCGTCGTCGATATAGACGGTGGCCGTCAGCTTCTCCGCCGGGATGCCGAACTCCTTGGTGACCAGCCGCCAGGCGAGCTCGATGGCGCGCTCCTTGAAGTAATCGCCGAACGAGAAGTTGCCGAGCATCTCGAAAAAGGTGTGGTGACGCGCGGTGTAGCCGACATTGTCGAGATCGTTGTGCTTGCCGCCGGCGCGCACGCATTTCTGCGCCGTGGTGGCGCGGGAATACGGCCGCTTCTCCAGGCCGGTGAAGACGTTCTTGAACTGCACCATGCCGGCATTGGTGAACATCAGCGTCGGGTCGTTGCGCGGCACCAGCGGTGAACTTGGCACCACCTCATGTCCCTCGCGCGCAAAAAAGCCGAGAAAGCTCGACCGGATGTCGTTGACGCCGCTCATGATGGGGCAACTCTCTAGCCACACCCCGCTTTCCTGTCCAGGAAGCCGGGTCTTTCAAGGGCGGAATTGCTGGACCGCCGCAAAGCCTATAAGCGGACCATATAGTGACCCTTGCGGCGACATGCTCGCCGGGACCGAGACCGCAATGAACGAACAAAGCTCCCCCCTGCCCGCCACGCTGCAAGACCGGCTGCGTGGCGGACGATTCGTCATGACCGCCGAACTTGCACCGCCGGTGTCCTGCGCCGCGGCGGACCTGCGGCAGAAAGCGGCGGGGCTCCAAGGGCTGCCCGATGCGGTCAACGTCACCGATGGCGCCGGCGCCCGCGCCCATATGGGCGCGCTGGCTGCCGCCGCCATTCTCATCGATATGGGCATCGAGCCGATCTTGCAGATCACCTGTCGCGATAAGAACCGTATCGCGCTGCAGAGCGAGATGATGGGTGCGGCGGCGCTCAGCGTGCGCAACCTGCTTTTGCTCACCGGCGACGACCCCAAGGCCGGCGACCAGCCCGACACCAAGCCGGTGTTCGATATCGATTCGAAGACTCTGATCGAGACCGCGCGCCGGCTGCGCGACGACGGCACCCTGCCGACCGGCCGCAAGGTCGCCGGCAAGGCCGCGTTCTTCCTCGGCGCCGCCGACCTGCCGATCGATCCGCCGGCCGGCTGGCAGCCCAATTCCTTGCTCGGCAAGATCAAGACCGGCGCGCAGTTCGCGCAGACCCAGTTCTGCATGGATGCCGGGGTGGTGCGCCGCTATGTGGGCGCACTGGAGGCGGCCGGCATCACCAGGCAGCTTTTCGTCCTCATCGGCGTCAATCCGCTGCGCTCGGCCAAGTCGGCGGCGTGGATGAAGAGCCACTTGTTCGGCACCATCATTGCGGACGCGTTCATCGAACGGATGGAAAAAGCCGCGGACCCGGCAAGCGAGGGCATTGGCATCTGCGTCGAACTGATCGAGGAACTCGCCACCATCCCCGGCGTCGCCGGCGTTCATATCATGGCGCCGGGCAACGACGCCGCGATACCGCAAGTGATCGCCGCGGCCAGGGCCAAGCTTAGGTAGCCGGCTCCTCCACCGTGCGGATATCGATCTCCGATTCCAGGGTGCGGTGTACCGGACACTTGTCGGCGATCTCCATGAGCCGCGCGCGCTGGCCGGCGTCGAGGTCGCCTTCGAGCGTGATCGCCCGCTCGATGCGATCGACCATGCCCTCCTTGGTCTCGCAGTCGGCGCAATCGGCGGCGTGGATCTTGTCGTGACGCAGCCGGACCTGGGTTCGCCTTAACGGCAGCTGCTTGCGCTCGGCGTAAAGCCGCAGCGTCATCGCCGTGCAGGCGCCGAGCGCGGCAAGCAGGAGATCGTACGGACCGGGCCCGCTGTCCATGCCGCCGACCTGCACCGGCTCGTCGGCCATGAGGCGATGCCGGCCGGTGATGATCTCCTGCTGAAACTGGCCACGGCGGGTTTCGCGTACCAGCACGGTGCCGGGTTCGGTGTCATCGGTGGCGGGCGCATCGGCCGCCATGTCGAGATAACGTTCGGCCCAGGCGGCGATGACGCTCGCCACATAGGCGGCATCGCTGGGGCGGCTGACGAGATGGTCGGCGCCCGCCAATGAGATGAAGCTCTTGGGGTGCCTTGCCGTCGTGAAAATATGGCTGGCATTGTCGATGCTGACGGTGTCGTCGCCCGGCGCATGGAAGATCAGCAGCGCCTTGCTCAGGGCGGCGATGCGCGCGGACAGATGCTGCTCGGCAATGTCGTCGAGCAGAGCGCGGCGGATGCGGAACGACCGGCCGGCAAGCGTCACCTCGACCTCGCCATGGGCATGGATATCGGCGACGCGCTCGCCGAGGAGGCCGGCGACATGGGCCGGATCGCACGGCGCGTTGATGGTCACCACCGCGCGCGCCTCGGCGATCCGGTGGGCGGCGGCGAGCACCGCGGCGCCGCCGAGGCTGTGGCCGATCAGGACCGCCGGTGCGGCGAGGGTCTGGCGCAAGTGATCGGCAGCGGCGACCAGGTCGTCGACATTCGACGAGAACGTGGTGTTGGCGAACTCGCCCTCGCTGGCGCCGAGCCCGGTGAAATCGAAGCGCAGCACCGCGATGCCGTGCAGCTTCAAACCTTCGGCGATCCGCCGCGCCGCCTTGTTGTCCTTGCCGCAGGTGAAGCAATGGGCGAACAGCGCCACCGCCCGCGCCGGACCGTCCGGCCGGTCAAGGAGCGCGGCGAGCGTGTGGCCCTGGGAGCTGCGGAAATCGAATTTTTCGGCGGGCATTGGCGGTCTCCTACCGGGTGAGCACTAGCCAATGTGGATGCTTTGACCGCGTACGGGAAGCTGCGATTCCGTAGTGGGGGTCAGCCGCGTTCGCCGACGAAGTGCCCATCGCCGATACTCCCAATGGCAAGCGGGCGGATTTCGATCAACCGTGCCAAACGCAAAGAAGGGCTGCCCTTGCGGACAGCCCTTCCATTGTCAGGCCGTGGCCCGGTTGCGCGAAGCGATATCCTGCCCGCGCGCATGAGCCGGTGACGGATTTAAGTCACCTGGCAGGAGCCTCGGCAGAGGCGAGGATCCAGTTCATGAATGCCGGCGACCGCGGCGATAGACAATGAGACACTGGATCACCTCCTTTCGGTTGTTAACGATGGCGCCAATATAGGGCCCATTTTCGCGATTCGGAAGATGTGTTTGCGCGACCTTCACCCGTTGCGGCCACGGCGGTAAAAACGTTCACCGCCCCAGTTCCCGCATCGCCGCGTCCAGTCCCTCGATCGTCAGCGGATACATCCGGCCGCCCATGAGCTGGCGCATCAGGCGGATCGAGGCGGTGGTTTCCCATTCGCGCTCGGCCACCGGGTTGAGCCATACGCAGGATGGATAGGTCGCCAGCACGCGCGTCATCCAGACCTGGCCGGCTTCCTCGTTGTAGTGCTCCACCGAGCCGCCGGCGGCGACGATCTCGTAAGGCGACATCGCCGCGTCGCCGACGAAGATCGTCTTGTAGTCGTGCGGATAGGTGTGCAGCACGTCCCAGGTCGGCGTCGTCTCGGTCCAGCGTCGCGCGTTCTGCTTCCACACTTTCTCGTACAGGCAATTGTGGAAGTACAGATGCACCATGTGCTTGAACTCGGTGCGGGCGGCGGAGAACAACTCTTCGGTGGCCTTGACGTGCCAGTCCATCGAGCCGCCGACGTCGAAGAATAGAAGCACCTTGATGGTGTTGTGGCGCTCCGGCCGCATCAGGATATCGAGATAGCCCTTGTGCGCAGTGCCCTTGATGGTGCCGTCGAGATCGAGCTCGTCGGGCGCGCCGGTGCGGGCGAACTTGCGCAGCCGGCGCAGCGCAACCTTGATGTTGCGGGTGCCGAGCTCGACGTCGCCGTCGAGATCCCGAAACTCGCGCTTGTCCCAGACCTTCACGGCGCGGAAATTGCGATTCTTGTCCTGGCCGATGCGCACGCCTTCGGGATTGTAGCCGTACGCTCCAAATGGAGACGTGCCGGCCGTGCCGATCCATTTCTTGCCGCCCTGGTGGCGGCCCTTCTGCTCGGCCAGGCGCTGGCGCAGCGTTTCCAGAAGCTTTTCGAGGCCGCCCAGCGCCTCGATCTGCTTCTTCTCTTCGTCGGTGAGATATTTCTCCGTCAGCTTCTTGAGCCACTCGATCGGGATGTCTGCGGCGAGCGCGTCTTCGACCAGGCTGAGGCCCTTGAACACATGGCCGAACACGCGATCGAACTTGTCGAGGTTGCGTTCGTCCTTCACCAGCGCGGCGCGCGACAGATAGTAGAAATCCTCGACGCGGCGGCCGGCGAGGTCCTTCTCCATCGCCTCCATCAGCGTCAGGTATTCGCGCAGCGTCACCGGCAGGCCGGCCGCCTTGAGCTCATGGAAGAAGGTCGCGAACATGGCTCAAACATTCGCCGTCGGCGCGCGGCCGTCAAGCGGCCAAAATTGCCGCCTGAGCGCCAATGCAGGTATGATCGGGCGCATGGGCCAGGTCCTGCTTATTCTGCTCATCGTTTTCCTGGTCTATGGTTTCCTGAACCGCAACATGCCGCGCGCGGGCGGCAAGATCGGCCGGGTCCGCACCATCGACCCGCCGGTCGCGATCGGCGAAGGATTTTCCCGCGCCTACGCGCGGGACATGACGATATTTACGGCATCGTCCGACGCCGCAGACTTTCCCAGCCTGAAGGCATTCCTGCGTCACGGCACGGTTGGACAGCCGGCCGTGATGCGGATTTTCTGCGTCGCCGGATGCAAGACCGAGATCGAAATTCCCGCCGCGGCCCCCGATTACCAGCGCCTCGACGCCGCCGCGGCGCTGGCGCTGCTGCGTGAGCTTCCCGATCTGCGTCTGGTGCGCCGCCTGCAACTGAGCGACGAGCGCTCGTTTCTCGATCCGTGGGTGCGCAAGCGCGTCGGACGCGATTATTTCGTGCTCGGCAATGCGACGAATTTCAGTCTGATCGTGCTGTACAGGCTCGATCGCCGCCTGCTGCGGATGGTTGGCCTCACGCTGCTCCACGAGTGGCTGCACCTGGTCGCCTTCAAATCGTCCGTGGCGGTCTGGCGCTTCACGCGCGCCGACGCGATCGAGCCGCCGCCTTCGCTCGGCCTCGAGCCGATCGCTTTCCGCATCCGAAAACCGGCGGTCTATGAAGCCTGGTGCGAACTCGGCGAAAAGCTGTTCGGCTACGACGAGACAATCGCCCGCGACGCGGCGCTGGCATCGCCGGTGCACGCCATGATCCTGTGGCGGTGCGTCGAGAATATCCTGCGCCGGGCGCCGCGCCATCTGCGCAGCAGCCGTTTCGCCGAGCTCGAGGCGCGCGGTGTCTTCATGGCGAGCGAAGTCGCACCCAAGGCCGATACGGTGCGCAGAAACGCGCCGCTATGGTCGCGGTTGCGGCTGCCGTCGCTCAATCGTTTTTGACGGCGGCCGCCTTGATCGTCGCGCCCGGCACGGACTGCCCGTCGCCGATGGTCTGGACAAACTCTGCCCGGGTGCGGCCGCGCGGCTCGGCCACCGCGCGGAACGCCTGTATTGCCGCGCCGGTCAATCGTTGCCGGCCGCCTTGGTCATCCAGCGCTTGAACGGCGCAACATGATTGATCAGGCGCAGCGCGGTGCGCGACATCGTCAGCCGAAGCGGACTTGCGGTGAGTGCCTGGTTCATGGCGTGCAGCGAGCGGCGCACGGCGCGAAAGCCGTAATCGATCATGCCCACCTCGTAGTCGTGGATTGCATCGATCAGCGGCCGCTCGCTGCGACCGGCTGCCGTCAGGCCTCGCGCCAACCTGACGGCGTCCTTGAGCGCGATATTGGCGCCGATGCCCTGATACGGCGTCATCGCGTGGATGGCATCGCCGATCAGCGTCACGCGGCGCGTCGGCCACGCTGCGATCGGTCTCGACGTGCGGATGGCGATGGCGTTGATGGTGTCGGCGTCGGCAAGCCGCACCAGCGCTTGCAGGCGCTCGTCCCAGGATCGCGCCGCCATCGCGCGCAACGCTACGCCGCGCAAAGGCTCTCCGGCCAACAGTTCGGCGTCGGGGCCGAGACCGAGCTTCTCGCGCCGCGCGCCAAACGCCCACATCAGGTAACTGCGGGTGTTGTCGAAATGGCCGCCGGCGGTTGCCGGGTCGTCGTTGCCGCCAAACCCGGCGGCAGCCACGCCATCGATCTCCTGCGGCGCCACGAAGAAACTGTAGCCGCCCATGCCGGCCACCAGGGTGAGCCGATTTTGCAGGTCGGGGGCCATGCGCGCCCGGCTCTGCGCATCGAGAAAGACCTTGCCGGCAATGGCGACAATGCCGGTATCGATGCGCTCGGCGTGCGGCAGGAACTGCCGCCGCACGCGCGAGCCGCCGCCGTCGGCCGCCACCAGAACGTCGCCTTCGGCGGTGGTGCCGTCCTCGAAATGCGCGCGAACGCGGCCGGTCGGCAGTTCCTGGTAGCGCACGAAGCTCTTGCCGAAATGCACCGCGTGCTCGAGCCCGCAGAGCAGCACCCGCCGCAGCGTGATCCGGCTCACCGAACGATGCTGGGCCACGCTGTCATTGGCCGCGGTATCCTGGGCCACGGTGCTCTGGGCAACGCGCTCCGGCTCGGCAAAGTCGAGCGCAAGCAGCGGCTTCATCTGCTCGGTGACGAAGCGGATGCCGTTCGATGGCTTGCCGCAGGTGCGCTGGAAGGCATCGAACAAGTGTGGCGGCAGGCATTCGTGCAAGGCGCGGCAGCCGGTCGGATTGATGTGCACGCGATAGCCTTGCAGGCGACCCGTGGGCGTGCTGTCGCGCTCGTAGAGCGCGACGCTGACGCCGGCTTTCTTCAAGCCCTGCGCCAGGGTGAGGCCGCCGATGCCGCCGCCGATGACGATGACATGGAGCGGCGCGGTCTCGGCGTCGGCGATCGATTGGCGGCTCGGCTGTGCGGTCATCGGATCACTCCTGCGGCGCGCAGCTTCATTGGTCATGCTTCTCTCCGTTCAGACAGACGGGTTTTCCCGTCGCGCTTGCGGCGCGATTGGCTTCGCGGAGACCAGGCTGGTAGGTTGGATGTGCGGACTTAAGTCCAGCGCGCTCCGCGCGTTCGGTCTTGGGTTCATGAGCCCCGGCGATGTTCCAGCAT
>Ga0182024_10021317_pt1 | contig 11766 bp, 5 predicted proteins | sample P32metaG_FD_120480 | JGI IMG/M metagenome (GOLD analysis project Ga0182024, IMG submission 120480) | Permafrost microbial communities from Stordalen Mire, Sweden - P3-2 metaG (Illumina Assembly) | ecosystem: Environmental > Terrestrial > Soil > Wetlands > Permafrost | place: Sweden: Stordalen... | reverse complement strand
TCGGGCCGGTCGCGCCGGTTTTCGAGACCGAACCCCCGAAGTGGATCACCCGCGGGGGCTTTTTCAACAAGCCGCGCCGGCCGACCGGCACGCGGCTCAAATGGTCCCAAACGTCCACGGCCAATGCCCTCTTCCACCGTCGTATCCTGGCCGGCATCGCCGACCCGTTTCGACGCCAATTCGGCAGCGGCTGCGAGGACATCGATTTCTTCAAACGCATGATGGAGCGCGGACACGCTTTTGTCTGGTGCGACGAGGCGCTCATTTCCGAGGTCATTCCGCCGTCCCGCTGGAGCCGCCGCTACCTCGTCCGGCGGGCGCTGCTGCGGGGCCGCAATGGACGGCATTTCGCCAGCCCCGGCAGCGTCGCCAAGGCGGTGGTCGCCCTACCGGTGTATTCCCTGGCACTGCCGTTCCTGCTCCTGCGGGGGCAGCATCGTTTTGTCCGTTATCTGATTAAGCTGGGCGATCATCTCGGCCTTTTGGTCGGCGTGTTTCGCCTGCGCCTGCTGGGCGATAAATATCTCGCCGGATAGGCTGACATGTCCGCCGTGCCACACCCGCCCGCCTCGGCCCCAGGCCGGATCGAAGTCGCCATCGACCCCGTCCCGCGCCGTGTCCTCCTGATATCCAACAAGGTGTTCCATTACCGCGTCGCGAATTACAACTACTTCGCGCGGCGTTTCCGCGAGGAAGGCTACGAACTCGTCGTTCGGGCCGACGAGCTTCAAAAAAGCAATCCGTATCCGCTCGAATTCGATTTCAAGACGGTGCCGTTCGGTTTCCTCCGCTACCGCCGCGAAATCGAGGCGATTAAACCGGATGTGGTGATTCTCTTCCTCCACCTCAAGAACCTCTTCATCTGGCCCCTGCTTCACTGGCTGATGCTGCGCCGGACTCCCGTGGTCTATTGGAACAAGGGCGTGAACCTCGAGGTGCGGAACCCGAGCTGGCGGAACCATCTGTTTTATTACGTCCATTCGCGCTGCGACGCGATCATCCTCTACTGCCGGCAAAACCTCACGGACATCCAGCCGAAGAACCGAGGAAAGGTCTTCGTCGCCAGCAACACGATCAACCTCGATGCCCTGCCGCTGGTGGCCGAATCGAAGGAAGAGATCAAGCGCGAGTTCGGGATTCCGTTCCAAAAGGTCGTGCTCTTTGTCGGCCGTATGCGAACAGCGAAGAAGGTCGAGCACCTCATCGCGGCGTTCAACTCGATCGACGAACCCGGCGCGGGCTGCGTCATCGTCGGCGATGCCATGGATTACGACCTCAAGGGGATGATCAAGACCGACAAGATCCTTTACCTCGGTGAAATCTTCGATCCGAAGAACGAGCGCGTCAGCAAGCTGTTCAAAGCCGCCGACATCTTTTGCATTCCGGGCGACGTTGGCCTCGGGCTGAACGAGGCCTTCCACTGGGGCCTGCCGGTGGTCACCGAAGACGGCCTGCAGCCGCCGGAAATCCATTATCTCACGCCCGGGCGAAACGGATTCATCGTGCCTGAGAACGACATTGCGGCGCTGAAGGAACGCCTCCTGGTGCTGCTGCGGGACGACGCCCTGCGCGCGGATTTCTCGCGGGCGGCCCGGGAGGACATCGCGCGGCAGGCATCGATCGAAGGCATGTTCCGCGGATTTCTCGACTGCGTCCGCAAGCTCGCCCCGGTCGGGGCGGCCCCCGCCGGCCCCACCCGCCAACGGACGTGAACGAAGCCCTGCTCCCCCAGATCCGTTCCGCCGTGGACCGGTTCGTGCCCTGGCTTGAGCGCTACGGCGAGACCTCCCAGGACCATCAGGATTTCTTTGCCAGCCGTTGGGGCCGCGCGGCCAAGGCACTCTATTACCGCCACAAGTCGGCCGGTACGCTGGCGGTCCTACCGATGGTCGCTTGCGAGGCGTTCGCGCCGTGGACCCGGCGATTTTTTTATCCGCGCATGAGGCTGCCGATCGCCGACGCCCATTACGCAATGGCCTTCGCCCTTCTCTACCGCGTCAGTGGCAACCGTGACCACTACGCCAAGGCAGTCCACTTTCTCGAGGTTCTCGAGACCGAGCGCTGCCCGGGCTTCGAGCGATACGGCTGGGGCTATCCCTTTTCCTGGCAAACCCGCGAGGGCGTGATCGATGCCTGGACGCCGATGATCACCACCACCCCTTACTGCTACGAGGCCTTCGAGTACGTGTTTCGGATCGACGCCAACCTGAGATGGCGGGATGTCCTCCGCTCGATTGCCGAGCACGCTTACCGGGATTACGATGACGTGCCCACCGGCCCGGACGCGGCGACCTGCACTTACTTCCCTCACCGGGAGCCGGGCGTCGTCAATGCCAGCGCCTATCGCGCCTTTCTCCTCGCCAGCGCCCACGAGGAATTCGGCGAGGGCCATTATTGGGATACGGCGGAAAAAAACGTCAACTTCGTGCTCCAGTGTCAGCAATCCGACGGGTCATGGCCCTACGCCGTCGATGGCGTCCGCGATTTCGTCGACCACTTTCACACCTGTTTCGTCCTGAAGGGGCTGGCGAAAATCGAACGCCTGACGAACCACGAAGGTTGCCGCAGGGCCGTCGATCGGGGCGTCGAATACTACTTGAAGAATCTTTTCGACGAGGACGGCCTGCCCAAGCCGTTCGCGAGAGCGCCGCGGCTGACGGTTTACAAGCGGGAGCTTTACGACTGCGCCGAGTGTCTCAATCTGTGCGTCCTGCTCCACGGGCGCTACGCCGAATTGGACGCCGCCGCGGACCGTCTGGTGCGGCACTTGCTGGACCGCTGGGCAAAAAGCGACGGATCCTTTCGCAGCCGCAAGCTGATCCTCGGCTACGACAACGTGCCGATGCACCGTTGGGGTCAGTCGGAGCTGTTCCGCAGCCTTTGCCTGATCCTGGCCAAGGCCGCCGGCTACGATCCAATCACCGCCAAAGGGGAAACCGATCATGTGCGGGATCTGCGGCATCTTTAATTATCGCGACCACCAGCCGGTGGCGGCAGAGGCCGTATCGCGGATGGCTCGATCCATCGCGCACCGCGGGCCTGACGACGAGGGAGCGCATCTCTCGGGTTCGCTCGGGCTCGGGTTCAGGCGCCTCTCCATTCTCGACCTCAGTCCGGCCGGGCATCAGCCGATGTCTGACAGCGGCGGTCGCGTCTGGGTGGTCTTCAACGGCGAGATCTACAACTTTCGCGAACTGCGGCGGGAGTTGGAAGCTTGCGGCGCCGTATTCAAGTCCCAGTGCGACACGGAGGTGATCGTCCAGGGATATCTGCAATGGGGCGACGGCCTGCTGGCGCGCTTGAACGGCATGTTCGGGCTCGCTATCTGGGACGAGCCCCGCCGCAGGCTGACGGTTGCCCGCGACGCCATGGGCATCAAGCCGGTCTACTACGCGGTGCGGGAGGGAAGGCTGTTTTTTGGTTCGGAGCTGCGCGCGGTTTTCGCCGGGTTGGAGGAACGGCCGGAGGTCGACGCCGTCGGGACGAATCTTTTCCTCCGCTACCGGTACACGCCCGCGCCGTTGACCATGTTCAAAGGGGTGCGAAAACTCGCTGCTGGAGAAAGGCTGATCGTCGAAAACGGGGCGCTGCGGTCCGAGCGCTGGTACGGGTTCCGCCCGCGGCCGTTTTCACCCCTGCCCACGCCCGGAGAGGCTGCGGAGAAGCTGCTGGACATCTACAAGCGCGCCGTGAAGCGGCACTTGATCAGCGATGTGCCGTTGGGCCTTCTCCTAAGCGGCGGGATTGATTCGGGCCTCCTCCTCGGGCTGATGAGCCTCGAAGGCAATGGGTGGCCGACCTTCACGGTCGGGTATGGCCGGGACTTCAAGGACGACGAGTTGGATGACGCGGCGGAGACCGCGCGCATCTTCGGCGCGCGAAACGCCACGGTCAGGCTCGATCGCGAGCAATTCGAGCAAGCCCTGCCCCGGGTGGTTTCGATTCTCGAGGAACCGGTGGCGTCATCGTCGATCGTGCCGATGTATTTCGTGGCGCAGCGGGCGCGCCAGGACGTGAAAGTCGCCCTGATGGGCCAGGGGCCGGACGAATTGTTCGGGGGCTATACCCGCCATCTCGGCGTTCGCTATGGCGGCGCCTTTCGCGCGCTGCCGCAATGGGCCCGGTCCGCCATCGCCGGAGGAGTGGGCCGCCTGCCGAGAAACGAGGCCCTGAAGCGGGCGATCAGTTCACTCGGTATAGCCGACCGCCTGAAACGATACCAAGGCGTCTTTTCCCTCGTCCCGGGTCCGGCCGTCGACGCCTTGTTTCGGGATGGCGTCCTCGATGGCGACGCAGGTGAGAGGGCGCTGGAATGCTGGGCACCGCTGCGGCCCGCGCTCGAAGGGCTCGATGAGCTGAATGGTTTTCAGCTCGTCGAACTGCGATCCTCCCTTCCCGACGAGCTGCTGATGTATGGCGACAAGCTTTCGATGGTCCACGGCCTGGAAGTCCGCGTGCCGTACCTCGACCGTGAGATCGTCGAGTACGTGCAGCAACTCCCTGCTGCCCTCAAGATCCGTCATGGCACGAGAAAGTGGCTGCATCGGCGGGTCTGCCATGATTTTTTGCCGACGGAAATCCTCGGGCGAAAAAAACGCGGATTCGCGGTCAACGTGGTCGACGGCTGGTTTCAAGAAGCGGTCGGCGGACGCATGCTGGATTATCTGAACGATCCCCAATCGATGGTCTACCGCCTCTTAGACCCCGCCGCCGTCCGCGCGTTGTTCGCCAGCCACCGCGCGGGACGTGAAGATAACCACAAGATTCTTTTCAGCGTCGTCGTGCTCGAGGAGTGGCTCCGCTCCGTCGCAGGGAGCATGGGGACCGGGGCGGGAGCCGTTGTCTCGACAACCTGATTGACCCAAGACGAGGACGGTCCGCTGCTACTGTGGGATTGTGGGCTCACGAAGAATTGTAACCTAGGCCTAGCCTTTCCCTTTCAATGGATTAGGCGACAAATAACAGCGGGCTTCGGCGTTCTTTGTTGAACCGGCTTACTTCACGCATCATCAAGCTAGGCAGAGTCTATGCGAATCAATAACTTCATTCGGCTGAATCCATCCTTGATGGTCGCGCTGCTGTTGACGATGGTCAGTAATGCCTTTGGCTACACGCAATCCGGGAGCATCTTCAGCACCAATGGATCCATGGCAGACGTCTCAGCCGCGGTCGCGGCGGCGCCGGCGGGTTCGATTGTCCAAATTCCAGCCGGTACGTTTACCTGGGGCGCGGGCGGCGCCGAGTTATTCATCTACAATTCCATCGTCCTGGAAGGGGCCGGCCCCGCCAATACGTTCCTCGTCATGGACCCAACCGGTCCGGCGCCATTTAACGCCCTGATCAACATTGAGGCCGCGGCGACAGTGAAGAATTTCACGGTGACGGGCGGAGTGAATCCGGTAATTCCTTTTGCCCTGGGGACCGTCAGCGGCTGGCGCATCTCTAACATCACTTACTCCCCCGTCACCAATGTCGTAAATTACTTTTGTTTTGTCACGGGAAGTTACGGTCTGATCGATAGCTGCAATATTACCGGCGCCGCCGGAAACAATGAACTTATCTTTGCTCGGGGTCCGTCGAACTCGTGGCAAACGCCCGATTCCCTCGGCACCGGCAACAGCGTGTATGTCGAGGACTGCACCTTCAACGGACCAGGCTACGTCTGCGATGCAAACTCGAATGCCCGATTCGTCGTGCGCTTTTGCACCATCACCGGGGCGATGAAGGTGGATGGCCATGGCTTCGCCAGCAATTCTCCTCCCCGCAGTGTGCGAGAAATGGAAGTATATAACAACATCTGGACCACCTCGGGCGCCTTCGTGCCCATAATCGAAATCCGCGGAGGTACGGGCGTCCTCTTCAATAATCAACTGACCAATCTGATGGGGGCCGACGGATGGTTTTTCCTGGACGACTATGGGTGTTTGTCGCTGTGGCCAAATTTCGGCAATATCTACCAAACCCCCTATGACTACCCGCTCCATGATCAGATCGGCGTAGGGAAAGACCCGGAGGTCGCCCATTCCGATCCGGTTTATGTGTGGCGCAATTTGGCGGCGGCCTCGAATGGCGCAGGTACGGCGACTGTCCCATGGGTGCTGACGTGGAAGCAAATTCCCGCGCTCGCGATCACCCAGTATCAAACGGATATAAACAATCCTTCGGCTACCTTCATTATGGGGCCAACTTCCGCTCCGCCCGGTTCTTTCCCGACTGACGTGATCCAGCAGGACCGGGATTTCTTCTATGATGGGACCGTCACCGGCTCGTTCAATGGGTCAACCGGCATCGGCGTGGGGACGACTGCTCAGATGAATGCGACCACGCCCACGACGGTTGGCGTCGGATTTTGGGTTACCGATCAGGGCAACTGGAATACGACCCAGAGCGGCTTCAGCGGCGAGCTTTACGTTTGGAACGGTTCCAGCTGGGTGTGGAAGTATACGCCTTTCACTTATCCGAATCCTTTGCGGGCGCCCCGGGCGCCCAGCAATCTTTCAATCAGTAGCCCCTAACGTGGCTTAAAGCGACTCGACCGATGACACTTGCCGATATGTCCGCCCGGCCCATTCAAGCGTGCGCAAGAGGTGTGAACGCGTTTGGGCGGTTTGCCGCGGTCACGGCCATCGGTGCCATTTTTGCGGCCTCCGCTCACGCCTCGTACACCCTGCAATGGCTAAACGGCGACGACCCCAGCAACGAGACGGGATTTGTGATCCAGCGGTCCGATAATGGCGGCGCCTTTGCGCAGATCGCCTCCGTGGGCCCAACGGCCACCGCTTATCAGGACACAACCGCCAATGGCACCGACACATATGCGTATCAAGTTTATGCATACAATAGTTATGGCGTCTCGCCCTACAGCAATGTGGCAACCAACGCTCCGACTTTTACGACCGAGCCAATCGCCACTCAGAACGGCCCCTATTTCGGTACAGCGACGTTTTCCGTCGTTGCAATCGGAATCCCGGCTCCCAATTACCGGTGGCAAGTCAGCACCGATGGAGGGGTAACGTGGTCAAATTTGTCGGATGGCCCCAATGTCGGCGGTTCTGGAACGGCCACGCTCACCCTCAGCGACCTTTCCTCGGCCAACGCGGCGATGTACCAGGTGATTGCCTCCAACGGTTTCCTTCCGAACGCAGTCAGCAGCAGTTCGACTCTGACCGTAATCCAGGCCTCACAAACCATCACGTTTGGAGCCCTCTCGCCGGCGACTTACGGTCAGGCACCGTTCGCGCTTGGAGCCACCGCCAGCTCCGGGCTGACGGTTTCGTATGCAAGCTCCAATCTTGCTGTAGCGACCGTGAGCGGCGATGTCGTGACCATTGTCGGTGGCGGCACCACAACGATAACCGCGAGTCAGCCCGGAGACTCCGCCTACACGCCCGCCGCCAGCGTTCAGGAAACACTCACCGTGAACCCGGCCCCCCAAACGGTTACTTTTCCAACCAGTTTGTCGGTAGGCTTCGGAACCGGGCCCTACACTCTTAGCGCGACTGCATCCTCGGGTTTGCCGGTAACATTCAACGTGGCGAACGGCACGGGGGTTGCCCAAGTGACCGGTGATATGTTAAGCATTGTCGGAATCGGTGATGCGGTCATCGGCGCCTTCCAAGCCGGTAACGCCGACTATCTTCCAGAGACGGCGTACGAAGACGTCACGGTTGGCCGTGGACCGCAAACGATCACGTTCGGGACTCTTCCCGTGTTGCTCGCAGGCGGCGCGCCGTACGCGTTGGTCGCCACGACCAGTTCCGGTCTTCCGGTGAGTTTTTCGAGTTCGAATCCTGCTCTTGCGTCGATTAGTGGCAGCACATTGACCGTGGGAACAAGCGGCGGGCAGGTTACGATCACCGCCTCTCAACCGGGTAACGGCTTTTTCGTGCCCGCCACCAATGTCCAGCAGACGTTGGAAATAGGCAGCGCGCCGGCAATCTCGACCCAGCCAGTCGCGCAGACGGCGAATGTCGGCGCATCCGCCACTTTCACGGTATCGGCCACCGGCAATCCCCCTCCCACTTACGTATGGAAGGTCTCGACCAATGGCGGCTCCAGCTACACCATGCTGAGCGATGGAGCCGGAATTTCCGGTTCGGCCACCGCCAGCCTCACCCTGAGCAATCTCACCGCCGGGATGAATAACAACCTGTACGAGGTAGTCGCAACCTACAGCCTCGGCGCGGTCACAAGCAGCGCAGCGGCCCTGACCGTGGACTTTGCGCCGAGCTTCACTGGTCAACCGTCCGCGCAGACGGCGAATGCCGGCGCATCCTCCACCTTCACGGTCTCGACCACGGGCAATCCCGCGCCGACCTACCAATGGATGGTCTCGACCAATGGCGGCTCCACGTACACCGCGCTCACCGACGGCGCCGGGATCTCAGGATCGGCCACCGCCAACCTGACTCTGAGTTCCCTCACAGCCGCAATGAACGGCAACAAGTACGAGGTGGTCGCAACCAACAGCGTTAGCGCGGTCACGAGCAATCCGACCACCCTGACGGTGGACTTCGCGCCAGGGATCTCGACCCAGCCGCTGTCCCAGACAACGAATGCTGGAACGTCCGCCACCTTCACGGTCTCGACCACCGGCAATCCGCCGCCGACCTACCAATGGATGGTCTCGACCAATGGCGGCGCGAGCTGGAGCAACCTCACAAACGGCGGCGTTTATTCCAATGTCACGACCGCCTCCTTTACCATCACCGGCGCCACGGCCGCGATGAACGGATACGAATATGAGGCGCTGGCGATCAATGCCAGCGCGCCCAGCGGGATCGCGAGTTCGGCTGCCACTCTCACGGTCAACGGCGTGGCCTTCGCGAGTTCTCCTTTCAGCCAGAGCGTTTTGGTCGGCGGAAGCACCGCGTTCTCGGTCGCGGCGGTGGGAAATCCGGTGGCTACCTACCAATGGCAGGTCAGCACCGACGGGGGCGGCACCTGGACCAATCTCGCGAATGGAGGGGTGTACTCAAACGTCACGACCTCGACCCTGGCGATCACAGGAGCCACGCTCGCGATGAATGGCTATCAGTACCGAGCCGCGGCCGCGAATGCCAGCGTGCCCGCTGGCATTACCAGTTCGTCCGCGACCTTGAGTGTAAGCGCCAGTGGTTTAAGCGCCAGTGCTGCTCCCACGATCACCGGTTCTCCGACCAGTCAGTCCATTTTAGCCGGCAGCAATGCCACCTTTTCGGCTTCGGCATCCGCCACCCCTGCTCCGACCTATCAATGGCAAATCAGCACCGATGGAGGCAACACCTGGAGCAGTGTGCCAAACGGGGCGCCCTATTCCGGCGGCACTACGACGACCTTGGAGGTTACCGGAGCAACCGCCGGACTGAATAATGATCAGTTCCGGATGGTCGCCACCAATGACGCCGGCACGGCGACGAGCAGCAGCGCGACACTGGCAGTTACCGTCCCGATTTCGGAGTATTTCGGTTCCCTCGGAGGCGGCGCTGCCGTCTCCAGCAACCGAATCCTCAAAGCCAACGTCGGCGGAAGCGCCCTGGCCGCCGTGGTCAACGGAAACAGCGGGACCTTGGCCGGGTACATCTCGAGTGTGCAGGAAGCCTTCGTCCTCAATTTCACGTTATCCAATGGGGCCTTCAGCGCGCAAACCACGGCGCTCACAAATTCGGGCGCAGGAGGGCAGACACTGACATTTAGTGGCACCCTTTCGAACGGGACTCTGAGTGGCACGGTCCAACCCCTGGGCCTGACCTTCTCTGCGGCGGTCGATCCTTCGAGCGGCTCCTCGGCCAGCCTCTCCGGGTTATATTCCGCGGGGTCGACTTACGCTATCGTGGGCACCCAGGGCGAGGTATTCGTATTGGCGGTCGCCGGTAATTCCATCTCAACCGGCACGGGCACGGTGGCGAGCGACGGAGCTTTCACCGTGCAAACGGCCCAGGGTGGGTCCGTGACCGGCTCTATCGCCAGCCAGACCTCCGCGATCATCGGCACAATCACTCTGCCTACCGGAGGCACGGTCGGTTTTTCCGGATCGTCCAGTGGGGCCGTCCCTCAAGTCCAACCGTCGTCCCAGGCGGTGAATGCTGGGTCGAATGTGAGGCTCACAGTCAACGTCGCCGGCGCTACCGGCTACCAATGGCAGTATAACGGCACGAACATTTCCGGCGCCACGGGTTCCACCTTGACGGTCTCGAACATCGGCACAAACCAGGGCGGGCTCTACACGGCTCTGGTCACGACTGCCACCGGCACTGTGACGTCAAACCCATCCTCAGTTGCAGTCAATGTTAACGCTCGTCTGGCAAATCTCTCCTCCCGGGCTTTTGTCGGCACGGGTTCACAAGCCCTGATAGCCGGATTCGTCGTCAGTGGTTCCGCGGCAAAACAAATCCTTGTGCGCGGTGACGGGCCGAGCCTCTCCCAATTTGGTGTGGCGGGTACGCTGGCCAGCACCTCCCTGTCTTTGTTCGATGGTTCTTCGACCGTGATCGCCGAGGACACGGGTTGGGGCAATGCAATCGTGACGGGTTCCTCGTCGGTGAATGCGACGGTTCAAGCGGCAACTGCGTCGCTCTTCAATCAGTTATATGCGTTCGCCCTCCCTGCCGGCTCGGCGGACAGTGCGATGGTGGCCACCCTTCCGGCCGGCAGCGCCTACACCGTCGAGCTCGCCGGGGCCAGCGGCGGCACCGGCGTGGGTTTGGTGGAGCTTTTTGACGCGGACGCAGGCACCCCGGCTTCGGACTTGACCAACATTTCGACTCGGGCCTTCGTGGGGACGGGCTCGCAGGTTGCCATCGTGGGATTTGTGGTATCCGGGACTACATCCCAGACGATCCTGATTCGCGGAGTTGGCCCAGCGCTGTCGCAATTTGGCATTTCCGGAGTTTTGTCGAATCCGCAGCTGAGTTTGTTCGACAGCCAAGGGATGGTGATCGCCACCAACACCGGATGGGGCAATGCGTCGCTTCCGGGCGGCTCCTCCGTTTCGGCCGGGATCGCCCCGGCGACTGCTCAAATCATGAGCAGCGTTTTTGCTTTCGCCCTGCCGGCGGGTTCGGCGGATTGCGCCATGGTCGTCACTCTTCCGCCCGGAATCTACACGGCGCAACTTAGCGGCACAAATGGCACGACCGGGGTTGGATTGGTGGAAACCTATAACGTGCCGTGATGGTTAAGAATGGTTCGGCGGATCGCACCGCGTGCGCTATTCTTGGTGGTCTCGGGATTCTGGTGCGAAGGGAGTGCTGGACGCTGTCGCGGAGGGGATTTGTCCTGGTTTTTCTGGCGATCATTCTCGGCGCGTTCGGTGGCCTGAGGCTTCTCTATCCGTTCCTGGCGATTACGAAAAGGGCCCCTGCCGCGGACATTCTCGTGGTCGATGGATGGCTGCCGACCCTTGATCTTAAGACGGTGGCAGCCCAATACCTGTCCGGCAATTATCGTCAGCTCTTGGAAGTGCGCGGCACATACGATTTCGATGCGATTAACCAGGATCCGGGAAATGCAAATTTTGTTACCCACCTTCTCGTCAGAAACGGAGTCCCTTCCAAACAGGTTAATCCGGTCATTTTCTCCGGGGTGAAGGTGGATCGTACGTTCTATTCGGCGCTTGCGGTGAAAGAGTGGTGCCGGCGGCACGGTCTGCCGCTGCAAGCGCTCAATATTGCCACCTTGGGCCCCCACGCGCGTCGGTCGAGGTTGCTCTACCAAAAGGCGTTCGGCGACGAGGTCGCGGTGGGAGTCATTTCGCTCGACGATCCGGCCTACGACCGGCAGCGGTGG
>Ga0182024_10021316_pt1 | contig 11767 bp, 9 predicted proteins | sample P32metaG_FD_120480 | JGI IMG/M metagenome (GOLD analysis project Ga0182024, IMG submission 120480) | Permafrost microbial communities from Stordalen Mire, Sweden - P3-2 metaG (Illumina Assembly) | ecosystem: Environmental > Terrestrial > Soil > Wetlands > Permafrost | place: Sweden: Stordalen... | reverse complement strand
GGTTTCGCCGGTGATCAAAATAGTGGCGCGGCTGGGGGCGACCTGCGCGACCAGGTCCAGAATCTTCAGCATCCGCTCGCTCTTGCCGACGATGTTGGGGAAACTGTAGCGCTGCTTCAGGGCGCGCTTGAGCTCGATGTTTTCGCGTTCCAGTCGCCGTTTCGAGATCATGCGCTCGATCTCGATCAGCAGTTTCTCGTTGTCCCAGGGCTTGGAGAAATAATCGCTCGCGCCGCGCTTCAAGGCGTCAACGGCGACCTGAATGGATCCGTACGCGGTGATCAGAAACACCGGCGTCTCCTGATCGCGCGCGCGAATCTCTTCGAGCACCTGCATGCCGCTCTTATCCGGCATCATCAGGTCCAGCAGAACCAGATCGAAGGTGGACTCTTCCAAACGCTTCAGGCCCTCAGCGGCGTTGCAGGCGAGTTCGACGCGATAATTTTCGCTGGTGAGCAGGGCCTCCAGACCCTCGCGAATATCGGGCTCGTCGTCGACCACCAGAATCCGGCCGCGCTCCGCCTCGCCAATCAGAACGTCTGGTGGAAAATTCGCCGCCGCGTCGGACACTACTGGATCATCCTATCCGCGTTTGCAGCGAGTCCAATGGCGGGAGCGGAAGCTTGCGCGGGGCTCGTCATCTGGGCTGGGGCGTGGGTTGAGGTAAGAGACGCGGAACCTATCTGGCTGGAAGCGGCGGGCGCCATCGCAGACGCGGACATGACCGCAACCGCAGGCTCAACTGGAATCGGCTCCATTCGCTTCACGGGCCTGTCGCTCTTTACGAACGGGGCCTCGGGGAAGGAAAGCGCGAAACGCGTGCCGGCCCCGGGTTCGCTGGTGACTTCGATATCGCCGCCATGCTCGCGCACGATCCCGTAGCTTACCGATAGCCCCAGCCCGGTCCCTTTTTTCGCCATTTTGGTGGTGAAGAAAGGATCGAAAATGCGTTCCAGATTCTCGCGCACGATTCCGGCGCCGGAATCCGCGACCGTTACTTTCACCAACCCGTCAGCGCTGCTGGTCGATAGCGCCAGTACGCCTCCGGATTCCATCGCGTCGCGGGCGTTGAGCAGCAGATTCAGAAATACCTGCTGCAGCTTTCCGGGATTCCCTTTGATGCGCGGCAGGTTTTCATCGAAGGCCAGCCGCACCTCGATCGCTGCCTGAGAAAGTTGATGCTCCAGCAGCGTCAGTGTCTCGCGAATCACCTTATTCAATTCCACCGCTACAAACTCGGTCGGCGATGTGCGCGAGAAATTCAGCAACGAATTGACAATTTCGCTCGCGCGGAAGGTTTGCCGCGCTATTTTTTCGAGCAGCGGAGCCTTTTGCGCATCGCCTGAAATCTGTTTCGCGAGCATCTGCGCGTAGGTCGAAATCACCGCGAGAGGCGTGTTCACTTCGTGCGCAACGCCGGCCGCCAGCAACCCAATGGAGCTCAGCTTATCCGCCTGCACCAGTTTCTTTTCGAGTTCGGAACGATCCGTGATGTCGTCGAAAATGATCAGCCGCCCGATGCGATGGCCTTCGCGCGAAACCAGCGGCGCCACCGCGAGATTGAGCATCGCGTCGCGAGTTCCGGGGCCGGCGGCCCGCATCGCAAACTTGTAGATATTATGAACACCGGCTTCGCCGCTGACGCCTTCCAGCTCATCGTAAAGATCGGGCGGCAGAAGATCGCCGAGCTTGCGCCCGACGGCCGCCGCGCGTGAAATTCCGGTGAGTTTTTCGATCTGAGAATTCCAGCTCTCCACACGATCGTCCAGGTCCGCCGCCAGAATCCCCACGTTGATCGACTCCACGATATTTTCCGAGAATTCCTTCAGGCGCTCGTACTCCTCGGCCTTCAGAGCCAGTGACCGGTACAGCATCGAATTGTCGACGGCGATCCCGACGTAGCCGGAAAGGGTGACCAGGAGCTCCACGTCCTCGCTCGAAAGAAAATCGCCGCTCTCGGTGCGGCTGACGCCTAAATAGGCGATGGTCCGGCCGCGCGCCGAGCACGGCAGATAATAGGTCAGCTCCAATTCGGAAATGGATCGTCGAACCGACGCCGGCATCTCCTGCCACACCACGTCGATGGAATGGCGAGTCCGTTCAAAAAACAAGTAAGGACGCGTTGGGTTGGGACTCAGGAAACTTAAATCCAGGCCGTAAGGAAGGTTCTCGGTCTGTTTGCCGCTGCGATTGCTGGCCAGTTCCAGATGAAAACCACCCTGCGCCTCATCCCACACGAAAAACGCGACATGCCGGATGCCCAGCGTGCGGATCAGCCGGTCGGCGACGCTTTCAAGCATCTCCGCCAGATCGGTGGGCGACCCCAGTTCGCGCGCAAATTCGATCAGCGTGCGCCGATAGTCATAGCGATCCTTATAGAAGTAATACCGGTCGAGCTGCTCCTGAATCCAATTGCGAATCGGCTGAAACAGAAACGCCGCGATCAGGATCAGAGCGACCATGGTGGTGCCGTTGAGATCGCCCGCGCTGTTGACGGCGAAAATCAGCGTGTAGAAAATCCCCAGCACCGCTAGCGTAGCCAGCGTGTAAACGTAGCCTTCCTGGAAAATCAGGTCGACGTCCATCAGCCGGTAGCGCAGGATCGCATACGCCCAGGTGAGCGGAATCAGCGGCAGCGAGAGCACCGCCAGGTTCATCGCGTGATTCGGCGCGACCCCCATCACATAGGGAACGGCGTAGATCAGCGCGAAGGGCAGCACGCCCACCAGCGCTCCGTTGCGCAGCCAGGTCAACTGCCGCCGCACCACCGGATCCTCTGCGTGGCGAAGCTGGAAAGCGAGCACGCATCCGCCTGCCGCGTACATCGCGCACAGGAAAATCAGCCACGCGCGATCCAGCAGCAGGCGCACTTCGATCAAGGGCACCGCCGTCTTCAGAAACTCAAAGGTGAATCCCAAATTCGCAGCGAGCAGCACGAGCCCCGGCAGGTACACCAGGATCACCGCCCCGCGCCGGCGAATCCACTTCTGCGGCTCGGGAAACACGAAGCAGAAATGCAGGAACAGGGTGGGCGCCAGGAACCACGCCACCACGTTGCCCAAATAAATCACCTTGTCGAAGTTATTCAGCTTGCCGGTGTAATGGAACGCCGACAGCACGAAGCTCGACAGGCACAGCAGGAAGAAATGCAGCGCTCGCGGCGAATTCCGGCGCCTGAAATACACGAACAGGCCGATGGCCAGGTACACCGCCGCCACGGCGTATTGATAGAAGATGGTCGAGTCGCGTTCGGCCTCGCCGGTGATCACCTTAACGGCGAACGGCTCCCCCCACTTTCCAGCCACGTTGCGGCGGATCATGTACTCGGCGGTCTTCCAGGAACCGAGCGTCACCAGCGCTTGCGTCGCCTCAATGGCGCGCCCGATGCGGAAGCCGTCGATTGAAACCAGCGTGTCGCCCACCCGCAACCCGGAGCGCTCCGCGGGACTGCGCGGCACGATATACGCGGCCACCACGCGATCGCCATCCTTGCCCGCGCCGCTTTGCCCCGCGCCGATTTGGTCGACCCACGTAACTCCGTCATCGGGAAGGTGATAACGGCTCTGCTGCTGGAAATTGAGGGCTGCGGCGAGCACTGCCGCCACGGTGACAATCACCAGCAGGGCACTGACGAATTGGAGCTTTAGCTCTCTCATCTGAAGCTCGTCTTCTGCATGACGCTCGTCTTGTCGGTCGCGCGCATCTTCATGGAACACGCATGTCTTGCCGGAGCTCGGCTCTTATGTGACCCGCCTCTGTATGCGATGCGCGGAGACACAAATCCCCACCTTCTTTGTAGCACGCTGAAGACCATCCCCAACATGGCCCTATAATCGGACGCTTTTGATTGATACTACAGCAGTTGTGCGATCCGATCAACGAATTTCGCTACCGTTTTTGGGAGATTGGGATACAGGGATGTGTAGGAAAAGCCTCTGCAAGGGTACTAGAACTCCAGCATCACGCTCCAAACAATAAATCCTTGACAGAACCTGATAACTATAAGCATAATACAGAGGTCCTATCACTGACTACAGAGGTCCTATCACTGACGGAGGAGATTGAAAAATGACTCTTGAGAAATTTGGGTTAGCGTCGCTTGCAGGCGCGGCCGCGCTATTGGCGATTACTTGCTTTTGCGCCCCGATGCAGGCGGGCACTGTCATCTTAGAGGGCAGCGACGCGATCGGTTTCCATTGCCCTGGGGGTAATGCTGCCGCTTGCGCCTACGAGGCGCAGGTGTGGAAAGCTCTCGATGGCTCATCGGGTAAGCCGATTGCCGTCATTGGCGACACTACCGGCGCGATCAATTCGGAGGGGAGCGGCGTCACGATCGATACATTCGCCTCGGTTGCGGCTGCCGGTTCATTGAGTAGTTACGCGGCCCTATACTTCGAAGCGACCGGCGGGTGCTGCGCTGAGAACGACGGTCTGATCACGGCAGCCGGCGCTACGGCAGCCGTTACGACGTATCTCACCGGCGGTGGCACCGTCATGATCAACAATTACATCGGTGGTACCGCCTGGAACTTCGCCGTTGACCCGCTCCACCCGTCTACAAATCTGAACTTGGACGTCGCCGGTGTCAGCGGCGGTCAGGCGAGCGGCCTTACCTGCGATGATGGTGAAACGGTCACTGCAGCGGGTCTTGCGAACGGCTTTACGCAGCCGAGCGTGATGGGTTGCTGGACGCACCAGGCATACGACGAATCCGTCTTCACGCCACTGGGATTCACCTTGAGCTTCTTCAACTCTCCTGCGGATGGTGGATACACCGGTACCGGTCCGTATTCCAGCCTGCTGTCGGAGGGCGTTACTCTGACCGGAGGAGGCACCCCAGAGCCAGGAACACTCATGACCATGGGCGCGGGGCTCGTGGGCCTTGCGGCGCTGCTCCGTCGACGGAGAGCTGCTAAAAAATAACTCTTACCTCTTGTGAGGTGAAGCATTGACGCGGGCGCAGGGAAGCCTTCCAGGCTTGCCTGCGCCCGCTTTTGCGTCCGACCTGGTCGACTCACGTAACTCCATCGTCGGGAAGGTGATAACGGCTCTGCTGCTGGAAATTGAGGGCTGCGGCGAGCACTGCCGCCACGGTGACAATCACCAGCAGGGCGCTGACGAACTGGAGCTTAAGGTCTTTCATCGCAGAATCTTGGAGCTACACTACCCCACCGTTCCGCCAGCACGTAAACAGCCACGATTGGCGAGACTCCTTTTGCTTGATAATACGCCACTTGTGTGGTTCTTACAAGCCAATCATTCCCAATTTCGGAAGATTGAGATACGGGGATGTGTAGGAAAAGCTCAGCGCGGGGTACTAGAACTCCAGCATCACGCTCCAAACAAAAAAAGGATTGACTTCCTCCCGCTCCTAGGGTTATACTCACGAAGTATCGAAGTATCAAAGGCATACGGCGAGGTTTGAGGTAGTCGACCCTGCGATATTTCACGATTCTTAGGAGGGAAAATACGAATGAAATTGTTATCAGCAGCACTTTTTTGCACAATCGGGATTTTACCGGTGTGCGCCAACACGATCGCCTTGGAGGGATCTGACGCCACGGCATTCCATCAGGATGCTGTTTACACCACCCAGCTATTCACTTATTTGGGCGGTGCTTCACTGCCAGTCCTGGTTCTTGGGGGCGTAGCTCTGAATGCCGCAGTAAATCCCGCTCTCTATGTCCTTGATCCGTCGTATGCTCTGCCTGCCAATGGGTTGACGGCAGCGACGCTCGCGGCAAACTACAGCGCGGTCTATATTGAAAGCGTTGGCGGTTGCTGCACCCAGGCCGACACTTCGATCACCGCCGCACAAGAGACGATCATCGGCGCGGCGGAAGCGTTGGGCGTCAACCTGGGCATCGAGAATTATGGCGGCGGACCAGCATGGGGCCCGATCCTGCCTGCGGCGGTGGATGCTTTGCCGTCCAGCGACTTCGGTGGCATCACCGATTTCGGCACGGCGGGCGGTCCCACCTGTACCGATAATGAAGTTGTGAACGCGGTTGGATTGGCCAAGGGATTCATTCAGCCCCCGGTGTTGGGTTGCTATGAGCATGAGGGCTACATGACCTCGGCGTTTACGGCGCTCGGGTTCACCAGCCTGTTTAATGCCGATCCCGCCTACTTCGGCGCGAATGGTTCCGCGCTTCTCGGCACGGGCACGCTGTCGGCAGGCACCCCAGAGCCAGGAACACTCATGACCATGGGCGTGGGGCTCGTGGGCCTTGCGGCGCTGCTCCGTCGACAGAGAGCTGCTAAAAAATAACTCTTATCTTTTGAGAGGTAAAGCATTGACGCGGGTGCAGGGAAGCCTTCCAGGCTTCCCTGTTTCGCTTTTGTGTCGAGCATGTTTGACAGATTTGGTCGACCCACGTAACTCCTTCATCGGGAAGGTGATAACGGCTCTGCTGCTGGAAATTGAGGGCTGCGGGCCGCCTCGGCGACAATCACCGGCAGGGCACTGACGAATTGGAGCTTTAGCTCTTTCATCGGAAGCTCGCCTTCTGCGTGACGCTCGTCTTCTTTGTGATGCTCATCTTGTCGGTCGCGCGCATCTTCATGGAACACGCATGTCTTGCCGGAGCTCGTCTCTTAGTGTGACCCGCCTCTATATGCGATGCGCGGAGACACAAATCCCCATCTTCTTTCAACGAATTTAGCTACCGTTTTTGGGAGATTGGGATACAGGGATGTGTAGACATGGCGCAGATCGGATGGCCGCAGATTCCCATGACGTGGCGAACGCGCGGGACCCGCCGCGTGACATTTCGATCAAGCAGTACGCCCAGGCTTGATACTTCCAGGATTGGTCTAGTTAGACCGCTGATCGGTCTTGCAAGCGCGAACGGCCACGGCAACGCCAGACAGTTCGTCGCTATACACCACGGTCAGCCGCTGCTGTTTGATGAACTCCACGCTTTGCGGATAATAGAGGATATAGGCGTCGCGATCGGTTGGAAGCTCGTCACTCATTGACGCCGTGAACGCAGCGTAGGAGTCGTGAGCGTAGGCCGCCCGGTAAACGTTCAGAGCTCCGGTATACTTCCAGTCCGTGCCGAAATCCGTCACGCCGCACCGGCGGCGGAGGCCATCCGCCACCCAGTAGACCTGTCGGGTGTCCGCGTCGAACCTCCATTGCTTGAAATAGCTGAACCTGAGGCAGCCGGCGAAGAAGGCCGCGATCGCGATCAGCACTCCGATTCCGTATGACCGGACGAAATCACGCGTGGGCGATTGAAACCGGACCGCGAGCACAGCGCCAAGGGTTAGAGCCCATAGGAGAACGAAGAAGAGCGCCGTACGATCTTGTGGCAGAGGAATGTGCAGGAGACGAAACACGGTCCAATGGACCAGGAGAGCGGCCAAGGCCGTCGCTGCCAGCAATCGGGTCAAGGTCAGCAGCCTGCGTCCGCGGGAATCAGTGGAACGCCGGTAGCTCATTTCGGCGGCGACCACCAGCACCAGCATGGTTACCACGCCGAGGTACGGCAACACCTGCCGAAGCGTAGTCAAGGACCGGATCAGAAATGGGCTCAGGATCTCCGAATCCAAATTGTCAAAGGATGCCGAAATCAGACTGTTCCACATCTCAGCCAAAGATTGCGAGCCGAAGTAGAGCTGCGATTGGGGGTAGCCTAACACCGTCGATCCACAAATCAGCCCCGCCACCGCGAGGCCCGGAAGGAAACATGCGGCAGCGAGGCGCGCATACCGGTGCGGGACGGCCCGCGAGGATCGCGAGGCGGCCCACCAGAAGAACAGCACGCTGAGGGCGGCGTCGGCGTAGGTAAAGGAAAAATTCGCGGCAAAAGAGAGAGCCAGGAAGACTGAACCCAGGATGCATTTACCGCGAAGGCCTGCCGGCTCGCCGGGGCTGCCGGCAAGTATGGCGCTGGTGGCTACCGCGATCGCCGCCATCAGGAAACCCATGGCGAGACTGTAACCGCGAGCGGCAACCAGGTAGTCGAGGACCATGGGGTTGTAGACGAGGCATAAGAACAGGGGCGCCTGGAGGAGGGGCCGCGGGCTCAAGAGCCGGCAGAACCAAAGGGCGGATCCGATATAAAGAACTGCACCGGCGATCGCAGGAGCTCGTATGGTCCACTCACGGATCCCGAACGCCGACGTCGCGAGCCACTCCAGGATCGAGTTGAGAACGTGATTGCCGGAGCTGGGATACAACTGCAAGGGCCACGGACGCCTTACGAAGAGGAGAAAGCTGTCGGCCTCATCGATCGTGATGGATTGGCGGCAGGCCCTGACGACCACCAGGCAGACGGCGAGCGCAGCCAGGGATAGCAGGGCGGCGTGGTCTTTGAGGAATCGCGTTGGCATGGCGATTGTGATCTGTGGGGGTTAGGCGCGACGCGCCAGCGGATCATGGCGAAGCGCGGGCGCGAAGCTTAACCGATTCAGTCCTTGGGATCGCCACCATCTCCGAAGGTCATGCGCGAATTCGTCTTCTTCACCTGCGGTGTTAGGCGATAACATACTCTATCGGACCACGAAAACCATTCGATCCTCAGTTCTCCGTCGGCGTCTTTTCCAAATGGTCGACGACGATGGTCTCCAAGGGGACCTTGCGTGTCTCCAGCTTCAAGCCGGCGGCTTCGATCATGGCTTTGAAAGACCATTGCAAACCATCTCGCTGGCTCATGTCGGGAGTGATCGGAGGTTGATCCTGAACCCAGGTGTAGATTCCGTCCAATCCCGTTTCATCGATCAGTTGGAGCCCGCCGAAGGAGTTCATCACGGGGAAAAAAAAGGACAGCTTGCCAATGCGGGTCGTTCGTGTGGTGCCGTCGGGCAGGCGTTTTGACGTAGAGGTCATCTGGGTGTCATCGGGTAGGCGCGGGAGCTTCATGCCGCTCTTCCCGACCGTCAACACATTCATTTGGTATTGGCGGGTCTCGCGGTGGTAGGCGAGCTTGAACCGCTCGGCGAGCATGGCCTGGAGCATTTCCGGGACCTGCTCGGGCATCGCTCCGGCGGGTAGTGTGGCCTGTATGTCGAAAAACTCGCCGCGAGCGAAATCCGGCGCATCCACCTGAAGCGACTTGACGCGAAAAGCTCTTGTCAAGAGATCGACGAGGCGGAAGTTGTCGATCTGAACGCGGGCCGCGTTGACGGTGAAGCGGGGTAACCCGGTTCCGCTCCCGGGCGTCGGCTGGGGGACTGGTTTGATCGAGACCACCTCGAACCGCGGACCTTCGGATTGCGCCACCGCAGCTTGACCGAAGCTCACGCCGAGACACACGACCGAACAAACGACTAGTCGGAGCATCGATAGCCGCGGCCGTATTGGACGTAGTCGCGCGTTGTCCAGCCTTCAGGGTCGGGTTTGACGCGAGCACGCAACGCGCGCATCGCGGCAACTACGCTCCCAGGAGGCACAGCCCGGACGCCGGAATTGCTCTCGATCAGACGCAATACGGTATCCTTCAACAGCCGCTCAGCGTCGGTGCCTGCATTGGAGGCAGCTTGCGTGAGCTGGGCTTCCTGTTCGGGCGTGAGGTGTACCTCCACCGTTCCCAGCGTACGGGAAAGCTCCGCCTGAGGCAAGCTCAAAAACCTGCCTTTTCTGGACGTCGTGAACTACCCTTTATCGCTTCCTACCATCCGGGGGGCGCGCCTACTTCACCGATTGGTCGCGTGTTTCCCCCAAAGCGGTCAAGGCCTTATACTTATCTATTGAGAACAGTTAAGCATCATGCTAGCTGACTTGGCAGGAAGAAATGATGCAACACGAGGAGCGCAATGCCAACCGTCACCATCTCACTGCCCGAATCCCTGAAAAGTTTCATCGACCGCCAGCTTGCCACCAAGGGTTATGGCAACGTGAGTGAGTACTTCCGCTCGTTGCTGCGCGATGCCCAACGAGAAGAGGAAGACGCGCGGCTGGAGACCCTGCTACTGGAGGGTCTGGCGGGCGGCCGCGACATCCCCATCTCGCGGGAATTCTGGAAAGGTCTCAAAGCGGAAGCGCGTGACATCGCCGCGAAGCACAAGACGCGAAAGCATCCGTGAATTCAGTTATCCGCCCGCGGGCGCGCGACGAATCTGGCGCTGATATACTTCTGGATTAGAGGCAGATGAGCAAAATCGAACAAATCGAGGGCGCAGTAAAACAACTATCCGCTGAGGAATTGGCGGCCTTTCGAGCTTGGTTTTCGGAATTCGATGCCGATGCGTGGGACCGGCAGTTCGAGGCGGACGTCAAGGCGGGCAAGCTGGATGCATTGGCCGAACGCGCCTTGTTGGAACACTCGGCCGGCCGGTCGACTGAGCTTTGATTCATCGCGCCTCCAGGGACTTCTGGGTTTGTTATCAGGCGCTCCCTGAGCCTGCGAGGGAACTAGCTGACAAGTCGTTCGCCCTCCTCAAATCAAATCCTCGACACCCATCCCTTCACTTCAAGAGGGTTGGCCGCTATTGGTCGGCGCGTGTCGGCCCGCATCTTCGCGTTCTCGGTGTCGACTCCGGTGAGGGCGTCCTTTGGTTCTGGATCGGCGGCCACGATGAGTATGAACGAATTATCTAGGCGCTCACGCAACCCTAAACTCCGCCGGGACGCTACTTCGCCGACTGGATCTTCACCAGCGGCTCGCCCTGCTCGGCCGGCACGGTCGACTTGATGGTCTGCGGATTCCGCCAGAAATCGAAATACGACACGTAATGCACGCAGCTCACGGTGCAGTAAGGGGCGCAGGATTTCTCGGTGTAATACTCGCGGCGAATATCTTCGCGCGTGTATTCGGCCAGCGGTTTCGCCGGATAGCCCCGCTGCTGCGAGCAATAATGCACCAGCCCGTCCTCGCAGATGTACATGTAGCGAGCGCCCGCACGGCAACGCCAGTCATTCGGCTTGCCCTGCGCGATCGCGTCCTGGAAGAAATTCAGCCGCGCGAAGTGCCGATTCTCCATCGCCTTCATTTCGTGATAAACCGCGCGCTCGCGATCGCCCAACGGCCGTAGCTGGCCGTCGCCGTCGTGAATGATTCCGACCGTCGAAGAGAATCCCAGTTCCAGCGCACGCCTTCCCACCACCAGTGCATCGTCCGGATTGTGAATCCCGCCGCCGACCACCGAATTGATGTTTACGTGAAACTCGGCGTGCTCCGCCAGAATCTGGAGCTTCTTGTCGAGGACCTTGAGGCTCTTCTTCGACACGTCGTCGGGCTTCACGTTGTCGATCGAAATCTGCAAGTGATCCAGGCCCGCGCGATTCAGCCGCTTGACGCGCTCCGGGACCAGCAGATAGCCGTTGGTGATCATGCCGGCGATCACGCCGCGCCGCCGCATGGCCGCGATAATCTCGTCCAAATCGGGATGCAGCATCGGCTCGCCGCCCGAGAGCGTCAGGATGCTGGTGCCCAGGTCGGCCAGGCGGTTGATGCGGTCGATCATCACCTCGGTGGGGACGGGCGGGGAAAAGTCATCGTATTCGTTGCAGTAGGTGCAGGCCAGGTTGCAGCGGCGAATGGGAATGATGTGCGCCATGATGGGATGGCGCGTGGAGGCTGCCCCCTTCACAACAACGCGAGCTTCACGCAGCCCGCGCGTCAGGGTTTTCCACATGCGACGCAGTCGAAAAGCAGTCTCTCCCATCGAACAACCCCATTAAACCATACTGTTGCGTGGATCCACACCGATCCGGCCCCGGGAGGCGAATTTCGAGTGTCGAACGGCGGATTAGGGGGTTAACGCGGTTGTCATAACGGTGTGGCGCACGCTAAGCGCACAGGCCGCCGTTGTGCGCGAT
>Ga0182024_10021315_pt1 | contig 11767 bp, 13 predicted proteins | sample P32metaG_FD_120480 | JGI IMG/M metagenome (GOLD analysis project Ga0182024, IMG submission 120480) | Permafrost microbial communities from Stordalen Mire, Sweden - P3-2 metaG (Illumina Assembly) | ecosystem: Environmental > Terrestrial > Soil > Wetlands > Permafrost | place: Sweden: Stordalen... | reverse complement strand
CTGCTTGCAGCGACGCTCGCGACCGGAACAATCCGATCAGCGTCGACCAAATCAGGCTGCAAACATCTCTCATCAACCAAGAGCATCGCCCAATTCGAATTCACTTGCTAGCCGGATTGAGTTTCCGACAATGACAGGGATGCACCTCGATACTTTTCGTCGGGATTAGATGGGTTGTAGGTGCAAATTCCCTGCGGGTCCCGTCCGACGCCGGCATTTACGCCGCATCCAACCTTTCCCTGGCTACAGACCGAGAGTCATCAAGTCGCAGAAACCCTTGCTGGTCTACTTGCCGAGACGGTCACCGCTTTTCCCAATCTCCTGGCCCAAATGTTCGACTCCCTTACCAACTGCAATTGCTCCGCGATTTATTGCTTTTCCAGCAATTTCAATTTCATGCCAAGTCTTCGACCAAAAATCCGCACGACTTGGCGCCGGAGAGGCAACTGAGGCAGTAGCAATCGCAATCGCTACCCAATAAATCAGCGTTTTCCCGACCATCGTGAACATATACCAGATGGCACTGCCCAGCGCAGTCTAGGATTGATGTGTCTGGTCTATCGACGCAACATTCGATCGGCGGAAACTTCACTACTCAATCCTGCTCAGTGGCCAGCGGCCGCCATCGTTTCGGACAAGAACGGCTGTATCCGTTCTCGCGGCATCGATGCCGCCGCCTGGATCAAGCTGGAGATCCGAACGACCTGCAGCGGTTGTACCATTCCCATCATCTGTAGGGCCTGGACGGTATAAGCCATCTGCGGACGAGCGACGTCTGGAGCGCAGGCGATCAGCGCCTGAACTGGATCGATCTGGCCTTTCAAAACGCCTTCGGCGAATTGATCCATTCCGGGCGTGACCGGCGGATCACCTCGGTTCACGGCGACCCGGGCCATAGTCATGACGAACAACGCCTGGTCTGGGTTCATTGCGAAGCCGAGGCCGGAGCCCGCAGGAATGCCTAAATTCCCCAACCCCAAGGCAACCGTCTGGTTGATCTGTGCGCTCGTCCGTGCCTGCGCTTCCAATGCCAAGCCCTGCTGGACGACGCTGCCCGGTATATCCTGCCAAGATTGTCTTGCCAGCAGGACCGCTACGCCGACATTTACTTTCCAATTGTTCCACAGGCTCTCCATGAATCCTTCAAAGGGATGGGCGGCCTTGTGCCAAGCTTCGCGCAGACTTTCGAACATCACACCTCTCCTTGGTAATGCCTCGCCACCCCGTTGTTTCAGCCAACGACAGCGAAAAGGTCTTCGATCGGCTCCGAATCAGGTCCCGCGTCGACCCTGATGCGGTAGGCACCGGCATCAAGATCGGGGACCCTCAAGACCTCCCAGCCGCTTCCATCGGTCTCGTCAGCGAACTCCGCTTTTCTCACCGACTTGCTATCCAGACTGCGGATAGTGGCCCTGATCGGGTCCAAGCTGCCGGGACAGCGGGCTCGCGCGATCAACACCTCGGTTGCTGCGATCGCGTCCGGAAGATCGAGCGAAATTTCCGCCGCTGCAACCGCCTTCATCTGGGAGATGTCGATGTCATGGATCACGTTGTTCATCTGCGTCCGTACCGGATCAAAATTCTGCAAGCTGGCATGCGGGCAGGCGGCAAACATTTCCAATCCGCGATTGCTGAGCTCGATCGGCGTCGCCGAGACACGTGGCACCATGCCATCGCCGCCTAACATCGTCTTTCCCTTGTAGGTGCGAAGCGACTGCACGCCCTTATCCGTCAGGACTGCGCTCAGCAGCGTCGGCTGCTCTGTCCCCACCACGGGCAATATCCGATAGCCGTAAGCTGCATTTTGTTGGTTCTCTTTGACCGCCCGCTCGATCTCTCGATGGAACTCAATGCCGTGCCGAGCGCGACCTAGGTCAAGCCGGCCGATCGTCTTCTGCGTGATCTGCTCCAGCGGCTCAAGGTGGTCGGCTGTCTTACCGACACACGGATAAATGGGCAGCAACTGGTACGCGGATGGAAAGGACTCGATCAGCCGCGACAGATCCAGCAACGTGACCGACCCGATACGCTCCCGCAGGCCGTTGCAAAGCGCATCCAACGACTTGACCGAACCCCGGTGCGGCGTGCCGAGTGTGATAAGCCTTCGTGTGTCGCGCCATCCGCCGAGAACTTCGACAAAGTATCGAGCCACGAGCCCGCCCATGGAATGGCCGATTAGCACGAGCCGCGCGTCGGGATAATGTTTCCGCCTCTGCTCGAGCCAGCCGACGGCCACCTGTTGCAGGCGTCGCGCCGAGATCCGGTTGTCAAGCCGCCAGTCATAAGCAAATTCGAAGTAATTCTCTCCCGGGGTCAAATTCAGCGTCGATTGAATGTATTTCGACAATGCCGAGTAGCCATCGATTTTCCAGAAGAACGGAATCATGTGCACGTCCGGCATCAGCCGCGTCGCCTTCGCGTCCGCGCCGGTGTCGGAATCGCTGCTCAGAGCCAGGGCGTCGAGGCTCTTGCCCATCGTCCACAATAGCCGCCCTCCGGCGGCGAGGCTGGCATCCCAGATCGGCACGCCATTTTTCTCGATCGCACTGCCCATGATGCCGGGAAGTAGTACGACGACGTCGTCCATAATCGTCTCCTTGCTCGCCACCGAAGCTATTGGCACCCGTACATCGTGAATCCTGTCCATGCGCCGGGCGCGATCGTGGTTGCCAGCATGTGCAGCTGCGCCGCGCGCGTGGCCTGAAGCGGCGAATCCCCGGCCGCGCGCCGGCGGTGATAGTGCGTTGTTAGGGCCTGCGCAGCTTGGCCCTGCGCCTGGGTGATGCTCAAAAGAACCGACGCTGCGCCGGACTCCAGGAAGGCAGCCGGAATTCCGAGGATATCATCGCCATTCAGTTGAATGCCCCCGACCTCTGTGGGGCGCCAGCCCGTGTAGCAGGCGCTCAACACGACCTCTTCGAATGGCGTCGGGGTTTCCGCGATCGTGGCGGCGTCGAGCTTGCCGTCAGCCAGCCACAGCGCCGACCGCATGGGTTCCGCTCTATCCATCGTCCCATGGCAGGACACGTGCAGCGCATGGCCCAGTCCCGAGAGACCGCGGCAGCGATCCCCATAGTCCGATGTCGTGTCTTGATGTCCACCCGGCGACATTCGTACGGGTATCCCCTCCGCGCGATATAGGTCCCGGATGGCGGCCAGTTCGTCACCGGCGCTTGGCAAGGGCGGCAGTCCCGGCAAATCTGGATACTCCGCCACGCCCAGCAGGCCGATGCTCGAGGGTCGCGAGGGCGGCGCGCCCTGCGTCAGGAAACCAAGACTTGGAAGGACGGAAACCGGGAGATACTCGAACAGCCGACGCCCCTGATGCAGCAAGCAGGCCCATGGCACGAGGTGCAAGACGCCATGCGGCACAATGACGAGCGATTCCGCTTTCGTTACGGCATCCAGAAGTTCGGCCGGGATTAGGTCCGACGCCGTGACCGCCAGCGTGCCAGAAAAGTCGTGCAGCCCGACATCCGGGTTGGGCTTGAGCAGATTGGCTTGATACGTCGCCAGGCATTCCGTGACCTTACTTGCGGTTTCCAGCCGCCCGCAGCGCAGCTCTCCGTGCCACAAGGCCACACAGGTCAAGGCGGGCGGATCATGGAACAAGGTCCACACCGCCTGGCGCCGCTGCGACAATTGCCGAAGAACCGCTTGCAGGTCGAGCGTGGCGGGAACAGACAACCTGCGCCACCGCGGATCGCTGACCCGCACTCGTTCAAGAAGTTCAGTCCGCTCCGCCTGCAGTTCCCGGTTTTTCTGCCTCAGGCCCCGCACGTCCTCGCCCCTCGATCGCCTATAATCGATGGCGTCGAGCTCCCGAGACACCGTGTGAAAGCGTGCCGTAAGCTTGGTGTCCTCGCCCGTAGTTCGGCGTGGCAAGCTGAGAACGACGCGCACTGTCCTTGATTTGATGCTATCGATGAATGCGCAGCAATCAGCTGCGTGCCCCGTCCGCGCCGCTCCTTCGATCGCGGCCGCGTACAGTTCCTTCTTGTCTTCCAGGTAAGTGCTGTCGAGCCGGTAGCCGAGGGGCGCGCGGCGCAAACTGTCGATGGTTGCGATGGCGTCACGGTAGGCGCCAAGCATGCGGTTGTTGTCGCCCGATTGCGCGGCCGCTCGTGCCAGGACACCATAGGCCTGCCAGAGCGCATCGGGATCAAGATGCTGGTCCTGCAGGTCGTTAATTGCCTCCGATAACAACCGAAAACATTCGTCCAGGTTGCCCAGGCCAAGATGGCACTCCGCCATTATCCTCAACAGAACCGGGCGCTTCGGGCGGAACGCCGCCTTTTCGAATGCTGGCTCGATGGCGATGGTGCGTTGCAACGCCGCTTGATAATGGCCTTGGCCAAGATCGATCTGCGCGAGTTGATATTCGATGGCCTCGCCGCTTCCCAGCGAACGGTACTCAGGCTCAACCTTCTGAAAACAGGCCGTTGCCTCGGGCCATTGCCGAAGGGCTTTCAGGATCATTCCGCGATAGTAGATTATCTCATTATAGTCCCGATAGAGCTTGCCAGCTTTGGTCGCTGTGCCTGGGTCGCCTTTCCCGGCCATAATGCCGGCGATTGACGCGTATATCGCCTTGATGAGGTCCGCCCGCGTCACGGGCTGCTTGCCCACAATTGGCTCAATCACCGTGCGCGCATGGTCGATCTCTTCGGCCGCGCGCCGAAGGTCGCCAAGCCAGTGCAGCATGTCTGCAAGATCGAGCGCGACGCGCGCGATTGCAAGCCGATCATCGGTCGCTATCGCGGCATCGCGGGCTTCCATCAGCGCAACGAACGCTTCATTAAAGCGACCTTCGAGCAGCAGCGCGCCTGCTGAAGCCCGCTTCGCCTCGACCTCTGCCTCGCGCCCAAGGTAGCGAAGGGACAGGTTCGCCGCTTCCTCCCGCAGCGCGCCCGCAGGCGCCGGCCGGCCAAGGGCGTATTCGATGTCCGCGCTCACCAACAGTGCATTGATGATCGGATGCACCGTCTCTGCCAGGCCAAGCGGCATTGTGGGATAACGCGTGTTGAACGCGACCTCGTCGGAGAGAACGGCTTTGGCGGCATCGATGTAACGGCGATAGGCAGCGGAAGCTGCTTCATAGTCGTCGGCGAGTTTCGCGGCCTCAGCACGAAGGAAGAGATTGCCGGCTTCGCTGCGTCGCTGGGCCATCTCAAGAAGCCATCTAAGTCGGTCATCCATGACAAGCCTGCAAATATCGGACTGCTCGGCATTGCCCTACCGCAATACGAAGCAGCGTGTAGAACGCTTAGTTTAAATTCAGGAAATATCATTGACCCAAATCAATTTGTGGTTGAAAGTCAGCGCTTTCCCGAAAGGAAAAAAATACGAACCAACTCGGCAGAGTAGAAAGGCGCTGCAGCCCGGGCGACCGGAACTCGAAGCTCAGTGGGGCCTTCGGATCCCGCATTACCCCGAGCGCAAGAATTCGAGCGGGTAATAGTCGGGTTTGCGGAAGCCGAGGAAAGGGCAGCCTTTTTTAGGGCGGTGCTCTTGTTGGGTGTGCCGCGCTGCCGACCCCCGCCGCTCACCTGGTTTAGAATCCCCGTGGCATCGCAACCTTCGCTACTCTATCGCTTTAACGCCGAAAACCTTCATTCCGTGTTAGGGCGCCTTGAAGGGCTCGTTAGCGAAATGTTGCCAATTCGCACCTTGCGGTTGAAAAAAATATACTGTGGCGAAAAAGTTACTAGAACATCGCTATAGTGCAGCAGTGGTCCCTGGGGACATGCCATGTTTTTCGTTGCCGTGCGCTTTTCACTATTTTCATTCTTTTTGCTTTTAGGCGGCTGCGGGACATTCGTCCCCGCGCTTCAGGAGTTGAGTCTCGATTCGGCCGCAGAGCAAAAATTGATACAGGCGATCGTGACGAGCATTCATTGCGACATCAGCAGAGCCGTCATCCAATTCATCAATCAGGACATCAGCACTGCCAGGTTCAATCAGGGTAGGCGCTTGGGCGCATGGATCGACAATTGGGGGGCGCAAGTCACCATCACGCTGACGGTGGAAGAGAAAACGATCGTCAGTCCGAACGTGGTTGGAATGCCGCCGTCTCCCATCACTTCGGTGTTCACGATTAGCGGTACCGCAACGGGCTCATCGGACGCGACCCGGACCGAAAAAGTCAACTTCTTCTACACCGTAAAAGAGCTCTATAAGAGAGGCCTCTGTACCACCGGCGAGCAGCCCAACACCGGTGCGCCGTCGCTGCTTATCCAGAACGACCTGAAGATCGGCGACTGGCTGTTCGATCAATTGCCGGTGGCCGGAACGCACGAAGCGACCTTCCCGGGTTCGGCCGGCAACGTGTTCAAACAGAATGTCCTGTCACACGAGACCAAATTCGAAGTGGTCACCAGCGGAGGTGTGACGCCGGCGTGGAAACTTGTGCGGGCCACAGTCAATCAGACCGGGTCTTTCTTCAGCGCCAGTCGGGATCGAACAAGCGATTTGGTCGTGACATTCGGTCCTCTCGATCCCAAGCAAAACAATAAGGCGCTTATTCCCCAGGCGGAGAATCTGCACTTCGTTCAACAGCTGGGACTGGCGAGCTCGACCAACAACGGCGGGGCGCGCTTCTCCGTCTTTCCTCAATAGGATTCTAACGCTCATGAAAGTCCGCGTCTAACGAGGAGTGAACGATGGCAAAAAAAGCAGGTAAGCCTGTTCGAGTTCGCGCTCTGAAGAAAAAAAAGTATGCGAAGATTTCCTGGGATCCCAAGTCGAAGGCTTTCGTCGGCGATCTGATCAGCTCAGCGCAGGCTGCCACGCTCGCCTCGAGCGCGCACCCGCCCGTCGTGGTTCCCATTCGCAACGATCCCGCTCACGTTATCCTCTACCTCTGGGACGTAAGCGCCAACAAATATGATCAGGGCGAAACCGTCAGCATCAACGATCCGAGATTGCCGGGTAAACGCGCAAAGGCATTGAACCAGTCGAAGCTATTTGGCTGATAGAAAAAGTTTGGCAACGCCAGCGACTGCTCTTCAAAATCGGGCTTCGACTGGTGCTGCGGAGGAAGAAATCAATAGCCTTTGGTATGATGCTTTGGACGAGCAACAGAGTGAATTGACGGCTCCTTCTGTCGGGCGAGGTAATCGAATGAAGTGGTGGGAGTTCAGTGCAAAATATCGCGAACGGCATTGCCCCGACACTACCTTGAATAGCTGAGACGGATCGACTATCGTTGGTAACCGAACAGTAGGCTCATCGCGCGTTAAGCCGGTTGGCGGATGTGGGAGGTGGTCGATGGGAGAAGTCGATCTTACGGTCGTGTCCGGCGAGACCAGCATCGAAGCTGCCCTGGAGACGATGCGCACTGCGATGCGATCTGGAGTCGTTACCACGCGCGAAGACCGATACGTCGTCCTCACCGACGAGGATCTGATAGACGCCTTTCGGGAGCGCGGCCATCGCGAAGTGGCACAGGTCGAGCCAGCTTATCGCACATTAGTGATATCTCCGAATCTTCCGGGCTACCGGGCGATGCTCGAACGCATGGAGGAATTCGCTGCAGTCGATGAGTTTCTGCGCGCCAATTACGGACACTTCGCGCTTACCCCGGGGTCCGTGGTGGCGGTTCGCACGATCAGCGAGGCGTTCGCCATCTCCCTCAAACAGCGGGTCGTCGTCTGTACTTGCACCGATGACCCGAACCACAAATGGCGGCCGGCGCAGCTGAACGACCCCAGCAAATGCAATCTCGACGGCTACAAGGTGAATTGTAAGTAGGTATCGACGTCATGGGCCTGACCGACATCCTCACGACATTCAAAGGTTTCTTCACCCGCACCTTCTGGTTCGGCAGCTTCCTTCCGGTCGCGATCTTTGCTGGGATCCACTTGCTGGTGGCGTCCTGGCTCGGCACGGGCATTGATCTCGCGTCATTGATCAGCGCCGACAGCAACAAGCTCATTGGCGTACCGCTGGCGATGTTTGCGCTGGTGGTCGTCGCCTACGCGGCGACTCCGCTGATCCCGCTGGTGCATGGCTTGCTCGACGCAACGCTGCTGCCGCAATGGTTGCATGATTGGCTGCGGCGCGAACACCTGGTTGAGGCCAGGGCTGCCCGTCGTCTTGTCGACGGGGCAACCGCCCAATTCGACCAGACGGGGGAGCTGAATGCGAGACTGAGCGCCTCGCTGCAGGTCGCGCGCAATACCGGCAATGAGCATGGCGCCTTGCCGGCCGCGGGCGTGCTCGGTCAGGTCGGCAAGAAGATTGACGCCATGTGTCGTCGCTTCGATCGCGGTTGGCCGCCAGCGGCCGAGAAGTTGACCGAAGCCGCGCACGAGCTCGATCCGATCCTGCGGGCAAATAGAACGAGGCTTCCGGCAAACGCTACCGACGCGCAGAGGGCCGCGGCGGCTCAGCTGAGCAGCGCTCAGACGAAGCTCATGGAGCTGCTGAAGGATGCGGAGTCGAACGCCGCACACGAGCTGCAAGGGCTACTCGCGCGCAATAGTCGGATCGCCTACGACAATCCTCAGGCTACGCGCATGGCCGATATACGGTTGTTGTCGGAGCAATACTGCAGCAAGGCTTATGGCGTGGACTTCGACTATATCTGGTCGCGGCTGCAATTCGTTGTGCCGGCGCAGAGTGGAAGCGGAAATACCGATTCATTGTCGGACCGGCTAGCCACGGCGCGTGCGCAGGTCGACTTTTCCATTCTTTCAATCGCGCTTTCTTTGACGGTGCCGCTGGTCTGGCTGCCATACCTGGCATGGGTGGGTGAGAGTCCCGTGAAGTACTTGGTCATCGCCGCCGCAGCACCGCTGCTCGTCTGCCTGTTCTACTTCGTGGCACTGGAGAGCCGCACCGCCTTCGGCGATGTCGCCATGGCGGCGGCTGACATGCACCGCTTCGCGTTGCTGAGCGGATTGCATCTCGCGATGCCGGCATCGCTTGCGGACGAGCGCGAGGTATGGGGAGACCTGCAAAGGATCGAGCTGATCCGCGATTTGAACGTGATCTACAAACATCCTCCCAAGTAGAGGCACACCCATGCGATGGCTGTTCGCAATCCTCTATCCGGTTCTGATCCTCCTTGGATTTTGGGTCATCGGCGACCGTCACGAGACGTCGCATGGTGGCGGGTCGGGAGCCTCACTGCGCGATGTCGCTCCGAGCGCCGGTCTGATTTACGCCAAGCGCAACATCATGGCCGGTGAGTCGGTGAAGCCGGAGGCTTTCGCGAGTTTTCCAGCACTGACCTGGTCGGACGGGCAGGTGCTCATGACCGTTTCAGCCGAGCGCAAACAGATCGACGCCGGTGACGTCAATGGCGGCAAGGCGGCTCTCCTTTGCGGCGGCACGTTCTCCGAGAAGGTTTCCGTGCAGGCGGCGATGTGCGGGCCGGCCGACTGCATCGCCATCGTCACTCTTCCCGCCGCGAAGCTGCAGCCGCTAGGGGACGCTCTCAAGGCGCCCGGAACCCGGCTGAGCCTGCGCCGCGGCGACGCCGCGAATTGTTCCTGAACGAGGACGACGCCCATGCCGCTGATCAAATGGAGCAGCGTGATCGAGCCTTTTGAAATCATGCCCGATCCCCCCGATCCCGCGGTGCAACCGCCGCCAGCGCCGGTCCCGAAGCCGGTTGATAAGCCCTGGGTGCTCGTCGTACCGGGAATGCGCGATTATACGCATCTGCGCATTCAGGCGACGGGATCTTGGACTCAAACAGGCGGGCAGATCGGACGATGCGATCCAGACGGGCTGGCCAGCACTCCGGTGCAGGTCAATCCTCTCGCGGTCAAAGACTGCGGTGTGGGGGCGTTGATCGGCAAGCTGGGAGGCAGCTCGGCGAGCCTGACAATGCCGCCTGCGAGCCCCGGTGGGGCGGCCGCGCCGACGACAAGTCTTGCGGAAGGCGCCGCATTCGCCATCGGTTCGCATTGCATCGTCGCATTGCCGTCGAGTTTCATTGGGCCGCTTTACATCAGCTTCAACGGGCTGGTGCGGCCAGTCCTCGTGACGGCGCTTCGGATCACGGTGGAAGGCGCGAGCAGCTGATCCAAGAGCTGCCGCCGCACGGCGTCAATGAGGCATCCGGTGCGTTGCCAATGTGTCGGGCCAACGATCCTCGATAACGTTAGATGTGTCACTGGTGATAGGCGAGATCTCGTCCAACGTTGGCGCGACCCGCTGAGCCGCCTATATTGAACAGGTCGCAGCCGGGAGAATGGAAATGCCTCAGGTGAAGGGCGATGATGATGAAGCTTACGAAGATCGGTTAGTGATCTTAGAAGAGTTAGGTATAGAGGAAAATGCGCTGGAGCATGATGAGTCCACTGACGAGGTAAGTGCCTCAAGCGACGAAGCGGCGATTAAAAGGTTCTTTGCCAGAGCGTTTCGGGAATGGGCCGAAGGAAATGTAGAAGGAACAGCCCAAGAAATCTTTGACGCTTTAATTACTCTCCTTGACAGCGATTAACAAGAAGAGCTGCTCGCTTGGCGCGGTCTCATGGCCTTGATCGCCGCGACAGACGATGTCGGCTCATGGGAGCAAAGCGGACTACGCTAATCGCCTAGCTCTCGTCTACTTTTCGATGTTTGAAGTGAACCTTAAGCAAGTCTGCGGCTCGATCTTGAGGCAACATGCTTCCAGATACGAGTAAGCCATATTGAAACGCTGCCGCGTTTGCGTCCGCAACGAAGTCACCCTTCCAACCGTCGTTGATTAGTCTTGCTCCGCGTTCGCCCAATACGTTCTTCGGTTTATCAGCTAAAACGGTACTAGAATCTTTCACAGAAGCGACCATTACGCTGCGACGCTCGACGGCTGCGAAAGGATACTAACAAGATCGTCGACGAATCCGGCAAACGTCTTAATGTTCCGAAATTCGACGTGGCGGGATGCTTGCGACACCGCGTCTGCCCAAGTACTGAAATTCAAATCGTAATAGGGCAACAGTTCCGACCAGTAGTCGTCGCTTACGGCTGGAGCTACGTTCGCCAACTCTTCGAGAGTTTTGGCGGCTAGCTCGTTTCTATGGTCGTTAAATTTCCTGCAAAGTTCGCGCCGCCAACTAGCGGTACGCCGGAGGCTGGCGGTTACGTCGTGAATCATATTCTCTTTGCTGTTTTTAATCATTTCTGTTTTCTAAAATTGCCAGCGTTGCTGGCGTAGGCACACGAAAAATCCAGCCGTGTGCGTGCTGGTTTTGATTGGACGCTGTTCAGTGTCCGTTTGAGTTACGTAACGGCTCCTATCGCATAGGTTCCGGGAGACCGGTTTAGCTCGACGCGGACTCGTTTTCCGAGTTGCGAACGCCGGTTGGTCTTGCTTAGGAATTTTGGACGATTGCCGTTACGTAACGGTGACCGCGGAACGGGATGCTGGCGAGTGAATTGTTTCACTCAAAAGGAGAGACCCCGATGCCAAAGAGCAATCATGAACCCAAACCGGCCGAAGCAGGCAAGCAGGTTCCGGCACGTCGGCACGACTCCGGCAGTGCGGCCAATGAGACCGTTGATGGGTTGGACGCTACCGCCGAAACACTGCGGCACGCCGCATAAGACACTCCTAGCGGTGCCAGTCCGGACGATGTCGAGTGTCTCCAATTGTCTTTGGCGTTCTGGTCCAGTTCGGATCGTGGCAAGCGCCATTCATTGTTGCAGCTAGCCTCCTTATCGTCGGTGCCGCGATCTGGGGCTTCTGGCTCGATCCGAGCACCTCGGTGGTCGAGAAGAAGATTGCCTGAGTGTGAAAATCTGAGGTCGGAAGGGAACATCTCGGATTGCG
>Ga0182024_10021314_pt1 | contig 11770 bp, 9 predicted proteins | sample P32metaG_FD_120480 | JGI IMG/M metagenome (GOLD analysis project Ga0182024, IMG submission 120480) | Permafrost microbial communities from Stordalen Mire, Sweden - P3-2 metaG (Illumina Assembly) | ecosystem: Environmental > Terrestrial > Soil > Wetlands > Permafrost | place: Sweden: Stordalen... | reverse complement strand
GCTGCGCCGAGTGACGATGCCGGACATCCCCGGCAAAGAGCGAGTGATCGACGGAATTCAGGGCGCGCCGGCGCACGGACTTCTCGTAACACGCGACGGCAAGACGCTGTGGACTACGAGCAAATATTACGATTACGCCGCGGCTTACTCGCTGCCTGATTACAAACTCATCAAGATTGTGCCGGTTGGCTCGCATCCCGAGTGGCTCACGATGCCGCCCGATGGGAAGGACGTGTACGTCGGCTGCGCAGGCACTGATTCAACGGACGTTATCGATAGCAAGACGATGGAGGTGGTCGCGCACATTCCGGTGGGTGCGGTGCCGAAGCGGAACACCAGCGGTCTGATTGAGACGAACTGAAGCGCGCTCACGAGAATGCGCAAGGCGCGGGGAGAACGGCGATGGTCCCGGCTTCGTGAGTACAGAGCAAACATTTTCGGACTGCCTCAAGGCACAAAACTAATGACCAGAGCAGTGATACTCATAATCATGTTGCTCGGCGAAAGCTCTGGGAGCCTCGCGCTCGCTCCCACCATCAACGAGGCGACTGCCAGAGAGCTGGTTCGAGACGCTCTCGCCAGTCTTGGCGAGGACGGCGCGGGTACCAAGATTGCAATTGAGCTCTGGCCTTACTATTGGGCCCCCGACTTTATCACTCTCCAGGCAGAAGTACCGCACCCGGATGTGGGGAGGATTGAAATGCGGTATTTCGCTGTAAATCCCTGGACCGGCGACGTATGGGACGCCATCGCCTGTACCCGAATAACGTCATCGACAATCAAGCGCAAGCAGGAGGCGATCTGGAAGTCATCCAAGCTTCCGGACGAAGCACGTCAGGTCCTCCAGGCGCGGGCCCCTGCATGCACACCTGCGAAGCCCGAGCGTAGCCCAGCGCATAAATGAGGGAAAACCGGGATACTCTCGGTCTCGGTCTCGGTCGAAGGGGAAAGCCTGAATTGAGCCCTTCGATTCCGACCATTTTCGTCACCGAGCGCTCAACGATTTACAACCGAACGTGAGGGCGGCTCCATCCGCCGGAGTGGCCATCGCGTCCACGATCAGGCCACGGCGATTTTCCATCGGCAGGCACCCGGCGGAGGGCCTATTACGTGGGCCATACGGGATTCGTCAGCCTATGTTAATTGAAAGATACACGCCGGGATGAACGGGATCGCACAGAAAATACCCTCCGTTCATATAGTCAATGTAAACATTGTCGGTATAGAGCCAGGCCGCCGGCCATGGGTTAATCATCGAGAACCAAAAACCACCGTATTCGAAACGTCGTGACCCGCCGGCGAACTCGGAACGGTTCACGTGAAATGTGTGGCCGCTGCCGAAACTCGCACGAAAGCGATCATCGGGGATGCGCCCATGAGCTGCCGCGGGCTGGGCGCGGTTGGCCTGCTGGGGAGTCGCCGCGCGTTGCGGTTGTTGGGCGCGGTTGGCCTGTTGGGGGGTCGCCGCGCGTTGCGGTTGCTGGGCGCGGTTGGCCTGTTGGGGGATCGCCGCGCGTTGCGATTGCTGGGCGCGGTTGGCCTGCTGGGGTGTCGCTGCCCGTTGCGGTTGTTGCGCCGGCTTGGCTTGCTGGGGAGTCGCGGCGCGTTGCGATTGCTGTGCCGGCTTGGCCTGCTGGGGGGTCGCGGCGCGTTGCGATTGCTGTGCCGGCTTGGCCTGTTGGGGGGTCGCGGCCCGTTTAGGTTGTTGTTGCGCCGGCTTGGCCTCTTGCTGCTGCTTGGCGGGTTGCTTTTCCTGCTCGTGTCCCTGCGCGTTGGCGGAAGCAACGGCTCCCGGAAGCAGGATCAGGATTGCCGTGCTTAGAACTTTAATAAATTTCATTAGGGTCGCCTCGATTGCAACACAATAACGTAAGGCAACCCGAGGTCCGCGCCGAATGGTTTATCGAATCGGACGGGCCCGTGGTGGTCCTGCACGGGCTCGTGCTCCTTCACGCCGCCATGACTTCCGATGCAGCTAGCTCACCGCGCGACGTTTCCAGTTCGCGATCCGCAGCCTCCTGGCAGAGGATACATAGTGAAGCCCACGGAACCGCAGCGAGGCGCTTCGGATTGATGTCCTCCTGGCAGTCGGCGCAGATTCCAAACGTCTGCGCATCGATACGCTGAAGTGCGCCCCGCACTTCGCCCAACCGGCTGGAGTTACGCTCCAGCGCGCCCATGGCATAATCGCGCTCGCCAGCGTGCTGGATTCGATCCAACTCATCCGCACTCGTCTCGATCGCCAGAGCCTCGCGGTTTCTGGTTCCGTTTCCCAATTCAGTCTGGCGATCCTCCAGGGTCCTCCTGAATGCGCTCAGTCTCATATTCGTCATAGTTATAGTTGCTCCTTACAGCTTTCCCGAACCGCGCCTGGTTTGACGAGACTCGGTAAAATCTTTGTAGCTGCCGTGTGGCGCCTTGCCACGGTACCGTCCCTTGCACGGTTAGAACCGAACGCCCCGGAATCGAGTATTCGAAGCCGCCTGGGGGCCAAACGATCCGACGGGCGGGGGTTTTCCTCCGAGATGTCGCTAGATCCATAACGATCTGGCGTCACATGGCGAGATATGGTCGTTGTACGGGGCTCCCGGCGAGAGCATTTCGCGATCGAGGACGATTCCCAGACGCCCATCAAAGACATCCCGAAGGTTGGCCTGCCTCGTGCACAGGAAAGGGTGGACTGCGGTTCCACGGGAGACCACATGCACGAGACACATCGACAAGCCGCCGAGCAGCACGAGCTGGCGGCGCACGCCCATCGCACGGCTGCCGAACACGACGAAAAGGCGGATAATGAAGATGGAATCTGGCATGCTGAACGAGCAATGGAGTTCTCGGATCGCGCATACCAGCTTGCAAAAGAAGCCCATACGAAGTCCGGGCAGATAGGAACTCTTTAGAGATGTCCACCCGATTTAACAGCGGATCACACTACGAGAACCATCAGCGAGCCGCCGAGCTACACGACAGCGCGGCGCATGCCCATCGCGTTGCCGAGCAGCAGGGCCAGTCGGAACATCTGACCGGACACGAGCATTCACGACAGGCCCTGGAGCACAGCCAAGACGCTCATCAGCATACTCTGGCGACTACGGCCGGGCATGGTATCGCCGCATTCGGGCATGATGATATCGCAGCACTGGCTCATAAACTCTGGCAAGCGAGAGGCTGTCCAGAAGGATCGCCGGACGAGGATTGGTTTCATGCCGCTGAACAACTTAGATCCCGCGCCCAAGTCCGTTGATACATCGCTTGGGGACCACCGGTGTCCCAAGTGCGGCGTTGAAATGGAGCCCATTGAGACGGCCGCAGACGCGCCCCCCTTTCAGCAATTGGAGCTGTGCCCAGGCTGTTACCTGGTGATGTGGAACGATCACGATGGGATTCACGTCCGCCAGGGCGTGCCAATGAGCCAGGATGCCCGGCACACCGCACCGACTTGGGGGTCGGGCGAACCGGAGGAATGCTGACAGCTCGCGGGTTCTACATCGCGCCGGGGCAGGCAGTGGGCACTCCCGTGCTGTAGCACAGTAGATGGACGCCAGAAAGCGGTCTTTCAAAGGGTTCCATTTTGCCAAGAGAGTACGCACCAATTGCTGCGTGCCGCAATTGGTCGCGCCTTTGAAGCCGCGCGTGGTCTCTTCCGCGATCGTTAAAGGGGCTGTCGCCGCGCAATCGTTAAAGCGGCTGTCGCCGCTCGATCGTTAAAAGCGGTGTCGCCGCTCAATCGTTACCGCCGGGTGGGCGCGTGGCGTGTTCTGGCGGAGCGTCATCATGAGGGATCGTCTATGAGGATGCCAAGTGAATAACTCGATACAAGTGGACCTTTCTACGCAAGATTATAATCCTGCCATTTCTGAAATCGCCGCAAGCACGGCGGACGTCGTGACCGAGGTCCGGCGCGAAGCGGCTCTGCTCAAGACCGGAGCGCTGCAAAACGCGATTTTTAACAGCGCCAATTTTTCGAGCATTGCGACCGATGAGAAAGGCGTCATTCAATTATTCAATGTCGGCGCCGAGCGCATGCTGGGTTACGCGGCCATCGAAGTGGTGGACAAGATCACCCCCGCCGACATTTCCGATCCGCAGGAAGTGATCGCGCGCGCCAAAGCCTTGAGCCTGGAACTGGCAACCCCGATCACGCCCGGTTTCGAGGCGCTGGTCTTCAAAGCCTCGCGCGGCATCGAAGACATATACGAGCTGACTTATATCCGTAAAGACGGCAGCCGCTTTCCGGCGGTCGTTTCGGTCACCGCGCTGAGGGCTGATCATGATGGGATCATCGGCTACCTGTTGATCGGCACCGATAATACCGCTCGCAAACAAGCAGAAGAGGCGCTGCTTCAGGCAGGGGCGCTGCAAAACGCGATTTTTAACAGCGCTAACTTCTCGAGTATCGCCACTGACGCAAAGGGCGTCATTCAGATCTTCAACGTCGGCGCCGAGCGCATGCTGGGCTACGCGGCCATCGACGTGGTGGACAAGATCACTCCCGCCGACATTTCCGATCCGCAGGAAGTGATCGCGCGCGCCAGCGCGTTGAGCGTCGAGCTGGCAACGCCGATCACGCCCGGTTTCGAGGCGCTGGTCTTCAAAGCCTCGCGCGGCATCGAAGACATTTATGAGCTGACATACATTCGTAAGGATGGCAGCCGCTTTCCGGCGGTCGTGTCGGTTACGGCGCTGCGCGACGATCTTGGCGGAATCATCGGCTACCTGTTGATCGGCACCGATAATACCGCGCGCAAACAGGCAGAAGAGGCGCTGCTTCAGGCAGGGGCGCTACAGGCCGCGATTTTCCACAGCGCTAACTTCTCGAGTATCGCTACTGACGCAAGGGGCGTCATTCAGATCTTCAACGTCGGCGCCGAGCGCATGCTGGGCTACGCGGCCATCGACGTGGTGGACAAGATCACTCCCGCCGACATTTCCGATCCGCAGGAAGTGATCGCGCGGGCAAAAGCCTTGAGCCTGGAGCTGGCAACCCCGATCACGCCCGGTTTCGAGGCGCTGGTCTTCAAAGCCTCGCGCGGTATCGAAGACATATACGAGCTGACTTATATCCGTAAAGACGGCAGCCGCTTTCCGGCGGTGGTGTCGGTTACGGCGCTCAGAGACGATTTGGGCGGGATCATCGGCTATCTTTTGATCGGCACCGACAATACGGCACGCAAGCAGGTGGAAGCCGAGCAGATGCAGCTCGATCAGCGCTTGCGGGACCAGCAATTCTACACGCGATCGCTCATCGAATCCAGTATTGATGCGTTGATGGCTACCGATCCGCGCGGCATCATTACAGACGTCAACCAGCAGATGGAAGCGCTCACCGGCTGCACCCGCGACGAACTGATCGGCGCGCCTTTCAAGAACTACTTCACCGATCCGGACCGCGCCGAATCAGGCATCAAGCGGGTGTTGAGCGGAAGCAAGGTTACCGACTATGAGCTCACCGCGCGCGCGCGGGACGGCAAGGAAACCGTGGTCTCCTACAACGCGACCACCTTCCACGATCGCGACCGGAAGCTCCAGGGCGTATTCGCCGCCGCGCGAGACGTTACAGAACGCAAGCGCTTCGAGCGCACGCTACAGGAGAATAACGTCGAATTGGAGCGAGCCAGGGCGGCAGCAGAAAAAGCAAACCTCGCGAAATCCGATTTCCTTTCGAGCATGAGCCATGAGCTCCGGTCTCCTCTCAACGCGATTCTTGGTTTCGCTCAGCTCATCAACTCGGATTCGCCGCAGCCAACCCCGTCCCAGGCGGCGAGCGTCGATCAGATTCTCCAGGCGGGATGGTATCTGTTGGCGCTGATCAACGAAATCCTGGATCTTGCGCAGATCGAGTCCGGGAAGCTGGCGCTATCCAGGGAACCAACTTCACTGGCCGAAGTCATTCTCGAATGCCAGACCATGATCGAGCCGCAGGGGCAAAAGCGCGGAATCACAATGACTTTTCCGGAGCCTGACATTCCCTACTATGTTGATGCCGATCGCACCCGTTTGAAACAGGTTCTCATCAATCTTCTCTCGAACGCGATCAAATACAACCGGTCGCATGGGGAGGTGAAGGTGGACTGCACCGTTATCAACACACCGGAACGCATTCGAGTGAGTGTGAGAGACACCGGCGCGGGGTTGCCTCCGGACATGCTGCGGCAGCTGTTTCAACCGTTCAACCGTCTGGGGCAGGAGCGGAGCGCGGAGGAAGGTACCGGCATTGGCCTCGTGATGAGCAAGCGGCTGGTTGAACTGATGGGGGGGCTCATCGGCGTAGAAAGTACCGTTGGACAGGGAAGCGTGTTCTGGTTCGAACTGAACTCGACCGCTGAGCCACACCTCGGGATGGACCCGGCACAGCCCGCCGCGATCGCCCAGGCGCCGGTTGTGAACGGCGCGCCGCTGCGCACGCTGCTCTATGTGGAAGACAACCCGGCCAATCTGAAGTTAATCGAGCGGCTGGTTGCACGCCGCCCCGAGATCAGCCTCCTAAGCGCCCGGGATGGAAATCTGGGTATCCAGCTTGCTCGCACGAACCAGCCTGATGTGATCCTCATGGACATTAATCTCCCAGGCATAAGCGGCGTCGAAGCCCTCAAGATCCTTCGAGAAGACCCGGTAACCGCGCACATCCCCGTGGTTGCCCTCAGTGCAAATGCAATGCCTCGCGATATCGAGAAGGGCTTACAGGCAGGGTTCTTCCGGTATTTGACGAAACCGATCAAGGTCGATGAGTTCATGGATACGCTCGACGTCGCACTGCAATTCGCGGCACAAGAGGTCGTTCAGAGCAATTAACTCCCGGCGGTTATGGTCAGCTCAACTGATATTCTGAACGCCAAAATCCTGGTCGTTGATGATAAGGAAGCCAATGTTCGGCTACTCGATGGCATGCTGCGCATCGCAGGGTATACCTCCGTCGAGTCCACTACCAATCCGGTCGAAGTCTGCGAGCTTCACCGTAAGAACCGTTATTGCCTGATCCTGCTCGATCTCCAGATGCCGGGAATGGACGGGTTTCAGGTGATGGAAGGTCTGAAGACAGTCGAGGAGGACGGTTACCTACCGGTCCTCGTCATCACCGCGCAGCCGGACCAGAAACTACGCGCACTCGAAGCGGGAGCCAAGGACTTCGTGAGCAAGCCGTTCGATCTGGCCGAACTTCGCGCACGCGTGCGCAACATTCTCGAAGTGCGCCTGTTACATGTCGCCTCGAAGAATCACCGCAAAGCCCTGGAGGAGACGGTACGCGAACTGGAAGCGAGTCGTGAAATTATTCGTCTCAAGACTCTGGAGGAGCAGAAACACAGCGAACAGGAGCTCGCCATGGCGCAGGAAACCCAAGAAAGCCTTCTCCCTCGCATTGTGCCCCAATTCGAAAATTTCAGCATCCATGCTTTTAACGCGCCTACCCGTTATGTCGGAGGCGATTTCTATGATTTTGTGCAGCTGAGTTCAGGAGAATGGATGGGGGTTTTGGCCGACGTCTCCGGTAAGGGGATGCCCGCAGCCCTGTTGAGTTCAATGGTGCTTGGCGCTCTCAGCATGGAATTCCGCTCAGGGACTCAACCGGGTGAAGTGTTGAACCGGGTGAATCAGCTGCTTTGCGAAAAATCTCTTCCCTTCCAGTTTGTGACGCTCTTTCTGTTCCTGTTGAACCCGGACGGCGCCGGACAATTCATCAGCGCAGGGCACAATCCAGCCTATCTTTTCCGCTCGGCTACGGGAACAATTGAAAAGTTGGTCTCCGACCTCTACGTCCTTGGGATGTTCTCTTACGCTTCTTATCAATCGAGAACGCTGCGCCTTTGCGAAGGAGACATTCTGGTGGTGTATTCCGATGGCCTTACCGATGCGCGGAACCAGCGGGAAGAGATGTTTGGAGAGGAAAGATTGCTAGATCTGATCAGACAAGAGGCGCCGTCGGGGAGTCATCTGCTGGTGAAGAGGCTCTTAAATGCCACTGACCAATTCACGCGGGGAACGCCGCAAACCGACGACATCACCCTCGTGGTCGTCGAAAAAGCCTCTGCGCAAGTAACCTCTGGCGGCATTACATGAACTGAACGTGGCGAACTGATGATATGGGTGCGATCATTGCGCCGCGATTTTCGATCGGATAACCACGTTGTTCGCTTTCGTGGCGAAGATGCCCGCGCAGCCCCAGATCACTGTGAATGGTTGCGGATTATGGTTGCACCAGACCACAGTGCTACCCCCAAAAGCATTCGTTCCCATCGATACGAGGCCGGTAGCCGACGAGCGCACCCATGGGGCCGCTCTGCCGATGCCGCTTGTCTGGATATTCATGGCGGCTAACTTGGTGTTGTTATCGAATGACTTAGCGTTTTTCATGAGTGTTAACACCGTTTAATTCTCACCGTAGATAGCGACCGGACTTAGTTCGCCCGTTGGAACGCCCGTACCCCAGATCACGTTCGTGCCCCAGATCACGTTGAAGCCCGACAGGAGGCCACTACCCCAGATTACGTTCGTACCCCAGATCACGTTCGTGCCCCAAATCACATTCGTGCCCCAGATAACATTGGTGCCCCAGATGACGTTGGTTCCCCAAATCACGTTCTTACCGGCGATGTCGTTCATCGAAACAACGCCGTTCTGCGCGTTGTAGGTTGCCACCGGAGAAAGAGCCGTTCCGTTAGCGGTGTCGGCGCTGGCCATGGCCGCCGTCACGTCCAGGTAACCAGCCCCGACAGTGAACAGATCGTAGTAACTGGTATAGGTGAGGCCCGAGGTGGGGTCGATTGCAATGCTCGAGAACGGAAAACTCTTGTTCGCGGTCTTCATGAGACGCGCCTTCACCTGGTCAGGAGTAAGACCCGGATTCTGCTGCAACATCAAAGCCACCGCGCCGCTGACCATGGGCGCCGCCATGCTGGTTCCGCTCATCACGAAGTAGTTTTTATCGATGACGTTGGCCTTGTATTCGGCGATCAATGTTCCATCGCCGAGCACGGAAATAATCTCGTTGCCGGGCGCCACCAGGTCGGGTTTCGCGACATGGTCGAACAGAGTGGGGCCCTTGGAGCTATAGCTGGCGATCCGATCGTCCGTGCGCGAGGCGGTGTCTTCGGTTTTCATTGCTCCCACGGTAATGACATACGGATCGTTTCCGGGGGCGGAGATAGTGCCGTATCCATTGGTGTTTGCCGTATTGTTGCGGCCGTCGTTTCCGGCGGCCACTACTACGACGATCCCGGCTTTCCAGGCTGCTTCCACGGCCTGGCACAGCGGATCGACGGTATAGCTTTCAAAAACCGGACGTCCCAGAGAGAGGTTAATCACGCGAATGTTAAATTGCCATTTCAAATGAATCGCCAGCTCAATTGCCGCGATTACAGTGCTATCCGTTCCCGCGCCGGTCTTATCGAGGACCAGCAGATTGATGAGGTTCACGTTGGGAGCGACGCCCGAGTAAGCGCCGTTGGACTGTTCCCCGTTTCCACCCGCAATTCCAGCGACGTGCGTGCCGTGGCCATATTGGTCGTCCGCACCGGGGCCGCCTTGGATGACGTTTTGGGAGAAGACGACGCGACTCGGTCCCGGATCAAGGTGGAAGTCGGGACGATCGGTGATGCCGCTGTCCAGGATGGCCACGCCGATGCCGGTGCCGTCCCAACCAGCATTTTGGGCGAGATCCGCATTGACGGCCTGAAGCTTGTAGTCGAGAACCAGTTGGGGAGGCGAAGGCGGGCCCGGAGGACCGGGAGGCGGCCCGGCGGCACTAAGACTCCTGTCGGGAGAAATGTAGATGATCTCAGGATCGTCCGCGAGGCCAGCCAGCGCCTTGGCAGGAACGGAGTAGACGGCTCCGTTTACCACGGCGAGCGTGGCTTGATGGCGTCCACCTTGACGAACCACAGCATCTATATGGCGTTGGGCCACGGCCTGGTTGTACTGGATGATTACGTTGACCTGGGCGTCGGGATCCCGGCTTTCAAGATCGGGCGAGACCTTCGGATGATGCTGCCCATAGGAGAGGCTCCCGGCGCACAGTAACACAACCAGAATCAGCAATCGGTTCCTCATGACGAGTCACCTTTCTTGTTTAGCCTTGTTAAACGCAATCCAATTCCCAATGCTTAACATTAGCGGACGTGCTAGCATAAGCACGCCTCTTGCCACGTGGACTATCGACCATAAGTCATGGATTAAACGCAGATTACTGGTTCCATTCGGAGCGAAGTACCAGACAGCCTGACGCTAACCGATGACCGATCCTTGGACAATCTGTCCAACATGCGATCAACAATCGGTAGATCGATTCCGCGCCGCCGCACCGGTAGGCTAGCAACAGTCGATGGAGAATGAAGGTCGTGGCATTTCAAATGGCAGTCCGACACGCGGGGTGATCGTAAACTGCATCGTTACAGTGGCGCCCTCGCGGCTCGAATGCGATTCCGGTCCGATCCCGGCGATCACCATTCCGGAGTTCAGACTGTCCTGCTCGCCCAGCGGTACGCAGCTTGCAATTGAGGTCACAGCTAATGCTATTACCTTAGTGTGCGTCCGCAAATACACACTGTTACATTTGGTTACTGTAATCCGGCGACGTACGGTCCAGTACCCACCTAGGACTATTTCTCTGTCCAAAATTAGCGGTCTCCGTATTGTTGCTTCGCCGGCTAAATGCGTTAATGGTCCAAGCGCCGTTGCGGATAGATGGTCAAGATCAAACACATGACGAAAGTGATCACTGCGGGATGGATGTGCCACGGGGTGTTTCCGGGTTTTGCACCCGGAGGCGCTGTCCGGGCTAACTTTGTTATGGCTACGCAGACGCTGAGCGCAAACCTTGATGGCAAGGCGAGGCTTTCCGTCGTGCAGTCCAATGTCAGCCTGCTGCAAACAGGCGGGGCATTCGCCACTGTTACGGGTTCGGCGTCGCACGGGCCGTCTTGCTCACTGGAGGTTAAGCTACTATGAAGCAATGCAGTTTTGGAAGGTCGGGGCTGTTGATGGCCGTCCTGGGAGTTGCGTCCGCCAGCCTGAGTTGGGGAGGACATGCGTCCTGTAATAATACTTCTTCACCAACCGCGTTCTCGGCGACTCCTCCTGCCATAGGTGTAAGTGGCGGCGCCGGGACGATCAATGATCCCAATAACTCCTATACCGCTGGCTGCACCGCGGTGGACGATCTTTTCTCCAACTTCAGCAGCAACTCCGTGGTTTCCACGTTCGCTACCGCAGAAACTGAGACCAACCCTGGAAATCCGACGTTCGGGTTCACTGCGTCGGGTACCTTTGGAACCGACCCAACCCTGAACGGAATCTTCGTCACGCCCGTCTCCAACACCTCCGGAACGGGTATCAACTTCACCGCACCCTGCACGGGGACCGGCTGCGACGCAGGTTCTGGTGCGGCTTGGTATGCAGGTAAGAAGTCGTCCCAGGACACCGTTTTCGACTATGCCGTGGACTCGTCCTCAGCCGTCACCGGCCTCTCGGCAAGTACAACCATGAGCAACGCGACCCTGTTTATTTCCATCGGCGAAGTAACGGGCGGCCCAGCAGGTACTGTTGAGGTTATTGAGAATATTTGTGAGGGCACGACTACATGGTCTACCAGTTGCGCTACCCATACCTCTATAACGCTCAGCGGCAGCGGCGAAGGCAGCGGCACAACCCAAACTTTGACCGGCACGGCAAGCTTTGCCACGCCGGTAACAGATGTTGCTATACAGACCCTGATAGAACTTAATGCGGGCCCCGGAGACGAAGTTTACCTCACCAGCTTCACAGAGGAGTTTGACTC